>ERZ1046148.363-NODE-363-length-28566-cov-15.605415_pt1 | contig 28566 bp, 30 predicted proteins | sample MGYA00383090_ERZ1046148 | MGnify/ENA primary metagenome ERZ1046148 (study PRJEB29581, sample SAMEA5548360) | metagenome | biome: marine; feature: coastal; material: water | depth 25 m | study: Short-term variability in the microbial, nano- and picoplankton... | reverse complement strand
TAGTAGCAATATTTAATACCTCATTCGCTTTACTAAATGCTTTACTGAGTGTTAAATCACCATGAACTTCCAATAGCTTCTGATTATTAATAACTAAAAGTGTATCCACATGTTTTCTAAGTTCTTCTAAACCAGATTTAGCATGCTCATGTCTTCTGCCTCCTTCTGTTTCAAATGGCATAGTAACCACTCCAACAGTAAGAATACCTTTTTCATTAGCTGCTTTTGCAATTACAGGAGCTGCTCCAGTTCCGGTACCACCACCCATTCCAGCAGTAATAAAAAGCATATTAGTATTAGAATCCAAGAGTTCATTTATCCTATCAATACTTTCAACAGCTGCTTGCATTCCAACTTCTGGATTAGAACCGGCTCCTAAACCACTAGTTAGATTTTCTCCTAATTGTATTTTTACCGGAATTGGACTAGCTTCTAATGCTTGCGTATCTGTGTTGCAGACAGCAAAATCTACTCCTTCAATTCCATTCTCATACATGTAATTAATTGCATTTCCACCTCCACCTCCAATACCGATAACTTTTATAACAGAAGACTGATTTTTCGGGAGATTGAAATCAATTATGTTTTCATTTTCGCTCATAATTTATTGATTTTATTTATTAGTAATTTAGTTTAATTTATTTCGTCATCAGAGAACCAGTCCTCTAACATTTGTTTTAATTTTCCTCCTATTCCTGATTTTGGAGTAATTGGAGGTTCCTCAGGAAGTTCAAGATTATTAGAATCTGGACCTCCTCCTACAACCTTTTCCCAATCTACATTTTCAAATCCTTTCTGAACTAATCCAACACCTGTTGCGTAAATTGGGCTCTTTATTAAATCTTTCGAACCTTTACCTAAATGTTCATTTGGCAACCCAATCCGAACCTCCTTTCCTGTTATGTAAGAAAATAATTGGGGCAGATTTCTTAATTGAGAGCCACCTCCAGTTATTACAATTCCTGTCATTAGTTTATCAAAATACCCAGAAGATTTTATCTGATAATTTACTAGATCTATTATTTCTTTCATTCTTGATTCTATTACAGCAGATAAGTTTTTAACCGAAACTTCTTTTGGATCGTTCGTTCTTAATCCAGGAATAGAAACTATTACATTCTCCTTTGTAGAAGATGACATAGCAGACCCAAATTTTATTTTTAGCATTTCTGCTTGTTTTTCTAAAATCTGAATTCCTTGTTTTATATCTTTAGTAATTACATTTCCTCCAAAAGGGATGACAGCAGTATGTCGGATAATTCCGTCTAAAAATATAGCAATGTCAGTTGTACCTCCACCTATATCTACCAGACAAACTCCTTCTTGTAATTCATCATTATCCAAAACTGCTTCAGCTGAGGCGAACGGTTCTAAAATTAAATCTCTTGGTTTTAATCCTGCTTTTGTTACACATCTGATTATATTTTTTACAGCAGCACTCTTAGCTGTAATAATATGAAAGTTTGCTTCTATATGTACTCCAGCCATTCCTTTAGGATCCTGAATAAAATCTTCTCCATCAACCGTATACTCCTGTGGTATTACATGAATAACCTCTTCACCAGGAATAGTAACTAACTTAAACATATTATTATCTAATTTATCTAAATCCAACTTTGTAATTTCCTCATCAATATCATCACGAACCATCTCTCCTCTATGTTGTAGACTCTTTATATGCTGACCGGCAATACCAACATACACCTCATCAATTGTTATTCCAGATTCTTTTTCAGCATCTTCTACAGCAATCTTTATCGAATCTACTGTTTTATCAATATTAGCCACCACTCCTCTGCTAACTCCATTCGAGACAGATTTTCCTGTACCGAGTATTTCTAATTTACCATACTGATCCTTCTTACCAACTATTACGGTAATTTTTGTTGTTCCGATATCTAATCCTACTACAATTTCGGACTGATTGTTAATATTCTCTGTTTTGTTTGTGTTATCTTTCATTTTTTTATTTTTTAATACAAACTATTTGATTTTTATATTTTAGGTTTAATGATTTATATTCTTGATTCTGAGAATTTCCTTTCTCATAATATAATTTTAGTTTTTTAAACTTCTCTCCCACTTCTTTTATTTGTCCAAACTCTACTTGTTCTCCAATTTGTGTAAGCATCAATAATTCAGAATCTTTATTAATGTCAATTTGCACAATTTGTTTCTTCAGAAACTCATCTTTTATAATGACATCCGACAAGTAATATAAGTCATTCTCGTTTACTAAGTTCACCTCTCCAGTAACTAATAACATTCTAGCAGTATATTCATTTGAAAGAGGCATTCGTAATCCATCTTCATCTAAATAATAACCATCTTTCCCATTCTGAACTCGTACAATTGGTTTTCTTTGAACAACTGAAACAAACACCTTACCCTGCATGTCAGAATACACATTTGCAGACTTTATTGAAGGGTGATTTGCCAATAAAGATTCAATATTCTTAAATGAAACATCATTCATCTTTATAGAATCTGGATGTAAGTTATTATCTAATAAATAATCATTTATTACATCATTTGTAATAAATACATTCTGATCCATTTCTATAGTTATATCTGTTAACTTACAGTAATTTCTCTTATTATTTTTTCCTGCAAAATAAATCATAAATCCTAGTACTGAAATCGCTATTACAAATCTTATTAAATTGAATATACCTTTCATGATAATCTCAATCTTAATGGTTCAATAATTGTACTAATGTCTCCAGCGCCTAGAGTTAATAATACGTCAATTTCTTTATCTGCAATCTTTTCAACTATAGAATCAAGCGCGCTTAATTCCTTTTTTGTAGATGTACATTTATTAAGTAAAATTTGAGAACTTACTCCTTCAATTTCTTTTTCACGAGCTCCATATATATCTAATAAAATTAATTCATCTGCTAGGGATAGAGCGTTTGCAAACTCATTCATAAAATCTTTAGTTCTGCTATGCAAATGCGGCTGAAAAACTACTGTGATTTTTCTTTCAGGATACATCTGTTTTACCGCATTTATACTTTCCGTTACCTCTTTTGGATGATGTGCGTAATCATCAATAAACACTAAATTATCTGATGAAATATGAGTTTCAAATCTTCTTCTTATTCCCATAAAAGTATTTATTCCATCAACAATTTTGGAAGAATCTATTTCTAGTAAATTGGCAACTGAAACGGAAGCAACTGCATTCATAACATTATACACTCCTCCCATATTTAATCTCAAATCATTAAAAGTATTACCATTACATTCTACTTGAAATTTCATGGTTTTTGTATCTGAATAAATATCAGTTCCTTTACAATCTGAACTAACAGATAATCCATATTTTAATACCGAAATATCATCTCGATTTACAACAGACATATCAATATTTTCTTCCAAGAATAATGTCCCTCCACTTTTTATTTTATTTGTAAAATCAGAAAAAGCTGAAATCAATCTCTCTTTATTTTGATAGATATCTAGATGATCAGCATCTACAGAAGTTATTACGGCAACATCTGGGTTTAAGGTTAAAAATGATCTATCAAATTCATCTGCTTCTACAACAACTACCGATTTTTCTGTTCCAAAAATCAGGTTAGAGTTATAATTTGTGCTTACACCACCCAAAAAAGCAGTACAATCCATTCCGGAATCATGTAGAATATGAGCAATCATTGTGGAAGTAGTTGTTTTACCGTGGGTTCCTGATATGGCAATGGTAAAATGATCTTCTGTGATTTTACCCAACACTTCCGATCTTTTCATTACAATATAATTGTTTTTAACGAAATAACTTAATTCGGTATTCTCAGATGGAATTGCTGGAGTATAAATAACTAGAGTATCTTCCTTTTGTACTGAAATCTGATTAGTGTCTTCTGTGTAATGAATCTTCATTCCTTCATTCTCTAACTCAATACATAAAGAGGATTTTACTCTGTCGTATCCAAAAATATTTACATTTTTATTGTTGAAATATCTGGCAATGGCACTCATACCAATACCTCCAATTCCAACAAAATAAATATTTTTATATTCCTTCAATTTCATTACTTCACTAATTCTAATGATAAATCTGCTATCCTATCTGCTGCATCTTTTACCTCTAATTTTTTTATATTTCTACTTAATTCCTCCTGTAAATCCTTGTTTTCAGAAAGAGATTTTATCTTCTCTACAAGTTTAAGCTTAGATTCCACATCTTTTACCATGAGTGCAGAATTCTTATTAACTAACGATTGTGCATTTTGTGTTTGATGATCCTCTGCAACATTTGGAGATGGCACTAAAATAACTGGTTTTCCTACATAACATAGTTCCGAAATTGCTATAGCGCCAGCTCTTGATACTATAATATCTGCAGCTGCATACGCTAAATCCATCTCCTTTATAAACTTATAAGACTGAATACCACTTACGTTGATATTTTTTACAGATTCTTTAGCTTGATTTTCATATGAAACTCCAGTCTGCCAAATCAAATTAAGTTTATTCTTCTTAAACTCCCCCAAATTATTATTTATTGATTCATTAATCGTTTTTGATCCCAAACTTCCACCAACTACAAGTACGGTAATTCTTCCATTATGGAGTTTGAAAAAATTCTTTCCTTCTTCTCTTTTATTTGAAGAATTCAATATCTCTTTTCTAATTGGATTTCCTGTGAAAATAAGTTTTTCTTTTGGGAAAAATCGTTCCATATTATCGTAAGCTACACAAATCTTTTGTACACTTTTTGCAAGTAATTTGTTTGTAATCCCCGGATAAGAGTTTTGCTCCTGTATAACAGAAGGGACTCCTTTTCTACTAGCCGCATACAACAGAGGCCCTGAAGCAAAACCACCTGTCCCAATCACTAAATCTGGTTGAAATCTTCTTATTATCTTTCTTGATTTTATCAAGCTACTTATTAATTTAAAAGGAAATAATAGATTCTTCCTACTAAAACTTCTCTGAAATCCTGAGATCCATAATCCTTCAATTTTATATCCGGAATCCGGAACTTTCTGCATTTCCATTCTATCTTTTGCTCCAACAAATAACAGTTCAATATCTTCTACTTTTCTTTCTAATGATTTTGCAATCGCAATTGCAGGAAAAATATGACCTCCCGTTCCACCACCACTAACTATTACTTTAAGCTTTTTCATAATCTCTATCTTCAGTGTTTTTACTTATACTTAATATTATACCAATAGCAATACATGTGAAAATTATAGAAGTTCCTCCTTTGCTTATTAAAGGTAATGTTTGTCCTGTAACAGGAATTAATCCCACATTTACCGCCATATTTACTGCTGCCTGTAATATAAAAGCAAACGACAAGGATGCAATTGTAAGTGATCCAAAAACACTTGATGTTCTTCTAGAAATAACTATCGATCTGTAAAAAAATAATAAATATAGAAACATAGGAAGTAAGCCTCCAAAAATAATACCATATTGTTCAATAGTAAGGACATAAACAAAATCTGATTCACCAGCATATACAAAATGTTGTTGTACTCCCTTTCCTGGTCCTTCTCCGAATAATCCTCCATTTTTTATTGCAATCTTCGCTTCATTTTGCTGACGATTTTCATCTTTAAGATGATTTTCTGAATTAGTAGATAAAAAAGCATCAATTCTACTAACCCAAGTAACAGAACGCGTAAATGATTTCTGAAATGATGGAATATATTTTCCTCCTAAATAAGTAATCCCAACGATACATAATCCTACACCCACAATAGATAGTAAAAATTTATAATGAATTTTTGCGAAAATCATCAGAAAAAAACCATTTAAAAAAACTAAAGCAGAGGTAGAAAAATTAGATGGATATATTAATAAACATATAAGAACTAGAGGTCCAAACAAATACCAAATAAACCCTTTCCAATCATGTAAATAATCTCTGTATTTACTTATCTGTCTGCACATCAAAACTAATATGGAAATTTTTGCTAAGTCTGAAGGTTGAAAAGACAGTCCCGCTAAAAAAATCCATCTTTTTGCTCCATTTATTTCGATACCAATAAGAAGAACTACAATTAATAAAATAACACTCATTAGAACAGCAACAACACTCAATTTTGAGAAATACTTAAACTTAAGTTTATGTACCATATACATACTTACAAGACCAATAAATATATTTCGAACATGTGAAGTAGTTGCAGACAAGCCTTCAACACTATACACAACTAAAACAGATATAGTAAGTAATGAGAATACAATGGTCCATATTGTTTTATCTCCTTCTAGTTTTATGTATTGAGAAAGGTTTGACATAATCTTATAAACTTCTGACAGATTTTTTAAATTCTGTTCCTCTATGCTCGAAATTACTGAACATATCAAAACTTGCACATGCAGGAGAAAGTAAAACAACATCTCCTTTTTCTGCTAACTGATATGAAAATCCAACCGCTTCATTCATACTGTTTGCATTTACAATATTATCTACATGAGCTTTAAAATATTTATGAATATTATCTGTATTCTGACCAATACACACAATGGCTTTTACTTTCTCATCTACCAATTCCAGCAGTTCAGAGTAATCATTTCCTTTATCTATACCTCCTACAATCCAAATTGTGTCTTTATGCATACTTTCTAATGCAAACCAAACCGAATTTATATTTGTAGCTTTTGAATCATTAATAAATTCGATACCATGAACATTAATAACATGTTCTAATCTATGGTCTATATTTTTAAAATCTTGCAAGCTTTGGCGGATAATAAAATCTTTCACCTCTAAAACTCTAGAAGCAACAGCTGCAGCCATTGAATTATAAACATTATGTTTACCTTGTAAAGCTAAATCTTGAATTGTCATTTCGTTATTATTTAAATTAATATTTATTTTATTGTTTTTATAAAAAGCTCCTTCATTTTCAAATTCTTTATTTAAACTAAATGGAATCATTTTTGCTTTTGTATTACTCTTTTCTCTGATGTTTTTATCATCATAATTATAAATAAATACATCGTTCTCATTTTGATTATTTGTAATCCTTAATTTTGATTTTATATAATTTTCAAAACGATTCTCATACCTGTCTAAATGATCTGGAGTGATATTCAACAGTATTGCGATATCTGCTTTAAAATCTTTTATTCCATCAAGCTGAAAACTACTTAACTCCAAAACAATGTAGTCGTAATCTCTTTCAGAAATTGATTTTGAAAAACCAGTCCCAATATTTCCAGCCACCAACACATCATATCCAGCCTTTTCCAAAATATGACCAACCAAAAGTGTTGTTGTTGTTTTTCCGTTACTTCCGGTAATTGCTACAATCTTTGCATTAGTAAATCTATATGCAAATTCTACTTCTGAAATAACAGAAATTCCTTTCTCCTTAATCTTTTTTATCACATCAACTGAATCAGGAATGCCAGGACTTTTTACTACCTCTGAGGCAGTCATAATTTCCTCAATAGAATGTGTCCCTTCCTCCCATTTTATATCATTATTTGTAAGAACTTCTTTCTCTGAAATGATACTTTTATCAGACACAAAAACATCATAACCATTTTTCTTTGCCAGTAGAGCTGCTCCAATTCCACTAATTCCTCCTCCCAGAATTACTAACTTTTTCATTATCTTAATTTCAGAGTTACAATTGTTAGTACTGCCAACATAATTCCTATAATCCAAAATCTTGTGACAATTTTACTTTCATGATATCCTAATTTCTGATAATGATGATGAAGTGGTGACATCTTAAAAATTCTCCTTCCTTCTCCATATTTCTTCTTTGTATATTTAAACCAACCTACTTGTAATACAACCGATAAATTTTCTATAAGAAATACCCCACAGAGGATTGGAATAAGTAATTCTTTCCTGATAAGTATTGCAACAACTGCAATGATTCCACCTAAAGATAAACTTCCTGTATCTCCCATAAAAACTTGTGCTGGAAAAGAATTGTACCATAGGAAACCAACACATGCTCCAACAAATGCAGACATGAAAATTACAATTTCACCAACATTTGGAATATACATTATATTCAAATAATCGGCTGCCAGAATATTACCTGAGACATAAGCAAAAATCGCAAGTGTAGCACCAATAATTGCAGAAGTTCCGGTAGCTAATCCATCTAATCCATCAGTAAGATTTGCTCCGTTTGATACAGATGTTACAATAAAAATAACAACTATAATAAATAATAACCACCAATATTTTGCAGCAGAATCTGAAATCCAAGAAGTTAGTGTCTTATAGTCAAACTCATTGTCCTTAAAAAATGGAATAGTTGTTTTTGAAGAAGGAGATGCTTCAGAGGAACTATTATTCATTGATAGAATTTCTGTAGAATTTGATTCTTTAGAAAGCTGCACTTTTTCTTTTATTACAATATCGGAATGAAAAACCATAACTAATCCAACAATGATTCCAATTCCAACTTGTCCTAAAATCTTAAATCTACCCGCAAGTCCTTCTTTATCTTTTTTATAAACCTTAATATAATCATCCAGAAAACCAATTGTTCCTAACCAAATAGTAGAAACTAAAAGAATTATTACATAAATATTATCTAATTGAGCAAATAATAAAGTAGGTATAATAATTGCTGAAAGAATAATAAGTCCTCCCATTGTCGGAGTTCCTTTTTTAGCTTCCTCACCCTTTAGTCCTAATTCTCTCACCTGTTCTCCTATCTGTTTTTTTCTGATAAGATTTATTATCCTTCCTCCGAAAAGTAAGGATACTATTAAAGATGTAATTAAAGCCATTGCGGCACGGAAAGAAATATATTGAAATACTCCTGATCCTGATAAATTGTAGGTTTCATGCAGATATTCAAATAAATTATATAACATGTTATTGGTTTATGTTTAATGATTCAACTAGTTCTTCCACATCATCAAAATAATGTTTCACTCCTTCTATTTCCTGATATTTTTCATGTCCCTTTCCTGCTAGAAGCACAATATCTCCCTCACTAGCAAGAGTACAAGCAGTTTTTATTGCTTGACTTCTATCGGTTATTACAAGTACTTTTTTCTTTTGAACAGGATCTAATTTTACTGTCATATCAGAAATAATATCTTCTATCTTTTCTGTTCGCGGGTTATCTGCAGTAATAATTACCTGATCGGACATATTGCAAGCAATAGCAGTCATCTTTGGTCTTTTTTCTGCATCTCTATCTCCTCCACAACCAAAAACTACAATTAGCTTTTCGGTATTTGTCCGTATACTGTTAATTGTAGAAAGTACATTTTCATAAGCATCAGGAGTATGCATATAATCTACAATTCCTGTAATATTTTCAGAATTTCGAATAGTATGAAATCTTCCCTCAGCAGGATTTAAAATACTAATTCTTTCTAGTACCCGATCTTTATCTAGTCCTAGTTCAACAGATGTAGAATAGATTGCTAGTAAATTATAGGCATTAAATTCTCCTATTATTTTTACCCAAATTTCATGATTCTGAATATTCAGAAGCATTCCATCGAGCCTGCTTTCTAACACTTTACATTTATAGTCCGCCATACTTTTTAGGCTATATGTAATCTTTCTAGCTTTTGTGTTAGAAATCATAACATTCCCATTCTTATCATCTTTATTTGTAAGAGCAAAAGCAGAAGTCTTCAAATTGTTAAAGAATCTCTTCTTTACAGAAATGTATTCTTTGAAATCTTTATGGTAATCTATATGTTCGTGTGTAATGTTAGTGAAAATACCTCCCTCAAAAACAAGAGATGAAACTCTATTTTGATGAATCGCATGAGAACTAACCTCCATAAAACAATATTCGCAACCCGCTAAGACCATTTCTGATAATAGTTTATTGATTTGCAGACTATCTCCTGTTGTATGGGTGCTTTCTACAGATCTTGTTCCAATCTTATTCTCAATTGTAGAAAGCATTCCTGTCGGATATCCTAATTCAGAGAAAAGCTGATGTAATAAAGTTACAATAGTAGTTTTCCCATTTGTTCCTGTAACTCCAACTAGCTTTATTTTAGATGATGGATTGTCATAATAATTTGATGATACAACTGACATTGAGGAAGAGGAACAATCTACCTGAACATAACAAATCTCTTTATTTATCTTTTCAGGAATTTCTTCTACAATAACAGATTTTGCTCCATCTGCAACAGATAAATCAATAAAAGAATGACCATCAACATTAACTCCTTTTATTGCAATAAATAAATCTGAATCAGAAACTTTTCTGGAATCAAATTCTACTTTGTTTACCATTACAGATGTAATATCACCTACAACAGATTTTATGGAAACTCCAAATAATAGATCACTCAACTTTATCATGATAACCTTATCTTTATTACTTCCTGATTATCAATTCTATCTCCCTTATTTACAGATTGAAATATGACCTTTCCAGCTCCTTCAAATTCTATTTTTAAATTATAGTTTTCAAAAACAGGAATTACATCTCTCAACTGCATACCTTTCAGATTTGGCATAATTCCTTTATTTAAATCTGATTTAATTAAAGTAATTGTATTTTGATTTAACTTAATAGAATTTTCAAGTCTTTCTGAAGTTACTCTGTCAATTTTTTCATCTGAAATATATGATTGTGTAGAAAGGTATTCTAACTCAGAATCAAAAGCAAAAACTTTATCAGAAATTTCTCTAAAAACAGGAGCTGCTACCTGACCACCATAGTGATTCTCGTTAGTTGTATCAATAAATTCATGTATAACTACAATACATGAATATTTTGGTTTCTCCACAGGGAAGAAACCTGCAAAAGATGCAGTATAAGTTCTATTATATTTAGTTTTTTCACTCCATTTCCAAAACTCATTTTTGATAGTACCTGTTTTACCTGCGATTGAATATTGCTCAGTATAAATATTCTTAGCAGTTCCATTAATAACATCTGTTGTCCAATTTTCTCTTTGATTACTTACAACTTGTTCCATGTATGGGATAATAGATTGTATTGTTCTTTCTGAACAAATCTTATTTGAAAGAACTATTGTTGGAAAGGATTCGATAATACCTGTTTTATCTTTGATAGCTGTAACGAATCTTGGAGATACCATTTTACCATTGTTTGCAATTGCATTATAAAATGTAAGAATCTGGATTGGAGATATATGCATTTCGTAACCGTATGACATTGATGGCAATGTAGTCCCTGACCAAAGTTTATCTCCGGGTTTTCTTACAATCATTGAAGATCTAAATGGTAGTTGTAATTCTAATGGTTCTGTAAGATAATATTTCTGAAGATTTGAATAAAATTTATAAGGTTGATCTTTATAATTCTCATTTATCACCTTTGAGATAGCAACATTTGAAGAAACTACAAAAGCATCTCCAAAAGCAAGCTTTCCGTAACCTCCATCTTTTGTGTCTGATATAGTGCTTCCATAAAAATTAATTTTACCATCATCTGTATCGACAGTGTCTGATAATTTTAAATAACTATCATCTAGAATTGAGATGAAGGAAGCTAATTTAAATGTTGACCCTGGAACAATTGCTGAAACAATTGCATGATTCTTAGAATCATAATATAAATTATCTTTTCCTCTATGAAGATTAGCTATTGCTTTAATATCTCCCGTTTCCACTTCCATCAAAATTACACATCCCCACTCAGCATGAGTTTCTTTTAATTTCTTCTTTAGAGCAACTTCTGCAGCGTCCTGGAATTCGATATTTATTGTTGTTATGACATCTTTCCCTGGTTGAGGTAAAACATTATAATCTGATTTTTTTGGCACCAATACTTTTCCTGAAATTTCTTGAGTTAATTGTTTCCCTGGAATGCCTTGTAAATATTGATTAAAAGCAAATTCAATCCCATTTTTTGGAATAATAGAATCATCTTCTATATAAACTCTTCCAATTGTTACTTTTGCTAAAGATCCAAATGGATAAATTCTTGCACTTTTTATTTCAGGGATGAAACCTCCTTTATTTTTACCCTGATTAAAAATTGGAAATGTTTTCATTTTGTGCAATTGCACATAAGAAACATCTCTTTTTAGCAGAAAATATCTTTCATCTTTATTATCTAGGAGATCTTTTTCATACTTTGACGCACTCCTATCTTTAAATAATTGATGTAGTTGTTTAGACAGATTCTCTATCTCCTTCTCAAAAAGAACACTGTCTATAGTAACTAAATCTAGTCTAACATCATAAACAGGCATGTAAACTGACAATATTCTCCCATCTTCAGAGAGAATACTTCCTCTTTTTGCATCAAGTATTTCAAATTTCGGGTCATGTGTATATGTAATTGATGTATCAGAATATTGAACTGAAAATAACTTAAAACTAATAAATGAGAAAAGAATAAGTACCAAAATAAATGTAATAATCAAACTCCACTTTTTATTTGATTTAGTCTTCATTATCTCTCAATTATTAATGGTAACTTATCTGAATCTATTAGTTCAGAATCTTTTAATTTCGCCTTAATAACTGAACGCTTATACAATCCCATCATTTTAATTGTTAATGACCTTGATTTCATTTGTAAATCAAATATCTTTTTTTCCGATTCTCTGATTAATATTATTGTCTTCTCACTCTTCAATGAAATTCCAATCTGAATAATCATCAGAAGAACTACAAATAGAATAAATGTAACATTATTTGAAATCCCTCCTTTCTCAAAGAAGTTAACTTTTAATGTTTTCTTTCTTCTTTTTAACATTCTACTTTTTCCGCTATCCTTAATTTCGAGCTTCTCGATCTGTTATTTTCCTTTTGTTCTTTCTCAGAAGCCACAATAACTTTTCTATTTACTTCCCTCATTTCTTTCAAAATATTCCCGAAGAAATCTTTTTTTATTTCTCCTGAAAGATTTCCTCTCTTAAAGATGTTTTTTACTAATCTGTCTTCTAATGAATGATAAGATAATACCACAAAGCGGCCTCCAACATTTAACAAACCAACACCGTCAATCAACATTTGTTTTAAGGATTCAATCTCCTGGTTCACCTCAATTCTGATAGACTGAAATACTTGCGATAAAAATTGATTCTTTTTTTTCTCAGGAACCACTCCATCTAATATTTCTAATAAATCTGTTGTGGTTACTATTTCTTTTTTTTCTCTAGCTAATAGAATTAATTGAGCTACTTTTCTTGATATTCTGATCTCACCGTATTTAAAAAATAGATTCACCAAATCTTCTTCAGAATATTCATTTACTACCTTTCTGGCAGATAGTGATGCAGATGTGTTCATTCTCATGTCTAATTCTGCTTCAAAACGAAATGAAAAGCCTCTTTCAGCTACATCAAACTGATGTGAAGAAACTCCTAAATCTGCCAATATTCCATCTATTTTTGTAATGCCCTCCAATCTTAAAAATCTCTTAATGTTTTTATAATTTGTTTGTATCAACTTAAATTTTTTATCATTTGGAATATTCTCCAAAACATCATCATCTCTATCAAAAGCGAATAGTTTTCCGTCTACAAGATGTTTTAGAATCTCTCTGGAATGACCACCTCCTCCAAAGGTTACATCCACATAAATTCCATTTGGTTTAATATTTAAACCTTCAATACATTCTGTTAATAATACTGCTTTATGATATGTCATCAGAATGAGATTGATTACCCATAACCTCTTCCGCTAACGAACCAAAGTTACCAAGTGATTCTTTTACTGTTTCTTCATACTGATTCTTATCCCAAATCTCAATCATATTTACTGAAGAAGCTAATACCAAATTTTTTGATACTCCAGCAAATGAAATAAGGTCTTTAGGGATCAGAATTCTACCTGTAGAATCTATCTCCAATATTTTTAGTCCAGACATGTACGAACGAATAAAATCATTGTTCTTTTTTACAAATCTGTTTAACTTATTTACCTGAGAAACCATTGATTCCCATTCTTTCATAGGATATAGCTCAAGGCAATTATTAAAAACACTTCTTTTCAAAACAAAGCCTTCATTCACTACTGAATTAAGTTGTTTTTTTAATGATGATGGCATCATAAAACGACCTTTTGCATCCGTTTTACATTCATATGTCCCTATTAAATTCATCATTTTCTGATTTGAAATAATTTTTGGTAAAGATACAAAATTGCCCCACATTTTACCACATTATACCACTTTGTTGAAAACTTTTACCACAACAAGACATTCTCTAGGTTAAAAGAATGAACAAATAGTCTCTATTCAAATTCAAATAAATTTGTTTACTTTTGCATGTATTAAAATCATACTTAATGATAAAAGAGGAGGGGAAATTCAAATGGATTGAAGAAGGTAAAGGAGGACATCCAATAATCCTTTTACATGGACTGATGGGAGGATGCGATAATTTTGGGGAAATGGTTGATTTCATCTCTGAAGAGTATCATGTTTACGGTCTTGATTTAAAACTTTTTAAAGGAAGACTACTTAAGGTGTCTGTTAAAAGCTTAAGCGATTATCTTTATAAATTTATGAATCAACTCGGTATAAAAAGTGCTGTTCTGATTGGTAATTCTATGGGAGGGCATATTGCATTAATTTTTGCGAAAGAACACCCAGAAATGGTTGATGGAATGATACTTACTGGGAGTTCTGGACTTTTCGAAAATTCATTAGGATCATCTTTTCCAAGAAGAGGAGATAAAAATTATATCAGGACTAAAGCAGAAGAGGTTTTTTATGACCCTAAAGTAGCAACTGATGAATTAGTTGATCGAATATTTGAAATTGCAAATAATCGAATTTCTGTATTAAAACTATTAGGATATGCTAAGTCTGCTATCAGACATAATATGGCAAATGATATTCCAAATTTAAAACAACAAACTTGTTTAATTTGGGGAGCAAACGATAAAGTAACTCCTCCTCATGTTGCTGAAGAATTTCACAAATTACTTCCTAATTCAGAACTAAATTGGATAAAGAAATGTGGCCATGCTGCAATGTGGGAACACCCAAAACCATTTAGTGAGATTGTTCTGAAATGGTTAAAAGATCATAATATCTAATATTTTCTCATGAAGATTAAAAGTGCCGAATTTGTAATAAGCAATACGGACTATAAGCTCTGCCCAAAGGAGACACATCCTGAATATGCTTTTATTGGAAGATCAAATGTTGGGAAATCTTCTTTAATAAACGCATTAGTTAACAGAAAAAATCTGGCCAAAACTTCTGGGAAACCTGGAAAAACACAACTTATAAATCATTTTAAAATAAATGATAGTTGGTTCTTGGTGGATTTGCCAGGATACGGATATGCGTCTACATCTAAAACTAATAGGAAGATGTTTAAAGAGATGATTAATAAATATCTTTTAAATAGAAAAAATCTTATTTGCCTATTTGTTTTGTTAGATATTAGGCATAACCCTCAATCTATAGACTTAGAGTTTATGGAGAAAATGGGACAAGAAAAGATACCTTTTGTAATGGTATTTACAAAATCTGATAAAATATCTCAGACACAAATAAGTAAAAACATAAAACTCTATAAAACTGAAATGTTAAAACAATGGGAATATCTTCCTGACATGTTTATCACATCTTCAGAAAATCAAAATGGAATATCTGAAATCTTGAAATTTATTGAAGAATATAATGAAGAGTTCAATCCTACTTTGATTCAATAATTTTAGTCTCCTCAGCAAAAAATTTACAATAATCTCTTAAAGCTCCTGCAAGTTTATCTTGACCTGTTGATTTTGATAAAGTGTTTGCCATAGACATTAATGTTTGATGATACATAATAAACATTTCATTCACCATCATGTCTTTTGTCCATAATGGCACTATTAAAGTTTCTTTTGTTTTTTGATCCCAAGCAGCAATCATTAATGACTTTAATAAAACATCCTCAGCCTGATTATCTGAGGAATTCATTATAATTTTTTTTGGAACATTGTTGTCGTCAAGTTCTAAATCGAAAGTTAATTTTGATTTATTCATTATGGTTTATATTTTGATTTTAATAATATCTCTTGAGAATTAGTATTTTTCATTAAATCTAATAAACTAACACCCTCATTCTTCATGTACTGATTTACAATCTGATATCCAACCCAATATCCTAATCTCCCAGGAGATTCTTTTGGCATGCCCTTTGTAAAAGGAGAATCATTGAAAAATGAAATGTAATTAGATTCATCTAATTCATATAATATATCCATCTTAAGAATTTCATTCCAAATATTCTGTTCATGGGTTTTACACCATTTCAAATCTTTTTCAGCAAACCTCAAAATTATATTATCTGCTTCTTCTGGAAGAAACTCATTCATTATATACATTATTTTTCCTTTAAGAATTAACTCTTCTAGAAAAGTTTTACTGTCTTGAGTCTCTATAAATTCACTTGAAATCCAATATTCCACTGCATCAGCAATCATGAATTTTTCATCATAACGAGTTTTTAAATAATCATAAACAGTATTAAACATTGGATTGTCTTTCCCCAAATAAAAATCTAAGCCAATGATTAGATTATTGTTATATGAATCTATCCCGAAAGAATTAAATGCATTAATGAAAATGATATTTTCAGGTATTTTGTTTTCCGGAAAATGATATTTATAAATTCCAAAAGATTCATTTATCTTATTTGAAATCTCTTTTGTATTAGTAAAATAATTATCAATTTTATTTTGAAGTAAAACAACTCCAGAGAAGGAGGTAAACGATAAAATATTCTTTCTTTTTATAGAGTCGTTACTATTTATCATTGCAATATGGTTATTCAGATAATAATCTGTCAATCCTGGGAATTTAGACTCAATCTGATTAAGTTGCTTGTCATAATTTTCATCATTAATTTTAGAAAAATTCTTATCAAATCTATAAATAGGAATATCCACCTCTACTTTCTCTTGTTTTACACAAGAATTAAGAACAAAAAAGATTAATAGTATTTTTATGAATTTCATTAATGCAAATGTATAAATTTGTAAATTATAAAATGAAAGAACAAGAAGTAATACAACATATTGTAATTTGGCTTTCTGAATATCAGAAAAAGTCGGGAGCAGATGGATTTGTTGTTGGTATATCTGGAGGTGTCGACTCAGCACTTACATCTATATTAGCAGCAAAAACTAAATTACCTACCCTTTGTATTGAAATGCCTATTCATCAGAATAAGAAACAAGTTGAAAGAGGAAGAAATCATATAAAATGGTTGAAGAAAAAATTTGAAAATGTTACAGATTCTGAAATTGAACTAACAAATGTATTCGATTCTTTCGTTGAAAATTTACCTAAATCTCATACAGAAAATAATGATCTATCCTTAGTGAATGTAAGAGCAAGATTTAGGATGACAGCACTTTACTATTACGCTCAGATGAATAATTATCTTGTAGTTGGAACTGGAAATAAAGTGGAAGATTTTGGAATTGGTTTTTTTACAAAATATGGTGATGGTGGTGTAGACATAAGTCCAATTGCTGATCTTCTGAAAACAGAAGTTTATCAACTATCCAAAGAACTTGGTGTAAATAATGATATCTTGATTGCACCACCAACAGATGGTTTGTGGGGAGATGAGAAAACAGATGAAGAACAAATTGGAGCAAATTATCCTGAATTAGAATGGGCTATGAACTTTAATGGAGAGGAGTCTAAATTAAATAAAAGGGAGAAAGAAGTATTAAAAATTTATATGGAATTAAATAGAAAGAACCAACATAAAATGAGAGGAATCCCAGTATGTACTATTCCAAAAATATTGAAATAAAATAATTTATATATATTAGCCATAACTAACTATTAAACTAAAATTATGAAAAATGTACTAAATGCTGTTAGCGCTATCTTAATTATCTTGTTTTTAGGATGGCAATTTTGTGGAGATTGTTGCGAAAAGAAATGCGACAAGTCTGACACAAAAGAATGCGACTATTCAAAATGCGAAAAATCTGGAGCAACAAAATGTAAGAGTTATGAAACAAAAAAAGAATGTCCTCATGCAAATATTGCTGATGGAGATGTAGATGATGCAGATGGAGATGATGTAGATTTAGATGATGCAGATGATGTAGATGTAGATGATGTAGATTTAGATGATGCAGATGTAGATGATGCAGGATAATCTGAATAAAGTTATATAAAGAAATCTAAAATGCCAACTTTTAAGAAGTTGGTATTTTTTTTATCCTCTTTTTTACAAAAGAAGAAAGAAGTAATAAAACTGCAATAAAAGAAAAAATTCGACCAATATAATCTCCATATCTATTGTAAAACGTTACTTTATCATTTAAAGGCACTTTAACATTTATTGCAATCTCCTCCTCCCAATTTGTTTTCTCAACAACCTTTCCATTTGAATGAATTAATCCAGAAATTCCTGTATTAGCAGAACGAACAACAGACTTTCTTTGTTCAATTGCTCTTAATCTGGCATATTGAAAATGTTGCTTATGTCCTGCTGTATTTCTCCACCAACCATCATTTGTAATAATAGCAATAATGTTTGATTTCTTGCCTGTAATTACATCTCCAAAAACACTTTCATAACAAATAAGTGGGAGTATATCTACTTTCTCATTTCTAAATACTGTAATATCTTTTCCTTTAGTATAGTGTCCTACTGCACCATCAAGTTCAACAGATAATAAGTTCTTAAAACGATTAAAAATTGCAGGGTATGGTATTGACTCTGCTCCAGGAACAAGTTTGGTTTTATGATGAAAAATAGGATTTTTATCTTTAGACATAAAGATAGCTGAGTTATAAACATTATTGTTTTTTATTGTAGTAGCACCTATCAATATGTTAATCTTTGGATATCTTTCTTGAAGTTTAAGTAATTTATCAATATCAGAATATTTAATTAAATTATTCTCATCTCTTCTGCCCTGCAAAACTGTTTCTGGAGCTAAAAGTAATTCTGTTGATTCAGTTATCTTACTCTCAGATAAAGCAATAAAAGTGTCAATATTAAATGAACTCTCATCATAAGAATCAATATTTGGTTGAACAATTACTACTTCTATAGTTTTATCCTCATCAAATTCTGTTTTTAACAATAATGATATAATTATTGGAATCAGAAGAATTATACATGGAAGAATGAGTCTCTTCTTTATTTTTTCTGAATCCCACCAAATAAAAAGTATAATATTTACAACTAATACCCATATTGATCCACCTAAAACTCCAGTAAATTCATACCATTGAACTATTTCTGGAATAGTAGCAAATACATTTCCTAAAGTGAGCCAAGGAAAAGCAAGCTCCCAATGCAAATGCAGGTATTCTATACTTATCCAAAAGAAAATTAAAGCAAAATACCCCCTTCTTTTACCTAATACTCTTTTTACTTTATGAAAAAGAATAAAAGCCAAGCTCATCAACAAAGAATTAATAATAAAAGCAGATATAGATCCTCCAACTGACGCATGCCACACCCAATAAGTAGTTGTAATATTAAAAATAAAGAAGGTAAGGAAAGAATATCCGAAAACTTTCCAAGAATTTCTTCCTCTATAATCTGAAAAGTATTTCTCTACTAAAAAAAGCGGAATGAACGCAACAAATATTAAAGGAAAAAGTCCAATTCCTGGCCATGAAAAACTTAATAATAATCCACTTAAAATAGAAAGAAATAATAATTTCTTCATATTAATTTAAAGTATATCTTAATGAAAATAAATTGGAATATAATCCAGCAGATTGATCTCCTAAATTAGTAAGTGCATAGTCAATTCGTATATTTTCAAAATGAAACCCTAAACCAATATTTGGTTGGACTGAGATGTATTCTTCATTCTGAAAATCAGTTTCTCTACTAAAATCTCCCAGTCCAAAACGAAAAGCAATCAAATCCTTAAATCGGATTTCTGTTCCGAAATGAGGATTTACACTTAATCTAGAATTACTCCACAAAGTATTTCTCTTTCCATCAAAATGAACATCTAAATCTAATTCGGAATGAGCAGAAAACTTTTCATTTATATTATATCTCCTAGAAACTCCTGTCTGTACTGATGGCAAAGTAATCTCGGATGAATTTTCTGGAAGTTCATTTCCAGTTTGGAAATACACTTCCTCAAAATTTTCCATATTAAACATCCAAGAATTAAAGGTAGAAGTAGCGTCACGGCTAATAGCTCCAAATTTCCATTTTCCAAATTCTTTTTGGGTAGAAATATCAAATCCAAATCCCCATGAAGTAGCAAAATCACCAATCTGTCGATATATAATTTTCATATTTCCTCCAACATCAAAACCTTTATATAAATCTTTCTTGGCATAAGAGAATAAAAAAGCATAGTCAGCAGCTGAAAAAAGTTCAATTCTATTATAATCAACATTTCCTTCATTGTCAATTAAGTTTGCAGTATTCATAATATCATCTACTCCAAAACGTAATAACATAACACCAACCGCATCAGTTTCATTTACTTTTTTAGCATACGAAATCTGATCAAAATTTGCAATTCCTGCAAAATATGAAGCATGCATAAATTCTATTTCGGATTCAGTCAAATCAACTAATAAAGATGGATTCCAATAAATTGAAGATGAGTTTGCAGAAGAGGCAACCACTGCCTTAGACAAACTCAAAGAACGAGCTCCTGCCCCAATTTGCAAAAACTCATTACTGTATTTTTTTTGCGAAATTCCTGAAAAAGAAAGGAGTACAAAAAAGAAAAATAGTAATTTTAATTTAAAATTCATTGTTGTATATTTGTATTTCAAAATAACATAAAAATTGGCATATTATTGCAAATTTATGGACTCAATTAAAAGAAATATTCCAAACCTTATAACTCTAGGAAACTTATTCTGCGGATTAGTTGCAATAGTTTTTTCTTTAAATAACAATTTATACTTTGCTGGAACCTTTATTTTCTTTGGAGCAATACTTGATTTCTTTGATGGCTTATCTGCTAGATTATTAAAAGTTAGTTCAGAAATAGGAAAACATCTAGATAGCATGGCAGATATGGTGACTTTTGGAGTTGCTCCTGGAATGATTATGTTTCAAATGATTAAACTCTCAAACATTGACGAGAATTCATATATCGCTTATATTGGATTTATCATCACTATTTTTTCTGCAATCCGATTAGCAAAATTCAATCTTGACACCAAACAAACTTCTTCTTTTATTGGATTACCAACTCCAGCCGCAGCAATATTTATTGCTTCTTTACCAATCATTTCAAAATACAATATTACTATTCAATTTAATGATAGTAAATTCTTAATTGTAACATCTGTTATTCTTTCTCTACTTTTATTAGCAAAACTACCTTTATTCTCACTAAAAATAAAAAAAGGAGAAGATTGGAAAAACAAAGAAAATATCATTAGAATTATATTCTTAATAAGTTGTGTAATATTATTATTCGTGTTTGAGTTTGCAGTAATTCCATTTATTGTAATTTTGTATATCTTTTTATCAATCTTAAATAATCTAATAAAATGAAATTTAGAGCCGAAATAGATATCATGCCATTAAAAGCATTATTAGACCCACAAGGAAAAGCAGTAACTGCAAGTATGGGTAATGTTGGACTTTCTGAAATAAAAAATGTGAGAATTGGGAAACATATTACTTTGGAAATTGATGCCGAAAACAAAGATATTGCAAACCAAAAAGTAACTGAATCTTGCACAAAATTACTTGCAAATCAGATTATGGAATCCTTTGAATTTACTTTAGAAGAAGTGTAATTTACCTAAGCTCGAAATTTCTTCCTAGATATAATTTTCTTACCATTTCATCAGAAACAAGTTCTTCTGATGTTCCAGATTTTAAAATTTCACCATCATATAAAAGGTATGCTCTATCGGTGATAGATAATGTTTCATGAACATTGTGATCCGTAATTAAGATTCCAATATTCTTTTCTTTTAATTTGGAAACAATCTCCTGAATATCTTCTACTGCGATAGGGTCAACTCCAGCAAAAGGTTCATCTAATAAAATGAAACTCGGATCAGTTGCTAAACATCTAGCAATTTCTGTTCTTCTTCTCTCTCCACCTGAAAGTAGTCCTCCAATATTTTTTCGTATCTTTTTTAATCCAAATTCATTTAACAAATCTTCACATTTTTGTTTCTGTTCTGATTTACTTAAATTCGTCATTTCTAAAACAGAAAGCAGATTATCTTCAACAGTCATTTTTCGAAATATAGATGCCTCTTGAGCTAAATAACCAATACCCAACTGAGCTCTTTTATACATTGGTAAGTTTGAAATATCATCACCATCAAAAAATACTTTGCCCGAATTTGGTTTTATCAAACCAACAATCATATAAAATGAAGTTGTTTTACCAGCTCCATTCGGACCTAATAAACCTACAATCTCTCCTTTATTTACTTCAACAGAGACTCCTTTTACAACTTCTTTATCTCCATAAATTTTTATGATATTTTTAGATCTTAACTTCATTGTTTGTTTTGTTTTTTAAGTACCTTTTTTGAAATTTTAATACTGATTTCGTACAAAATAATAAGAGGTAAAGAGACTAAAATTTGACTTGTTACATCAGGAGGCGTAATAATTGCTGATAGAATTAAGGTTAGTACAATTGCATGTTTCCTGTACTTTCTCATAAAATCTGGAGTAAGTAAACCTATCTTTGTAAGGAAATATACCAGCATTGGTAGTTCGAAAATTAATCCATTTGCAAAACTAATTGTAGTAACTGTTGAAACAAATGAACTCAATCCTATGGTATTTGAAACAAGAGAACTCACCTGATAAGACCCCAAAAAGTTAATCGATAAAGGCGCAACTAAATAATATCCAAACAATACTCCAAGCGAAAACAAAATAGATGTGAAAAAAACTACTCCTCTTGTAACTTTAGTTTCTTTTTGATAAAGTGCTGGTTTTATAAATCTCCAAAGTTCCCAAAACACATAAGGAAAAGATATCACTAATCCAGCAAAAAGTGAAGTAATAATGTGTGTTGAAAATTGTCCAGACATTGTAAAGTTATGCAATTGCCAGTCCTGATCTCCAAAACATAATAAATTACCCATTCCCATCCACTCAGATAAATTACAAAAAAAAACGTATGTAGGGAAATCAGAATTCTTAGGAGCTAATAATATCTTATCAAAAACAAAATCTTTATAAATAAATGCCAAAACAGCAAATAATATAATTGCAGCTACTGATCTCACTAAATGCCATCTTAGAATCTCCAGATGATCTAAAAAAGATATTTCTTTTTCTTCAGACATTTCTTATATTCCTTCTTTTAATATATCATGAATGTGAATAATGCCAATATATTTTTCGTTATCTATAACTACCAACTGACTAATATTATTCTGTTCCAAGATAGTTAATGCAAAAGAAGCTAATGTATCTGAACTAATTTTTTTTGGAGTAGTACACATAATATCTGATGCTTTTAATGAAGAAATATCAGAGTTGTTTTCTAACATCCTACGTAAATCACCATCCGTAATAATTCCTATTAATTTTCTATCATCAATAACAGCGGTTGATCCCAACCTTTTGTTAGATATTTCTATAATTACTGAATTTATAGAGTCATTTGGAGAAACAATCGCTTTGGATTGTTCTGAAATAATATCTGAAACTTTCAGATAAAGACGTTTTCCTAGGGTTCCTCCAGGATGAAAACGTGCAAAATCAGAATCAGAAAAATTTCTTAACTTTAACAAACAAACCGCCATGGCGTCACCAAGTACTATCTGAGCTGTTGTAGAAGAAGTCGGAGCTAAATTATTTGGACAAGCTTCCTTCTCTACTGTGCTGTCAATAAATAAATCCGATTCTTTTGCTAAATATGATTCTTTATTCCCGCAAATTGAAATGATTTTATTTCCTAAGTTTTTTACAAGAGGAACTAACATTTTAATTTCTTCCGTATTTCCACTTTTAGAAATACAAATTAGAACATCATTTTTTTGTATATTTCCTAAATCACCATGCAAAGCATCAGATGCATGAAGGAAAACAGAAGGCTGCCCTGTCGAATTAAAAGTAGCCACCATTTTATTAGCAATATTCGCACTTTTTCCTACTCCAGCAACTATTAACCTTCCCTCTGAAGATAAAATAATCTGAATTGCCTCAGGAAAATCATCAGTTAATCTATTATGTAACTGAGCTATAGCATCAGTTTCTGTAGAAATAACAGATTTAGCAATTATTAAAATATTTTTCTTATTTGGCATTAAATTTATATGTATATTCGTTTTGAAATTTGATACAAAAGTAAAATATTTAGATACATTAATATATAAAGATGAGTATTTCTTCAGAAACATTACATAAAAATCTAAAAGACATCTTTGGATTTAATAAATTTAAAGGTAAACAAGAACAAATAATACAGAATTTATTAAAAGGAAACGATAGTATGGTAATTATGCCAACAGGTGGAGGGAAATCCATGTGTTATCAATTACCCGCACTTATTTCTGATGGGGTTGCAATTGTTATTTCTCCATTAATTGCTTTAATGAAAAACCAAGTAGACGCTATAAGAACTTTTAATTCTAAAGAAAGTATAGCTCATGTGCTTAATTCATCTTTAACAAAAACACAAGTAAATATTGTGATGGATGACATTAAATCTGGAGAAACTAAGATGCTCTATGTAGCTCCAGAATCTTTAATAAAAGAAGAATATGTGGAATTCTTCAGATCCGTTAAAATTTCTTTTTTCGCTATTGATGAAGCTCACTGTATCTCTGAGTGGGGTCATGATTTCAGACCAGAATACCGTAGAATAAGAGAAATAATTGAAAATATTGGTAGAAAACCAATTATTGCTTTAACTGCAACCGCTACTCCAAAAGTGCGTCATGATATTATGAAGAATCTAAAATGTTTGGACTCTACTTTATTCTTAGATTCTTTTAATCGAAAAAATCTTTTTTATGACATCAGACCAAAACATGACGTTGAAAAAGAAATGATTAAATTTATTCGGGAACATCCTAATAAATCTGGTATAGTATATTGCCTTAGTCGAAAAAAGGTTGAAGAAATTGCTGAAACTCTTCAGGTAAACGGAATAAATGCACGTCCTTATCATGCGGGACTTGATCAAAAAACAAGAGTATCTAATCAGGATGCATTTATTATGGATGATTGTGATGTAATTGTTGCGACAATTGCTTTCGGGATGGGAATTGACAAACCTGATATCAGATATGTAATTCATCATGATATTCCTAAAAGCTTGGAGGGATATTATCAAGAAACTGGAAGAGCAGGAAGAGATGATGGAGAGGGGATTTTAGTTACTTTTTATAGTTATAAGGATATAGAGAAATTAGAGAAATTCTTAAGCGGAAAGCCAGTAAGCGAACAAGAAATCGGAAGACAACTTATCATGGAAACAATTTCTTTTGCAGAAACAGCAATGTGCAGAAGAAAATATTTACTACATTATTTCGGAGAAGAATTTGACTCAGAAAATTGTGATAATATGTGCGACAATTGTAAAAATCCCAAACCAACATTTGAAGGGAAGGAATTTGTTTTAAAATTATTAAAAGCAATTGAAGTTAGTAAAGAAACATTTAAAGCAAAAGAACTTGCAAAAATTATGATTGGTGAATCAAATAGCTTAATAAACCAACATATGGGAATAATTTCTGATATTTTTGGTTCAGGGAAAGATAAAAATATAGAATTCTGGCATGCTGTTATCCGCCAAACGTATGTTAAAGAAATTATCACAAAAGAGATTGAGTCTTACGGAGTAATAAAGCTTACAGATGAAGGAAGGAAATTCATTGAAAATCCATATAATTTTACTCTAACTGAAGATCATGACTATTCTAAATCTACCGGTAGTTCATCTACTCTACAAAAAGGAGCTGCGATGGACGATATTATTTTTAGCATGTTAAAACAGCTTAGAAAAAAAATAGCAAAAGAACAAGGATTGCCACCTGCTATTATTTTTCAGGAATCTTCATTATTAGATATGGCGAATAATTATCCTATTACAATTGAAGAGATGTCTCAAATTCAGGGAGTGGGTCTAGGAAAAGCAAAGAAATTTGGAGAATCATTCATCTCTCTAATATCAGAATATGTAAAAGATAACAATATTGAGAGACCTTTAGATCTATTAGTAAAAACCATTGTAAAGAAATCATCAAATAAAGTATATATTATACAAAGTTTAGATAAAAAACTATCTATTGAAGATATTGCCAGAGACAAAGGACTTTCTTCTGATGACTTGATTAAGGAAATTGAGACTATTGTAGAATCTGGCACAAAACTAGATTTACAATATATGCTTGAGGATATGATGGATGACTACGAACAAGAAGAGCTTGCTGATTTCTTTAAATCATCCAAACACTTCTCTTTAGAGGAAGCTAGAGAAGAATTCTTAGAAGAAGAATATTCTGATGAAGAATTAAGAATATCTCGTATTCAATTTATATCTAACGTAGGTAATTAACTTAAGAGTTTTATGAAAACACTTATTGTATCTAGCTCTTTATCTCCAGAATCTAGATCATTTATTTTATGTAAAGAAGTATACAACAGACTTTCTGTGAAAGGAATAGAAGTTAAAATGATAGATGCTAGAGACATGGATTTAAGACCTTGTCATACAAAAATATCTGAAAGCATGACAGAATTAGATAATGAGGTAGATCATGCGGATAATATTATTATTGGCATGGGAGTACATTGTTATAGTGTTAATGATGGACTAAAAATAATATTAGATAACTGCTTTGGAAAATCAACTGGAAAATTCTTTGGAATTATTTGTGCCGCAGGAGGAGAAAGAAGTTATCTCTCTACACAACATCTAACCCAGATTTGCATGAATGAATGGAGAATGATTCAACTACCAAGAATTATCTATGCTACTGGTAAAGATTTTGAGGAAAACAAAGTAAATAATAAAGATCTATTAGAAAGATTAGATGTGTTTTCAGAAGAATTTAATACGATTGGTAAAAAACTCATTTCCTAAATTTGCCGAAAATATATAACTTAGTTATATTAAAATATTCTTCCGGTAAGTTTCTTGTTTTATTCATGATTTCGAAAAAAACATTTTAATAGAAGCAACGAACATGATAAAAGCAAAAACTTTTCTTAGAGTATGAGGATGAACTTGCATAGCTAGTTTAGATCCAAAATATCCTCCAATAATAAAAGTAGTAGCAATGATTAAGGCATAATTTATCTTTAAATTTCCATTCTGATAATAATTATAAGCTGCTAATATTCCGATAGGTGGTAGCATTACTGCCAAAGAAGTACCCTGTGCAGTAAGTTGATCCATTCCTAAAAGGAGCATCATTAGAGGTATCATAATTAAACCACCTCCAATTCCAACAAGACCTGATAAAATACCTGCAAGCAATCCTATGCAAGTTAAAGTTAAAATAGTAGTTAAATCCATCAATTTATTTTGAGTACAAATGTAAAGAAATGTATCTTTGAAAAAAAATAAATATGGAAATCCATCAAATTACTTTTAATACTTTTCAGGAAAACACTTTTATTTTATGGGACAATACAACAGATTGCATCATTATTGACCCTGGTTGTTACGAGAGAAATGAAGAACTAGAACTAGTAGATTTTATAAATAAAAATAATTTGAATCCCGTAAAACTGATAAATACACATTGCCATATTGACCACATTTTGGGAAATAAATTTGTAAGTGAAAAATGGGATTTAGAACTATATATGAATAAAATAGATTTACCACTTTTGGAAGGTTCAGGAGATATCGCTAGAATGTATGGATTTGAAAACTACAAAGGAAGTCCGTACCCAAAACACTATTTGGAAGAAGGAGATATATTGGAATTCGGAGAAAGTAAATTGGAAATTTTATTTACTCCTGGTCATGCTCCTGGTCATATTTGCTTGTTTAACAAAGAAGAGGGGTTTATTGTATCAGGAGATGTCTTATTCAATGGAAGTATTGGAAGAACAGATTTACCAGGAGGAGATTTTGACACTTTGATTGAAAGTATAAAAACAAAACTAATGACCTTACAAGATGAAACCATTGTATATTGCGGTCATGGACCATCAACTTCTATTATTAGGGAACGACTATCTAATCCATTCTTACAATAATTGGTTTATTAATTGTTTACAGACTTCCTATTTTATTTCTCAAATCTATCTAATTCCTCTAACATAGTGCGAAAAGCCACAACTTTCTTGCCATATCTATCGGTATGTTTCTTTTGTAATTCTCCAGCAAATTTTATCTCATACTGATGTAGATCTTTCATGCTATTACATTTATACTGTATTGCAAAAGTATCTCCATCATCATTTCTAGAAAGTACTTTATTCATATTTGCAGAAATAAAAATTCCGCATTTCATAACTTCAGGAATATGAATCTCCCTCATATATTGTTGCCAATCTTCCGAAACTGAATGTTCTACATTACATGTAACATTATAAATTATCATAAGTCATCTCCTCTAAGTTTTCGATATTTCTTTCTTGATTCTGATATGTAAATACTACCAATACATTCCAATAATATCTTCTCATAATAGTGAGAAGACTTTTCAATATTCTCTAATTCTGTTTCATAAATATTTGCCAAATTGAAAAGTGCATCATCATAAAAAATGTCAAATGAATAATGATTTACAATAGTTTCCAACATCT
>ERZ1046148.360-NODE-360-length-28630-cov-9.001715_pt1 | contig 28630 bp, 46 predicted proteins | sample MGYA00383090_ERZ1046148 | MGnify/ENA primary metagenome ERZ1046148 (study PRJEB29581, sample SAMEA5548360) | metagenome | biome: marine; feature: coastal; material: water | depth 25 m | study: Short-term variability in the microbial, nano- and picoplankton... | reverse complement strand
GTTGATGAAGTTATATCAGGGACACTAGAAAATGTCCTTGAGTGAGGAAACTGAGGTTGAAACTGATTACTATTATTTCTAACAACAGGGACTAACTCTGTTATTGGAGAAAAGCCTGTTCTCTCTCCAGCATCATCTACTAGCCTGTAAGAATAAGAATAACTACCAACACAAAGCCCTGAAGTTCCCACAACTACATCATACCCAGCTGTTCCCGTGACTTGCTTTACAAATGCAGGCTTATACAGCGTGGCTGATGGTGGAACTGTAAAGTTTTCTATTTTAAAATCTTCAAAGTATTTAGGAGTACATGAGCCTCCACCTACGCCTGAATTCAATAATATGTCATCAACAACAAATACCATTGGTGGAGTTGTATTATTCGTGATATACATCTCTCCTCCTACACAGTTTTCATTCTTGTCATACTGAAGTGGACCCGTAACTAATATTGGAAAGTTGGCACTATAAAGAACAATCTTTCCATCTATTCTCATAAACGGTTCTTTTGGAGTCCCATCAGTAGATGCCCATATCTCAACAATGTGATTGTTAATTTCTTGAGTCATCATGCACTCATACGTATCGTCAAGATTTATTGGAATAGTAGTGTCACACCTATTATCAACCAATGGATACTGAACTATCTCTCCTTTAATTTTTTTCTTAGCGAAATTGTCTCCATCCATAGAAACGCTACGCATATTTAAAGCATCAACGTGTTCACCCTTTTCAGAACCCCCTAAGAATTCTTTGTTTTGATCTGCGTTTATTCCTTTTTGATATGTCTTAGCGTCTTGCTTATGGCTTTTTCTCATTTCTTTTCTTGTATGGTAGTTTCTTGTTTAGGTAATCCTTTCTGTCACTACATCCACAGTCATCACCTAATGCAAATTTAGCGATTTTATCTATTGTCGTAGCTTTAAGTATCCTTTCAAGCGTATCCCCTACACCCTTGTCTTTCATTAGTACTTACCTCTTCTTCCTTTTGGAGAGCTTTTTGTTGATCCACCTTTTCCTGCCCAAAGGTTCTTACAAGCCCAATAGGACGCTGTTAATTTAGAAGTTCTAGTGCTACACTTGTGTCTAGCCTTAAATGACTTTCTAGCTGCTGAAGAGTAATTGTGACCATACCCTTTTGCTCCGAAATGTATTATCTTTTCCTTCCCGCCTTCACAGGCTTTAACCATCTTCTTTTTACCTGGCCTTGTTGAACTTCTAGGCTTATTACAAGCCATTTTGCTTTTGTCTACTCTAGTTGCCATATATTAAAGTTGCTCGGTTTGTTTTTTGGTCATACTCATAATCTTCGGGGTCTCTTCCTGATCTTTTAGACGCTCTATCTATAGCTCTTTCAGCTCTAGTCATTTTTTCTCTTTTCCTTCCGTACTCTGTAAGATTCAATGAGTCTTTCTCCATAGAGCCTTGAGTCCTTAAAAAATCTATAGCAGACTTTCTTGGGTTTGGGTATCCTTGAGATTTAAGCTGATTAGTTAAACGATCTAATAACTTTTCCATTACTTGTGATACATTGAACTTATATACTCTTCCATAGACTCTTTCTCTTGAGAGTCCATAGCTTTAATTCTTTTCTTGGCCTTGTTCCAGCTTCCTCCTCTAAGGTCGTTTAGCCTGCCAAATGCGTCATTCCATAAACCTCTATACTTTCTTGGGTCTCTAGACTTCATCGCGTTGTAAAATCTCTCCTCAACATAATCAACAACAGCTCTTTCAAAAAATCTAGGTATAACAGGCATATCTCCATTCTCAACACCCATACCGTTGTATACAATTCTAACGTAAGGGAAAGAATTACAATCACTGCTAAACATTAATAGTCCATTCATTACATTGTAATAATACTTTGGTCCCCAAAATCCGTTGTTGCTTCTTGTATACCTTGATTGATTTGGCTGAAATATATCTCCCGAATTGCTTCCATCGTCTTTAACTTTCGCAGTATATCCCTCTCCATTTGATGTATTGTTAAAAAGCCTCTTCCAATAAACAACTTGGCTGTTTAAAGGATTACATATTTCCCCGCTATAAAGATAAATCTCTCTTACATTGAATACGTTTTTTGGCATTTTTAGTTGACAGTTTTCTGGCATCTCAACATCTTGTTGAATTTTTAACCAAAAAGTGTCAAATGATAATTCTTGCATAGCATCTTGTATCCTAGAGGTATACCACCCTTTAGAAAATCCTTTCTTAAAATCCATGTCATTAACAGTTGATGTCACATCTGCAAGTATATGGTCTATTGATACAAAGTCGTTAGCTGTCATTGTTGTTGTTGTTGTTGTGTGTTTTTAGGAAGGTTTGCCGCTCTGTTTGCATACATAGCCGTACTAGGCTCAGTGGTATCAGCTCCATCGTTGGTGGTTTCTTCAGGAACCATCATTATGAATTTGCCTAGTTGTAGTACTGCTGTTATTAAGTCTTGAACTAAAGCATCTGGCAATGGCAATTCTGCATCTAAATCGCAAATCTGTCTAGGATCTATGCTTGATTTAACAGCTATCTCTACGTCTTCTACCTTAACGCACTCTAGACCTAACAAGTATAATCTATTTACGTCAACACTATCAGCTCTATGACCTACCCTATAAAAGTATGGATTCTTAGAAGATGGAGTAGTGTATTCATCCATGTATAGATTCTGAACAGACCCAACGCTTGTTCCTTGAAACCAAACTTGAGCAAAAGCAGGACCAGCGCATCCACAAGTTTCTTCATTATAAGTTATGTATATGATTCCACCATTGTTCGGTAAGTCCATAACTTGAACTGGCAAGTCTATGTATTTTCTGCTTTTAGAGTCCTCTGAAACCTTTACAGAAGAAAACGTTGAAGTAAATAAATCAGAATTAGTAGCTAATTGATGCTGAAGTCTTAGCTTATTAGCAAATACTGAAACCCAATACAAAACCTGATTAATTGTAAAATCAGCATCATCGTATGATGCGTATAAATTCTTTTGTATGTCGTATGCAACGTATCTGTATGTCATCTTATAGTACTGTTAGTAATTGTTGAATATCGGCAGTAGTTACGCCATATATAGTAGTTTGATCCCCCTGCTTGTATGCTATGTAATTTAAAGCTTTATCAAATAAAAGTTGAAACACACTGTTTGGAAAGTCTATCTGATCTGATAGCTGAGTTATATCATCTGGCTTCTTCGCCCAAAACACAGTTACTTGTCCATTCTTAACGGAAGGTCTAACCTCTATTTCTTGGGAAGTCTCTCCCCTAGAAACGCTTCTATAGTTTATAGGTTGTAGATATGAATACAATTTTAATTCATCACATATCTGATCCCCATCATATCCAGCTTCGGTGGGATTAAACAAAGCATCAGTCCAAGCTTCAACACTTATTCTCTTACATGCATTTAAAGAAGACACATGTATGAGGTTGTCTAAATGATAGCTTCTCGTGGTGTCAGGTGTTGGGGGTGGTGGGTTTCCATTACTCTCAGTGCTAGGTAAAGCCATTACAGCAAGAACGGTCCAAACCTCAGTTGGGAAAACATCTAGAGAAACCCTGGAGTTATTGTTTGTAAGAAAAACTCCAGAGTATGATAGCTCTCTAAAAAATTCCTCGCCTATCTTGTTTTCACCAAAAGCAGAATTTACAACGGCAGTAAGCCATTTCATCGAAGCATTTATTGCAGGTATGTAATCTAAATCATCTCTATAATGATCTGAATTCTCTGCGTCTAATGCAAATGCTAATTGGTTTCTTAAAGATTGGGCGGTAAAACTCATTATGCTATTTTTCCTTCGGTTACACTTCTACCCTTGTCATCAATAACAGAAGTCTTTAATTTTTGATTAAGTATTCTCTCATGTTGTTCTTGGGATTTTTTTGCTAATATTTCTGAAAGTTCTCTTCTCATTTTTTCAGGACTCTGACTTACAGATACTCCTTCCTGTTTAGCTCTAGCAACAATCTGCATATCAGACAATCTAGCTAAAGACCTTTGAGCTTCAACCATTTTATGAGCCCATGATGAATCTACATTCATGGCGTTCTCCATGTTTTCGTAAAAGTAAATTCCAAACAAGCTATGATCCCTCAAGTACTCCACAACCTGTGCAGACTGAACGCTAACAGATGATACTGAAACTACTTCTACTTCTTTACCTCTTCCCGGTCTTTTGTGACGAATAAGTGGCTTAAACTTTATTGGGTCTCTAAATGGAGGCAAAACCTCTTGACCTTTCCTTCTATCGCTATGAATAGAATACCTCATAGAAAAAGCAAAAAACGTTACTGGTTTCTCTAGCCAGTCGTCTTCTAATCCTTCAACATAGTCAATGTCTTCATCTATCTCTTCTTGAGCCTTATGAAGCTTTAGCTTTTCTATTTGGTTTTTAAATTTGTTTGATAGTTTTTCTTCCATATCATGCATTAGTTTTTGCACTATGGATATAGGCATAGCTTCTTCCTTTTCAGGAGTTGATACTACCTCTTTTGCGTTAACTTCCTCATTATTAGTTAATTGAGGTGTAACGTCTTGATCTTTTGTTTTTTTCTTTATTGCCATTTTGTTTTTTTAAAAAGGGGGCCGAAACCCCCTTATTAGAATTATGAATTAATTATTAGATTAAATCTAACCAAGCACAAGCTAATGGATTGTGAAACTTGATACCCATGTTGCAATCAACATAAACATCAGCATAACGCTTTGGAATACCATCAGACAATGCTAAAGTATCTCCTGAACGCTCACCCCATAGTTGACATCTCTTGATGTTTTTCATATCAAGAATAGTAATCTTGTTTGACCAAGATGCTGGGAATGAAGCTGAGTCCTCGAATCTTTTGAATGGTACAAGTACAATTCTAGAAGAACCAAGATTAACTTCTTTCAAGTTCAATAATGCGATTTCATCATTTGGAGCATATCGAGTTAACTCTTCTTTGTACGCTAAAGACAGTTGTCTGTGTACTGTTGGAGTCATGAATGCCATACGAGCTGATCCGTAATCTCCGTATTCAGAAGAAAGAACCATATCCTCAAATGCATCAACTAAAGTCGCAGTAGTTGCAGTTGTGTTAGGGGAACCAGCGTCAACCATTGCAGTGTAAACACCACCTGTAGTTTTAGCAACTGTTCCGTTTGCAGTTACAACCTGTCCTTTTTGACCTGCCCAAAAAGCATTTGATAAGTCAATTCGGTGTTGGTTGAACATTGCGTTTCTTTCCATTTCTAAAAAGTTGTCAGTAGTTCCTAAGTTTTTCAACTTGTGAAGCTCAACTTCTGAATAACGGATAGCCTTGTTAAACAACTGAACGTAGTTGTTACGCTCTATAACTGAAGCACGGAAGTACTGAGCAAAACCTTCAGAACCATCATAATCAACAGTTGAAACGTTAGCAAGTACATCGTTTACAGCAACCGCTGGTAAAGAATCACCAGAGTAAGGAGCAACAACGATTTGAGATGTAGCAGAAAGAACATCAACAACGTTACCTTTAGATCCATCAGGATAAGAGATAATTGTGTTTGTTGAAATGTTAGCTACAGATGAAACAGTGATTGTTTGCTGTGCAGGAGCAGTAACTCCAGCTGCAATAGCAGTAGCAGTTAAAGGCTCACGCTGATATCCCATCTCCTGGTAGAAGAATTCATCAGAGTTTACTTGCTCAGCAGCAACCATGTTCATTAATTTGAGGTCCATGAATTGCTGAGGTGCAGCGTCAAAGATTGCTCGGTTTGTCAACTTTTGTACCAACAACGAAATATCGTGTCCATACGTTGACGCATACTCAGAACCTACTGAGTTTGTGTTCTGGTTTGAAAAACCAGCATTAGGCGGGTTATAAATTGCCATTTTGTTTTAGTTTAAATATATTTACAAATCTATTAAGCATAAGGATCTTTTCTAAATGCAGAGCTCAAGTGTCCTACAGCGTCCAAGTTCTTTCCTCTTTTTTGGTCAGAAGTCTTTTGCCTTTTCATGTTTTTTGGACTTGAGTCAACAGTTCTTAAATTAGCCTTACTTTCCCCTTTTCTTTCAGCTTTACCTTCAGCTTCGTTAAGAAGTTTTTTTCCATACATAGCATAAGCGAGCAATTCAGCCGCATCATCTTTGTATTCTCCTTCTTTATTAATAAAAATATTCTCAAGACTTCCATCAACCAAGACCCTCTTAATTTTTGACATTTCGGAGCGACTGAAGTTGGGATAAGCCTTACCAAGATTTTCAACGGAAAGAATTGCGCTGTCTTTTTGCTTTTGGTATTCCTCCTGCTGATTTAAGACAAAATTCTCACGTTCTTTTTCTTGTGCTTCCACATCTTGATTGAACATTCTTTTAGTTGTTCGAGCTAAAAGGTCAATCCTATCATCAAATTCTTTGTCATCAAGATTGTCGTCATTATACATGTCAACAAGCTCGTTGTATTCTTCTTCTAGATAGTGCTGAACAAGGTTCTCTGCATCTTGATCTCTAAAAGAGTCAGAAAAGTCCAGTCTTTGATTAGTATTAAATGCTTCAGAATAATCATCTCCATTTGCCCACATTTGTATTGCTGACTTTATTTCGTATGGCATAGCTTGCAAGTCTGAAGATAAAGCTTCGTACTCTTTATTTGATTCAGCGCCTTCCTGGGCCTGAGACCTCCAAGTGTCAACAGAATTGAAAAACTTAGAAGGGTCTTTTATTCCAAACTTTGATGAAATCATGTCAATCATCTCGTCGGGTACGTTAAAGTCAACATTAAATTCTTTTGATTTTTTATTTGTTTTAGATATTCCAAAAGTGTCACCTTCATTGTCTTCTTCTTCTTCTTGTTCCTCCTCATATTCATCCTCATCATCTTCATTGTCGCCTACGATCTCTTCTTCCCTATCAAGAGAACTCATTAGGTCTTTGTACTCGTCAGAGTTTGCAAATTCAGGATCCATTTTAGCCAATGACTCAAGCTGTCTAACTTGGTCTTGCATTTCTGACGTCAACTCCTCTAAAGGAGCAGTAGAATCTGCTTCTTGGCCTTCAAGTCCTTCTGATGCTAACTCGACTTCTTTCTCGAATTCTTCACTCATATTACTTATTTATTTATTCAAAATTACAAAATTAAACTATTGATTATTTTTTATCTCTTCTCTTTCAAGTTTTGATTGCTCTTTTAGTGCTATTTCTTGCATTTTTTGCTCATGCTGAGTATCCATTAATTCTGCTTGTGATAACTCTTGTTCTTCTTGAGCTTGCTGCATCTGCTGCATTGCTTGATCTTGTTGCTGTTGACCTTCAGAAATTCCTTGATTTTGAGCCTGAGCAGATTTTTGTTCAGCCATTAATTTATCAGCTTGGAACTCTCTTAGTGACTTAGCTACTCTTTCTGGAGTTGCTCTTCCTAGCAAATTAGAAAATGTTGGTGCGTCTATTAATCCTGCTTGCAACAAAGTAAACAATAGTTGGTCTGCAGCTTTTTCTGACTGACCTTTTGATTCAGACCTATCAACAAAAACCCTATAATCCTGCAATAAGTCATCTTCGGTTATAGTTATTGTATTTAACCCTTTATCGCCTATCATCATAGCTAACCTTCTAGGATTATCATGATATACAGCTTTACCTACCGTTGACATGTGTTCATAAGCCTGCTTTAGTATAGAAGACAAAGCCCAATAAAATGGTTCCTGAACTAAAGATCCTCTTTGTATCTGAGCCTCGACAACTCCAACCAAAACGTCTCCTCCTCCTTGAGTGCCAGTCATTGCTTCATTTACTCCTGTAACATCTTGTATTGACTGTTGAACAGTTTGTATAACTTGAAACATTTGAAGAGTCCCCCCCCCTATATTTGTTCCATAGGTTCCTATTGCATTTTGAACTGATCCAACTCTATCCGTATCAACAAATATTGGCTTTGAAGAGTTTATGTTTCTAACAACATCCGATTCAGCATCTCTGTCGTCAACAGCCGATTTAGATATAACTGTTCCGGTCCCCCTCATGTTTGCCATCTGTGATTCTATAACAGATATTGTTCTGTTCAAAAACCTTTGTGGATCTATAACATCGTCTAGTGGTGTTAATACTTCCCCCCTATCATAAACCCAAGTATAACATTTATATGGAAACTTAACATTTGAAGGGTCGTAAAGATTTTTCTCTTGATAAGGAAGAACACCAAAATCAAGAACTACATCTCCCATCTCTTGACCTATTTCTTCTTGAGGTATGAATATGCAAAACCTCATTATATCAACATATATGCTAGTCTTCTTTTTATCCCCCATCTCTTTCTGATGTTTATCAGTTGGTGGCTTTATAAGATCCTTATCTGTATAATTTGAGTTTGGGTCATTAATCATAGTATAATATGGATAACCATACTCATCTTCCACCCATCCGTAATCTCTTTTTTCTACATCTTTCCAATATACCTCATAAACTGGTATCTTTGATCCGGGAATTGTATATACGTTATTAACAAATTTATGCATAGAATTTTGACTGTTCACATTTGAATAGTTCTCTATTGCTTGCATTTCCTTTTTAGAAAGATTCTGATATGTTTCAAAAATACTAGGACTGTCCATGTAATACCATTCAAACATATACTCTGAATCAGAAAGATCTGGCTTCTGAGCAGACATGTCCCATCCAAAAAATAACGGGTTAACACATTCCGCATCATAAATTTCATTATTCTCAAACCCTTTATATATTCCCATTCCGCATATAGCAAGGTTTCTTGAGAGCTGAACCTTAATAGCCTCTAAATCAATGTCTTCTGCGATAAAATTTAATAGGTTATTTATTGATTCTTCATAGTCACCAACAAACATGTTTTGAAATATCTCTTCAGTTTCTAAAGGATTGTCTCCTATGGGATTTTTATCTTTTATTTGTTCTTCAAATTCTGGAAACTCTTGAGCTACAATCTCGGCTTTTTTAATCTTTGATAAATCTTCCTCTCTTTTATTTATAACGAAATCAGATATACAGGATGCTTTTGCGGTATAGTCCATTCTTATAGCATTACCTACATACTGTTGAACCATTGGTTTTATTACATTTTTTGTCCATTTAAGTCTATTCCTAACATCTCCAGATTCATCTAAAAAAAATGACTCAACATCCTCATCAAAAATCCACTGTCCGTCACCGCCTTTAAAGAATGACCAATTAACCAAGCATTTGTTTATGTATCTTCTGTATATATAGTTATCCATAGTGGATAAACAAAACTTAGCATAATCGCTATGATACTTCTTGTCCTTTTTGGATGTTAACTTGTTGGGCCTCACCCTATTTGTGCTAAACATGTAACTCATACTACCTTAATACGTCATTAATTTTCACAAGAACCTCTTTTTTCGTCTTCTTCTCTACGGATTTGACCCCATAAGCAGATTCTAGTGTCTTTACCATGTTTGGCAGCTCAGAATGTATCTTTACTACCAAATCTGTATATTTTTTTTTCTCATCGACATCCATTGTAGCTAGGGTTGTATTATCTAGTATAATCATATCGTTAAGCACATCAAACATATATTGACTCATAAGCTTTGCTCTAAGCCTGTACTCTGGATTAAAAGATTCCATTCTATGAACCCCTTTTACTATATGATCTGGCAGGCTCCCGTTAGACATTTCTTTTATGTCTGCCCTAGATTTATAGCTTCTTCCATATACAAGCTCAAGAGCTTTTTCAAGTCTATTTGCTTTGTCTAGTTTGTAAATTGGACTTGTTCTATTGCCAAGAAACCAACAAAGTCTTACTTCTTTAACTTTTAAGTCTTTAAATTCATCCATTTCAGACAGTTCTGGATACTCTATTCTAAGATCTCCATCTCTCTCTAAGCCGAAAAGAATTATCTCAACTTCTTTATTTGCCATAAAATTAATAAAAAAATAGGGTAGAGGATTTTACCCCTACCCTACAAATATAATTAAAATTTAATTACAGTGCTGGACACCCTAAGAAGTCAGCAACAGGAGTGTGAGTTCCATCAAGGAAATCAGTAATCGCTGTAACAGCAGCCCCAGTACCTGCAGCATCTTGCTTTAGATAAACTAAAGAGATAGCAGGAAGAACAGCTTGAAGACCACTAATAGCATTGCTTCTAGTGAATTTTCTGTGCTTGATAATGAATCTGTCATATCCAGCAGCATCAGCAACAGCAGCACTAATTCCATAAGCTTCAACTTCAGATTTAGCTCCAACAGGTGCAACAAATGCAGTTGCATCAGCAATAGTAGCTCCAGCAGGTGCAGTAATCTCTAATGCTCCAGCTTCAGCAGAGTCAGCAGTAATTTCAAGAACATCTGTTCCAGCAGTGTAAGTTGCAGAGAAATAAGCTCCTGGATCAGCATCAATAGCGGCTTTAAAAGCAGCACCGATTTCATCTACTGTTGCAGTAGCATCAGAAGAAATGTTGTAAGTACGAGTTTGGTAAATCGCACCAGTCTCACGACCACCTCCGAAGAAGTTGATTACGTTTGGAGCAAAAACAGTAAGAGAGTAAATTCTGTTATTAACTAATGTAATAGCAGTAAGAGTAACATCTACTACGTGAGGTGTTCCTGCAGTAAAATCAGTTTGGTCAAATGCAAGTAAATCACATGCTCGAACAACTAAAGAATCAGCTCCAGCTTCATCTTTAATTGTAATTGTACCTGCGTCTAGATCGTAATCTGCAGCTGCGGGTGTGTTTAGAACAGTAACAGTATCTACGCTACCGATTCTAGGAAATTGATAATTAAAAGCCATTTTTAAAATGTATTATACACGGACATTAAGTCGGTGTTGGTTTATATTAAACCATGCACAGTGCATAGCGGTACAAATATATATGTTTTTTAAATACGTTTTTTTATAGAAAATACATCTTGTTAATAACTTTTTTAGGGAAAACTTTTTTTTCTTTTCTTTTTTTCTTTTTTCTTTTTCTTTCTTTGTCCACTTTCTTTCTTTTTCTTTTTTCTTGTTTTCTTTTGTTTTTTTTAAAAAATGTTCTATATTTGTATCAGTTGGTTGGTTATTGTAGATATTATTAATCCCCTTACTAGCAAATCCTGACGATAACGTACCAACCATACTGTAGCTATAAGGGGGTTTTTAAATTTTAAGTATGGTTGAATTATGGAAAGTTTTAGAGTTGTATGCGTTAATGACAAGGCTAAGCCTAGCAATTTTGTTGGAGATTGGATACAAAGAGATGAAATATACACAGTTGTTGACGCAAAGCATTTAACAAGGCAAAGAATGACTTTAGGTTACAAATTAGCTGAAGTTAATATATCAGATCATTCTCCTTATCAGTTTTTTTTATCAAATAGGTTTAGACCTTTATCGGAAGAAGATGAAATAATGGAAAGAGCTTTAGAAGAACTAATGGAAGAGGTTGAAGATGTTATTATTTAGCTTTAATTTATTATATTTGAATCAATAAATATATATAAGTGAGTACATCTTCTTCATACTCTAGTAATAAACTTTCACAAGTAATAGAAGACAAGACTCAACATTTTATAGCTAAATCATACATTACAGCGATATTTGAATCTGATAGATATATTACAGAGTATCATCTATATTGGTATAACAAAAACAAAGGAACGTTTGAAGAAGACGATGGATACGTTAAAATGTCTTACAAACAAATGAATAAAAACGAAATAAAGTTCTTTTTTTCTCTAGAGGACAATTATGAAATTGTTTTAGAAAATAAACACGGATTCGTTTATAATAGCAAGTCTTTAGGATTTGATAAGAGTAAGGTTATACTAAGTCAATTTAGTATAGATTGGCCTACTTCTTAGGCTCTTCCTTTCCTGATCCCTCAAGAACTGATACTCTTTTTTCTAAATCTGCAACATGATCAGAAAGTTTAACCAAAATATCAATTTGCTTTCTAGTATCTTCTACTATTGCTCTTTCATTAGAAAACTTTGATGAGTGTCTAGCTGAACCTCTTACAGTTTCTTTAGCTTTTGATTCATAAGTTTTAATCTCAGAGTGTTTAACAAACTCGTCTTTTTTTTCTTTTTCGGATAGTGCCATTTTGTTTTTTTTGTAAAGATATAAAATCTTCTAATTGATTATTTTAAGGATCTTCCCGGTCTTTTTATCTACTCTAGCTAATTTCATTCTGTAATTAGTTTCCTTAGACTGAACATACCTGGTTATAACGTTTTTAGTGCTATTTATAGTCTTTACGTTTTCAGGCTCATACCTTGCGTGTGACTGTGCATTTATGTACGCAAAAGTTATTGAGAATATAGCATCATCATAATCATATCTAGCATCTGCAGCTTGATATCTTGTTTGCCTATGACTTGTTGAACTTCTTAAATCTTTTTCTACAAAAGTTTTCAACTGCTCCCATATCCATGGTATGTCTATTCTCTCAGCATACGTATCAATCATTTCTTCTGTTTTAGCTATGATACGAGGGGCTGTGTTTGCCTTATTAGATATTCCGAACCATTTGCCAGAGTGAGTGTGGAAATAATCTGGTAGCTGAGTCATTGCGGTAAACTTATTTCTGAATCCATGTATTTCTTGAAAGTCTAAATGCATGTCTCCTATATTGTTCTCTATAAGCTCTTTTACTCCGCCTCTTTTTAATTGATCGTAGTATAAGCTTTGTAGTAGTACTTGTAGGTAAGTTTGTTTAAACTTTCTATCTCTATGAAACACCACGGATGAAACACAGTTTGTATATGCGTCCCATATAGCACTAGACATCATAGAGTGTCCTGTTTCTGAATTAATAGGGTCGGTTCCTTGATACCATCTGTTCTTCCATATTTCTCCTTGTGGTGGATGATGAACAACAAGAGCTGTGGTTGATATGTCTTCCCTTCCCTTTGTTGGTATCCATTCTGCCCCAACTATTCTATGAGTAGTTATTAAGTCTGGAGTTGGTTGAGATTGATCTATTATAGGCTCAAAATATCCATACTCTATAGGTGTCTCTTTCCCATATATATCGCTTAGTCTTTGATTGCATAAATGTATTGGAACTAAAGTTCTTGATTTACGCAAGAACATATCATCTACAGTTATTGGGTAGTGCTGATGAAACTGAACCTTTGCTATCTCTCCTTTCTTTGTTCCCTCAAGAGCCAGGTAAGCTTTTCTTTCATTGTTTATGTGCCTATCCGTAACACCTCTTCTTGCATAGGCATTAAAGAATAATGGTATTATTCCATATTCATAGTTTCCTTCTTTCCACTGCCTTAAACACATTTTGAACTCTGACTCAAATACAGAACCACCTTTATCCATTTCACCTCCCGTTCCCCAGGCCATGAACTGTTGTTGCATGGTCATTTTCCCGGTATCAGGGTTATACTTAAAAAGCGCAGGCCTACCTTCACGCATCATTTCTCCAAATATATCAAATAGACCTATCTCATCGACAAATACTGCTGATGGAGAACCACCATTAATTGCATCTACTTGTGGACTGTCTACCTGGAACCTTGAAGCACCGCCTTCGTCTCGTCCTTTTTTCTGACCCTTCTTGTCAAATGACATTACTTTGTCTGTCCAATTCTTTACGTCTTGAGCAATATATTCTGGTATCTTAGTATATGTCCACTTGACTTTATCTCGGAATATCTCTATACCCTTTGATTCTGAGTGAGTTACAAATTTAATAAAGTATGACTTGTTTAGATTTACTCTTTTCATTCCTGCTAGACACATGGTTGTTGTAAAACCAATCTGTCTTGCCTTACCTATCATCATAGAATAACCACAATCAAATAGAAACAGAAGAACCTCTTGAGCTTCCCAGGCAGAATATTTTAGCATTCCCCCTTGAGATTTATCTTCTTTTATGAATCCGTATTTGTTACAGAAGTATAGAGTATTGTCCTTGCATCTTTGAATCTCTTGAAAGAGCCAATCGTATTGATCCTCTTCGTTATCAAAGTCTAGTATCGTGGTCTTATCTTCTAGCCACTGTTTTGCTTGTTCGCAGTAAAGACTAAAGGGCTTAAATTCTTTTTTATTCTGCCAACCAGAATTTATACTATCTATCCAGTCTACAAATTGCTTTGGATACTGAAACTCTTCATGTGATGGCTTCCACGCCTCCGTGGGTATATGCCCTTTAATCATACCGTCTTCGTTGGTATGAATCATATTTTTTTATTAATTTATTCGTAAGACTTTAGCTTACAGGCTTTTTCACTTGCACCAGGATTAGCACATTTCTTTCTATCAGATTGTCTTTCTTTTCGTTTAACTTTTCTGAATGCGCGTTTTTTCTCTCTTTTCTCTTTAAATCTTTCCATTTTATCAGCAAGAGTTCTCTTGTTTCTTTTCTTATGGCTTTTGTCAGATTTTTTTATGGATCTATTTTCAGCTCTATCCTTTTGCCTATCCGCTTTTGTTTTGATTACCTTTTCGCTACCTTGATAGTCTGGATCACTCATTCTTTCTGCCTGCTCTGCTTTAAGGCCTTCCAGCTTAGTTTGTCTTTTGGATAATTCCTTGGGAGATGGTTCAGATGGAACTACGACCATATCTCCCTTAACTGATCCTGGAACTGGATATGTAACCTGTGCTTTTTTCAGAGCCTTTTTCTTCTTTTTCTTCTTTTTCTTCTTTTTCCCTTTATCGTCTCCATCTCCTCCTTCGAGGACTACTTTAGATATTTTTTTACCTGCTTTCATAAGTTAATATTTAGAGCAAGAGCATTTGCCTTTACACTTGCTGCATTTTTTCCCTTTACCACCTTTCTTGCCCATGTCTTTTCCGACAAGAATGGCCATCATTGCTTTTCCTCTAGTTTTCATTTATGATTTTCTTTTTTTTCTTTTAGAAGCCTTTAATGCAGCCTTCTCTTGTGCTAGCTCTGCTTTTAATTTGGCATTTGCTATTTTGTTTTTTAGTTTCTCTTGTTGATTGCTCGCCTTAGATTCTTGATTATTACCTCTAGCAGTAATCTTGGCATTTCTGCCTTTTAAGACTTCTGTTTTTAAGTTTTGATTGGCTAACCTTCTTTTATTATTCTCAAGTCTTTGGTTAGAAATCTTTTGGGAAATGTTTTTTATTGCTCCTCCCAATGTGTTTCGTGTCTTTGATGAAGTATACTCCTTTCCAGAGTCGTCTGTATATTTTTTTATCTTAGTTAAGGTTCCTGCTTCGGTATCTCTAATTCTTTCAGCTCTCCCTACTTTGTCTCCAATTTTAAGTTTTTTATTTTTCTTTAACGGGTCTCCCATAATTTCTATTTTTTTATTATTTCTTTATTTATTCTTATTTTTAAGTATTTCATAATTATTATTATCTATATATTTTACTTTAATTTTTTTCTCTCCTTTCTTTTTAAAGGTGTATTCCTTTTCTCCCGTCTTCTTATTGGTAACTACTTTTGTCTTAACCCCTTCCTTGCGATAATTCTCTTTTCTTACAGCTCGGTTTTTGTTCTCTCTTTCTACTTCTCTTGATTCAGGAGTCTTGGTGACTGTAGATTTTATCTCTCCATCTCTACCTGTGACTTGACGGGATTTATAGCCAGTGTCTTTCTTTTTAAAAGTCTCAACTCTTTTTCCGCTTCTGCGTTCTACGGATTTAGTTTCTCCTCCATCCATAGTAGATGACCTCATTACAACTCTCTTTTTTTTAGATTTTTTAGCTTTGTCCTTTGCAGCCTTGAGCTTATCCTTTAAATTCATAATTTATTATTTTTTATTTTTCTTTAAGGTCGTTGGTGGGTTTCCGTTTTTATCTACTTTTCCGTGATATGGGGTAGTTCCTTTTTTGTAGCTAGTGTCTTTAGGTCCAGATTTAGGGGTAGCCAATGGTAGGGGATTATATTTAGATAAATCGGGTGCGTTATATTTTTTCTTCAAAGTTTCACCCGTACCAAAAGTCATTCCTTTAAGTGCAGACACAGCAACTTTTGCTCCTAATTTTTTTGTAAGCTTATCAGCTTTTCCTGATTTCTTTTCAGACCTTTTTTCTAGGTTAGCAGATCTCTTGTCTTTTCCTTTAGACTTTGCTTTTTTAGATTTTTCAGACAGTTTCTCTGCTTTAGCTTTTGCTTTTTTTATTCTATTAAGTAAACTCATAATTTTTTATTAGTTAAACGTTAGTTTTACATGGTTTTCTATACTTCGATTTTTTACCTTTTATACTACAACCTGATTCTTGACTACCACCAAGCACAATTTTATTTCCACCCTTAAGCTTTTTAACAGGCTTGTTTTCTCGGAAGCTTTTTATTTTTTTACGCTTTTCTTCTCTTTCTTCACGCTTTTCTTCTCTTTCTTCTTTGCGTTCAGATCTAATTACCTGTCTCTCTTTTTTCTTTCTAACCTTAATACGCTGCTTTGGAGTTGTTCCAGGTGCAAATCCTTTTTGTTTATTAATTAAAGCGTCTGCAGCTGCGTGCGCTTCCTTTTCTTCCTGCTTCGTGTATGTTGGGTATTCTTTTTTTTCTTTTTCGGGTTTAACCTTGTTCTTTTTTATTGGTGTTATTTTTTTAATAATAATATCACCTCTTCTATTTTTTCTTTTTTTTACATAAGACCCGTCATCGTTTCTGGTAATTGTCCATCTTCCCTTCTTTTTACCCTTGTCATCTTCAGGGTCTGTTGGATTTTTTAGTAGTCTCATGACACAAATATAATGCTTTAATTTATATCAATCTTTTTGAATCCACCCACTTCTTTATGCTGTCATCACCATTTACTCTAGCTCTATCAACCCCTAGTATCATCATTCTTCCCCCTATCGGCTTTACTGGAGCTCCTCTTTCAACGTGCCACCCCTTTGAACCATCGCCATATTCTTCTTTGTAGCATCCGGTGATCATGGAATGAATGTATTTATGATTAACTCTATATCCTACCTTTGGGCTAGACTCTAAAACATCTCTTACATCATTACGAGCAGAGTTTTCGTGTATATGACCCATGGTAAACACATCAAATCCCTCAAACACTTCTAGTGCTCTTGTAAGGTTTAATGCTCCCTTAGTAACTACCCCTCCACCACCTGATCCGTGGAAATATTTTACTTTAAAAGGATATAAGCCTCTCATAAATTCTTTTTTTACTATAAGCCATCCGCCATAACCTCCCGTCATAACGTTTGACTTGCACTCGTAGTTTAGTATGTCGACAAACCTCTGCAAGATGTCAGTCTCCTGCCACTTGATGATAGCCGTTTCGTGATTCCCATATCCCAGCACTGTCAAGATTTCGGCATAGGGTTTGAAGAACTCTACTGCTGTTTCTATAATGGAGTCTAGGTATTTAGCGTTATTATGTTCTGGTCTGATATCGCTCTTGTTTGACCTTTTATCGCCACGCCCCTGCATCAAGCAGAAAAAGTCTCCGTTTACCATTACTGGTATATTGTTTTCTTTGCAGTGGTCTAAATGTTTTCTAAGTAGGCCCCAATCGCACTTAGGATTGTCCCAGTGCAAATCTGACAGCATCGCAACCCTGTCTTGGCCTCTATCTAGTATTAATTCATGGATATTAGCTCCGTGTTTAATCAAGTTCATATTTATTTTCTTTAATTGTGTTTAAGTTGAAATCTCTTTTTTGTAATTTATCATACTCTTTTATTGAGAAAAAAACTTTTTTTATAGTTCCTTTGTAGAAGTATATAGGATTTACCATATATGTTCTTCTTCGTTTCTCTTCGTAGTACCTTATGGCATCAATATCGCAAAGTTCTTTTATTGCATTCATAACGTACCTCATATTCATGTCGGTGCATTGTTGTATGTCTCTAAGACTGTAATTCTTTAACATGTTGCCGTATGTCATTTGCTGAGTAAAGAATCTAAGTATTCTATTAGATGATGGCTTTATCTCGTTTAGCATATCTATTGACTCTATAAAAGTAATCATATATCTTGCCTTTCTTTTTTTAAGCAGCTGCATTATTATTTGGTCTGCACCATCCGAGTAGCCTTGGGCAACTTCCACGTACTCTCCATCATCATTTTTATAATATAGGTTTCTATCTGCTTTCTTCTTAGACATAACCCTATCTGCTTCCAAAAGGATTAGGTCATATACAATACTATTTTTTTCTTCTATCATTGATTATTTTTTCTACGTTTAACTTAACCTTCTTTAAGTAAGAGATGCTTTCCTTGTGTCTGGTTTGTTCATAGTAGATAAGTCCCGATAGAGCCCTCCCGAATTCTACTACACTCATATTAGCCTTGAGCTTATTACAGTCTCCACAGCTAGGTACTTTATTTGAATTGCTTAGCTTGCCGCCACGGCTTTTGGGATATAGATGATCTACAGTTCTACTGTACTCGTCTAGTGGGGTCTTACAATAAGCACAAACACTCAGGTCTACACCCTTCTTTGTCTTCATAAAGCAAATATAATAATAATATATCACTTTGTTACCACTTTTATAGAACGTCATGTACCCACTTTTGACGTAGCTGTAACCCCCATAGAATATAGAAAGTTACTAAAAACGCTATATATATTTATTCCTATATAGTATTAGCTAGAGTAATTGACGTAGTAAAGCAAATCATTAAGCTGTTTGAAAAACTGCGTATGGAGATGCAAACGGTAACAGAGTGACTCTTTGTACCCTCCCATGTATTTAAACCTCTTAAATCAATCCCTAGGCATGTGTATGGGTGTTCGTGTGAAAAAAGTGTATGTAGATTTTAGGGTCTTTTACGGCGCATTGCATCCCCTGCCCAAGTTTCAACCGAAAGTCCTTATTTAGAATCATTCTAAATAGCATGATTAACTATCTTTATTATGCGTGCATAGTATTTTATTATGCGTGCATATATTATTCGTGCATAGTATTTATGATTAGATTCTAACCATTGCAAATGATCAGATTCTGATCAGGCCAGGAATATACATTTTTTTTCTGACAAATGCAAATATTATACAACAAACTTTTCATATACTTATCAACACTTTTATGCACACACTAAATAACATAATTTCAATACGTTCAACATTCCACTTGTTAAAATTTGTTAATTCAATGCTTTTATTTCAGAAACTACGTATAAACACTTAGACTCATCTACGTAAAAACACTGAAATATCAAACCTCGTTAGTAATTGTGCTAATTTATCTATTAGTAATGACTAGATTTGAATAGGTCAAACGTGACCGCAGGCAAACGGCTCAAAAAGCTGTCCCTAAATAGTAATGTCCCAACTTTATGATTTGGTCGATAAGAAAGATAAATCAATAAATGGGGAACGTGCGACCAAGAACTAAAATAAAGATTATGAAAAAACGAGCATATAATAGAGGCAAAAATACAATGCATTACGTTGAGTTAAGAACTCAAAATAATGGGTTTAATTATACCGAAAAAGCGACCATTAAAGGTGAAACGTCTAAAGATTTTGGTGAGTTGTCAAATGGGGAAAGCACTTTAAAACCAACCATAAAGGGAGGTCTAATTACACGAAAAGCGATTGACATTGATAACGGAAGCACTCGGTCAAACAAAGCGAATAAAATTGTAAGAACACAACAAAGCATTGACAACAAGATAAACGGAATTAGTCGTCGCGTTGAAATGTCTACTATGACAAACAAACAAAGACGTAAATATTACGCATTAAATAAGTAAATAAATAATAATTAATAATCAATAAAAACCAACAAAAATGAAAAAGTTTAGTTTAATTTTAGAAAATGAAAAGAGTACATTAGAGACAATGAGTTTAGAATTTGATAACAATTCGACCACGAGACAAATTGCCGAGGCACTAGCTTATAATCTAGCAAAATCGAGAGCTCAAATGCTTAATAGTGGGGTGCGTTTAAAAGGATTCTCATTCTCGAAAAAGTTTACAATTAGCGTGCGAATAGGTCGAAAAGTTCACGAATCGAAAGGACACGAATTCATATTGAATGGAGTAAAAACAATACAACATTTAGAGACAACTTTTAACGCTTCACAATCTAAAAACAAGGAAGGGGAAATAACCAAAACCAAAGCTCAAAACTTTGAAACAAAAGCAAATCAAATCTTTGCGAGTATCTTTGAGACTATCGAAATCGCGAGAGGGGAGGACAAAGACGTACTTTCAATTAGAGAATCAAATCCGACAATGAAATTCATCGGAGCATAAACAACAAAAAGCTGGCGAAATGGGGGGGTGTTTTTACACCCCTTTTTTTATGTCAATTTTTTTGTGATTGCGTTGCGTTGCCCAATTAAGAGGGTAGCAATCGGCTATGTTATGCAAGTTAGGATTGAAGGATCCTGGCGAGTATATAGATATTGCCTATTCGGTTAGGTCATAGTCACGAACATATAATATAAAGTAAAATGAAAAAGACAACAACAAAGTTTGTAGAATTGAGCGACCTAAATAATTTGAGGGCGTGGAAAGTAGAAAAGATAATTGAGGGTGGAAACTCTGCTCTAATGAGGTTATGGGTAAATGGAAAGCCAACAGACAAAACTGCTTGGGGGTGGAAAGAAAATAACAAGTTCAAGGGTAAGGCAAAAAGTATAGCTAAAAAATTCATTCCATTGCAGACAAAGAACACAAAAGTAGGACGAATAACATCAAGAATATGAGTTTAGTATATCAAACCAAGACAACCGAAAACCCTAAAACCAACACTAAAATAGTGGGAGTTAAGGCAGTAGGCGAAGACCTTAAAATATTAAGAGTAGAGGGTAACTATGAAATATGGGGAACTTTTCTAAATGGAGTATTGAAAGGCGAAAGAAAACGAAGAATAAAATATAGTAATTCCAATAGATCAATAGCATGAGAAAGTTAAGCACAAAAGGTAAGCTATTCGCTAATGCGATAGTAGGATTCTTGTTAGGTGGGTTCGTGTCATCATTCACGATAGCATACATAACAAGTCAATGGGAAATATTCGCCATAGGTATGGCTGTTTCAGGATTTACGTTCTTGTTGTTCTATGGAGCGTACACAATAGAGAGTGCAAGGTCAAGTAAAGAGTATAAACGGCAATATCGTGTTGCCCAAAACAAAATAAAATGAAAACAATATTCGAGAAAACATATTTAGGCAAACGCTATTCTTATTGGGATAGACACTTTTTGCTTCAAGTAGAGCGTGAGCTGGAGAATCACATAACAGATTCATACCAATACTATAGTGGTGGAGGTTGCGAGTCAGTTCTTCATAGATTAGTTAGTGGACACATTGTCGCATACCATTATGGATTATGCTTTGAAGTATCGAAAGGTTGTCATTGGAAATCTGCAAAAGAATACGCAGAATCAGAGATGTTTGGTCGTGAATCAGACTACCCAAAGTGGGAGCATAGAAGCGTATGGCTTGAGAATAAAACCACAAGAGAGGAAATGTTTAACGCACAAATTGGTGTGTTAGAATTAATAGGTAAAGCAAAAGAGTTAGCAGAAAGACATTTAAGGTTAAACAATTAATATCAGTATAAACGGCAACATTGCGTTGCACAAAAAAAAAGTATGAAAAATTCATCAATTAAGTTAGGACAAGTAATCGCATTAACATTTGCGATAGGAGTAGTGGTAACAGTTGTAACAATGGTAATAACACACCCACACTAATGAAAACTATAAGCCAAATGACCGACATTGAGTTGGTAGAATATTTAGAAAGCAAGTTCGGTATAAGAGCAGTAGGCTCAACCGAAGACTTTAACGGGTTACTAAATGGGATATGGTTAAGTGCAGAAAATGGAGAGCAATATCAATCTAGGGATATATTCGATTACTATTCAGTAGACCATAAGAACTATGACATAGGGGTGCTTAAGGCATTCGAGAAAGCTATGGATCAGGTTGGTTGGTACGCAGAATGGAACGACCCAGGCACGATAATGCTTTGGAAAATATAACGGAACGAGCAGGTGAGGGTGCGTTGCCCTCTGAAATAGTTAGACTGCGATAGACCAAGGTAAGACTTGGTGGGCGTAGTGGGATTAGCCCCCACAAACTACTCCAACGGCAGTTAGGTCTGCACAGTTGTTCAGGATAGATGTGAGACGTTGATGTTGTGTCGCAAGATACAAAGTAGTCGACCTTGAGATAACATCCGACTGGTTGGAGTTTTAAAAATATTAAGGTCAAACCTATGACCTTGTTGACGCAGTAGGAGGGCTTAAAAGTGCCTACGATTTGAGAGAACGCTGATAAGACAAAAGAAAGGTAAGGGAAAAATGGTAAAGCAGTTCAATGACTTTAGTTTAATTACTTTGTGTCAACTGGTATGAGCAGATATAAATTTATACACCATATAACCTTGCCAAGTGTACCCTTGATATGACATTCGAGAGGGCTATTTAAATACACTTAGGAGTTGTCGGCTAGACCATTTGAAGTATGCAGTTGCAAATGCATGTGGATGATGGTGCTAAAACTTTAAATAAATTATTATGAATATTTTACCAAAAGGAAAGTATGTTTTATTCCAAGCATTTAGTGAGGATGATAAACTTGTCTACGGAATACTTGAACGTAAGGAGTTTATGCTTGAGAAATCTTGTGATAGAGATGCTATGTATACTCACGTAGCAATAGGCAATGATAAGAAATCTTTACAACTTATACTTAAAGAATTAAATTCATTAAATGAATTACTTGAGCGAGCAGATGAAGTAATTGAAGGATACGTAAACAATAAAAACAAATAGATATGAAAGCAGAAGAAATAATAAAAGCATTAGAAGAAAGAATAGAAAAAGAACGTAGTTATCAATCATCTATACCTAATAATGGCTATGAAGATGTTATTAGTAATATAGATTACTATGTAAATGGATTAGAGTTTGCTATAAGCATTGTAAAAGACTTGTAATGGAAACGGCTCGCGTTACCCAGCAGGAAATTCAGGACGCTATGAAGCATAGGGTTCAAAGGAATAAGAAGAAGTATTACCGTAAAGTAAAGCATAAGAACAATGAATACTGAAAAACAACTAAAAAGCATTGACTTATTTAAAGGTCATGAGGAAGCTGGAGAGGAGCATAGAAGTTTGTTGGTGCAGTTACACGAAGCAAAATTAGCAATGTTGGAAGCACAAAAAAGATACAAAGAGTCCAGATCCGATGCGATAAGGTTTGCATTTCAAGAAGCAATAGGATTGGTTCGCAAAATAGAAAAAAAGCTATGGACATATCAGTAAGTATTGAACAGTTGATAAGGGAGTTCGCAGAAGAAGCTCACAAGGGGCAGAAACGCAAGTACACAAATGACGATTACATTATTCATCCAATAGAGGTTGCAGAAATGGTCAGAGAAAAAGGTGGGGACATAGGCATGGTTTACGCCTCGTTGTTGCACGATGTGTTAGAGGACACTCACGTTGACCACGAAAAAATGAGAGCCTTTTTGCATACACATTTAAGCATGGAGGGAGCAGAGGATGTGTTGTCATTGGTTGTTGAGTTAACCGATGTGTACACTAAAGAAAGTTTCCCAGCTCACAATAGAAAAGCAAGAAAAACTCTTGAAGCAATGAGGATAGCACAAGTGAGTGATAGGGCTAAGGATATAAAGATAGCAGACATTGAACACAACTCTAAGTCAATAGAAAAACATGATCCAAAGTTTGCGAAAGTATTTCTTGAGGAGAAAAAAGAATTATTGAAATACATAAAGATAGGGGAAGCCGAAAACCTTTAAGAGTAGGCAATATAAAAATCAACACAAATGAATAATTCATTAAACAAAAAGTGGTGGATACCACGAGAAGAGGAGCTAGCAAAAGCAGTCATATTCACTGAAAACACTAGAAAAAGCCTTGTAAAAGATGTATTGATATACATCAAGGACAACTTTAAGCAATTACCGGGAGGTCACGTTGACCTAAACGCTATAACAATTACCCTATGCAAAGATGAAAATTGGGACAAAGGTTTAGTCGAACTAGAAAATATTGCAGTCCTATTTGACTCAAGAATAGACGAGAAGACTGGAAAGACTACTATGTTTTTCGATGTAATAGAATTCAAAGATTTGCCTAATGGTGCAGTATCAGTGACAACAGAATCTATTGGTTTATATGCAAGAATTCTTGTTCAGACATTTAATGATGACATCGAATACTTTAACGAATGCAAGGAGCTTGATGATGAGTTATATCCTGATCATCCGTATGCATTGAGTGAAGATTGTATTTTCTCAGAATACCATAACAGTTACATTTACGAAGATGATGCTTCAGAAGTCATCAGTAGTGGGTTGTGTTTTCATAATGATTCACAACCAGAGACTGTTCATTACTCAGAATGGAACGATGGGTTTGTAGATTGCGATGATGAATATGTATGTTATGGATATGTAAGTTCTAGTGGAGATACGGAACACTTTTACGAGGATGATTACATCTTCTGTGAAGATACAGGTTCATACTATGCAAGTTCTGAAATTGCTTTCGATGTAGATTCAGTGCGGTGGTGCGAATATTACCAAGAATACACGAATAAGACAAAAGGTAATAAAAATGCAGGGTATAGAGAGTTATCAAGAATAATGAATCTAACACCAAGCACAGAGTTTGGTGTAGGTTTTGAGATTGAGAAAGAAGATGAGGATGCCATTGATATTGAATGGCACCCATTATACAAAAAGACTGGATGGGCAAAAGAAGATGACAGTTCTTTAGATGAGGATAGTGGATATGAATTAGTTTCACCTGCTTTTGACCTACACACTAACGACCTAGACAAAGCCATAGAGGAATCAGATGACCTTAAAACGCTGATAAATGCAGACTCTTCAACTAATTGTGGTGGTCATTTAACAGTGTCGTCTTCTTTGTATTCTGCACACGAAATGCTGGAGGGTCTAAGTGCGTTCTTCCCACTTCTTTACGCGTTGTACGATGGAAGAACCGAAAACGACTATTCAAGACCTAAGCTTAAATGGGAGTATCATAGTGGTGATAGAGGTCGAGGTGCTATAAACTCAAGAGGAAACAGGTCAATAGTAGAAGCAGACCACAAAACTTTCGGAGCATTAGAGATGAGAATATTCTCGGCAGTAAGAAATGTTAAGAATCTAATGTGGAGACGAGACCTTGTTAGAATAATGGTTGAGAACTTTGGAAAGTCAGAGAGAGAAGTACTTAGACTTCTTATGAATCCAAAATCTAAGTTATTCAGACATCTGCTTAAAGTATACACTGTTCAAAAAATAGTAAACAAGATTGCCTTGTATGTATCTCTTTCTAAAGAGTACAATCACAAGGTGTTACAAATGCCAGATAGTACTGAATTACTAGAAAAGTTCAGAAGTCAATTAAAAAATAATAACGACAGCACCAACGAATTAGGTGCATAATATAAACCACACAAAAATAAATCAACATGTGTATAGCAATTTTAAATACTAAGGGTACGACCCTTAAGAAACAACTTCTCAATAACTGTTGGGAAAACAATGGAGATGGGGCAGGTATATTGTATATCGACAACTATAACCAATTACAAACATTCAAGACTCTTGACAGTTTTGACGAGTTCTATGAGAACTATATCAGTATAAAGCAAACCTTTGGTAAGCGTAATATATTGTTGCACTTCCGTATATCAACACACGGAACTATTAACAAGGAGAACTGTCATCCATTCATTGTAGATGACAATGTTGGATTCATACACAATGGTATGATATCTAGTGTCCCAGATAGCGTTCAGTATTCAGATACCAATATGCTTAACCGAACACTATTACAAAAGATGAAGGTAGGCTTCGAGCAAGATGATGATGTACTAGACCTCTTGATGTCGCTTATAGGAAGTGGCAACAAGCTTGTGTTCCTTAATAAGGATAATGAGTGGTCTATTGTCAATGAGGGAGCTGGTCATTGGAACTTAGGTTGTTGGTTCTCAAATGATTCATACAAGCAAGTCAATAATTGGTATGACTTCGGTGGCGTTAAGAAGCAGAAGAAAGGGTCTCGTGTAGGCTTCTCTCCTCAATATAATCATTCAGACTTCTACTTTGATTCTGCCTATAATGATGGGTACGGAACAGCCACGTTGGACACAGTAGATGATGGTTTTAGTGATCTTATATGTAAAGACTGTGACACAAGACTATATGGAATGAATGAAACAGATAGAGGCACATGTGATTTTTGTGACAGGTACGAGAAAGATGAGAATAAGATGAAGAAAGAGAAACCTAATACTTCTCAATGCGACTGTTGTAATTGGCATGATGGAGAATTTAAGCAAGAATGGAACGCTTATGTATGTGATGACTGTCTTGAATCTCTAACTGGAGAGAGTCTAGGAGCGTAATCGCGTTGCAATCAATGAGTTGGCAGTGATCTCGAAACAAAACTGCCTTTTAATAGTGAAGAGGAGAAGATACAATAGCAAAACCTCAATAGTACTCATAAGAACACTTCAGATCAATTGCACCTCCTCTTTTTAAAACTTAAACATGGAAGAAAAATTAGAATGGTTTTTTGTGTTGGTTGATTTACCAAATGGGGAGTCACACATCGAGAAGGTGTGTGGCTACTCTGTTTGGCACGCAATAGACAATCTATATACAATGAAAGGCTTTAGTCAAATTCAACCTGATCGAAGCAAGTACAAACAACATAAAATAAAAAAGAAAAGTTATGGCAAAAAAACCAACAATTTACGAAATAGCAGAACTTACCTCAAAAACTTCTCCTTACTTTTTCAGTAAGAAAACGTTGAAGTTCTTTGGGCAAAGGATGTCTTCATTCAAAGTTTACAAACAAGATGATGGTAGATACCTGATCACTGCGCCAATGATAAAAGGAGGCAAACGAGTGGGTGCAACTGAGAAGTATTTCAACCCCAATACAAACGAGTTAGAACGAGTGCCATTTATATGGGAAACAAATATATAAAATATATAACATGAAACAATTTAGAATCACATTTAGACAAGAGGTTATAGTAGAAGCTAAAACCCAACAAGAAGCAGAGCAAATATTTCAAGGGTTAGACCTTGATGATTTACAAAATGAATTAGGTAATGGTATTATCAAGGAATCGGGATTCGTTGAGGAAGTATCATTCAATGAACAATAAAAACAAATAGACATGAAAGTAAGAATATTACAACGTAGTGTATACTACAAGATGGCAGAGGTAGAAATAGAAATACCTAATGATGTAGATGAGTTTGATGTTCAAGATTATATAAACGACCACGAGGAATTGTGGGTTGAAGATATAGATAATAAATTATCAGTAGCAAGTTATGAACATGGTTTCGGATTAGGAGATGGAATGGATGAGAAAGACCAAGACTCCGAGTGGAGATACGAAATTGTAGATAAAAAATTCGGAGGACATTTATGAAAGCATATTTATTTTCATACGGAACATTACAAGAAGACCACATTCAATTGATGCTATTTGGTCAGATACTTAACACACAGGTGGACAGTCTTAGCGGCTATGTCACATTAAATGATTTCTTTGGGTATCCGAGATTAGTAGAGTTTGAGCGTGGCGTTGTCTATGGCAAGGTGCTAGAGATAGACGAAACGGAAATACCTTTAGTAGATAGGTATGAGTCCGAGGCATACGAAAGAAAAGAAATAGAAACCGACAAAGGGAAGCAAGTGTATGTCTACTTCCCGTCACAAAAACTTATAAACCAATGAAATTATTAACAACAAAAAGAATAAAAGTAATCATTACTGATTTCATACAAAACTGCAAAAGCGAAGAGGTCACAAGATTTGGATTCGATGAGTCGTTTTGGGAAACAACAGAAGGATGCGAGGAGCATTGGGATGATGATGATTCAGAAAGAATGAAACGAAGTCTAATTGACAATTACCTTATGCAGTTTGGGTATCACGTAATAGAGGAAGACGATGATAATGCTTTGAGTAAGGAGGATTTAATTAATGAATATTTTAAGAAATGAGTAAATATCAAGAATTACTAAGTAACCCCCCTAAAGTTTATCAAGAGGTAAAGAAAGACGCTAAAGAAGTAATATTCTATGTAGTAAGCTGCATGTGCGATAACAAGTACACTTTAAGTTTTAGAAAAAATGATAGTGATGAATTCAAAATGAGTGGCATGGGATTTTCCTTGAGTAACTTTCAGTTTGGATACAAGGAGGGTGGTATTAAACCATTTGAAATAGAGTGGGAAGCAGATAATCAAAATTGGATTGATGTAGTTGACATGATCAACTCAGGAACAGTAAAAATAGAAAAAGTAATAAGCAGATGAGTAAAGACAAAGCACACAATGAGAAGTTTCAGAAACTTTTAATTGGTAAGACAATCTCGCGTTGTTCTTACATGACAGAAAAAGACGCAGAACAGTTCGGATGGTACAAGCGACCATTAATTATAGAGTTCTCCGATGGCTCAATGTTAATTCCACAAATGGATGACGAGGGTAATGATGGAGGAGCTGTGATATACGAAGATGTACCAGGTAAAGATAATTACGAAATAATATATACGATATGATTGATAAAATAGAAATATTAGATATATCCGATGGAATAGTTGAGTTCGGATTAGGTAATGAGATATGTAACGTTCAGATAGAAGAACAAGAAGTATGGGAAGAAGAGCCAACAAGTTTTAATGGGCTAAACGACAAAGTAACATACGACCTTTATAAGCACGTTTACAGAATAACAGTCATGTCAACCCTAGAGTGCGGGTTAAAGAACATG
>ERZ1046148.359-NODE-359-length-28679-cov-24.737074_pt1 | contig 28679 bp, 52 predicted proteins | sample MGYA00383090_ERZ1046148 | MGnify/ENA primary metagenome ERZ1046148 (study PRJEB29581, sample SAMEA5548360) | metagenome | biome: marine; feature: coastal; material: water | depth 25 m | study: Short-term variability in the microbial, nano- and picoplankton... | reverse complement strand
TTAAAGAGTGTTACCCATCTCAGAAACAAGTAACAAGATGGTTTAAGTGGGATTGCGAAAAAATAACAAAATATGAGAAAATTAATATTTGAAATTAATGGAAAGAGCTAGAGATTTTATTGTAAAACCAACTCCCGAAAGACCAATTATACGATTTATACAAAAATCCGATTTAAAGGAATTAGTTAACTTATGTAAGTTACACGCAATTTTTGAAGAATCTGAATATGATTCAACTGATAAAGCCTGGAAATTGAACAAACATTTATTTTCAGATAATCCTATTACATATTGTTTAGTTGTAGAACAAGAAGAAGAACTAATTGGGTATGCCACCTATACAAAACAATTTTCGACTTGGGATGCTTCCTTTTATGTTTACATGGATTGTTTGTTTCTAAAGGAAGAAGCAAGAGGAAATGGAATTGGCGAGAGTTTAGTTAATCACATTAAAATAGAAGCAACAAAGTTAAATTGTAATTTAATTCAATGGCAAACACCATCTGTTAATGAAAGAGCAATAAAATTTTATAATAGAATCGGTGGAGTTTCGAAATCAAAGGAACGTTATTTTTTGAAAACCAAACCACACTTTTTAGATGAGTAAGACATATTCACAATCAATGCAAGAAGATTTAGAACCAATAGAAAGTAATAGGTTTTCAGAAGAACAAAAAAAGTTGTTCGTAGATATAGATGAAACTATTTGTTTTTACGAAGGGAAACGAATTTATGAATTAGCAATACCCAAACAAGAGAATATTGATAAAATCAATAAATTTAAAGATGATAATTGGCATATAACCTATTGGACAGGAAGAGGAGCAACTTCTCAAAGAGATTTATATGATTTCACAATAAAACAATTAGAATCTTGGGGTTGTAAATTTGATGATTTGATTGTAGGTTATAGAGAAGACAAACCATCTAAAGAATTTAACTTAATATGGCCAACAAAACCACACTTTGATTTACTAATAGATGATAAGAGTAAAAGAATAGAAGAAATAGATAATATGACAAATACAACCTATAAATGTGAAGAATGCGGAATCACAGAACACAACAACAAACCCATTAAACTGCAGTTAGAACATATAGATGGTGATAAAAAAAATATCGATATGGGTAATATTCGATTTCTATGCCCTAATTGTAACTCACAAATCCGACATTCAAAGGTATTTCTTTAAAGAAATAGCAGAATCAATTTATAATCAAATTTTAAATTCAAAAAATGAATAATAACGAAGCCATAACAACAGTTGAAGTAGTCCAAGCAGGAGGCCAGATACAATTAGTATTTACAGGTGACAGCGATGAAGTTACAGGAATAGGTAAAATCCTTGATGGGTATTTAATGACACCAACTGAATTACTTGTAATACTACAAAACAATAAACTAAAACAATTAAACAAAAACAGATATATGAGAAAATATTTAATTAAATACTTAACCAAAGAAGAAGCTGTAGTTTCTTCAATCACGGTTCTAGCAGAAACCATAGATGAAGCATTAAGAGGATTCAGAGGAGGTATGGTTACACATATAGAAGAAGTATCCTTAATAATTAAATCATAAAAATGGAAGGAATCGGTGTTATATTAATAATGGTAAGTATGTGTGTGTTTGGAATATATGATGTATTTTATAAAAAAGACAACTTGATGATTTGGAAAGAACGGATTATAGCTTCATTAATTACCGTTTCATTAGTATTACTTTCAATATTATTAATAGGATGTTCAGAAGATTTTATTGTACCTTACGATTGTGTTGATGAAAGTAAAATTGTACCTTATAAAGATCGTGTATGTACAATGGAAGTAGAATACGTTTGCGGTTGTAATGGACAAATGTATATTAACAAATGTCATGCAGAATCAGATGGTTTAACTAACATATGGAACACAACCATATCATCAGACTGTAAACAACAGAACGGGTAATGAAAAAAATATTAATGCAAAGTACGGTTGAGTACATGAATAAAACAAATCCTAAAAAGTTAAAGGAGTTAGAAAAGGGCCCAAAGTTTGAGGTTAGGGGTACTGAAGAAACTGGATTCTATTATACATGGGATATACCCAAAGAACCCAAAGGAAAATTTAGAATATTATTAGATGGAAGTAAAGCACCAGAATTAGATGAATTAGTAGAATTAGATGTTATAACGAGATGTCCAGAAAAATATATCTTACAAGATATCGAAACAGGAGAAATATATAAAGGAACAAATAACAGAAAAAAGGGTAATCATTGGAAACGATTACTAACGATTAAAGATAAAGATTAATATGAATCGTAAGTGTAAGAAATTGGTTGTAGTTGGTTGTAGTTTAACCTATGGACAAGGAGTTGAATATGATCAAACATGGGGATATAGCTTAGCCAAAAAACTTGGGTTAGAATTAATAAATCTTGGATGTGGTGGCACAGGTTGGTACTACGTAGAAGAAATTGTTACTCAGTTTATAAATAATCATTTAGATAATTTAGATGAGTATCTGATTGTTATGCAAAAATCTGAGTTTGCAAGAAGACCTTATTACGATGAACTTGCTTATGTACCTGTAAATAACGAATTAAAAAAATATGGTATAAATTTCTTATCACCAATATCAATGAGGCACTTGGGTGGTGAAAAAAGTGATAGAGATTGTAACACTACTATAAATTTAAATGAAGAATTCCCTTGGTTAGATGAGTTTACTTTTCCTAATCATAGAACAGAACCAAACCACAGAAATCCTTGGTATGTTACAATAGATGGTAAAAAAGTTCCACCACCTAACATTGAAAAACAAGCTGAACAACTTATGTTACATTGGGCATATAGAGTATATTCTTTACATTCATTTCTAAAATTAAATAATGTGAATCATTTATTTGTAGATGGATATTTCCCTATGTTATCCAACAAATTAAATTTCAGAAAATATGATGTAATTTCAAAAGAACATCACGAATTAGAAAAGGGATTTTGGTCGAATGAATCATTCTCAAATTCAGAAGATGAGATTTACTTATACAAATATAATAATAAACGAGTTGGAGATATACTTGATAATATACCACTTGAAAATAAAATAGATGATTGGGTAATGTGGGGAACATACTTTTGGAAACCACATCATAGTGATTGGAACATAGATGGTGGTCATCCCGGTTACACAGGACATAGTGCAATTGCAGATATAATCTTACAAAATATTAAAGAAAAAGAAATAATATGAGAAAACTAATATATCTTATCATACTGCTATTCTCGACAATGGTTACTGCACAAGAAACAGTACTTTCAAATGGACTTACTATTAATAAAGCAAAAACAGTAACTATTACTTTTACAGATGTTACTAGAGATATATTATATCAGAACACAGAAAATGGTATAGAGATAGTATATATTCCCAAGGGTAAATTAGAACTTACCATTAAAGAGTATAAAAAATTTGTAAAGGATGTTAAGAAAGCAGGTCAGTACAAAGGTGAAACCTTATATGAAGAAGGAGAAATATACGGTGAACTTTCAACTAAGAATATATCAAGAGATAAGTATGAGATTGATTCATGGAGCTTTATTAATTACGCTATATATTTTAGTAACCTTGAAGTAGAGACAGGTGAATTACTATTAAAAGATATAAATAAACTATAAATAATAAAAACAGAAAAGAATATGAGAAAACTAATATGGGATTTGTATAACACAAATCGAATTTCGATGGAAGTGGCACAAGAATTACTTGATTGTCATTATAACAGACAACCAACAAGTTACAGATAATGGATTTAATTAACATACAAACATTTATATTATCACTTATGTTGTCTTATCTACTTTTTATAGCATATATTAATAACAAGGATGAATAATATACAATCGGACTTTTTGGAATTAAGAAAACTTGAAAAATCATATAAAAGTTTACCTCAACGTATAATGATGAAGAAGTGGGAAGCGTGTGGTAGAGATGTATTCAAATTTTGGGATACAATTGAATGGGATGGTATGTGGTTAAAACATGATACTCCTGAAGAAAAACGGATTAAGGATATTGAACGAGAATATAATAAACATCCCTTTAAGGAGTTTATTTCAAAAGACCAGATTTTATTATGAGTGTAATAGTATTTCATGGAGATTCCTGGACTTGGGGTAGTGGGTTACAATACTATTATCTTATAGAAAAACACGATTATAGTATTGAAGAACTAGAAAAATTCAGTACAAAGAAGGTAAGATTAGAGAAATTTCCTAAAAAAGTGGATGATTATAGGAAGAAATATCACTTTCCTAACCTTGTTGCCGAACATTTTAACGTTCCTTATGTATTATCTAAAGAAGGAAATGGTTCAGATAACGAAGAAATTCAACGTAATATACGTAATTCAAGTAATTATTGGAAAAGTGATGTACAGTTACACGTTGTACAACTATCATCTCCCTTAAGAACGAACAATGAGTGCGACATTATTAAAGAAGCTTCTACAGCTGAGGAAATAGTAAGAATTCAAGTTGACAAAATCATAAAAAGTAGCCAAGTGATGATACATAGTGTAAATGATATACCACTTTTCTTCTTATGTTGGTTTAAAGAACATGCTGATTATATAAAAGAACGATATCCAGAGAAATTAATACCAATTCATTATAACAATGAAGTATTTTCTTCATATGATAGATTGAATACTCCAAAATTTAAAGAAGATAAGTTATCAATATCATACGATATTGGTTTTGATGACTTCCATTTCTCAAAAAAAGGACATAAAGTAATAGCAAACTCTATAATAAATAAAATATCTAAAGAATCAATAGAATTTGATATACATAATATATATTAATAACTAAATTAAAAATTATGGATGAACTAACATTATATACTAAAGCATTAAAAGTAGTAGATAGTTGTAAAGATTATCAGCAATTAATATCAGCAATACAATATATAGATTTATTAGAAAAGAATAAAATAAAAAATAAAACCTACATTAAAGAGCTCAGAGATTTAATAAAGAGTAGGGGAAATATATTGACTGCAGATTATTTAACATTTAATCCAGAAGGAATATAAAAATATTAACAACACATTACAATTAAAAAATAAAACATGGAAACATCTTATATAGATTTTTTATTAGAAGAATCATTTTTTGAACAATACCAAGTGCCAATAGTAGTTATATCTATATTTTTAATAATACAGATATCATTCATTACACGAGAGGTATATATGAATTATAAAAACAAGAAATAATTATGGAAGAAGAAAACGGAACACACAGAAGAGAATATCTTCGTAGATTAAAACAAGTACAAAAGAAAAAAGGGGACGAACCACTAACACAGAAAGAGGTAGATATCCTTTGGAGCAGTCTTAGTGATGAAGAAATAGATAAAAAGTTTGGAATTAAGAGAGATCGAAGACTTGGGTGTATAATAGTGATTGTAGGAACGGTACTTGCATGGAGTTGTCTATTCTATCTTATCTCTATATATGGATAAATTATGAGTGAAGTATATAAATTATTTAAAATAAATGCTGTAATGGAAACTGGTAACGATAAAGACCCAATCGTATTCACGTTTGATTTACCAGGAACAGATGAAAATGCAGTTGGGTTGGTGCTATCAGAAATGAAATCAGTAAAACGAATAATTTCAATTGAAGATATTACAAGAGTCTCTAAAAATAAAACAAAAACATGAAGAAGAACAAACCGATACATAGGTTAGAACAACACCATTATGATGGAATATCTGCCTTACAAAGATATTTCGCTAAAAGAATTAAAACCTCGAACTCAAAAGATAAGAAAGCTCTATATAAGAAATGCTTAGGGTATTGTAATGATATTAAGAGAAAGGCAATGTACTCGGAAGAAGAAAGAAAGACATTAAATAGATTTCGTAAGAACTACAACATATACTACGATAAAAAAGTTTATAAAAACATATAAATTCCTACAATTAGAAATAAAAATATTAAATTTCTTAATAATTTTCTAATAAACTTAGGTTTAAATGCTTTTTTTAATTTTGGAATATACATAACGTGTCTTTTTATTATAAATATATCAATGTTAAGGAATTGTTGAGGAATTGTTAAGGAATTATTCAATGTGATGAAAACAACTAAAATATATAACGAACAAATATTAATTATATATATTTATTAATATATAACAATCAATCAATAGGTTACAATGAACACACAGAGGTTTAATAAACGCAGCGAAAACGAACATAATTTCTTAAATACACAATTCCTCGGAATAATTCACCTCATACAACATATACAGGCCGAATTACCACATGAAGCTCAATATAAAATGATAGAAATTGGTGCACATATGGGAGAATCTACAATGATGTTTGCATCAACTGGCCTTTTTTCTTCAATAGACGTAATATCTCCCTTTGATGGTGAAGATAAATTCAATCAAAAATACTGGTATACATGGGATGTGATAAAAAAGGAATTCTTACTCAATACAAGGTTTTTTGATTACATAAATCTTATCGAGAAGAGTAGTATTACCGTAAGCGAAGACTTTGATGATGGAAAATATGATTTTATTTATATAGATGGCTCTCGTGATTATGAATTAATGAGAAAAATTATACAACTTTATTTACCAAAATTAAAGATAGGTGGGTTGATTGGAGGACATGATTATAATTACAAATCTCACCCAGAGGTTGTACAATCGATTAATGAAACGTTAGGGCAACCCCATATTATGACATATGACGATAGTTGGCTGTTTAGACAAAAAGAATTACAACTACCGCCTGGACCATCTGCAACCAAGTCATTACTATGAGTAGAGAAAACCAACTAATTTCAGCAAAATACATTCTTTTTGGTAGTGCCAAGTATTGGATATTAACAAACCATGGAATATATACTGATTTTTTGACAAAAACTGGTCATAATTCTGATATTAATGCGCAAAATATCGATATTATATTTGATTTTCATAATATGAATATAAAAGAACACGCTAATCCCAACAATTCTAGGGATAAAAAAGCGATTAATGAGTTTAAATCCGATTGGAAAGACCTATTATTAGGTAAATCTATCAAAAAAGATGTAATATTCTTAACAAAAAACCCAAAAAATAGGTTTATTAGAGGTATTATAGACGAAAAATTAAAAGATTTAGATAATAACATAAATATAGATGGACAAGGGGTTCTGAATAATATTTTTTTTAGAAAATCAATAGGTAAACATTTTGGAAAAGAACTTTCGAATGAATTTTTTAATTGGGGCCATAATAAATCACTTATTAGGTTATTCCAAGAGAGTCAACCTGTTCCATTAAAATTCAAAAACATATTAGAACAAATAATATTTGATTTAATACTCCCAACACTTAAAAATGATAATATACAACAGAGGATCAACCTATATTACGAATCAAACTACACATATCAAAATTTATACTTTCTACATCATATGTTGTTTAATCCACCAACTAACGCTATTAAAGAAAAAGTATCAGTTGTAGATGTCGATAGAGAAAATCTATTAAAACTTCTTAATATTAAATACGGCATGGATTTGCATTTTGAAAAAGATTTAGATGATACTATACTTCCCTATTTAATTATTCTTAATAAATTTTGTGATACTAATTTATTTAGAGACATAGATATAGATTTAGAAACCGATATTAAATTGTGGAAATCATTATCAAAAAAACAATATCCACCAGAGACATATAATACAACTTCGATGAACCCATGGGTGAATACAATGGAAGAGTATTATGAACATATAGATCATGGATCCGGCCCCAATTTTCAAACCCGCGTAAATAACCACTATACCGATAACAATGAAAAGTCCTGATTCCCCCACTCGTAACGGTTCTTATGATTTATGGTTCAACCTATATAAGTTAAAAAACTGTTGGGTATTAACACATCCAAAAATAGCTTCTTCGTTTATGGATGAGTACGCAAGTAGGGGCGCATCTGCGAGCTTGCAATATCAAATACAGTTTGGTGAGGGGTTTAAATATATTCAATCTTGTCATGCCTCCGAGTTAGACCCATCAACACAAGAACCGAATTTCAGTAACGAGTGGGAATCTTTACTTCGAGGAGAAGAGATAGACAAAAAAATTATATTTCTAACACGAAATCCTATTCATAAGTTTATAACAGGATTATTACAAGATATTGTATTACCACAGCTAAATCCATCTATTATTTCCACACCGTGGTATCTCGAGTCAATGATTGACGAAAAACATGATCCCGTATTAGTAGACAGTTTTATAAGAGAGGTAGAAGATGGAAGAATAGGAGATTTTGGAGGCCAAGCTTTATTTCCAGACCTTGATGTATTAGAGGGGAAGTATAAAGATTTATACGAATCCACCATTAAACATACGTTAGATGGATATCCCAAAGAATCGGGTTTTAAAGCTGTTTATGATAGCATACAGGATGGCCACAGGACCCAACTTCAATTAGAACTGTATAATTTTATTATAGACCCACCAACGGGATTTAATATTAAAGCAATTAAAGTAGTGGATATTCACAAAGAAGATTTACAATTAATATTAGAATCACTTGGTGAAATTACACCGCAGGCGATATTGAATGAAAACGAAAAGAAGAAAAATATCCACGAGAGGTCTCCTATACTACAAGAAACTATTAGAAAGATATTATCGGAACATGGAGATATTATTAACAAATTAATATTACCCAATCTATATGGATGGGTTAATTTACTTAAAATTATCTATCCAACAGATACCTCAGATAAAAAGGCAACGGTAGATAATCCAATACATACTTTAGAAAAATTCCAATCGAAACAATATTTAAATAATCCATTCAAGGAATATAGTGATATATTTAATCCAGAGTTCTATTTCTCATGGATGGACCGAACATATTGTCGCGATAGTTTGTATGAAAATACAATTCCATTTGAATATAACCATAAAAAAGATTAAATAAAGCTTGGTATATTCAATAATAAGTTGTATCTTTACGATATGAAAAGAGATATATATAGTAAAGAAGAAAATGGTAAGCATTATCTAAAAGAACTAAACCAATCAACAGGAAACTTAGAATGGGTAGAGGTTGTAACCGGAATAAACTTCAATAACAAAAAAGAAAAATAATTTGTAGGAGAAGTTGGTTATTAAGATTTTAAAACAGATTTCCCTATACTACAACATCGCGGGATGGAGCAGCTGGTCAGCTCGCAAGGCTCATAACCTTGAGGTCGGGGGTTCGAATCCTCCTCCCGCAACAAAAAAATAATTCAAACAAAAAATCGGTAACAAAAAAGAAAAGAGCTCACATAATGGAAACACACGAAATAATAGGTTGGATAGGTAACGTATTCGTAATACTACAATTCTTAATGTCAGATATAAAGAAACTAAGGATATTCGGATTGTTAGGAGCATCGGTATGGTTAATAGTAGCCATCATGATAGGTAACATATCCTTAATGATGTTAAACATAATAATCATAGGAATACAAATCTATCATATATACAAACTAATGAAGGAACAAAAACAAGGAGAACCTTGGAACTATCCAATAGGCCATAAAGAATTAACTTCTCCTATTGTATCTTCAATTGACTTGGACGAAAGAGAAGAATTATCATGGTATGAAAAATATAAGCGTGGAATATCCGATAAAAAGGAAGATTTAAAATAAAAGTAGATAACCTCGCACTATTAGTGTTTTGGTTCTTTTTTACTATTTATAATTGATAAACACATCTAAAAAAATGAACCGAAAAAAAATTCGGTACACATAAAGAAGAAATAGGGTGTGATAATGAAGAACGGATACCATATAATACTAATACAGAGGATACTAACAACTATATAACCCATATACTAATGAAAGATTGGAATGATTTTATACCTAATGATGAAGAGAACGAACATGAAGATGATTTATTCGGTATAAACCAGCAACAACAACTCCACGATAAACTCATGTTCTTACAAGATATTCAGAGAGGATTGCCCATTCCCATAGACCCTATTGAATACGAAGCACTGTTTGGTGATATACAAGAGGTAGATATAAATGAACTCACCCAAGCCTTCTTTCACCAATATCATCGTTTAGGAGTAAAGGTAGATACCCTTGTGGATGTGTGGGGATTTGATTGGATATGGTTGATACTTAAAAACTGTGAAAGAACCGAAGAATTCGAACTGTGTTCTATTATAATGTGTATATTGGATGAATACTCTAATCCTCATATGAAGGACACATTAAAAGCAGCTGAAATTTCTACTTCTGTATAAATCAAAAAACATCAATTAAACTTACTGAGATACGACTGTATAGCTGGCTAGACAAAAACTATCAATAAAAAGAAGGGAAAAACTTTTCGACTGAAGTTACTTAACTTAAAAAACGACTTGGGAAAAAAATTTAAAAGTGACCTTAAAAAAAATTTAAGAAAAACGACACAACTCTTAGTGCTTATACTATTAAGTTATAGGTTATATTCTTTTCTTTATTCTTTTAAGTTGTCTGGACGTCTGGAGTTATATAACTATAAGATTTTTAAAAAAAGTAGTCAATAAAGTTATGAACAATATGAAAAAAGAGATTTAAACCTCATATTCTCATATTCTCGTTTACCTCCCCCTAAAAGAAAATAAAGAAAAAGCTTGGATATATCAAATAAATTTCGTATATTTATATACTTATAGAACTATACAATTTACATTATGACAATAAAAGAATATCGTAAATGGATTAATTCCCTACCCAAAGAACTCGATACATACGAATTGGTACATAGAGAATATTATGATTCAACCGATGATGAAATACTTGGAAAGGAAACTGAAGTGTATTCTGTACATATTGATAATCCAAATCTGAAGGCCTGTAATATGCATCAAAACTCTTACATGAAATTCAACGAGGGTAATAATGTAACTAAAGTAAACGTTCCTGATATGGAACAACCGATACATTAAAATGAAAGAATTCAATTGGTTATATTTACTATACGCCTTCGTATTAATTAGTGGAGCTCAAATAGCAGTGTGGTTTCAACATAACTGGCAATTTATAAACGAGAAATACAAACCCGAATGGTGGGGTTGGTATATAATAGCAGTACCAATAACTTATATGTTTTTGAAGGGAACATACTTTGGAGTAACTGCATTTGGTGGAGAGTTATGGCCCAATAGATTTTTAGGATTTGTGTTGGGAATTATATCATATGCAATATTAACCGCATATTACTTTAAACAACCATTAACCTCAAAAATATTCGTACAACTAATTCTATGTTTCTTAATAGTTTTAGTACAAGTTCTTTGGAAAACCCCCGTAACAAAATAAAGATATGTTAGAATCATCCATTAAACTTAGAAAGAAACCCCACTCTGAACACGTTGAGAATTCTTTTATATCTGAGTTAATAAACCACAAGGCTCTTTTCATAGGAAACGGAAACATAAATGGCTTTGGGTTTATTGGATTGAATTTACAACCAGATAAAAAAAATCATTATCAGATATACAAACCAGGAGATTACACCAACCTAAAACGTAAACACTTTGATACCATATGTTGTCATTTTCTTGAACTAAAATCTGGTTCTTGGAGTTATAATGGAATTGGTAAACTAGAACGAGATATATCTGATTTGGACATATCATGTGATACTCTTGTTATTGATTTTTTAGGAGAAGGATTTGATATGGATATGATACTGGATTCAATAATTGATAAACACATATATAAAAATTGGAATCCATCTAAGATTAAAATATTAACCCCATTTTATGATTGTAGTAAATTAAAGAAATTATACCCACAATTTGAATTCTACGAACCTCCTCACGAATTAATGGGCCCATTATTATTTTGCTCGCCACAGAATCATATGATACATAACCACGAGGATAGTAGATTAACATTTGACATTACAATGGGAATGGAATGGAATCCAAATGAAAAAATTAAGTTATTCGAGTGGTTGAATGCTGGTGAACGAGATTTTAGAGACATTACAATTCATAGATTAGTGGAAGAGAATATGCTAAAACTTGGACATATATCATATTTACATGGAAGGGATGGTGGAGACATAGAACAATATCCTAATCTTAAAACCAGAAAAATCAAGCTATCATGGGAAAAAGATGCAGAGGACAACAGATTTTCCATTCAGTCAAAAGTTGCAAGAGAAACATATGTTGGTGTTATATCTGAATCTTCAATAGGAGAACTCGAATTTGATACCGAAAAATGTATGAAGCCTTTTTATAATTTACAATTTCCTATTATACTTGGATATGATGGTATAGTTGATAAGTTACGAAAACTTGGTTTTGATATGTTTGATGATATTATAGATCATTCATATGATAAATCACATGATGGTGGACTTTGGGATGATATCAAATATGATGTTGCTTTTTTTAAAGTAAACAAAATAATAATTGAATTAAAAAAATTAAACGATATCAACATACAGCAATTATACTTAAAACAAAAAGACCGACTTATTAAGAATCAAGAATTAGTTTACAACTATACAGTAAATAATAATCGAGTGTTGGAAGAAATAGCCGAGTTTGTGTTTGGAAAAAACATTAAATGTAACAGAAAAACCAATAATTTTAATAAAATTTGGTTAAAATAATTAGGATATGTGAATTAAATTTCGTATATTAGTAATAATAAAAATTAAATAATGAGAAAATTAACATTTCAAATAACAACGGAGGGATTACAATCTCAAACCACCAAACATATAGAGTTCATAACGGATAGAACACCCGAATGGACTATCGAACAATACACTCGAAATAGAGAACCATTAATAATGGAATTAATTAGTAATGAAGAAACAAAAGAAACAGAATCCATATCAAGAGAAATTTGATTCGGATGAGAATATGACTGTTGGTGAGGCATCTCATCATATTGGAAAGAAGATGACTGAGAAGGTTGTTACGTCCAAAAAAGATTATAATAGAAAAAATAAACATAAAAGAACACCACTTGATGATTACAATTGGCATAACGAAAATAAATAAGGGGAATTAGCTCAGCTGGCTAGAGCACTACGCTTGCACCGTAGGGGTCATCGGTTCGACTCCGATATTCTCCACAATGACATACGTCATAATGGTGGTATAACCACTAATTAATAATAATAATAATAATATGAGTAAGTTAAAAGAAAAGTTTGGTAAGTACTTTCAATTCAAAAATACCATTAATGGAACAGATTACTTTTTAAGAGGATTATTCAATCTAGTATTCTTAATACCAATTGTAATATTTGTAGGAGTAGGAGTTGCTCTAATCACAACAAATGCAGTATTAGCAGGATTGTTGGTTGGGATAGGATGTGGATTTCTAGTACCATTAATTTGGTTCTCATTAGCAACTATCTACAAAAGAATCAACGCATTCTTTCCTAATAAAACAGGATGGTTAGTTGCGGCAACATTCATCTATTCATTTATTTTAGAGGGATTTAACCCTTTGGGTGGAATTAACGTAGAATCAGGTGGTGGTGATTGGAGTGTATATGTTATATTGTCAATTCCTTATTTAGCATGGAGTTTGTATTTACTATTTGGTAATTCAAAAGTAAAGAAACATATAGGGTAATAATATAGGCCCCTTCGTCTATCGGTTAGGACGTTAGGTTTTCATCCTAGAAAGAGCAGTTCGATTCTGCTAGGGGCTACTAAACATTAAACACAAGAACTATGATTATAATTTTATCAATACTATTAATAGTAACGATTGGTTTTTTAATTAGAACCAAACTTCAATTGGATAAACACATTACAAAACAACACGAACTTACAAACCACCGAAGAACTGATGTTGCTAATGTAAGAAGAGAATTGAGAGATTCAATTGAAGAAACAACTTTACAAACCATAAACGTAAAATCAGATTTAAAAAAAGAAGTTGATGTACTTTGTAAAACAATCGACAAACTACGTTCAGAGATACCACCTACTAATGAAGAGTTATTATCTGAGGTTAAAAAAATGAGAAACGATTTCTTAGCATTAAGACAAAATCTATAAAATGAGAATTAATACAGAACCAAAATTAAACTTTGAGGATGTTTTATTACAACCCAAACGGTCTACGTTATCATCAAGAAGAGATGTAGATATGACCCGTAAGTTTACATTTAGAAATTCAAGTGTAATGAACTTTACACCAATCTTTGCAAGTAATATGGATGGAGTTGGTACATTTAGTATGGCAAAGGTATTACAAGAATATAACATGATGACTGTTATTACTAAGACAACAACGCCAGACCAATGGAAAACAGCAGTAGGTAATGGTGTAAGATTACAAAACGTTTCTGTTTGTACTGGTACAAATAAAATGTTTGATGATAAAGCACAAGATTATAAGAATATGCAAGAAATACTAAAAAGGTTTCCTGATGTTAAAATGATTACTGTTGATGTTGCTAACGCATATCATCAAAATATGGTTGGATTTATTAATGAAATAAGACAAGAATATCCAGACAAGGTTATTATAGCAGGAAATGTAGTAACGCCTGAGATGACAGAAGAACTAATTATTAATGGCGCCGATGTAGTTAAGATAGGAATAGGACCAGGTAGTGTTTGTACAACAAGAACAATGGCTGGTGTAGGAGTTCCACAATTTTCAGCTATATTAGAATGTGCAGATGCAGCTAATGGTGTTGATGGACATATAATGGCAGATGGTGGTTGTACACAACCAGGAGATATTGCAAAGGCATTTGGTGGAGGAGCTCATATGGTTATGATTGGAGGTATGTTAGCAGGACATAACGAATCAGAAGTACAAGCAATAGATGGTAAAAGAGAGTTTTACGGAATGAGTTCAGACCGTGCTAGAGAAGTACATGGTAAAAGAAAAGATGGATACCGAGGTAATGAAGGTAGATTAGTACACCTACCCGATAGAGGGCCTGTTAAAGAAACAATTGAAGACATATTAGGTGGAGTTAGAAGTGCTTGTACATATATTGGTGCAAGAAGAATAAAAGATATGCCTAAGTGCGCAACCTTTGTAACAACTCATAATGTAATTAATAAAGTTTACGAACAATATACAAAAGAATAGATGGATGGATTTATAATATTTGGACTTGGTATCTTAACCTGTGTGGTTATATTTTGTGTGGTGTATTGTGTAATTACAATCAAAACACTAAAAGACAATAGTGAAGAAATGGTAGATGATGTTGAGGAGTTGAAGATAAGATATAATACATTAAAAAAAGAATTAGAAGATAAAATCGATACTCATTCTATTTCAATAGAAGAGGTAGATGTAAAATTTGATACTATTTACAAAGAATCAGCAGAGATAATCAATGAACGATTTGAAGAAATTGATGTAAAAGTATCTCAGAATGAATCAAAGATAAGTGAAATTGACACTTTTATGGAAAATTCTAAAAAAGATGACTTTTAAAATTAATAAGTAACAACACATGATTTATCCAACATATAAAAGACCGATACGATATATCAACAACAATCCATATCTGATATTTGCTGAGATATCAATCGAAAGGGTTGACCGAGTAAACGCAAATGATGTAAAATCTTGGTTAGGATGTGATACCGCATTTAGGGTATCTAGAAATGGAATATATATGTTTTGTGATTTAATTAAAGAAGTTGAATGGGAATATGTTAAGGAAGATTAAAATATGGTTAAGGGTTATTTTTATTAGAATACCCAAAGAAATTAAATATTGGTTACAACAAATGTACAATATAGAATCATTACAAGTAAAAAAATGAATATGTTTAGTGAACAAATATTAATAAGTAAAATATAATTAAATTAACTAATTTGTTGTAAGAAAATTAATTTAAAATGTATTTATATATATGAGATGGGTAGAGTACTTTCAAAACTTAGCACATAATGTGAAACTTAAATCGAAAGATGTTAACACACAAGTTGGTGCAGTTATAGTTGGTAGAGATAAGGAAATAGTATCGACTGGATACAATTCATTCCCTCGTGGAATTAATGATACGAAAAAATTAAGACAAGAAAGACCTGAAAAATATTATTGGTTCGAACACGCTGAACGAAATGCAATATATAATGCAGCAAGAATTGGTGTATCTACTAAAGAATGTACGATGTACTTAACGTGTGGTATGCCTTGTGCAGATTGTTGTAGAGGAATTATTAATTCTGGTATAACAAGAATCTTCTGTGAACGTTCAAACGGCCCTTCTTCTGATAGATGGCATGAACACGCCGATCGTAGTTGGGAAATGTTCGAAGAGGCAGGAGTATCTATACAGTTTTATGATAATGATTTTTTAGGATAATATGGAAACATTTGAAGAATATATGAAAGATAAACACACACAAGAAGTTATTAATAAAATAATTGAATTAAAAAAAGGACCTCAAACTGAAGGGGTAAAATTTAAAATACAAAAACTTCAACAAGGGCTAAACAAATGAGCACAGCAGAAAAAGATTTAGAAGAGACTCTACACAAGGCACACGAACTTGGTATATTTAAAGAAACCACCGATTTAGCTAAAATACTTCAGAACAACAATGTTGCACTTAGATATAATGATGCAATTGAAATTGCATTTAACAAATTATCAAGGTAATTTCTATTACTTAATATTTATAAACGTATGGCGTTTAATAAAAAACCAAATCTTTTTAAAAAAAGAACCAAAGAATCTTCTCCTGCATGGATAACATGGAATAAGGAAAGAATATCCAAGCTTGGAGAATCTAAGACTAAGAGAAAATTAAATACAGGTTATAGAATAAACCCTTCTACTATTGTACGACCAAAGGAGGGTGCACCAAAACAATTTATAGAAAAGAACAATGATAGAACTCCATTATCATATATACAAAATCCATATCCAGTAGAAATAGGAACAGACCCAAGTTCAGTATATACACGAGATGGGGGTAAAATAAAACTAACAGGAAAATACGAAGAAAATGTTCTTCACTTTGAAGATATTGATGTAACTGGTATTACATCTCATGAGAATACTACCTTTAACTTCTTAATTGATTTTGGAGACGGCCATCTTCACACATCTGAAGAATTTAAAACAGAATTGGAAAAACAATATAGATCTGCAAATCCATACAAAAATAAACTAACGGTATCTGTTGTTGAATTACCACTTGGGAGTTTAGAGGATTATCATGGTAAAACAAAATTTTCAATACCAGAAGACTACGCAGAAGTTAATGTAGATGAAACCATAAATACTAAAATAGACATAATAAATCACATAGAGTGGTTGAGCAAAAAAGAAACATCATCAGATCCACCACTAAGAAAAGTAAAAGAGGATGGAATGGGAATCTCTTCAAATTATACTTCACCAATCGCAATGGTTAATGATCCAACCTTTTTAGGATTTGATCACGAACTTCCTATAAAAGAATTATAATATGAGTTTAAAAATTATTTGTGGAGAACTATACAGACAGGGATTCTTATCTGAAGAAGTGTGGGCAGCTGACCAAGAATTTGGCAAGCTTCTATACAAATCACATCCTCGTGTAATGTTAGGATACACATATTGGGCAAGAAATGTGGTTAAATACATGAAGAACAACCCATCTCATACAAAATACTTATACAGATTCTTTAAACCATGGACAGAACATATGTCCTACATAATGGGCATAACTCCGAAAAGAAATTTAGTAGGAAACATAACACAAAAAATAGGATATGTTTATTCTATTATTGTTTATAATTATTATCAACTAAAATGGGGAACGTTTAAATTTACAATATGATAGGAGATGTACATAGAACGGTTTCATGGAAACGATATTTACTTGAAACCAATTCACTACGAATAAATAACTTTTTGGAATCAAGAGGTAATGAGGTATTTTATCAAATATCTCGAGCAATAAATCAAGCCTCAATTAGAGGAGAAAATTCGGTTGTCCTCTTAATACACCCAAATATAAAGAATATTATTGAAATAAAAAAGAAAGATTTTGTAACAGTTTTAACTCGGGCCAATAATTGGTTTGAAAAAAAAGAAAAATATGAGATATGTTCAATCATAAAATCATATCGAGAAAGTGTATTAAATAAAAACACAAAGATAAAGAGCAATAAACGAATAGAAACTTTGATTTAATTATATTTATATACAATAACACACCATAACAATAGGAAATAACAATGAAAGGCACATTATTCTCGGCTGATTTTGTAAAGGATTCAGATGAAAACTTAAGACTTTTAGAACTAAATACCGATACGGGATTTATCACTAATACATTACCTACACGATTCGACTTTGCAGGTTTTATATCTATATTATCAAGTAACTCTATTACTGAGCTTATAATAGTATATAAATCCATTCAAACTGAGTTTGTAGATTTACTTACATCAACAATTGCAACTGATGCAACTTTTATTACAACCGTAACAAAACAAAAAGAAGCGAGTAGTACAATCTATCCAACCTCCCCAACCGATTCAGCTGAAAAGTTTATCTTAAGATTGGCATATGACGAGAACGCTTTATTTGATTCCACATATTGTAAACAAAGAACAAACGTACAGAAATTATTTTACGATAATTCAGCAACAGGATCTATACCAGAATTTTATTACTCCGGTAGTGATTATACGATAAACACATTAAGAAGTAATATTAACGATCATTCTACACTACCAGATTTTGTTATTAAAGGAAAATCGGAAGAACACCTACCCCTATCATTTATTAAATTAGGAAACTCAGATTCATCCTCGGCTGATAGAATAACTGATTTTATAGATAACTATAATTACTCAGAAGCAAAAACAGTAGAGAAATATCATTTTATCGCATCCGATATAACAGATAATAGTAAAGTTTCAGGAATTAGAACAATCGGTATTGTATATGGAACAGATATAGAATATGTAACTATTGGCCAATGGAGAGTCGAATCCTTTTTAGAAATACCAACAGCATCAGAAATAGATTATATTACAGCTGACGATTCCCAAATTTTTGAAAGGAGATATCATGATAAACATTATTACCAACTTACTTCAAACTGGTTAAGATTAGTAGAAGGAGATGGATTTTATCTTAATTCATCCGTAATAAACCCCGACAATACAACATCAGCTATCCAATCATATGAAGTAGATGATGGGGTTAAATCTTTTTTTATAAACGGATTACCTGATGGTGATGATATAGATATATATAATGCTTGGTCTTCATCTGGTAGAACACTTCCAACCGGTTCATACGTTACTTCGTCAACCGTACAATCTTTATCCGAGTTGGATATAAATAATTCTTATGGAATTCTAGGAGAACTACAAGTATCAGAAAATGAAAGTATATATTCAACAGTAGGAAAACATTATTTAGTATATAACACAGGTTCAGATGAGATGACCTTTCAACCACTATATGACATAGAAACTGGTAAGGATTTTTTAATTGATGCAAGTGGTAGTTTAATTCCAATTACATCAAACAAATTAATAATAATTGAGAATACCATAACCGGTTCTTTATATAAACTTAATGTTGAAGAAACGGATACTTATTTCATAAGTTCTTCAGCTGCACCATTTATAGTTCACAATGCATGTTTCATTGCAGGAACTCAAATTACTTTATCAGATTGGTCAACTAAAAATATTGAAGATGTTGTAGTTGGTGATGTTGTTATATCGTTTAATGAAGAAACAGGAAAACAAGAAGATAAGGAAGTTTTATCACTATTATCGCCATTGCATGATGATTTAGTAAAATATACTTTATCTAACGGAACTGTAATAACTTCAACTTTTGACCACCCATACTATGTTAACGGATTAGAACTAGCTTCTTATAGACCCGAATGGACAAATGAAAGATATGAGGTATTATCTGGAGTAATTGAAATTAAGGTAGGAGATGTAGTTAATTTAGAATCAAATGATGAATCTTCGGCACACATTATCAGTATTGAAGAACAACCTACCGAAGCAACCCAAACTTACATATTTCACGTTAAAGATAATATGAACTTCTACGTGAATGGAATTCTAACACATAATAAAATAGGTGGCTGTTGTTTCGTAAGTGGAACTAAAATTAGTTTAGCTAATGGTGATGTAAAGGATATAGAAGATATCGTAGTTGGTGATGAGGTAATTGGATGGAAAACGGGTGAACGCAGTAATAGTGTTGTAGTTTCATTAAAACCAACAATATTGGCAAATCGTAAATTACATACTATAAATGATTTAAAAACACAATTTACAGATGAACATCCATTCTTAACACAAGGTGGTTGGAAATCTATTAAACCAGATGAAGGTACTGAATATGGTATATTAAAAGTTGGTGATAAGATTAATTATTGTGGAGAGTGGGTAGAAATACAAACTTTAAATGAATTAGAAGGAGAAGGATATCATCAATCAGTTTACAACTTTACAGTAAAAGATATTAATAGTTATATCGCAGACGGTATAATTGTACATAACAAATAAAGAAAATTATAATGGCAAATACATTAGACAAATTTAAAGAACTCAGTATTACAGATGTTAAGGATAGAGCAAGTCATGCACTAACCTCAGACGAATCTACAAAAGCTGCAACAATACTTGGAAACTTTTTTACCTATTTTAAAACGAAACACTCATAGATTAATATCTAATATCAGGAACAAATGAGTTCTAAAATATGGTTTCAAAATAATATATCTGATAAAATAAAGTTTACTAAAAGAAAACCTCTATCTATTATTAACATAAATAATGGTAATTTTTTAGAAAACATATCTTATATAGATACCACGATTAATACATTCAATTCCGAAATACAATGGGATGGAATGTGGAATCGTGTTACGGCTCATGAAAGAGTAAAACAGAATCACACCCTTTTTATTTTATTAGAAAATAATACTCCGATTGGACATCTTTGGTATGACTCGGATTATGTCTATAATGTATATGTATCAAAAGAAAGACAAGATGGGGATGCTTCTTGGTTTGTACAAGAAACAATGTTGTTAATGAATAAAGAACACTCCATAAATACGTTTAGATTATATGTAGACGAATGGAATGATAGAGCAAAGGGCTTTTTTGAAAAAATAGGTTATACTAAAAATGAACTTTTAACAAAATAAGAATGGCAGATAACATCAATAAAAAACCCCCAAGGGGTAAGATTAAATTTGGAATTACATTATCAGAAGAACAAAAAGAAGCTAAAACAAATATATTGTATCATCCATATAATTTTATTATGGGTAAGGCAGGTAGTGGTAAAACACTATTGGCGGTTCAAGTTGCATTAGATATGTTCTTTACACGACAAGTTAATAAGATAGTTATAACAAGACCAACCGTATCTAATGAAGATAATGGATATCTACCAGGTTCTTTAAATGAAAAGATGGAGCCATGGTTAGTTCCAATTCGTTCTAATATGAGAAAGGTTTATAACAAACCAGCTATACTAGAGAAGATGGAGAATGATGAAAACATTGAATTGGTATCCCTATCGCACTTTAGGGGGAGAACATTTGAAAATTCTTGTGTTATTATAGATGAGTTTCAAAATCTAACTAAACAACAATTAGGAATGGTGTTGGGTAGATTGGGTAAAGGTTCTACAATGATACTTACAGGTGACCCCCAACAAATAGATTTAAAGTTTGGTAATGATTCTGCAATACATGAAGTACCAAAATTAAAACCATCACAATTTGTATATCAAGTAAACTTACAAGATAATCACAGACATGATGCTTTAAACGAGTTACTGAAACTATTGAATGAATATTTATAAAAATAACTCCATTTTTATTTGGATTTATCGTATTTTTTTCGTATATTACAATGTAATATGAGCGATAATAATACATAAAAATGAATGGAATAAACAAAAAGAGATGGATTTTCTTACTTACTGGCCTACTAATTCTAAGTAGTTGTGAGAAAGATGAATTCTTAGATGTAATAGAACCCACACCTACACCAACAAATATCTCATTAGAATCACATTCAAATCAGCGTAGTGGTATTTCTTTTTTATGGGAAGGACCGGTTGGAGCAACAACAACCCCAACCTATATTACAAATATGGGAAACAATCTTCAAGGCCCGTTAGGATTCGGACAAGGACATTCATATCACGATATAAACAACGATGGATATCAAGACATTATTACTTCACGTGAATGGGATGATGGTAATGAAACCCCATCTATTGATTGGTATATAAATTCTGGAGATAATAAAACATTTAATATTAATACATCTTATATAAACCAAAGCACAGAAAACCTCAGAGCTCATAAAATACTCAAAACAGATGTTAACAATGACAAACTATTCGATTTTATAATATTAGGAGTTGATGAAAGAATACAAGGAAACTATGGAGGAAATTTTACCGTACTTATTCAAGATGGTAGTGGTAACTTTAATGTAAACGAAGTGGATAATGGTTTAGGCCTTTGGTATCACAATGGTTCTGCCGGTGATATAAATAATGATGGATATGTTGATGTTATTACTGCACAGTATATTTGGTACGGAGATGGATCAGGAAATTTCATAAATTCTAATATAGATTTAGAAATATATACAAAACCAATCTTAACCTATGAGATATTGGATATAAACGATGATGGTTACAACGATATGGTATTGGGAACAACTGAGGGTTATAACGAACCTACCACTATTGTATGGGGAACTCAAGATGGAATCGGTTCGAATAATAATACAACAGCCCTACCACTAACAAATACAACAAGTACATTTGATATTGAATTTATGGATGTAGATAACGATGGTGATTTAGATATACTTGAAGGAAAATATATAGATGATAAATCCAAGATATTTACATATATAAACAATAACTCATCCTTTTCACTAAACACTTCTATCTTTCAGAACTCATTAGATGGTGGTGGTACAAACATACCTTCAAATGGTGGTACTGATAACTATGGATGGACTACATTTAAAATAGATGATATTGATAACGATGGAGTAGATGATATTATTTGTGAAAACTTTCACGATGGTACATATAATGGAATGAAACTAATTGGCGGAACATGGATTCAATACACCTTTTAACCTAAAAATAAGTTAACAAAAGCTTGTATAATCCAAAAAAAAGTCGTATATTACATATGTAATATGAGTGATAATACTAACAATACTAAAACAAACAATTTGAAGAAAAAAATAGTTTACATTGATATGGATGGTGTAATGGTTGATTTCGGTAAAGCAATTAAAGATTGGTTTATAGCTCACCCCCACCTACAAGAAAGATATAAAACATTCCCTGACCATATTCAAGGTTTATTTAGAATAGCCCCACCAATCAAAGGTGCGATTGAAGCGGTAAAGAAACTACATGAAAGTGATAAGTATGAACTATTCATTGCAACAGCAGCTCCATGGGGTAACCCACAATCAAACACAGATAAAAGATTTTGGATTGAAGATTACTTTGGAGATATGTTCCACAAAAGAGTGGTTATAACCCACAGAAAAGATTTATTGGTGGGAGATTACCTTATTGATGATAGATTAAAAAACGGAGCCGATGAGTTTACTGGTGAACTATTAAGATTCGGATATGATTGGGAAAATGATAACAAACCAAATGAATATCCAACATGGGATAGTATATTAAATAAATTATTATGAAAAAAATAGATAGTATCGATTTTGTATTAAGATTCGCTCTTATATTCTATACGTTAATGCTTATAGGATTAACAAGTTGTTCCGTTGATGAATTTGATGATATAACAATAATACCAACCATAACCTTAGATGGTAGATTACCAATGGACAGTAATGGATATTACCATTTACAATTAAATTCAAACACCAATCAAACAACACACCGTATCACAGGAAGTGTTTTAAACACACAAGAACCAACTAAAATTACTTGGGATAGTAATCTTGTTTGGGAGTACAATGGAGAGGTTATACCAACGATAAATAGTACATCTTATGTAAGTGAAGGTGGTGAAATAAACACAATGATTGCTCCTATATATAGTATGATATCTGATACATTACGAGTTAAGGCAACTATTAATGAATGGAATATCATACAAAAGATTAATATAGTTTTAGAGTAATGAAAGATTTAGAAATAGAATTTCCTGTTACACCAATTACAAAGGAAACCTTCATACGACAGAAATGGGAACGAGTTAAAGAAAAAGAAACACACCCAGAAGCAGATGAAACAGAAACATTTGTTTATTATACACTTCCTCTTCCAAAAGATAATCCAGAAGATGATTGTGCACAACTAGTTTCATCCGCAGATGATGAATGGAATGAGTATCCTAACTTAAAAAAGGGAGAGTATGTTGTTGAACTACTCGGATTTTTCGGACTTGGAGTATGTTGGACTGAAGAAGAACTTGAAATTTTATATAAATCACTAACCCATTCAGATATAGAATGACACTTTGTCATGTTATAAGTTGATAAACCTGACAAAATGTCAGGTTATGATAGTGAAATCAACTTTGGAACGAATTTGGTACAATAGATAGTAAATGTATAATTAAAAAAAAAGAAATATTATGTTTTACACAATTAATGAAAATTTCGTAGATAACTTCTTTAAGGATATCTACACAACAAAACCAACTAATAGATTGCATTCACAATTTGAAGCAACAACATTAGAAGATGGTAAACAACAAGTTACAGTTAATACTATTGGACACAATCCAAAAGATATTACAGTAGACGTTACTGAAGAAGAAATCACAATCAAATCTACAAAGGGAGAAAATACTTCTCGTTTTGTGAAAGCTATTGATTTAACTCTCACAGTTGGTAAAGACTATGATGGTATAAAATCAGAAGCAAAATTCGAAAACGGACTACTAACTCTCCTAGTTGATAAGAAAATTAATAAAAAGGCAAAAAGTCTTAAAATTCAGTACTAAGGTACTTATAATAAAGGTTACTTAACTAAAAACAGGGAGAATATATTATGAAAGATTGTAATTGCAATCCATGTACTTGTGGTGGTTCTTGTGAATGTGAGAACTGTACTTGTTAATTCTAAGGGGGATTGAAAAATCTCCCTTTTTTTATACCTTGATATTTATTACTATACAATAAACTATATAATTATGAAAGATGTTTACAAACTAAGAGCTAGTGATACGATAGAGGCTTTAACTACACGAGCCAAAATCGTTACAGAAATGCTAACAGGTAAAAGACCATCAGACCAAGCCCAAGCTACATCATATCTACGAGAAATAGAAGGTGGACTGGAAAAGTTACAAGAGTTAATAGACTTGGGATAGTATAAATGAAATTCAGAACGGTATTATTGGGGCTAATAGCATTGTTTGTTGCATTTAATGCAGCATTCTTTTCAGTAAGTGGTTTGTCTAAACTATTTGCAGGAGCCGCTATATCTGTAATTGTGATGGCAAGTTCATTAGAACTCGCTAAACTTATAACCGCTAGTTATCTTTACAACTATTGGGATAAAATTAATAAAGGATTTAGAATATACCTTAGTATCGGTGTTGTTATATTAATACTAATAACATCATTGGGTATCTACGGATTCCTAACATCTGCATTTCAAGATACATTTAATCAATTTACTGTTAAAGAAAAGCAATTATCATTCTTACAACAGAAAGAAAAGTTTTGGGGTGATGATGTGTTACGTTATGATACTGAACTAAACAGAATATCAGAAAACATATCTACACTATCCAACGCAAGAGTAAGTGCAATACAAGTAAGAGATACCGCATCAACAACAGGATTTAGAAATACAATATCAACTACTGAACTTAGATTATCACAACAGAGAATCTCAAAAGAAGAAGAAAACAGAAAATTTGTTCAAGGCAAAAGAGAAGTTGCAGCTGATTCATTACAATCGATACAACTTAAAATATTAGATGTTGAATCATCTGCAGGAGTTTCAACCGAATTAGGCCCATTACAATACCTTAGTGGATTGTTAGATAAACCAATGGATGAAATTATCAACTGGTTTATTCTTGTTATTATATTTGTATTTGACCCATTGGCAGTTGCTTTGATAGTTGCATTTAATAATGCAGTGAGAGTGGATAAGGGAGTTGAAGATAAAAGAAAAGTAGTTGAGAAGAGAATACTCTATGGAGAGGAACCAGATGATGAAGATGAAATCGTATGGGAAAATGAAGGAGAACTTGAAAGAGATGAGGAATACCAAATCAAATCAGATGAAGAATTATCTAAAAAAACCGAAGAACCTATTATAGATTTAGATGGTGATGGTATTATATCAGAAGAAGAGAAACAAATACACTATAATAAAATAGCATGGAGAGATTCATATGAGGGAAGACCTTACTACGTTCATCCTTGGTTTGATTGGAAAAAATCTGAAAGATGGATTAATGATAGAGAGGCAGTTAACTACTGGTTAAACAACAGGGGCGGTAACCAGGCAACCCTTGACGGATACAAATCTAGGTATCCAACAGACTTTAATAAAAAAACTTACTAAAATATTAGGTTTATTCAATTATTTTTCGTATATTTACTTTATAACTACATTTTTAAAATTTAATAAAATGACAGAAGACGATATACAATACAGACAAGGTAGAAGCAAAAAACAGGTAGAGAACACAGAAACTGCCAGTTTTTATTCAATAATGGGTTTATTCATAGTGATTCTTGGAATTATAATCTACGGACTATTTACAACATAATTTATGGCTAATTTAAATATGATTCCTTCGGTAATTGTAGTTCACAAAGGCCCACGAAAAAATTCCAAAATTATACTTCAAAGCTTTGAAAATACAAGAGTAGATGATATCATTAACACACGAAAACTAAAACCACTAATACCAAATGAAAATGAAATATTAGAAATTGGTGTAGGTGATTCGTTTATAGAGCGATATAAAAAGAAATATAAATTGTGAAATTAAGAGAAAATCAAATAGAACCAGTTGCAATAGGGGTTGAGTTTTTTAGAACTCCTAAGATGAAACCTTCGATTATTGTTGCCCCAACGGCATTCGGTAAATCGATTGTTATCGCTGCTATTGCCAAAGAACTTGGAGAAAAGATTTTAGTTCTACAACCTTCTAAGGAATTATTAGAACAGAACTATGATAAGTTTGTTACACTTGGTGGAACGGCATCAATATATTCTGCTTCAATGGGAATTAAAGAAATGGGCCGTGTTACTTATGCAACAATCGGTTCTATTATTAATATTGCACAAGAATTTAAATCTATGGGTGTTACTAAAATCATCATAGATGAGTGTGATAGATACCCACGAGATAAATCAGGCCAACTAAGAAAGTTTGTAGATGGAATGAAAGCATCTCATGTTCTTGGTTTAACAGCAACACCTCTTAAACTTCAAACGAATATGGGAGAAACAGGACCTTATTCAAAATTAGTAATGTTAACTAACAGAAGTAAACATGGTATGTTTTTTAAATTCATACTTCATGTTTCACAAATTCAAGATATTGTTAAGTTAAATTATTGGAGTAAGTTAGAATATCAATCATATGATTTTGATACAGGTGCACTTGTTTATAATTCAAGTGGTGCTGAATATACAAATGATTCCATTGCTCGTTCATATGAGAATCAAAATATTGGTGATAAGATTGTAAAGAAGATTGCAGAAGTACAAGATAGAAAATCTATTCTTGTAGCAGTACCAACAATAGAACAGGCAACTAATCTTGCTCAAAGAATACCAAATGCAGCAGTAGTACATGGTGGAACTCCAAAACAAGATAGAAAAAGAATCATAGAAGAATTTAGAAACCAACAGATACGAGCAATTATACAAGTTAATGTTTTAACAGTTGGGTTTGATTATCCAGAATTAGATTGTTTAATTACAGGTAGACCAACTGCATCAATCTCTTGGTGGTATCAGTTCATAGGAAGAGGAACTCGTATCCATGATAATAAGGAAAACTGTTTAGTGGTTGATTTCGTAGGTTCTACTGAACGTTTTGGTAAAGTAGAGGAGCTATACTACAAACAAGATGGAAAGGAAAATTGGGAGCTCTATGGAGAAAATAAGAAACTACTCACAGGTATACCAATGCATGAAATTGGAATTCACTTAGAGGGTGGTATTAATCTTTCTGAAAAGAAAAATGCAGATGGGGATATTGAAAAGATTTATATGACCTTTGGTAAATACAAAGGAAAACCAGTTGCATCAATTCCACCGTATTATAGAAAGTGGGTAATTGATAATATTACCTGGGGCCCCTGGAATATTAAAATTAAAAATGAAATCGAAAGATTAGCACAATTATAATATGAATAGTTTAGATTTAAGATACCAAGGGATATTACAAGATATCGTATTAGAAGGAAAAGAAAAAGGAGATAGAACTGGTACAGGTACTATATCTGTATTCGGTAAACAAATCAGACATGATATGAGTGAAGGATTTCCTTTACTAACCACAAAGAAGATGGCTATCAAAACTATGATGACTGAATTGAAGTGGTTTTTAAAAGGAGATACTAATATCAAATACTTAGTTGATAACAATTGTCATATTTGGGA
>ERZ1046148.358-NODE-358-length-28759-cov-9.402522_pt1 | contig 28759 bp, 37 predicted proteins | sample MGYA00383090_ERZ1046148 | MGnify/ENA primary metagenome ERZ1046148 (study PRJEB29581, sample SAMEA5548360) | metagenome | biome: marine; feature: coastal; material: water | depth 25 m | study: Short-term variability in the microbial, nano- and picoplankton... | reverse complement strand
TTACTATTCCGTGGACGGATGAAGCATTGCCACATAACTGGAAATTACATAACTGGTGGAAAGCATATCATATGACACCTTACAAAGAAACTATTTGTTTAGATGCTGATATGTTGTTTACACACGACCATAGCGATTGGTGGGATATACTTGCTAGACGTTTTCCTGTACAAATGTGTAACAACCCTGTTACGTTTAAAGGACATAAAGCAGATGTAAGTTATTATAGTCAAGCATTTGATCGAAACAACTTATATCGAGGATATGCGGCCTTAACTTATTTTAGACAAAGTAAAGAAGCAAGAAAGTTTTTTAATATGTGCGAAGACATATTTAAAAATTGGGATGACTATAGTTGGGAATATATTAGACATAGTAAAAAACGCTGGGCGGCAACAGATGAAGTATACGGACTTGCTATCAGGTTATTAGAATGGGAAGACAAAGTTAAACCTATTCCTAGTTTTACGTTTGTACATTTAAAAGCAAAATGTCAAGGCTTACTAGATTATAAAATACAAGATGTTAACTGGACTGACTACTTAACAGATACATGGGACGAAAATGGTAGATGTTTTATTAATAACTATTTACAGACAAAGCCATTACACTATCATGTAAAAGGTTGGTTAACAGACAATCATATTAAACGACTTGAGGAACTAGCAGAATGAAACAAGAAGACATACAATCACTAGTGGACCAATTGTTTAATGTAGATGTTAAGCAGACTACTAAAGCAAGTCAACATAGAATTTATTATAATGACTTTGGCCAAATTATAGCACTAGCACCAAACGAAATGGAAGAACATATAGACAAACAGTATATCCGTGTTAGTAGAGATAGATATATAGAGCTATCCGATGCTAGTTTAAAAAACTGGATGGTAGACACAGGACAGTCTCCTCCTCAGATAATAAATATTAGTGCTGATGCTATGGCATCAACTAATCGTGTTCATTTAGTAAATGAATACAATCCAAAGCGTCTCTTTAAGTTTGAATACAACCCAGATACTAGAAAATTAACACTAGAATCTAATGGTAATTTACCTGACAGAAAAACACTTTGGGTAACCCCAAAAGGTCAATATTCAGTAATGCTAAACCGTATACCTATACAAGCATCAGGAAAGTACGAATACGATATTGACAGTTACTTAGGTAGCGAAGACATTTCATTAATATCTAGATACAATTTAAATATGTTAGTAAGTTATAGGACAACCCATGATTAAACAATATAAAGTAAGTGATTTTGATGTCGTGTACATCTCATACGACGAACCAAATGCCGAGAAAAACTGGGCGGATTTAAAAAGTAAATGTCCGTGGGCCAAACGTGTACACAGAGTAAAAGGATTTGATGCCGCACATAATAGAGCAGGACAAATAAGTGAAACTGATAGAGTGTTTACTATCGATGGCGACAATAGAGTGAGAGAAGAATTTTTTAACGAAGTATTAGAAATAGATGATGAAACACAAAAGGACTATGTATTCAGTTGGTGCGGACATAATGTTATCAACGGTTTGGCATATGGAAACGGTGGTGTTAAACTTTGGCCAAAACACATCATTACTAATATGGAAAGTCATGAGAAAGCAACTAACGAAGAAGATGCTGTAGACTTTTGTTGGATGGTAACATACTTCCAGATGGCAGATACAATGAGTGATGTATGTGTTAATGGAAGTCCCGAACAAGCATTTAGAGGTGGCTATAGAGAAGGTATTAAGTTAAGTTTAGATCAAGGTAAACTTCCAGACAAGTGGGAATACTTAGAAAAAAATCACTGGAAAAATCTACACAGATTGTCTATTTGGTGTAGTGTTGGACTTGATGTTGAATACGGTGACTGGGCATTACTTGGTGCTAGAATGGGAACATACGAAACTAATGTAGACAGGAAAGACCATACACTAATTGCGGACTACGATCATATGCAAACTTTTTGTAAGCAAGTATTACATGAATTTGAAGATCAATCTAAACGTAAAGAAGCAATACACGATTACGGTGTTAAGTTAAGAAAGCATTTACAATTTAGAATTGCTGACTTAGATGCTGATGCTAGTAAGTGGTTTAAAATGGTTTATGAAAATCCAACTAGGTACGGAGTTATGTTAACAGAAAGAGATGTTAAGTGAAAATTTTATGTATAGGAAATGGCGTTAGTTTAAAAAATAACTTACATATTTGTAAATGGCCATATCATTATAAAATAGGAACTAAAAGACAATATAACAAATTTGATGACTTAGATTTTATTGCTGTAGCAGATAAAAAGCCTGCAGAAATATTAAGTAAAGAATACAACGGTAAAATTATTACAAAATGGAATAACAAAGAAAACTTTATTGTTCCCAAAGAAGCAGACGAAGACGATATTACAGGAACACTACAAATGAAATACGCTGTAGAATTAGGCGGTACAATTATTCATACTGTAGGATTTGACTGTATTAAAAATAGAATAGAAAAAGACGAAACATGGGATTGGGTAGAAGCACAAGAGCCGTGGGATATGGACCTACAGCAACAAGCAAAATGGGATCAAGCATTAATGGATACATGGAAACAAAAAATGAAAACCATTGAACATAAGCATCTTAATATACAATGGAGACATTTTTTATGAACTTAAAAGTAACTAAAGTAGAACATTATACAGACAAACTATTTAAAATTAGAACAGAACGTCCTAGAACATTTAGATTTAGAGCAGGCGAGTTTGTAATGATTGGGATAGACAACTGGTCAGAAAAACTACAAAAGAATAAACCAATATTGAGAGCATATAGTCTTACTAGTGGACCGTATGATGAGTTTTTAGAGTTCTATAGTATTAAAGTACCAGACGGTCCACTGACAAGTAAACTACAACATATTAAAGTTGGTGATGAATTAATTGTAGGCGAAAAGCCTACAGGAACATTAACAATCTCTAATGTAGCACTAGGCGGAAACTTATGGCTTATGGGAACCGGAACAGGTATTGCTCCGTTTATGAGCATACTAAGAGACCCTGAAACGTACGAGCATTACGACAACATATATGTTACTTGGACAACAGGCACACACGAAGATCAAGAATCATTTAGCCATATTATAGAAACATTTGATTGTAACTTTATACCAACGTATACAAGAGAAGAGCCATTAAACTATGAAGGTGTTACACACAAATACAAAGGAAGAATAACAAACTTAATTAAAGACGGCGTAGTGTTTAACAAAGCAACACCAGAAAACGATAAAGTTATGTTATGTGGCAGTATGGCATTTAATTTAGAAATGAAAGAATATTTAGAAGCACGTGGCTGGAAAGAAGGTAGTGTTAAAGAAGAAGGAACATTTGTTTTAGAGAAGGCTTTTGTAGGATGAGAAAAATTAGTCATAGAGGAAATTTATTTGGTCCAAATCCTAAAAGGGAAAACTCCCCACATTATATTTTTGAAGCATTAGCAGAAGGCTTTGAAGTTGAAATAGATGTGTGGGTACAAAACGGCATGGTTCAGCTCGGACATGATCGTCCGTCGTATTCAGTAAATAAAAATATGCTAAAAATGAATGGCTTATGGTGCCATGCTAAAAACATTGAAGCACTAGAGTTTATGATGAACGAAGGTAATATACATTGTTTTTGGCATCAAGGAGACGACATTACATTAACAAGCAACGGTTATTTTTGGACACATTCTGACTGTTATACTTACACACCAAAGTCAGTAGCATGTCATATGGAAAGACCTACAGCAGAAGAATTAAAAATATATAAAGATTGCTACGGTGTTTGTAGTGATTACATTGGAGTTATATAATGAAAGGGTTCTGGAATAAGTTTACTACAAGATTTGCCGTACCCTTATTAATTGTTACTCAAGTAATTACACTATATGATGGTTGGGAATCACGTATAGAAGAAAGAGCGGACAGACAACAGTTAATCCACTGTATAAATTCTCACCTACATATTGTTGGTGAAATCTATGAAGTAATAGATGTAGACGGGAACAAAGTAATTTTCGATGAGACAGAATTTGATGGTTTAGTAAACAATGGACATCTTGGAAGTATTGGTTGTCATCAGTTTGCTCCTGGATATGATATAAGCGAACAATTTACTTCACAAAGAACAATGGACAGATGGTTAGGTAAAGTATTTTGGACATATAAGAATTCTAAAGACAAAGTTATTGCTTGGTATGAATATAAATTTAAAACAAAAATGCTAGAGGATATTAGAGGATGAAGATAGCCATATGTGTTAGTGGACAATTAAGAGGAAGATACGAAGAGTGTATACCTACTTGGGAGAAAATGTTTGATCCACGTGTTGACCAAGTAGACTATTTTGTACATACTTGGACTAATTCTACAGCACCAAATAAAGTAGCACATGCGAATAACGATGACGAAGAAAAAATTCATAACAATCACGAAATTAATACAGTTAAGAGATTATTAAAACCTAAAAAAATGTTAGTTGAAGATCCTATTGAGTTTACTAACAGAGGTAAAGACCAACACGAGTGGGCAGTATTTGATCCTAACTATCATAGCCAGTTTTATGGTGTAATGATGGCTTGTCATTTAAAGCAACAGTACGAACGCGATTTTGCTACAGAATATGACTTGTGTGTTAGAATGAGATTTGACAACTATGTCGAAGAGGGCGATGCTAGATTAACATCATGTTCTATGGGGTATGTTAATATTATACATCAAATGTTTGACACACATCAGCATCATTATAGATGTAGTGACGTATACTGGTCAGCATCAAGTTTTGATTACGATCGTATTTGTGATTTTTATAGTTGTATTCCTAAGTATAAACGTTCTTGGTTTGACGGAGGTACAGACACTCCATACGGTCCGGAACATGTTTTATCTTTTCATATAAAAGCAAATCATATTAAACCATTACAAACATATATGCCGATAAAATTAAAAAGAGAAGAAAATCATTATAGCGGAGGCTCACATGAGATCACCTAGGATAGCAATATGTTGGAGTGGGCAACTACGAACAGGCCTTCGAGCAGTTCCTTACTTGTTAAAGTTTTTTGAAAACATAACAGCAGATCATTTTTATCACAGTTGGGATAATGAACAGCCACAAGAAGATTGGGACAAACTAAATGAATTACTAAACCCTATAGAATCGTTTGTAGAAAAACCATGGAAGCATCCAGGCTTCGCAGGTAATATGCTGTACAGTATACAGCAATCTAATTGGCTTAAAAGACAATATGAAATTAAACATAATTTTAGATACGACATTGTAATAAAATGTAGATTTGACTTATTAATCCCTGTACATAAACGCTGGACATATGATACAGTTGTCGACAGGAGCATATATTATAGCATAGGAAATAACGGTTTAGTATTAACAGACTTTGCTACACACGGATTAAGTGATTTAATTTACTGGGGCAATAGTCATGCTATGGATATCATTAGCGACACTTACAGATACTATCATAATGTAATGTGGAAAAAACAACAATATTGTTTAACAGGCGGTAATACAGATCCCGAAGATACAATGTATTCACCAGGAACAATAATGTATCAACTAGGGCAAAAATACAATTTGAGAATGATACAATTAGATCCACAACTAGGAGAAACACTTTGGCGTACTAGTGTAAAAGATTTAGATCCATATTTAAATTGGAATGAAATTAGGGCGGCATATTAATGATTACTAGTACTGTAGATTTGTTTTGTTATTATGATATAAAAGGTGCTGACGAAGAGATGTTATTTGGCTTGAGCAACATGGATCATCCTACAACGGGGTCTAAATTTAATACAGCATTACATAGTTTCACAGTATACAAAGATTGCTTTAGAATATTTTATGATCAATGGAAAGATAGCGAAATGATACAAAAGAAGTTTTTAGATAAAGTTGTTGTTCCTGATATAGAAATAATGCCAAGTAATTGTAAAAAGTTTAACTATGAAAATATAAATGAAGCAGTTTGTTATATACAAAATATTACAGGTACAAAAGTTTATCCTAGTTATATTCCTTCTAACTATAAAAGAGGCGATATACTACCTGGGCTAAGGACAGCAATACTTGAGAAATTTAAAACATACAACGAAGCGTTGGAATATGAATATGAGTAAAACTATTTTAGTATCAGGCGACAGTTGGACCTTTGGTAGCGAAATTAAAGACCCTACATTATCTGAGGATATTAAAGACTGGGACGTAAAAAATAACAGTTATCGTATTCCTAGAATATGGCCTACGTTACTTGCTACAGAGTTAGGCACAAGTTTAACTAACTTATCTTACCCAGCGGCTAGTAACGATCGTATATTAAGGCTAACTGAAAGTTGGTTGTATGAAAATTATATTAGTATAAACAAAGACACTAGAGACCTTACAGTTATAATTGGCTGGACTAGTCCAGAACGTAAAGACTTTGTGTATGATGATCCTAGCAAAAAACATAGCAATCCTAATTGGACAACTATATGGCCACAACAAGGTGGCTTTAATTATATACAACCAGGCATGAATAGTTTCTTTAAAACTTATGTAACTTACCTGTGGCACGAAAGAGAAGCACTTAATAGATATGTTCACCAAGTAACAGCAATACAAAACTTATGTAAAGTACATAATATTAAATTGTTAATGTTCCAAGCATTCTATGATAAAGGTTTGGGAATACACGGAGCAGATGAAAACATAGATACTTTTAAGGATCACAAAAACCCAGGGTATATAAATGATGAATTTGAAAAAGTAGAAATAGGAGAAAACTATCCAGGTTGGCATCATCATTACAGTAATGAATTAAACAAAACTATGTGGGAATGTTTAGACCAAAAAACATTTTTACAAGAAAGTTTCTTTGGTTATATGAAAAAACACGACATAGATAAAACTATATCAGGACAACATCCTAACGAATTAGGACATAAACTTTGGACAGATTATATTAAAGAATACATAAAAGGAGAGTTACAATGGTAGAATTATTTTTAAATGCTATACCTAATGTTATTTCTGCTATGTTTGTAGGTTCCACAGCAGGCGGATTAGTACAAGTATGTGAGGAAGACTTTCCAAAGTTAAGTAAGTTTAAAGATAAAATGATAATAGTAATGAAAGAAAATGACGTAAATGAAGGAATACAAAAAGCATTCTGGAAATCATATGATGATACTTACAACGGAATTAAACTTCCAGCAGTATGCGAAGAGGCTTTAGCGGCAGTTGGCTCATCTAAACAAGAATTAGAAAACGCATTAAACGGTGCGGGTAATCCAAATACAGAGGGAGCATTAGAATGATAAAGAAAATAATTAGTGGAGGAGATAGTTTTCCATGTGGCATGGGTTTAGGCCCAGATAGATTTGAAGCGGCCTATCCGGTAAGAATAGCAAATGAATTCAGTGCTAAATTAACAAGTATAGCACGACCAGGTTGTTGTAATTTTGCTATTAGTTTAATGGTAAAATGGATGGTCGATAATTATGATGAGGATACATTTTATATTATAAGTACTACTAATGAAGATCGACTACATTGGCTACGTCCCGGCATTGTATACAACCATAAACATGTTGTATGTTTAGAAGAACTTAACTACGAAGACTACTTAGAATTTCTATTAACAGACTTACCGTTTGCTCCTAACAACACAATTAATTCAGAAACTTGTAGTAATATACTTTTACACGCCAGTGGCAATATGATGGTAAGCACCTCTTTATGTTACAGAGACGGTAAAACTTTTAGGTCAAGAGAGCCAGAGAGTAGAGTAAAAGCACTCGAACAGTATATTACATTATTACACGATAGTAAAATAAAACGTCATGAAGATATTAGTTTATTATCGTTACAACTAAGAAGATTAAACGAGAAAACTAAAAACTGGATATTATTAACTCCGTGGCACGAATTAGAACACGAGTTTAAAGACAACACAATTGAAACTCAATTTGGTACATTAAGTAAAGACTATCCTGACGATAGAGGTAGTGGTCATTTTAATGCTACTGGACATAGAATAATATATAACAACTTTATGAAATGGTACAATGCTAGATAAAAAACTTTTATACACTAACGGTGATAGTTGGACTTATGGTGAATGCTTAGAAGAGGAATACCACCCGTTTAACGAACAAAGTTATAAATTTTATAATACTTGGCCATGGCATGTTAGAGAATATTATAACATACCTCAACTAATCAATGATGGTAGAGGCGGCGGAAGTAATGCTAGACTATATAGAAGAACAATAGAGTTTATACAAAACTATAACGGTAATTTATCAGATGTTGCTATAGTAGTTGCTTGGAGCAGTAGCGAGAGATCAGAGATTCCTGTACCAACAGACGTTGATGACGAAAACGGTGTAGAAAGATTTACGTGGACCGACAGACAACATTGGGCATGGACTATAAATTCTAACACAGAAGATGCTCCTTCTAATATTTACAAGCCAGAAAGTTTTTCAAAAACAATGACACTACTAAAACATCCTTGTGTAGATATGCCGGTAACCAAAAACTTAATGTGGAGTTTACAGGAAATATGTAAAGCAAATAATATTGAACTACATCAGTTTATGGCGTTACATTGTGCTGAGTTTGAACCTACTGATCCGGACTTTGATCCAGTACTAACAAAAAAAATTAAATACCATACACCATCATTTATTTCACAAGTAAATGGTTCAACACCAGATTTACTTTGCGAATGTAAGCATCCAAATGAAAACGGACACAAACATATAGCAAATTTTGTAATAAAACAAATAGGAGAAAACGTATGAGACTGTTAAGACGTATAAAGAGATTCTTTACTGATACGATCAATAGAATCAAAATGGAACGAGCGTACAGAAAAAAACTTAAAGACATTAAAAAACGAGATCCGTTTATTTACAAGTAATGGGAACTTTTACTGTAGCATCGGGACTAGGATTGTTATTTACAGGCATAGTTGTAATGGCTGTTATAGGTCTCGCAGGAGTTTGGATACTTAATAAAGTTAAGGACGAAGACTAATGAATATAGTAGTAGCAATGGCTGGAGAAGGTTCTAGATTTGTTAAGTCAGGGCATGTTTACCCTAAGCCTTTAATTAGAACAGGAAATACAACTATGATACAAAATGTGTATTATAGTTTAGAGTGGCCAGATGCTGAATGGCATTTTGTTGTAAAAATGCAACATCTTAAAGATTACCCATTTATGAAATCTCTATTAGAAAGTATGGGAAGTATAACAACAATAGAAGAAACAACACGTGGTGCGGCAGAGACATTACAAAAATGTAAAGAAGTAATGTCTAGTAGTAAACCTTTTATTAGTGTTAATTGCGATCAAGTTTTTGAATGGGATACTACGAGTTTACAAAATAAAATGAAAGACAATCCAGACACTAGTTACATAACAGTTTATGATCATACAGATACACACAGGCATAGTTTTGCTCATACACACGGAGATAGCGATAACGTTTGGTTGTGTACTGAAAAAACAACAGCAGGACATCCTACTAATAATGCTACAACAGGTTTTTATCATTTTCATAATGGCAAAGTTTTTAATGATAGTGTTAACAAGTTATTATCTAAACCACCCGAGTTTGGAGAGTACTATGTTGCGGCTGTTTACAACGAATTAATTAATAACAATCATGATGTGAGAATTGATAGAGTTCATTCTAAAACATTTTGGCCAGTGGGTACTCAACATGATTGGCAACACTATACACACAGGCACTACAGGAAATAATATGAAAATATTTGATTTTAAGAATATGTTTAAGGGATGGTTTGTTGGAGACTTTGAAAATACAGCCATGAAAGCAAACTTTGAAGTAGCATATCATACACATAAAAAAGGTGAACCACATCAAGATCACTTTCATAAAGAGCAACGTGAAGTAACATTTATTATTGAAGGTGAGATGATGATTAATGGTAAACATCTAAAAGCAGATGATATATTTGTAATTGAACCATACGAAGTAAGTATTTGCGAATTTTTAACAGATGTAAAAGTAATAGTAGTAAAAGATATTTGTAATACGGATGACAAATATTCATTTGACATTAAGACATAAAGAAGGTATAATATAATTATGGAACTATATAGATCACATATTCCCGCAGATCATTTTACTTGTCATTTCTTTTTAATGAGCAAGACAAATGTTAAAGAAGCCGCGGAAGCATTAGCAATTGGCCAAAGTATTGGAAATCCTTCTGTGAGGAGCGAATACGAAACGCCTGAGATGATGGAAAACCATAGTGCTAAGATAATAGCAGACCCTGATAACTTAGCAAATATCAAAGCCGGCGTAGTTGAAATTGCTTGGCCTTATAGAAACATTGATTGGTATGCTGATGGCATAGCCCAATTAATGTGTACTGTAATGGGTGGACAAATGGACATTGATATTATTGAACAATGTCATTGGATTGATATACACATTGATAGAGTTAAAGCAGACTTATCAGTACCTTCATACGGTTTAACTGGATTTAGGGATCATGTTCAACAATACGAAAAGCCTTTACTTGGTACTATTGTTAAACCTAAAACTGGTCTTACAGCAGAAACATTAAAAGATATTGTAACACAAATGGTAGACGGAGGTGTTGACTTTATTAAAGAAGATGAAATAATGAGCAACCCAGAGTGCTTAACTCTTGAACAAAGAATTAGTATTGTACAACCTATACTAGATGGGTACGATACTGTTTATTGTTATTGTATTAATTCAGACCCTCACACACTAATGGATAAAGCAAGAGCAGTTAGTGGTTGGGGCGGTATGGGTGTACACATTAACTTCTGGAGTGGCATGGGTTCATACAAAGCAATCAGAGATGAGGACAACGGAACGTTTATACACTTTCAAAAAAGTGGCGACAAGGTTCTTACAAGCAAGTACAATGCTTACAGAATCGAATGGGCTGTTATTTGTAAACTAGCAGGACTTATAGGTTGTGATACTATTCACGCTGGTATGTACGGTGGCTACATGGACATGGGTTACGAAGAACTTAAAAATATTCAAAATGTTTGCTTAGAACAAAATATGGTACCAGCATTTAGTTGTGGTATGACAAAAGAATTAATTCCTGTTATTAGAGAAAAGTTTGGCAATGATTGGATGGCTAACGTAGGCGGTGCTATACACAGTCACCCTAACGGTATTGAAGCGGCTGTTAAAGAACTTAGGGCAGTGATTGATAATGGCTGATGGTAGAAATAGAAAATTAATTAAAGACTATATTAAAACATATCCCGACTGGCCAGTCAAAGGTGTTGACTTTAAAGACACATCTAGTTTATGTAACGGGCCTGGATTGCGATTAGCACAAAACTACTTGTATGATCGACTATTAAAATATAAAATGGACATAGATCGAATTGTAGCCGTTGATGCGAGAGGTTTTATATTTGGAGGTGTGTTAGCACATCGATTTAATAAGCCGTTAGTGTTAGCAAGAAAAAAAGGTAAACTGCCAGGTGCTGTACACGGACAAGAATTTAAATTAGAATACGGATCAGCAACTATAGAAATACAATCAGATGCTATCCACGACGGTGAAAAAGTTATTGTAATAGACGACTTGTTAGCAACAGGCGGAACAGCACTTTCTGTAATTAATATTATACAACGTGAATGGCGTGCCGAAGTTATAGCATTTGGTTGTGTAGTTAATTTGCCTGACGTAGGCGGTGAAGCATTATTAGATAAAGCAGGAATACCTGTTATTAAAGCAGTAGAGTATAGAGGAAGTTAAATGAATTACGTTTTTGATGTTGACGGAACGCTCACTTATGCTAGGAAAGAAATGACTCCTGAGTTTCATGAGTGGTTCCTTAACTGGATGAAAGGTAAAAATGTTTACCTAGTAACTGGTAGTGACAGACCTAAAACTATAGAACAAATAGGCACTAAGATTGTTGACAGTTGTAATATGGCTTTTCAATGTGCTGGTAATGACGTATGGCGTAAAGGAGTTCCTATAGCACAAACAAATTTTAATGAGCCTGATGATATGATAGAATGGCTTAACAACGAATTAACAAATAGTAAGTATCCTAATAGATGGGGTAACCATATTGAAAAGCGTGTAGGAGTAATAAACTTTTGTGTTGCTGGACGTAATATGCCTGAAGAAGAACGAGATGAATATTTCCATTGGGATAAAGCAATGGGCGAACGTTTAGATATCTCCAAAAGATTTAATGAAAAGTTTCCAGGATTTGAAGCATCAATAGGTGGAAACACAAGTTTAGATATATTCCTTAAAGGAAGAAACAAGTCGCAAGTTTATAATACTATAGGAACACCGTTGAGATTCTTTGGTGATAGATGTGAACCTACTGGCAACGATTATCCGTTAGTACAAATGTTAAAACTATATGATAAACATTATCATGTAGAAGGGCCTGACGAAACTTGGGCAATACTGAAAGAAAAATACAATGGCTAAGAACTGGCGAGAAATGCAAAAGCGACTAGACGAAAAGAGTCCTAGTCTCTGCCTTGCCAAATGGACACAGGTAACTTTACATTTACAAAACGGTCATACACAAAGTTGTCATCATCCTAGCACACATAAAATTCCATTAGAAGAACTAGAAGTTAATCCTAGTGCTTTACATAATACAAAGTTTAAAAAAGAACGACGTAAAGAAATGCTTAAAGGTGTACGTCCTAAAGAATGTGATTACTGTTGGAGAGTAGAAGATGCCGCTCCGGAAATGCTAAGTGATAGACATTACAAAAGTAGTTTTAGTTGGAGTGAACCTCACTTTAATAAAATTGCGGCTATGGAAGGTGACGAGGACTTTGATCCTACATATGTAGAAGTAAGTTTTAGCAATGCTTGTAATTTTAAATGTATGTATTGTGCTCCACATATTAGCAGTAAGTGGATGGAGGAAATTAAACAACACGGTCCTTATCCAACAACTAACAAATATAATAATTTAGAATGGCTAGAACATGCTGGGCAAATGCCTATTCCAAATAACAAACATAATCCATATCAAGAAGCATTTTGGAAATGGTGGCCGAGACTGTATAAAAGTTTACATACTTTTAGAATTACAGGTGGCGAGCCACTAATGAGTAAAGATACTTTTAAAGTTTTTGATTACATACAACAAACAGAAGAACCAAATACCAATTTACTGTTAGGCATTAATGCTAACTTTGGTGTTCCAGATAAATTATGGAATAAATTCTTAGAGCAAACAAGAGAAATATTAGACAGTAAACGACTTCGTAAATTAGAAATATATACATCAGCAGAAGCCTGGGATAGTAAAAATAACTATATTAGATTTGGTATGGACTATAATCAATTTATTAAACGTATAGCACAATGTATAGAAACGTTACCAGAAGTTCCTATTACTTTTATGTGTGCCTATAATGCATTAAGTATTAGTAGTTTTACACAATTTTTAAAAGACGTAGAACTTATACGAGAAGAATACGGTAAAGATTGTCTGTATGTAGATATTCCATATGTTAGGCATCCTGACTTTTTAGATTGTAAAATAATGAAAGAAGGGCATATGATTGAGGATACTTGGAAGTATATGAAAAAGTCTAAATGGTTTGACGAAGATGAAACAGCGAAGATGGAACGTATTTACAAGTACTGGCAACACCAACAACAAAATGATTTTACTAAAGAAAGAAATGATTTGAAAACTTATGTACACGAACTAGATACTCGTAGAGGCACAGACTTTGTTAAAACATTTCCAGAGTTTGAGGAATACTACAAATGAGTAATTTGTTTTGTCCTTATCCTTATATAAACTTATACTATAGAGGTAGAAATCATCCACGTGGGCATAGAGTTAAAGTATGCTGTGATGCTGTAGAGGATATTAACTCTAGCAGTTTACAAGAAGCAATGGACGGGCGATTTACAGAACCTTATTGGGAAAACTTAAAACAAAACTTTAGAGATAATAAATGGCCAACTGCTTGTCGTAAATGTGAGAGAGATGAAAACAACCAAAAGCAAAGCCACAGACAGGTTGCTGTAAGGACTTTTAATTTAGAAAACGAACAACAAGTAATAGACCAATTTGGTGACAGGCCTCCTGTACTACAACTAGATGTAAGACCAAATAACAAATGTAACCTTATGTGTAGAATGTGTACTCCAGTTGATTCAAGTTTAATTGCCGAACACGCAGGAGAAAGCCAAACACTAGTTGAACTGTATGGCGAACGTGATATAGCAGATGGGTTAGAGCCTCCTACATTTACTGTTCCGCCTAAAGAATACTTAATAGGCATTACTAATATTCGTATGCTAGGTGGCGAACCTACTCTAGATGAAAACTGTTTAGCATTAATGGATAAGATGATTGAATTAGATAAAGGTTCCGAAGTACACATTAGTATAACAACTAATGGTACCAATGCTAGGAAAAGTTTCTTAGAAAGAATAGAACATTTTAATACAAATTTACGCTTTAGTATCGACGGGTATGGACCGTATTACGAGTATGTTAGAACATATGGTAACTGGAATAAGTTAACTAAAAACATAGGCAGACTGGCGCCACACGCCGCGGGTATGGGGGCAAATTTCGTACTTCAGATGTATAATGTGTTTGGGGTAGGCCAGTATGCTAAATGGCTAGATACAATGTACCTAACATACGATAATTGGAATCAGCCTAGTTTTGCGATACCTTTAGAATGGCCTACAGGATTTGATATAGGCAATTTGAAAGAGAATCACCGAACTGAATTAGTAGAGGAACTAAATAATATTGAGCAAACAGTTCAACATCCTCATACAAAAAAGTTTATTAAACAAGCCATTAATTGTATACTTACAAGGAAAGAGCCTTTTGCTTTACCTGAGCAATCTCTAACAAAACTAACTAAGGCTATGGACAAACAACGCTCTACCAATTTACTAGACTTAGACAAACGATTTAAGGATTACCTATGAGAGTATTAGGAGTAAGTGCTGGATTCCATGATGCTGGATTAACAGTATTACATAATAATAAAATTGTATTTGCCGGACACAGCGAACGATATAGTAAAAAGAAACACGACAAAAACTTATGTCCTGAGATTATAAACGAAGCATTTAAACATGGTCCGTTTGATTGCGTAGCATATTATGAAACTCCTTGGAAGAAAAAGACTAGAGAGATATATGCTGGACAAGGTTGGACAGGTGGATCAACTTGGACTGTTCGAGAAACATTAAAAGAACAGTTTGGTGACTTATATCAATTCCTTCCGCATAACATAAAAACATTTAATCACCACATGTCACATGTTGCTTCTGGCTTTCAAACATCTCCATTTCAAGATGCTACTGTAGTTGTTATAGATGCTATTGGAGAATGGGATACTGTTTCTATTTGGTCAGCAACATATCAAAAACAACCAATGCTAGGAAACTTTGGAATAGCAAAATATAAAAAGTTGTGGAGTCAAAAGTATCCACATTCAATAGGTTTATATTACTCAGCAATGACTGGGCGATTAGGGTTACGCCCACAAGACGAAGAATATATTTTAATGGGTATGGCAGGTTGGGGCAAGAATACAGTTGAGCAAAAAATTAAAACTGCTCTAGTAAGAGACATGGGGGACACAGTCTTTACACAAAACTTACACACCGGTGTTGATGAAAAATTTCTAAAAGATACAGACGACATGAACATTGCTTCAAGTACTCAAGCAGTAGTAGAAAAACTGATTGACGAAGTTATGGCCCGTGCTAAAAAGTTAGGTAAAAGTAATAACCTTGTGTATCAAGGCGGCGTTGCTCTTAACTGTTTATATAATAGAAACTTAGGCAAGTGGTGGGACAACATTTGGATTATGCCTAACCCAGGCGATGCTGGAAGTAGTTTAGGTGCCGCGGCACAAGTATACAAGAAACATTTACGTTGGGAACATCCATACTTAGGTACAAACATTGAAGGCGATTACCCGGTAGACGAATTATTAAATGAATTGGCTACAAACAAAATAGTAGGTGTAGCAAGTGGCAGAGCAGAGTTTGGTCCAAGAGCATTAGGTAATAGAAGTTTATTAGCAGACCCTCGAGGTGAAGAAATTAAAGATGCTGTAAACGAAATCAAACGTAGGCAAAAATTTAGACCGTTTGCTCCAATAATTATGGAAGAATTTGTTAATGAGTATTTTGATATGCCTAAAAATTTACCAACTAGTCCATATATGCAAGTCGTTGCTGACTGTAAAAAGCCAAAAGAATTTCCTGCCATTGTACATGTTGATGGCACAAGTAGGGTACAAACAGTACCTGAAGATAGCGAAAGCGGAGTGAGGCAACTATTAGAAAAGTGGTTTACACTAACAGGGTGTCCTATGCTCCTTAACACAAGCCTGAACATCCGAGGAGAACCTATGGTTGATACTAGAGAAGATGCAGACAGGTTTGAAAAAGAATATAAAGTTAAAGTTTGCTCTTGACATACACAAATTTATTTGTTATAATATAAGTGTAAATCAAGTAAGCGATTCAATATTGTTGTAAAAATACAACAAATTATAGTGGAGTAAAATATGAAGAATAATTATACCTTTACGAGTGAGTCAGTTAGTGCTGGACACCCGGATAAAGTATCAGACCAAATTAGCGATGCTTTAGTAGATGCTGGTCTTAAGGCAGGAGATGAAACAACTCGTGTAGCAGTTGAAACTCTTGTAACTACTAATCATGTTACAGTAGCAGGTGAAGTAAAAAACTTTAATGTAAGCAAGGATGAAGTAAAACAAATCATTCGTGATAAGGTTAAAGAAATAGGATATGAACAAGACGGATTTCATTGGGATAACTTAAATATCTACAACGAAATACATTCCCAATCAGGAGACATTGGTTTAGGCACAGACGACTTTGGTGCCGGAGATCAAGGACTAATGTTTGGTTATGCTAGTAACGAAAACGAAGCATTCTTACCTGCTCCAATATATTACAGTCATGCTATATTAGAAAATTTAAAATCCAAGCGTGAAGAAGGATACGAATACTTACTGCCTGATGCTAAAAGTCAAGTAAGTGTAGAATATGAAGGCGGAGTTCCTAAACGTATTGATCAAGTTGTTGTATCTCATCAACATAAAAAAGGCTTTGGCGATAGTGCTAAGATGCCTTGTAAAGATGCGGCTCGAGAAGTATTAGGAGACCTAGTCGACAAAAACACAGTATGGCATCTTAACCCTACTGGTAATTTTGAAATTGGTGGACCGGACGGAGATACCGGATTGACAGGACGTAAGATCATTGTCGATACATATGGAGGGTTTGCTCCACATGGAGGTGGAGCCTTTTCAGGAAAAGATCCTACAAAAGTAGATCGTAGTGCGGCTTATATGGCTCGTTGGTTAGCAAAGAATGTTGTAGCAGACAACATGGCTGACTGGTGTCAAATACAACTAAGTTATGCTATCGGTGTTAAAGAACCAACAAGTATCTATATTGATAGTAACGGGCACAACAGAAGTATTCAAAAGTATATTGAAGAAAACATTGACTTAACACCAAAAGGTATTATTGATCGTTTTGAATTGTTTAACTTTTATGAATACAGTAAGAATTGTGTGTACGGGCACTTTGGCAACAAAGATGTACCTTGGGAGAAGATAGGATGGTAGAAGAAGATACACTAATAAAACATTTTGCAATTGAACTAGGAAACGATTACGAAACAGTAGAAAACTTTTATGGTGAGTATATTGAAGCAATTGAAGATGAAGATGATATTCCACAGTTCGCAGAGACATTAACAGATGTATTAGCGGCCGACTACGGTGGTGATTTAAATGAAGAAGATAGAGCAAAGTTTCATTATGATTTAATGTTTAACAGTATGACTATCGCTTGGGGAAAGATGATGGAAGAAGAAGGATAAAATGTTTGATATTATCTACATGAGTTATCAAGAGTCTAACGCTGATGAGAACTGGCAAAAGTTAGTTGATCGTTTTCCGTGGGCAAGACGTATACACGGAGTAAAAGGATTAGTTAATGCTCACATTGAGTGTGCTAAAATTAGTAGAACAAGTATGTACTGGCACGTTGAAGCAGATACTATTGTTAACGAAGATTTTAATTTTACATATAGACCAGACAAATGGAATAGAGATGTTGTTCATGTATGGCGAGCAGAGAATCCTGTTAATGGATTAACTTATGGTAACAATGGTATTAAATTATTCCCTACAAATAAAGTACTAGCACTAGAAGGAAAAGAAGTTACAGACTTTACAACTAGTGTTAGTGACAAATTCAAAGCAGTACAAGTAGTAGCAAGTACAGTATCGGCAGATACAGATGCTTACAATACATGGAAGTCTGCTTTTAGAGAATGTGTTAAATTACAAAGTGGATTAATTGACAGACAAAAACAAGACGAAACAGAAGAACGTTTAGAGGCTTGGTGTACTGTAGGTCGAGGACCACATGGTCAGTCAAGTATAGACGGTGCCAACGATGGTAAGAAATATGTACTAGACGGTGGCGACGTTACTAAAATTAACGACTTTGATTGGTTACAGGAAATGTATTACAATGTTTGATACTATACAATTTTTAGATAGGATAGAACGTTTATATCCAGAGCAAGAACTTAACTCTACATTTCGTAGAGCAACATTATCAAAAGATGTAAGTGCTGTAATTAACATGACAGCGTTGTTAGGAAGAGTAGAACAAAACGAATTATTTGAAGACTTTGAAAGATGTGTTAAAAGCAAAGACCCTAGTAGTATAATCAGAGTAATGACTGAACTACTAGCAGTCAATGAAGAACACGCAGAAAAGTCAAACAGTTTTCGATCAGCAGTACTGGGCGGTGACCCAGCAGGCTTGATCACAACGAGTTCGCACCTGTTAGTCGACTACGACATGACAGATATGCGATCAGCAGTCCTGGGCGGTGATGCTACTGCCATTTTAAGACTCTTATCAAACCTTAATACTCCACAACTCAATAAGGTAGATATATTACCACTAGAGGATCTTAAAATTAGTGTTACTTCCCAGGAGCCTGCTTCAATTATAAAAACACTTGGACGACTGTTAGGCACAGACGGAGACAGTTGGGTTAAGTATGAGCACTTTAGAAAACTAGTACTAGCAGAAGAAAAAGAACAGTACTGGCATGTTGTGCCTGCTATGTGTGACTTGTGGGGCATTGATATTGAAAGTACATTAATAAGTGACTTGCTTAAAAGTGTAAGAAATCAACAATGGAAATCAGTTACAAGACTTACAGCAGTTATTAATAGAGCAGATCCGTTTATTACTAATCTTGTTAAAGCAGTTGACGAAGCAGACAACATAGAAGACGCTATGAGCATTGGTCAACTTAAAAGTAAACTATGGATGTTAGACAAAATACAAGCAACAGGTGTTGACCTAGGTAAAGTATTTTTACTTGCTGGCTGGTATGGGATACCTGCTTACTTTATATTACAAAAATGTAAAGCAGAACAAATTTTTAGTTTTGATATTGACGATAGTTGCTGGCCAGTAGCAGAACGCATTAATAAAAACTTTACATTAGACAACTGGAAATTTAAAGCAACTACAGAAGATATTTACAATATTAATTTTGCTGGACATGACTTTACAACTAAAAGAGCAAACGGCACACAAGAAAAACTTTGGTGTAAGCCGGATACTATTATATGTACAAGTGTAGAACACTTAGATAAGTTTCCTGAGTTTGTAGGTAGCATACAACCAGGACAACTATGTATATTCCAAAGCAACAACTACAATGAATTAGAAGAACATATTAATTGTCATGATACTGTAGATGATTTACTTGAGCAATGTCAGTTAAGCAATGTACTATATGCTGACAGTATTAATTTAACTAAGTACGATAGACATATGATTATAGGATACAAGTAATGGCAGAGTGGAATTTATCAACTAGAGAATTACAAAAAGAAGCCGCTAGGGCATTAGATTGTATGGAGGCTACTAATAATAACATTTATCAATTTAATAAACAAGCACACCACAATAGCAACAATTGGTACATTGCTGTTATTAATTGGTATGTAGAACAATACGGCGACTTGCCTAGCAAAGTAGGGCCAGGCAAGGATGTCAAACTTATATTGGACAATTAATGCTAAATGAAACAGAAGTAAGAAATATATTTAGACAACATATAAAAGACGATCCAGTATTTGCCGAGTGTTGGCCAGATACAAATCGTAACTTTTATGAATGGTGTTCACAATATTTAGATTACAATCATATTAAGAACAACGAAGAAGATGTATAGATACCAAGATATAAAAATGGTACACTTTGAAATAACTCAACGTTGTCAAGCGGCATGCCCTATGTGTGATAGAAATATCAACGGTGGCAAAGACAGTCCACATATTACAAATGCTGAACTAACACTTAAAGATGCTAAACGTATATTTGAACCTGAGTTTGTTAAGCAATTAAAAACTTTTTATATGTGTGGTAACTTAGGTGATCCTGTTATGGCTACAGACACATTAGAAATATTTAAATGGCTTCGCAGTATTAATCCAGACTTATGGTTAAGCATGAATACTAATGCTGGTGCTAAAGATGAAGACTGGTGGAAAGAACTAGCAGAAACATTTGGCAGAATGGGTACTGTTATTTTTAGTTTAGATGGACTAGAAGATACGAACCATATGTATAGACAAAATGTACGTTGGGATAAAGTAGAACGTTCATACAAAGCATTTATAGATGCAGGTGGTAGAGCACGTTGGGATTATTTAATATTTGAACACAACGAACATCAAGTAGATGAAGCAAAACGTATAAGCGAAGAGGCTGGCTTTGAAAGATTCCAAGCAAAGAAAACAGCAAGATTTGTAACTACTTGGCTAGATAAAAAAGAAGAACACCAAGCAAAGAATCGTAAAGACAACGACACAACAACATTAAAAAAGCCAAAGAATATTAAATTACAAAACACAGCAACAAAACAAATTGATAAGATTGTTACTAAGCACGGTAGTATGGAAAACTATTTAGATACTTGTAATATTAAATGTAAGGTTGCTAAAGAAGGTAACATTTATATTAGTGCTGAAGGATTGCTAATGCCTTGCTGTTGGACAGCAAGTAGAATGTACAAGTGGTGGCATAAAGATCCTACAGTAGAACCTGTTTGGAATCACATAAGTGCGGCAGGTGGCAAACAAGGAATTGATACAAAACAACACGGACTTCGAAAAGTGTTTGGAGGCGGTTTATTAGAAAGCATTGAACAAAGTTGGTCTGCTCCTAGTGTTAAGCAAGGGAGACTAAAAGTGTGTGCTGAGAAATGTGGGGAGGAATATGATCCATTCAAAGCACAGTTCCAGTAGTTTTTGTGTACTACCATTTATACAACAGTTTGTAGATACAGACAATCACATACTGCCATGTTGTATAGGTAATCGAGATAGCCTAGGGCCAGAGTATAAAGATTTTACTAGTTTTAATTCACACTATTTAAAAGACATAAGACGACAACTACTGTACAGCCAGAAGCCTAAAGCATGTAGTGTTTGTTGGGAGAACGAAGATAAAGGACAAGATAGTAAACGTATAAAAGTTAACAAACAATTTGAAGGATGGGAATACACTACTAACGGTGCTGGGTATATGTATACACTACCACAGTATTACGACTTACGTCCTGGTAATGTTTGTAACTTAAAATGTGTAATGTGTAATCCACGTGTCAGTAGTAAGTGGATCGAAGATAATCATCTAGCAATTGAACCATACGAACGTACAGTTAAGTTTAGTGACAAGCAAATAGATGAAATATTATTAAATGCTAAAACAATTAAACGTTTACAATTAGCAGGTGGCGAGCCGTTTTATATGCCGTCTGTAAAACGTTTATTACAAGGATTAATTGATAACAAGTGTAGTAAAAATATTGACTTACAAATTACTACAAACCTAACTATAATAGACGATACTATATTACAGTTGTTAGAACACTTCCGAAAAATAGTGATAACTATTAGTATGGACGGTATTGAAGAAGTTGGCGAGTACATTAGGTTTCCATTAAATTGGAAAACATTCAACAATAACGTAGATAAACTAATACAACAAAAACATATATACACCGCTGTAAATGTAACTAAATGCCAGTTAAATGCTGAACACATAAGTACACTTTTAGATTGGTGTAAAGACAAGGGGTTAGATGACGTTGATATAAACGACCTTACTGAACCATCTATACTTGCTGTAGGTAGTCCTCGTAGTGAATTGATCACCTGGCTTACAGCATTAGATAACCACCGAGGAACGGATTCAAAATCCGCTTTACCATGGATATACAAATGAGAACAAAAGAAGAAATACTAAAAGAAATAAACCAGATAATGGAAGAAAAAGTAGCACCCAATGTAGCCATGCATGGTGGCGAAGTTAAAGTAATTGACTTCGATACTGAAACAGGAATACTCCGTACACTATTAAGCGGTTCTTGTTCAGGGTGTTCAAGTAGTACATTAACATTAAAAATGGGTATTGAAAATATGTTAAAACATTACATACCCGAAGTAAATCAAGTAGTTGGGGAAGATGATCCAGATTTTAATACACCGTATTATTCAGAACCATTTACGGATTATGACCCAATGGATAGAATGTAGTTATGAGTGAAGAAGAACAAGAGTTAAGAATACAACCTGAAATTACAGTAGACATACTTCCGTCACAAGAGTCTAAAGCAATAAACGTAGACAACGACGGACTACCTAGTAAAACATTTTGTATTCTACCTTGGGTACATTTAAGTACAAGACCAGACGGCAGTATGCGAGTATGTTGTACAGCAAATGCTAGTTCGGTAGGTGCTACAAACGATAAAAAACATGGCGGACAAGTAGGCATCCTTAAGACTGAAGATGGAAAACCTAATAACTTAAATGTTAGTGATTTTAAAACAGCATGGAACAGTTCTTATATGAAGAACGTTAGAAAGCAAATGCTTAATGGCGAACAGCCACCAAGTTGTATTAAGTGTTATAAAGAAGAAGCGGCAGGGCATAAGTCAAAAAGAGAATGGGAAACTAACTATTGGAGGCAACGTACAGATTTAGATCAGTTACTTGCTGACACTACAGAAGAGGGAGAAGTCCCGCCACAATTATCGTACATTGATTTACGATTTGGAACTAAATGTAATTTAAGATGTGTCATGTGTAGCCCACACGATTCCAGTGATTGGGTAAAGGATTGGAAAGCAGTATACCCTAAAGTACAAAATGAAAATTTAAAGCAGACAATGGTATGGGATAACAAAGGTAAAAACTTTGGTGCTAGTTATAACTGGCACAAACAAAATCCTAAATTCTGGGAACAGTTTTATCAGCAAGTGCCACACATGAAACAAATATATTTTGCTGGTGGCGAGAGTTTAATTATTGAAGAACACTATGATATACTTGAGGAAGTTATTAGACAAGGGTATGCTAGTGAAATGGAATTACGTTATAACAGTAACGGTGTTGAGTGGCGAGACGATCTCTTAGAGCTATGGAAACACTTCAAATTAGTACGTTTTCATTATAGTGTAGATAGTATAGAAGAGATGAACGATTACATACGTTTTCCAAGTGAGTGGGAACGTAACAAAGAAGTATTTGAAATATGGGATAAGCAAACTGGCGACAACGTAGAAATTACAGTAGCCTGTGCTGTACAGGCCCTTAACATTTATTACCTGCCTGACTTTATTAAATGGAAGTTAGAACAAGGCTTTACTAAGATTAACATGTGGCCATTTGGTGCTGGTGCTATTAACTATCACTTTGTTTACCATCCGCCACAACTTAATGTTAAAGTATTACCTAAATGGTTTAAAGAAAAATGTAGAAAGAAGTATGAAGAATTTTATCCATGGTGGGAGGCTAATTGGGAGAAAGGTGTTCCTAGTTGGCACAAAGGAAAAGTAACATACGAAGATTGGCGTAGTGCTAGTTATGGTATCGATAGGCTAGAGGGTATGTTAAAGTTTATGGAATCAGAAGACTGGTCACAGCGTATGCCCGAGTTTAAAGAATATATTAACTTAATGGATGCCCAAAGAGGAACTGACTTTAGGAAAACATTCCCTGAGATGGCAAGACTACTGGACGAATAATGAACCCAATTAAATCTCCAACATACTGTGTTTTACCTTGGATTCATCAAAATCTAAGTGTTAACGGTTGGTACAAGCCGTGTTGTAATAGTCATAGTAGATACAAAGATGTAACAGTTAAGAATGCTACACTACAAGAAGCATTTAGAGGCAAAGAAGCAACAGCATTAAGAACACAGTTAACAATGGGCCTACGTCCTGAGATATGTGACACTTGTTGGGTTAAAGAAGATGCTGGTGTATGGAGTTATAGACAAGCATACAATGAAAAGTTTGCTAAACTAATTCCGTCAGACCATAACCCTGTATTAAAATATATTGATATGAAGTTTGACAATGTGTGTAACTTCCAATGTAGAATGTGCGATCCAGATAGTTCAGATCAAATATGGAAATCTATAGACTTACTAAATGAAGCAGGTTTAGAACTTCCTAACCATATAGGCAAGTATACAGAGGACGATAGAAAGTTTGACTTTAAGCAAACTGTTAAGAAGGACTATGTTAAAGAAGTTTTAGAAACAATTGACATCTTTAAAGTAACCGGCGGTGAGCCATTTTTATCTAAAGACTTTTTAGAGATATTAGATCTTGCTATTGAACAAGACCTAGCAAAGAATATTACATTAATGATTACTACAAATGCTAGTAAGTTTGTTAAAAAGATTTTAGATAAATTTAAACACTTTAAACGTGTAGAGTTTACAGTTAGTGTAGACGGCTACGGTGCTGTTTATGATTATATACGTTACCCTTATAGTTTTAAGCAATGGGCAAAGCGTATGGACGAGGCAGTAAGGTTTGGTCACAATACAGGAATGAAAGACGATAACAAGTTAGTATTAAAGACAGCCTGTGTAGTACAAGCATACAACTGGCTTAACCTAGCAGACTTGTTTAACTTTATGAAAGGCTTGGGTATGCCAGAGTGGCGTTTACTAGAACGTTTAGATTTTGATTTAGATCTTAATCCGCGTGATAGTGAATTACATCCTAGGTACTTACCGGACCATATATTAGACTTAGGCTTAGAAAGGTTTAGAGCAACAGGCCACAGACAAGTAGAAGACATGGAAAACTTTGTTGCTTACCACAAAGCAAATAGACAAGACGAAATGGAATTTAAAAATCATCAGTTACTAACAGCAACACTTAACTTTGATGAAGTTAGAAAACAATCATATAAAACTTTAGACCCGGTATTAGTAAAATGGCTAGACTCGTTAAAGACATAGACGGCTTTTGTATATTGCCTTTCATACACCTTAGTACAAGGACTGATGGGAGAATGCAAATATGCTGTACAGCAAACTCTAGCTCTACTAAAGAGGAGCAGTATATTGGCTGTAATAGAAAAGACGACGGCAGTTTTGTTGAACTACATAAAGATAGACCAGAAGATAACTGGAATACAAACTACATGAAACAACTACGGCTTGATATGTTACAAGGTAAACGACCTAATGTATGTCGTAAATGTTATAAAGAAGAAGAGTCAGGATATAGATCAAAACGTGTGTGGGAAAATGATCTATGGGAAAAACAATTAGATTATAATCAAATTGTAGATAAAGTAAATGCTGATGGCAGTATGCCATATGGTATACATTACATTGATATGAAGTTAGGCAATGCTTGTAACTTAGCCTGTGTTATGTGTAACCCAAGCGACAGTAGTTTATGGATACCTGACTGGAACAAACTAAAGAAAAGCGATATAAGTTCTGAAGTAGACAGTCAAACATATTGGAACAAAAATGAAGCAGGTGCTTATAACTGGTACAAGAAAAGTCATTCGTACTGGGAAAGCCTTAAAGAAAATATAGACCAACTGTATAGTGTTTATATTATTGGAGGTGAACCTACAGTTAACCCAGAGTTCAAAAAGTTCTTACGGGATTGTGTTGACACTAATAACGCCGGACATATTGATTTAAGATTTAATACTAACGGACAGATATTAGACGAAGAGTTGAAAGAATTATATACCCACTTTAAAAGTGTTACATTACATTTAAGCATGGATGGAACACACGACAGATACACATACATTAGGTATCCGGGTACATGGCAGGCTCAGTTAGATAGTTTACATTGGCATGATCAGTTAAGTACTAATGTAAAAGTAGAAATAGACTGTACAGCAATGGCTCTTAATGCTTGGCATTTACCAGATTTTATAATTTGGAAAATAAATCAAAACTTTAAGAACATTACAGTTTATCCAAACTTTGGTGGTATGATAGGCTTACACATATTGTGGCAACCTAGTATGTTAAGTGTACAGGTATTACCTAAAGCACTTAAAGAAGAAATACTAGTACGGTATGACAATGTTATTAAATGGGCAAATACACATCATCAGCCTAGAGAAGGCAAAGGGGTAAACAATAACAATCGATTAAAGGCAGTAGCAAACCATATGATGAGCGAAGATAAAAGTGAGCAATGGCTTAGTGCTATAGAATATTTAGACAAGATGGATTCTATAAGAAATACAAATTGGCGAACAACATTTCCGGAGTTAGCAAGACATGAGTAATAAAGAGTTTGAATATACAGAGTACGGATATCGAGGCATTGAGGAACTTAAAAAAGCATTAGAAGAAATAAAAGAGTTAAAAGAACAAGTAGCAAAATTACAAAAAGAAGTTGAATTCCTCAAAGGATTAAGATTAAGATAATATACATGGCAGAAAAGAAAACAAAATTTATAGGCGGAACAGGTTATGTTTCTGAAGAGGGTTTACCTAAGAGTGAACAGTACTTACAGACTTTACAAAAAGATAATCCTAGTTGGTGCCCTGTACCATGGACCTCATTTAGTATAAACAATAACGGTGACTATCGTATGTGTGTACAAGCAAACACACATAGAGCATCTAGAGGTACTATGAGAGACGAGCACGGTGTAGCCATGAGAGCAGATACACACTCGTTAGAAGAAACTAGAAACTGTAGTATGTTAAAAGAAGTAAGAAGTAAAATGCTACAAGGAGAACGCTCTGAAGTTTGTCAGCGTTGTAACAAAGAAGATGATGTAGGACAGCAGTCAAGGCGTAGACTAGATGTTAGACGTTTACATGAACGTTTTGATTTTGAGGATAGTCTAAAAGTAACACAACCAGATGGAACAATCGATGTCAAAGCAACGCCTATGTTTGAAGCAGACATTCGTTTTAGTAATTTATGTAATCTTGTTTGTCGTATGTGTAATCCTACAGAATCAACTCAGTGGTATAAAGAACATAAAAATTTAGTACTAGACAGATTTAAAAGCGGCGACTATAGAATTAACCTTAAAGAAGAAAAGGGTAGAGTTAAGGCTTGTGGTGGCTTTGTAGTTACTAGTGTCATAGATGACTACGAAGTTACTAAGAAACAAAAAGAAGATTGGAATCCTTTTGATTGGTACGACCATACAGACTTATGGAAAGACTTTGAAACACACGCACCAGGTATTAGTTTGATACATATCTCAGGTGGTGAGCCATTAATAAATCAAAAGCAATACGAACTATTAGAAAACTTAATAGATCAAGGACTAGCCAAGAACGTTACGTTAGATTACAATACTAACTGGACTAACGTTCCAAAACAGTTGTTTACATACTGGAAACATTTTAAACGTGTTGATATAGGTGGCAGTATTGATGGTATTGGACTGCTAGACGAATATATTAGGCACCCTAGCAAATGGCCAATGATAGAGAAAAATATAATAAAGTTAGATAAAGAGTCACCTGATAATGTTAACCCTTGGTTTACATTTACATTTCAAATACTTAATGTATTAGAACCTATGGGAATTATTGAATGGGATATTAAACATAACTGGAGTAAGTTAAATCGTTTAGCAAAGACGCCTTGGTTTACACAGCACCCAGTACATAATCCAAAACATTATTGTGTTACTAGTTTACCGCCAAAAGCCAAGGCGTATGTTAGAGAAAGATATACTACTTGGATTAATGGCTGGTTTAAAGATTGGTGTATGAGTTTGCCAAAAGACTATTCATTGGAGAATGTAAACTCTCCAATTGGACATAAGATAGTTCGATCATGGGATAAAGATCCTCAAGTGCTATTTGAAGAAACAGAATATCACTTAAATAAAATGTTAGACTTTATGGACTCAGAGGATACTAGCCATACACTAATTAACTTTATAGACCATACAAGAAAATTAGATGAGAGCAGAGGACAAAACTTCGCAGAAACTTGTCCGGAAATAAATGAATTTATACAACAATGGATAAAAGAAAATGACATTAGAATTTGATGAGTTATTAGGCAAAGTATTTAGGAACAGGCATAATGCCATATACGATCCAATGTTCCAGAAGAGTTTAAAAGAAGCACCTTGGGAGCAATGGTTAAGTGAACCTGGATACTTTGAAGTACAGGATCAATACATTGAACGTTTTATCGATTGGATCTATTCATCTAAACGTAACAAGTTAACAGACGGGTGTAAGTTTCATAGTACACGATATTCAAGACGTGATATTATTATAGGAACTACACAAAGTTTTGACGAAGCATACTTTAG
>ERZ1046148.355-NODE-355-length-28827-cov-7.643820_pt1 | contig 28827 bp, 16 predicted proteins | sample MGYA00383090_ERZ1046148 | MGnify/ENA primary metagenome ERZ1046148 (study PRJEB29581, sample SAMEA5548360) | metagenome | biome: marine; feature: coastal; material: water | depth 25 m | study: Short-term variability in the microbial, nano- and picoplankton... | reverse complement strand
GTATTGTTGCCACCGGTATTGTTGCCACCGGTATTGTTGCCACCGGTATTGTTACCACCCGTGCTGTTGCCCGAATTATTTGTATTATTAGAGCCACCACCCGAGGTCCAATTCGTCCAGAAGCCTACCAAATCAGGAGTTTGGTTAACCGAAAGAAGGATTGTGTCGTTTACATTTCCATCATTTGTAATTGTTATCGATAGATTGAGTTCATCACCGGGTGCCATTTGAACAAGACCGTTGTCACCATTTGTCGAGGTATCAATCGCTGGCAAATATATTGCTTGAACTGATAGAATAACTGTAATATCGGTGGAAACATTTGCATCAGGCTCAGTGACTGTGATGGTCAAAGCTCCAGAATCGCTTGGCAGAGCACTGGTAGATAGACGAATTACAATTGTGGTTGCAGCACTATATGTTGGAATAACGTTACTGACATTGGATTCAGATGGAATGATTTCCCAAGCGGAATTAAATCCAGAAACAGCAACAGAATATGTTTCAATCGATGAGCCATTATTATGTATCGTTAATGTTAGATTTGTGACTTCACCTGGCGACAAAATAATGTGATTTGCATCGGTTGAAAGGCCGATACTAGAGTGCGCACTAGTTAGTGGAACTAGTGGTGCAATGGCCATAACCATGACCAAGATGAATGCATTCAGCCTACGCGACATGATGTTTGCGACTGTATGCTGACATTTCATCCAATCGGCCCTATGGGCCGGAAGAAATCAATTCTGAAGCAAATTGATTTTTGCCTGGTCTAAAACTTCCCAAGGGAATGCTCCTTCAACCCCCGGTGTGCGGCCGAAATGGCCCCCTGCGGCTGTAGGCGAATAGATGGGACGAAGTAAATCCAACTTTCCAGCAATAGATTTTGGTGTGAAATCGAACACGGAAATCACTCTGGATGTCAATTCTCTGTCACTTAGGCTAGATGTCCCGAAAGATTCGGCTCGAACACTAACAGGTTCTGCAACCCCGATTACATAGGCTAATTGGATTTCACATTTTGTCGCTAAGCCTGATGCAACTACGTGCTTAGCAGCCCATCTTGCAGCATACGCTGCGGAACGATCAACCTTCGAGGGGTCTTTTCCAGAGAAAGCGCCTCCTCCATGGCGCCCCATCCCGCCATAAGTATCAACAATGATTTTTCTTCCTGTAAGTCCAGCATCAGCATAAGGGCCACCCGGGTCTGCAAACCGTCCAGTGCCATTGACAACGAGCCGGTAACCATCACTCAGCAACTCAGATGGGATCGCATGCTCAACGACATGTTTCCTGATTTCATCCGTGATGAACCTCTGTTCTGCTTTTTCGTCACCATCAAAATCATTTTTTAGAGCATCATCATGCTGAATTGCAATTACTACAGTATGAACCTTTGATGGCAAACCACCTGAATATTCAACTGTGACCTGGCTCTTTGCATCAGGCCGGGCCCAAGGTAGTGTCCCATCTTTTCGTGCGTTTGTCATTCTACGTGTGAGACGTTGTGAAAGGGCTGCTGCTAAGGGGAAGTATCGGCCTTTTAGAACATCATAGGATTCGGTTTCAGTGCAGGCATAACCAAACATCAGACCTTGATCTCCTGCTCCTTGTTCTGAATTGTTAACTCCTTGGCTGATGTTGGCAGCTTGTGCAGTAATCTTCTGAATTACTTCACAGCGCAATTCGCTAGTTGAATCAAAACCAATCGAGTGCGAATCATACCCAATATCTGCAGCAGTAGTTCTTGCAATACCTTCGTAATCAGGGTGGCCGCCGGAGAGAGTGACTTCTCCTGCGAGTAGTATAATTCCTTGCTCAGTGCCACCTTTTACACTGGTTTCAACTGCGACTCGGGCATTTGGATCAATAGCAAGACATGCATCGACAATTGCATCACTAATTGCATCACACAACTTGTCCGGATGGCCAGACGAGACACTCTCAGATGTGAACAAGTCCGCCTCCATGATGCAATGGGCGGCTATTATCCTCTATCAATAGTGTGTTTGAAGCAGCGATGACTTCTTGGCCGAAAGTGTCACGCCCCTAAGCATGGCGAGCGATACAATTTGGCACCCGACCTCTTTCCGAACCCACACTTTGGGACAAATTCAGAGTGATGGAGCATCACTTGTTGGGACCGAAGTAACCATTTGTGGCTACATGGAAGCAAACCGTGGCAAAGGGAAAATTTGTTTCATGGATGTTAGAGATGGAACTGGACGAGTTCAGATTTTCTTAAAACAGGGTGGAGTCAGTGATGAAGAATTAGAAACCGCCCAGGGCCTTTCACGGGAATCAACTGTCCAAATCATAGGAGAAGTTGCTCAAAAGCGCCCACCTAAAGTGGCAGAAGGAGAGCCAGTCCCACCACCGACCTACGAGGTTGTTGCGTCCACATTTACTGTACTCACTCAGGCAGCAACACCGCTGCCATTGGGAGTTACTGATACTGTTTCGATTGGCCTTGACACCCGCCTAGACAATAGATTCCTCGACCTTAGAAGATCTCATGTTAATGCAATGTTTACTCTTAGGTCGAAAGTTTTGCAGTATGGAAGAGACCATCTAATTACTGAAGGTTTCAAGGAGATTAATTCTCCAAAGATTATCGCATCAGCATCAGAAGGCGGAACCAATCTATTCCCAATGATGTACTTCGATACACCAGCATTCCTTTCACAAAGCCCACAATTGTACAAACAACTGACAATTCTAGGCGGTATGGAGAGAGTATTCGAAATTGGTCCAGCATTTAGGGCTGAAAACCACGACACTTATCGTCATCTAAACGAATTCATATCCTTCGATATTGAAGGTGCTTGGATGAACGACGACGATGTAATGTGTGTTCAAGAGAGAATGATTCACCACATCTGGAGTCAAGTTGCAGAACATGACCAAGACCAAATTGAAATCATCAATCAATACAGAGAAAGCCAAGGCGATGAGGCAATTACAGTTGATGTGCCAAGCCTACCTTTCCCTCGAATAGAGTATTGCGATGCAATCAAGATGATTCAGGATGCTGGAGAAGACATTTCTTGGGGAGATGATATTGATTCTTCTCACTGTGACATTATCGCAGCGAAATATCCTGGTTTCCACTTCTTGCCTCGCTGGCCAATGGAGATGAAACCATTCTACATTCACCATATTCCTGGTGATGTTGGCGCAACTGGAGAGCAATTGTCTCGTGGGTTTGATTTGAATTATGGTCGCGATGAAATGACTAGTGGCGGCCAAAGAGAACACAATGTCGACGTACTTGAGCAGAACCTTCGCAACAAAGGATTAGACCCTGCGGATTTCGCTTTCTACACTGATGGATTCCGTTACGGTGCACCTCCGCACGCTGGTTGGGGTCTTGGTGTAGCTCGCTTGTTGATGGTATTGACCGGTTCACGCAATGTTCGCGAAACCGTTCTATTCCCTCGAGACCGTAGCCGCGTAACCCCTTGAGTTGATTCATGTGCCCGTTGATCGAATGCAGTGGGGTGCCGAAGATTGGCAGTTCGCAGACTTGTACATGCCTGATGAACCGTCTCCTTACCAGAAGGACCAAGGCGTTCCATGCGTAATGTTGATTCACGGTGGTTTTTGGAAGAGTGAATACACTCTGGAATTAATGGCGCCAATAGCTGAAGACCTCGCTGAGCAAGGAATTGCTGCTTGGAATATTGAATTCAAAGGATGGTCTGCAGGCGATGAAGGTGTTTGGGTTGATACTTTGTCTGATGTTATGCGTGCATGGGGTCAACTTGCCTTACTTCCGGGAATTGACATTGTTCGCTCTATGATAATGGGCCATTCTGCAGGAGGCCATCTCGCATTGATGATGGCTGCAGTTGCGGACCGCAAACCTTGGCTGACAATTGCTCAAGCTCCAATCACCGACTTAGTCGCTTCAGATCATGCTAAATTATCAGACGATGGTGATGCAGTCCGCAGATGGGTTGGTTGTAAGCCAGAAGGTAATGAAGAGATTTGGAGGCGAATCAATCCTGTTGACAACCCTCCTCAAACAGCAGTTCTAGTTATGCATGGTAAAGATGATGATGAAGTTCCTTGGACACAATCTGAATCCTATGCAAGAGCAATGGATGCTAAAGGCATAGAGATTCAAAAATTATGGCTGCCTGGTGACCATTTTTCAATCATTGATGTGGCTAGTGATGATTGGTTAGCACAAATTGAAGCGATTCGTGACTGGCTGTGAAGGTTCAATACCATGCGCCTCTTGGCATTGGCATGGACTGGCTAGGAGATGACTATCCGTTTTCGACCTCTGCCTTAGAGGGCAAGCATGCAATTGTGTGCGGGGCATCCAAAGGAATTGGGGCAGCAACAGCACAAATGCTGGCAAAAGCAGGAGCAAAAATAACTGCAGTTAGTCGGAACCCACAGAGTCTAATTTCTACACTTGAAGGTTCAGGTCACACTGCAATTAGCCTTGATTTAGAGAATCAAGAAGCAATTGACAAATTCATTTCTTCAATTGAGGAATGCCACATCTTAATCAACAATGCAGCAGGTCCACCGGGCGGTCCACTATTGGAAAATAACGTCGAAGATTTTCTCGCTCCATTCCAAAGACACCTTCATGCATCACACAGGCTGGCACAAGGCGTAGTGCCATTGATGCAAAAAGCGGGAATGGGCCGAATTGTGAACATCATCTCAACATCGGTAAGAGAACCAATCCCAAATATTGGGCTTTCCAATACTTTGCGCGGTGCAATGGCCTCTTGGGCTAAGTCGCTTTCAAGAGAATTGCCTGCTTGTATTACCATCAATAATGTCCTTCCTGGATTTACAGATACCGACCGCTTAGGCTCGTTAGCTTCTTCAATCAATGAAAGAACCGGAAAGAGTGTTGAGGATATTCATTCAACTTGGTTGACACAAGTTCCTATCGGACGCTTGATTGACCCACTGGAGACAGGTGCGGCCATAACATACCTTTGCATGCCTATATCCGGCGGAATCCGTGGGGTATCTCTTGCGGTAGATGGTGGAAGGCTACGTTCAATTTGAGGTGATTTTTTGCCAGTCATGAGTCAGTCACAAGCAGAAGAAGTTCTCGAGATGTTTGCAGAAGGCAAGGGCCTCGAATCAGTAAACACTAGTCTAGCCCTCCATTTGGTAGATTTGGCGCGAGAGTTAGGGCGTGATGCATTGGTTGCTCGATTGTTAGACCATGCAGCAAAGGTTTCAGTTAATGCAGAAGACCAAGGTTGGTGCCAATTCGAATTACTAAAACACCAAGGCGCTAGCAAAGATGAATTAATTGGCCTAGGCATGATGTCCGAACAAGAAGATCTCGCAGGACTTGCAGCAGGGATATTCCATCATATATCGCTAATCTCATTGGGAAGTGATGATGCAGGGATTTACGCAAACCGTTCAATGCGTCTTCGTGAAATCGCTGATGACATTGAAGGAATGATTTACGGTCATGCATTAATTGCATATATCGCTAAAGAGGAAGGCGATTTCGAGAAAAGTCAAATGCATCTTACTAAGAGATTAGAAATAATTCCGGAAACTGAAAAATTTGAAAGAATGGAAGCACTTGCAGATTTGGCTCATTCCCACTCATCTCTCGGTGAATTAGAACAAGCGCAAACTTTGTTGATTGATTCTCTGGCAATCGCAGCAGAACTACAGGAACTTTCCGGAATATTAGTGGCTCGATGGGGGTTAGCCGATTTAGCTGAAATTTCTAATCAGCCAGACGAGGCTATGGTCCAACTTTCAGATATCATGACCGCCTTTATGGAAGCCGGTGAAGCAGTGCCTGAACCGGTTAGAGAACGTATTTCAAAACTCACTGCTGAATAGTGATGTTGATACATCGAGACCCTCTCCCTGAGGGAGAGGGATTACATGGAGTATGACATTTTCTTCTCAATATCACAGACTCCTGACCACAACGGGTATACGCCTAGTGAAGCAGAAATGTTTGCTAATTACTATTCTCAATTAGAGGCGGCAGACCGTTTGGGGTTTGGAGTTGCATGGCTTGCTCAAGCCCATTTGTCAACTCATACACAACAACAGAATTCGAAACCAGTAGTCCCTCACTGGAAAGGTGAAGTTGGTCTTTGTACCGACTTCTGCCAGTTAGCATTGGAGTCTTTTAGAAGAACTAAAAAAATCGATGTTGGCTCTGCGGTGGTAAGTATTCTAGCGAGTGGTGGTCCAATCGCTCAGGCTGAAAGAATTGCAAATACTGTCCAATTCCTCTCGCATATGGATTCCACTCGCAAATTGCATGTCGGATTTAGCGCAGGACGATTCGAATTCATGGCCCGTCCATATGGAATATTGCCTAGAAATGCAATCGAGAAGGCAGCGTGGCCGGCATTGCGAGGCCAAGTTTTCATGGAGGCAAGTGAAATTTTCCTACGCCTATTACGGGGCGATACAATCCATTCTGACGAGATTAGAAAAACAATTCTCACACGAGATAATTTCCGTTCTGATGAAGACTGGGTCGCTGTACAAGATGCAGCGGGAGGTAGTCCGCAGGAAATCAATATCGCAAATCGCTATCTGTTCGAAGAGATTTCAATTGTTCCAAAAGAGTGGCCACGAAACCAATTAGAATTAATTGCAGGTACACACGACCCAAATGCTCAAAACTTTGTGAATCAGTTCATGCCAGTTAAGGTGTTTAACCTTTCAATTACGTCTCCTGAAGTTATCGATTCAACACATGAAAGGATGAGCAAATTGTTTCATCCCGATGGAGGGAAGTGGCAAAGAAGAGATATGCCGCGAACAACATTTGTATTTCTTAATGCAGAAGATGGTTTGACGCCTGAAGAACAATCACAAGCCGCACATGAAGAAGCAAGAAACGCACTTGGTGAATATTGGAAAGCACTTGAAGGAACTCTTGACCCAGCAAAGGTGGAAAGAGCAGCGGACAATGCACTAATTGGTAATGCTGCACAAATAGCAGAGCAAATCAAAGAAAGATTTCACCCTGAAGACAGGCTGATGTGCTGGTTTGATTTCTTTAATCATGATAGTGAACGTGTAATTCGTAATATGGAAGCATGGTGGAGCCAGGTTGTCCCCTTAGTAGAGTGATATTATGGGGCTAAGGCATGATCCTAATTCTGCGGTAGCACCGGGGAAGCCAGGTTCATCCATTTATCCGGATTCACCTCTTGGTGAGGATGTAGAAGGGATACCAACAGGTCGCGATGTAGAGTGGGAACCATTGGTCGATTACCGACGAAATGGTGTTTCAGAAACCACAATACATGGAGCAGTAGCATGGTGCCATGGAGATGAAGTAATACATTCCTTTGGCGGAAATGTTCTGTGCTATGGACGCTCTATGATGAAGCCGTTTATGTTGAAGGCCTTCACTAAGGAACTGGAAAATCATACATGGGAGCAAAAGGCAATTGCTGTGGCTAGCCATAATGGAGATACAGAGCATGTAGCGGCTGCACAATCACTGCTTTCAGAAGCGGAATGGCCACTAATGCTTACCCCGGTAGATGTTCCTTTGATTCAATTTGGACGCCAAGTTAGACGACCAAGGCGTTGGTACCATACATGCAGTGGTGAGCACGCAGCAATCCTTGCAGGGTGCCGGGCAAAAGGCTGGAGGAGGGCAGGTTATACCTTGCCTACTCACGAAGTATTCCATGCTTATATGGAGCAACTTAGAAGATTCCTCGGGAAAGATTGGAGTCCCCTTCGTATCGCTAAAGATGGGTGTGGTTTGCCGACAGTTTCGAACACAGTTTCTGAATTAGCGAAAATATATGCTGGCCTTGTTCGTGATAAAGACTCAGACTGGATATGGGATGCGATGTGTATGCACCCCGATTTAGTTGGTGGATTCAATCGATTGGATTCGACGATTCTCAAGATTGGAAATGGTAAAGTTATTGCTAAAGAAGGAGCAGATGGCTTACTTGGTATGGCGATTGAGCATCCTGATTACCCCAAAGGGTTGGGTGTTGTTGTGAAGATTGCACATGGATGGAATTCTCAAGCTACATGGTATGTAGCGCGTGCTATTCTAGGATGCCTCGGAATAGAATTACGGAATCCATATCCTTTACACCGTCAAAAAGCATTCATTGTTTCTGGGATTGTACCAGACCATTTGCATGAGATTCTTGAAACAATTCCAACATGGGATGAATGGGATCCCGACCAGGACCGCTGGCACTATGAGGTGGATTTATGATTCAAGTCAAGAATTTGATAGGGGGTAAATTTGTACTACCTGCTGAGTGTTTTGATGATATTTCTCCGTTGGATAGTTCAGTCATTGCACAGATACCTCGAACCAGAGATGTTAGTGCTGCTGTAAAAGCGGCAGCATTGGCCCAACCAAGTTGGGGAGGACTAAGCATTAGCGAGCGATGTGATTGGCTTGACAAAATTGCGGATTCATTGGAATTAAAAATTGAAGAATTAGCCCAATTAGAATCATTAGATACTGGGAAACCGCACGAAGTCGCTCTAAATGTGGATGCTGAACGTTCAATTAACAACTTCAGATTCTTTGCAAATTTCGGTCGTTCAATGAAAGAAGAAACCTTCGAAATGAAGGATGCGACAAATTACATTCTACGAAAGCCAATTGGAATAGTTGGTTTGATTTCACCTTGGAACCTTCCATTGTACCTACTATCTTGGAAAATAGCGCCCGCACTTTTGATGGGTAATTCAGTAATTGCTAAACCAAGTGAAATCACTCCCTTAACAGCGTATTTCCTCGGCCAGGTATGTACAGGAATCGGTTTACCAAATGGTGTGTTAAATATTATTCATGGCTATGGCCCTGAGGTTGGCCAAGCAATTGTTGAGCATCCAGAAATAAAGGCTATTTCGTTTACAGGTGGAACTGCAACTGGAAAAATAGTCGCAGCAACTGCGGCGCCGATGTTCAAAAAGTTGAGTCTTGAGTTAGGTGGAAAAAATGCCTCTATTGTACTGGATGATGCTGATTTGGATATTGCAGTCCCTGGAGTCTTGAGGGCATCCTTCCTCAATTCAGGTCAAATTTGTTTGTGTGGCTCACGAATACTGATTCATTCATCCATATATGATGAGTTCATGTCTCGCTATCTCAGCGAGTTACAGAGTTTCGAAATTGGACCAGTAATCAATGAAGCGCACCGTAGTAAGATACTGTCTTACATTGAATTGGCTAAGGAGGAAGGAGGAGAAATACTAGCGGGCGGAAAAGTTCCCGACAGGCCGGGCGCTTGGTTAGAGCCAACAGTTGTAGCAGGATTATCTCACGAATCTCGAACTGCAACAGAAGAGATTTTTGGCCCCGTGGTAACTATTCACCGATTTGATTCTGATGAAGAGGCAATAGAAATTGCGAATTGTACAGATTATGGATTAGCAGGAAGTGTTTGGTCCAAGAATCGAGGCCGGCAAATAGCCGAAAAAATCGATTCTGGAATGGTCTGGGTTAACACTTGGTTACACCGCGACCTACGCGTACCCTTTGGAGGCGTCAAAGATAGTGGTGTTGGACGTGAAGGTGGGATGTGGTCCATCGGTTTCTTTAGTGAAGCGGTAAATATCTGCGTTATAGAAGATTGAAGTCTAGCACCTTGTCCGCATAACTGGAGTCGGGGATATGTCCGTACATGGAAACGCTCGCAAAGTGACAACTCACACGCTTCAAGAAATGAAGCGTGCTGGTGAAAAAATTACTATGCTCACCGCATATGATTACAGTCTTGCCAAACTTGTGGATAGAGGCGGAGTTGATGTCATACTTGTAGGCGATTCAGCATCTAACGTGATGGCTGGAAGGGACACGACTGTTCCGATGAGCCTTGACCATATGATCTACCACGCACAATGCGTTGAGCGAGCTGTAGACCGTGCTTTGATTGTAGTCGATATGCCATTTGGGTCATACCAAGGTAATTCAGCAATTGCTCTAGAAAGTGCGATTCGAATCATGAAGGAATCGGGAGGTCATGCAGTGAAACTTGAAGGCGGTTCAGAAATAGTCGAAAGTATCCAGCGTATTTTGACTGCGGGTATTCCAGTAATGGGCCATCTCGGTCTTACACCTCAATCAATCTACAAATTCGGAACCTATACTGTAAGAGCCAAAGAAGAAGAAGAAGCTGAAAAATTGATTGCTGATGCTAAGTTACTAGAAGACGCAGGCTGCTTTGCAATTGTATTTGAGAAGATACCTGCACACCTTGCAAAGCAGGTTAGTGAATCGATTTCAATTCCAACCATTGGAATCGGCGCCGGACAAGATTGTGATGGCCAAGTTCTTGTTCTACACGATATGCTAGGGATTACCACCGACTTTAGCCCACGATTTTTACGAAGATATTTAGATCTCGAAAGGCAAATTACCGGGGCCGTAGAACAATATTGCGAAGATGTTCGCAGTGGTGATTTCCCCAATGAAGAAGAATCCTACTGAAACAATCCTGAATAGAGCATTGCTCCAGGGATAATTCCGAACGCGATTCCGAATCCATGCCAGATTCCATACCTGAACGGCGGATGGTCAGTCTTTGACCAAGATGCACATTGCCAGACCCATACTAGAAACGGTATAGCGATATTGAAGTAACTTTCAGCGATTGACCAAAGTCCAGCCATTGGAATACATACCACTGCAATGCCAATGGCATGCTCACGGAGATTTCCTGCTCTAGTGAGTAGACTGAGAACTGGTGCCAATAGCACAGCAAGTAAAAGGGCGATTATCATTGGAGGAAACCTATGTGTACTGTAGGTGTAAACACTGATTGACACCATGGTGATGGCGAATAACGTTGGCCATATAACATGGCGAAATTTGAGGTCGGTTTCCCCCTCCATATTTGGGCCCAAGCGTCGCCGATGAATAGAAGATGCGGAACCTCTTGGTACTAACATGGCGAAGGGCAGTATAGTAGCGGGATGTCTTGCCCCCCACCCTCCTCATCTTGTTTATGCGGAAAACCCTGAACAAAACGAGCCAGTTTCTGAAGGTGGCTGGGAACAACTAAGGTGGGGCTATGAAAGGCTTAGAGAATCCTTGAAAGATGTAGACTACGACGCAATAGTAATACTTTCACCGCATTGGCAGACATATGTAGGAACCCACTTTGTTGGGGTTGAAAGATGTGTTTCGAAAAGTGTAGATCCCGTTTTCCCAAACTTGTTTAGATTCAATTATGACATTACTGTCGATGTTGAACTTGCTCAAGCGATTCATGATAAAGCCAAATCCGAAGGTATGTCGGTAAAAATGATGGAAAACCCGGATTTCCGTATCGATTATGGCACAATTGTTTCGTGCCACATGGTCAGACCTGAGTGGGATAAACCAATTGTTTCAATTTCTTCAAACCGAAGTTTATCCTACTACTCCGTGGAAGTAATGCAAGAAATGATGCTTGAACTGGGACGCTCTACTGCCAAAGCAATTGAAGAGAGTGGCAAAAAGTGTGTATTAATCGCTAGCAATTCTCTATCACACCGCCACTTTGTAACTGAAACTAACCCTCCTGAAGATATGAGCAAGGAGCATATCACTAGCCATGCAATGCATCTTTGGGATATGCGAATGATTGAGTTGATGAGGGATGGAAAGTCGCAACAAATCATTGATGAAATGCCGGAATTTTGCGAACAGGCAATCGCTGAAGCCGACGGTGGAGCGTTAACTTGGCTCCTTTCTGCAATGGATATTCCACACCAACCTGCAACATTACATGGCTATGGTACGATTATTGGAACGGGAAATGCCATCATGGAATGGCCTTGCCACGAATGGAGTGATGAGTAATGTCTGGAGAGATTATCAAATCCCTTATTGTTCCTGCTCACCCACATCCGGTTCTTTGCCCGGAGAAAAACGAAGGATGGCAACGTATCCGTGATGCGTATGATGACGCACGCAGACAAATCGAAGAAAGTGATGCAGATCTGATAATTATCTACTCTACACTTTGGCCAAGTGTCATTGGTCACCAAATTCAAGCCGACCCAAATCCAAAATGGGTCATGGTCGATGCAGATTTTCATGACTTGGGAAGCATACATTATTCGCTCCGTATTGATTCTGATTTCGCTCATGCTTGGAATGATGCAAATCTTGCACGTGGACTAGAATCTCGTACAGTGGCTTATGACGGATTTCCAGTCGATGTTGGGTCAGTAGTTGCCCTGGAATTATTAAATCCTAATAATCGAATTCCTGCTGTGATTTGTTCAACAAATGTTTACTCTAATCGTGCTGAGACAACTGTACTTGCAAAGGCTTGTCTGGATGTTGTCAAAGCTCAAGGTAAAAAAGCGATAGCAGTCTCAGTAATGTCTCTCTCAAATAGAATGTTTACTGAACCGATTGAGCCACATGAAGATAGAATTCATTCATTGAAAGATGAGGAATGGAATCAAAAAATTCTCGAGTTCCTATCTGAAGGAAGGCTGGAAGATATCGGTCAGTTAAGTCGAACAATACATAATCAGATTCGTGTCAAGAAAGTAGTAGCCTTCAAACCGATGTGGTGGTTATCTGCAATGAATGACAATCGTAATGACCTAACTGGTAATGTTTTGGCCTACGAGCCTATACATGGTGCCGGAGCAGCAGTAGTCGTTCTTGACCCTGAATCCAATGGAACAGGAGATAAAGAATATGATGAAGATGATGTAGAATTTTATGGAGGGGATAGAGATGTTTTGGATATCGCTAATAGTGAAGATACAGAACAGCATGATTCCAATTCAGGACCTGCCTTGTATGAGCCAGTTACGGGAAGGAACACGGTAAACTCTAGCAAAGCACCTAAGCCAGTGGGAGCATATCCGCACGCCCGTCGCGAAGGAGAACTACTCTACCTCTCAGGAGTTGGTCCACGTCAACCCGGTGACAATTCAATTCCCGGCGGGCCAATCAAAGACGCGGAAGGTAATGCATTGAATTATGATATCAAAGCACAAACTAGAGCAGTTGTCGATAACATCTCCCGCATCTTAGAAGAAGCCGGTTCGTCACTGGATAAAGTGATAGATGTAACTTCATTCCTTGTGGACATGGATCGTGACTTTTCAGGCTACAATGAAGTCTGGGCTGAAACATTAGGAAAGGTTGGCCCAACTAGAACCACTCTTGCGATTCGTGCATTACCCACGCCAATTGCAGTAGAAATGAAGATTATCGCTAAAATCTGATTACCGGAATCCGGGGGTTTGTGGTGGAAAACCGTAGCAAGCAATAACTACTCTTCGCTCATGCTCCGGTTTAGCGGTAAGTTAACTGTTGTAAACAGGGGTGATTGTAATCGATATAAAATCAACAGCCAACAAATTACTGAAAGGTGATGTCAAGGGCGTAGTCGAGGATGTAAAGGTTCAGATTGAACGTTCTCTCGGCTTAGTTGGTGTGATTATAATATCACTCTCCGCAATGCTTGGTTCTGGGTTGTTCGTATTACCATCTTTTGCAGCAGCGATGATGGGAGAAGGAATTTGGTTAGCATTTTTACTTTCAGCCTCTGTTGTACTTCCTGGTGCTCTCTCAAAATCGGAATTATCCTCTGGAATGCCATCAAGTGGGGGTTCATATGTCTACATGGAAAGAACATATGGACCGTTGGTTGGAACGATTAGTGGTCTTGGACTATGGGCCTCATTTTTACTAAAATCTTCATTTGCATTAATCGGTTTTTCAGCATATATGTATACAGTTACTACTTACTTTAGCATAGAGTTGAATACGTATGTAGTCTCGTTTTCTGCATTGATTTTGATTACGATAGTCAACATATTAGGTGTTAAGAAAGTAAAAGCGATTCAAGCACCAATCCTGGGGGTTTCTTTGGGTTTGTTAGCGGTTATTTCAATAATGGCATTATTCGACCAATCTACTGATTTATCTCGACCATGGGATGCAGCAATGGGGGCAGATCCTTGGACTATTGCTGAAACTTCAGCATTTGTCTTCGTAGCATATGCTGGTGTAACTAAGGTGGCAGCCATCGGAGGGGAAGTAAAAAACCCCGGAAGAAATCTTCCCTACGGAATTTTGATTTCATTACTAATTGCAACAATTTTGTATTGTTCTATAACTTACATCATGATGGCAGCAATTCCTGGTGAATGGTGGGTCAATGCTGATGGCAACACTATTGAAGATCCAATTTACAAATTTGTAGAAACAGTCGCTGGTTCAACGGTAGGAGTAATCGCTGCATGTTTGGCAATTTTAACTATGATTTCTATGGCTCTTTCAGGTATTTTAGCGGCATCTCGTTTCCTATTCGCAATGGCTAGGGACAAATTACTTCCACAAAGTTTGGAAGAAGTGAATGCGAAATACGAAACACCTCATCTGCCTATCATTGTAACAGCAACTGTGATGGGATTGGTAATCATTCTACTGCCTGTAAAAGATGTGGCTAAATTGGCATCAGGGTTTAAAATTATGATTTTTATTATGATTAATTCATGTGTAATAGTACTACGACAAACAAGTTACAAGCATGATTGGAATCCAGAGTTCAAAGGTCCACTCTATCCAATAATACATCTTTGGGGAATAATTTCTGGATTGGCTTTGGTTTACATAATGGGTGAAAAAGCTGTAATTGGGGCTGTTGCTGCAATCGTGATGGGTCTGGTCGTGTACCAATTATATGGAAAGAGACACGTGTATTCTAGGACAACTCCATTCGATACATTCCGTAAAGAATTCCGCAACCCTAGCGATATAGAGCACAGTAGACGCGAAGTGGCTTTTCATGCTGCAGATATGGGTGGTAAGGGACATCTAACCTTGAAGGAGTTCCAAGTCGCTTTACATGCTCTTAAGTTCCCTTATGATTTTGAAGAAGCTAGGACGATCTTCCACGAAATAGACATGGATGAAAATGGTGTAATTGATATTGATGAGTTCTTGGCAAAATTTGAGGAAGCCGAAACTGATTAAGATACTCTTGTCCAATCACCCGATTCACTGACCTGCCAAGAAGTTAGTTCACCACTAGAATCGATATACCATCCAGTTTTTCCTTGTTCTGTTCCCGGTGCTGCTTGCATTATTCCAGTACGCTTTGCCTCAGCAGTCAAACGTTCTCTAAGTTCAGATTTCGTTTCTTCCTTCGGGGAAGTATCGTTTTCATCAACTTCTTTTGGCACTTCGGAAAAGGCGACCTTAGTTTTGAGATCTTCATCTAAATCGTCTGTGTCATCCAGATAATCATCTTCCCAATATTCATCGGATTCAATTTCACCTTTCATTCTTCGAATGAGTACTAGCATTATTGCAATGAATAAGAATACGATTATGGAAACCATTGTCAGTGCAGTATTCGAGTCGCCTAAACCACCTCCAAATAAAACCGCATCAACATCAAAGAATCTTTGAGCCACGAGATCATTCCAATAGGCATTACAGGATTGTGATTGACCTGCTTGGTCAACATTCACTTGGTAAGTATCACCTGCAAGGTGTGTCACTGTGCCAACAGTACATTGGATATCAACTTCATCCGATGGAACATCGACTCTATTTCCTGCCTGGTCAATAGCATAGATTCGTACAATCATCTTACTACCTTCTTCAGGGTTTTGTTCAGGTATATCGGCTAGAAGTCTAATCGGTTCTCCCGGTGAAACAGTGACTGTTATGTCACGAGTTGCTGAACCTGTTAGCAATCGAATATTCCATTCACCAACTTCACCTCCCTCAATCATCCAGTAACCATCTCCTCTAGAGGATTGGTAGACAATCCCCTGAGGGTCATCGAATTCAAATTCAACATTTGTAGCCAAGGCGAGATTTCCATGTACGTCAAGTGCGGAGATTGTAAGTTCAACCTCTTCACCACTCACAACAGCGACACCTTCATCGTAATTTGTAGAAATATGCCTCGCAGTGCCTGCGATTACCTCGACGTCAGTAATTGCAAACACACCTTGCGCCATTGCCCTAATTTCGTGCATTCCAAGAGATGATGGTGCCCACTTATTGTTTGCTAATCGGATTTCCATAGTCATGTCAGTGCCATCTATAACCCAAGTAAGTAGAACGTTTTCCAAATGATTACCATACTCATCTTCAAAGATAGGTAGAAGTTCAAGCACACCATCTGATGGCACACGAGTTCCACTTTCAGGGAGAATTATACGCGCTAATTCACCCGATGTGATATTGAGGACAGAGTCAACACTGTGCACCGTTTGGGTTTCATTGTCAAACCAAGTGGCAGAAACTGAAAAATTCCCCATTGCCCCCGGTCTCAATTGTTTCCAGCCATCATGGTCTTCTGGACCAAGTTCTGGATCAATAGTCCAAGCACCATTCACCGACCGTTGATTTCCAGCAGCATCATATCCTGAAATTGAAGCGACTATCGAGTCTCCTGAGCGAAGAATATCTTCAGATAGTAATATGTCGATACCGATAATTACGCCTTGGATTACACTAACTTGCATTGTCGCAGAGAAACCTTGGTCAGAGACACCAATTGTCCATTCCCCAATCCGTGAGGGAATCCACACAACGGAATCACCATCCATCGATAGTGAGCCCGTAGGAACCGTCCAATTCGATAGAGGTAAGATTACTTCACCTGTGTTTCCTAGAACATCAGTACGAATTGCAGAAAGAATTACCTGTGAGCCAGTTCTTGCCTGTCCGACATTCATTTCGAGATCTAGACCTGTTGCTTTAGCAGGTAATACACGAATAGTTCCGCTTCCGTTAGCCCCAGATGTGCTATTGACACTAATGTTCCATAAGCCGGGAGCTCCTCCATAGTAAACCCCGGTTGGAGAAATAGAACCATTCTCTACAGACCAAGTAAGAACACCTGCCTTAGAAATCCCAACTTCGTTACCCTTTGCATCTTTAGCAACCGGTAGTATCTGGAGTGTACTTCCACTCTGAACAGTTTGGCCATATGGTATATCGAGAGTTTTCGGGCTTCCTGGAACCACGTTAAACACAACTTGTGTTTCGAGTTCAAGATGTATGATGCGCATTGTAGTATTACCGATATTTTCAGGTGTCCAAGTATGGTTGAGATAGTCAATAATTCCATTTTGACACCTCCATGTTAAATCACCTGTAACTGAATTATTGGCTCTGTCGATTAGCGTAGCATTGAGTTTAACCACATCGTCAACACTTACCTCTGTAGTATTGAATGCAGTTCGAATTCCAACTGGCCACCCTGCCATTACGTTTATCGAAGTAGTTGAGTTTATACTTCCACTCATCGCAGTAATCGTGGTTTGCCCAGCAAGACCTGGCGTGAATAGACCTTCACTATCGATGAAGCCAGAACTAGTAGACCAAATTACAGGCTCATTGATTGGAGAGCCGGAAGAATCTTTCACTACTGCAGAAAACCGAACTGCTTGATCTGCACTCACACTTTGAGTGTGAGCATCAATGTCAATACTTGCCGGGGTTGCAGCCGTTGCAGGTGATGCGATATGTGCCACTAATAGAATGACCAAGAAGGGTAGTATCCGATTTTTCATCGCTTCACCCTCCGTTTGGTTCTATTCTTGCATTATCTAAGTTTTCGATTAGTCCGCCCATTCATTCCAATCTGTAGTTCCAGCGTCACGGTACCACCAGATTCCATCCTTATCTTCTGCCCATTCAGTACCATCTTCATCAACACGGAAGTCAGACATCCAGTCTTCCTGTTGTGGTTCTGCACTTGGAGGTGGCCCTCCAGGGCCCGGACCTACAGGCCCTGGGCCGACTGGACCAGGTGCCTGAGTCGCTTCAGATTCATCGTAATCATCATCATAGTCGTCATCGTCTTCGTCATCATATTCTGAGCCGCCAGATTTCAGTACCATTACTACTACTACTAGAAGAACAATGATCACTAGAATTCCAAGAACTCCACCCGCATAGTAGATTGGTCCACCAGATTCAAAGAATCCCATGAAATTACCTTCAACCATTATCGTATCCGATTTTTCAACATTATGTACGGATATAGTTACAGTTTGCTCTTTGTCATCGAGTGTAGTGATTGTCCAATGGCCATTTTCTCCTGCCTTTGCAGTCATACGACCAGTTAATTTGACTTGGGTTTCCGGTGGCACAGGTATCTCATTGCCCCATGCATCGAAGGTTTGAACATCGATTTCAAAAGACTCTAGTTGTGCTACTGAATCATCAACAATCTCAAATTCAATTAGGGAAACTGTTTGGTGCGGAGTGACTGTCACTGTCCATTCGCTTTCAGCACCACTCGGTGAGCGGAATTTGAAGGTATGTTCTCCGGCAACAGATGCACTCCAATTATAGATGCCATCTCCTCCTTCAATTGTAGAAGCAGGTACAGTCTTCCAAGTGTTTGGAAGAGAAAGTTGAGTCCACAGTACACTCTCCAAGAAGGTATTACCATCAGCATCAGTTCCAGTGATTGTGAGGGTATACTCATCACCAGCCTTAGCAGAATTTGCAATAACATCAATGTCTACGCTCTCAGCATCTCCATGTGAAATATGAATCACACTTGTGTTAGTGATATTGTAACCGTTTTCTGAAATCGCCCAAGCAGTAATTTCCCAATTACCAACAGTACTAGCTTCCCATATGCCACCATTTCCTACGATAATTGACGTGATGTTTTGCTTTTCATTTGTGTCTGTATTCGTCAAAGTATACTCTACAATTGAAGGGTCAATAGCATTGTTATCACTGTCAAATAGTTGCGGTGAGAATTGTAATTGATTATCTGCATCAATATTTTGTTCAGCATCTCCAGGTCCCGGTACTGAGAGTTTCACCAAACTACCTTGTGCTACGGTAATATTCAGAGCGACTTCAAGGGTAATGTTTCCATCAGTGTAGGTTGCTAATAATTTGTAAGCGGAATCCGATGAGAAGATTGGAACGAATAGTGTAGTACTTCCATAAGTCATCTCTTGGAGTACACTTTGGTCAGAGAATTGAATATGCTCGATGGACCAAACTACATTTTCAGTCCAACGATTTCCATCGTAATCTTCAGCCTTAACCTTGACAGTAAGTTCATCATCAGCAGTAATTGAATTATTTGTCCATGTTGAATCAATAGAATCTATCACCAATACAAGTCCAGTAATTGCACCTTCCTCTACTTGGATAATTACGCTACTTTCCATTCCTGCATAACTAGCAGTTAGTGTCTTCGAACCGCGTCTTTGAGCATGCCATTCAGCAGGCTGCCCCGCAACAATCATTCCATCACTAACAGTCCAATTCTCTAATGGTAGTTCAACCGATAAACGGTTGCCCATGACATCGATACGAGTAGTGTTGAGCAGAACTATATCATCAGCTGTAACATATGTTTCAGATGCATCTACCTCCAGACTTACCATCATTCCGTGTTCGACTGTGACTGAAATCTGGTGTGCAATACCTCCAGTTGAAAGCATGTCGATATTGTAATTTCCAACAGTCATTGCAAAGTAAGTTCCGTTAGACTCGGTAAATGTTCCACCACCGGCGGTCCAAGTAATTCCACCGCCGACTGAAAGATTCAACAGGTTACCGAATTGGTCATGCAATGTCCAAGTCAATTGGCAAGTTTCTCCAGCATGTACAACATCTTCACAACCAGTTGTAACATAATTAGTTGGTAGGCCACCAACGACTTCGATTGTCACGTCAACAGTTTGGCTATTCCAGCCTACTGTAACAGTCTGTGTTCCTGAATTGTATGGGTGGAATGTAGTTCCACTCATGGAACCATTAGATGGCGTATATGTAATTGTCATACCAGGAACCTGGTTTCCAAATTGATCATGTACTACTGCAATAATTGTAAACGAGTCATCAGCAGTGATTGTTTCTTCAGTATCGTCTACAACAAGGGTGACCGGAGTTCCCGGTGTTACTGTAATTGATTCTGATGCGCATATGACTCCAAAGCATGCGGTAATACTGTGAATGCCAACATGTTCAGGAGTAAACAAACCAGCGGCATCGATTACACCATTACTGGCCGACCAAACTACATTTTCAGAGATCATTCCACCTACTGCGTCATTAAGAATATGTGAGAATTGAACTGAGGTATCTGCATCAGTAGTAGATCCTCCCGGAGATACTGAAACCGAATGAACATCAGTGTAATTCATATGGATTACAGGTCGAAGGTTAAGAGCACTTTCACTTGAGAAGAATTCTACCCACGCAGGTGCACCTGCCTGTGAAGTTCCAATGATTACCCACGCGTGATCACCGTCAATCAGCATACCCGAATGGCCTAATTCTAACCATACATTTGTCACACCGGTAGTAATTGTAGTGGTTGAAATTGGATTCGCATCATATTCTACACCCGGTGCCATTCCACCAGTATTCCATGGGGTACCGCTTGCAGAATCATTCCATGTTGAGCCGGATTGTGTCCAGGAATTAGTCAATAATTTGTGGACACTTAATGTCAAAAATCCAGCAGGTGCCGACTCGATATTCAATTGAATCGAAGCGGAGTGTATTTTTGCACCAGGTGGTAATGGGACTTGACCATTATCTAATCCGACAATCATTCGACATTCGGAGTTTGCTCCTTCACAATTTGTTCCAACCATTAGTGACTCAGAGCCATGGTTTTGATTTGCATATCCGCTGCCTATATACGAATCTCTAACGTTAGTGTGACCTAACTCAGCAACTTCGTTTCCAGTTTGGAACAAGTATGTCCAAGTATTATCAAAATTGTAAGAATGGTTGACTGGAGAGCCAATCGCAAAGGTTCTACGACTCGATGAAGGTCCAGGAATAGAACCGTTGATGGCTTGTACCCACCAACTGTATACATCACCAGCAACTAAATCTTGACTGAAGGTAAATGTGGTTCCATTTATTTCACTGTTTTGCCAAGATTTGTATGTTTGTTGACCGTCTGTTTTTGCAATAGTAACAACATATCCCGTTGCATTAGTAACACTGTTCCAAGTTAATTGTGGCCTGTCTAGAGATTCCAATACCCACGTGCTTGTGTTGTACAGAATTGCTCCGTCAGCAGGATATGTCAATACTGGTTGAGCCGGAGGGATTACTCCATCGACATTGTCAACATAATCTAGAACCAATTTAGGTTTCAGGGAACCAGAGTGCAGGTTATCATAGAACGAATGACCTGACATTGGAGTACCTACAGATTTCAGCATAATTGTCATTGTAGTATTTCCATTAGCAATATTAGATTGTGCAAGGGATGTAAGGTCCCACACTTGCCAACCATTTGGTGGAACAATTAGCATCGTAGAGCGAGTAATTTCACTACTCAAACAAGATGGTGCATTATTCCAAGTGACCGAGCTTTCACTAAATGTGTCACAAGCATGTGCACTAACCGTTAGCGATGATGTTCCAGTGACATTGACCCTGTATAGCGACAATAAGGCACTAGTCGGAGTCATTGCGGCTGGGAATGGCAATTCAGAGAGGTCAAATGACAACATTACCATCGATTCACCAGATCCTCCTGATGAAATTCCTAATTCGAGGCGACCATTGTTACCTAAGGAATTGCTAGCGCGGTTGGAGTCAATTGTCGCATCAGGTACGCCTGGTAGTGATGTAGTCTCAGAAAATACCGAGCCGTCATACAAAGTGATTGAATGATTTCCAGCACCATCGTCAGTACCTAATGCGCCGGGGACTCGGAATGAATTAACACCGGACCAAGTACCTAAACGGTGGTCTTGTTCAGCTCTTACTCTCCAATAAACCCAGTAGTCTCCCCATGTGATATTATCTGGACTGGTGTACGCAAGTTCAGAATAATTCCATGTACCATTGAAGGTTTCATTATCGGTCAAATCATATAGCCATGTTTCATTTTCAGCAGTAAACAACGGTGTCTTAGATGATTGAATCACCCAGCGAGTTTCATTTGATTCAACTCCAGACCAATTCAGTGTAACATCATCAGCCCCTCTTGGTCGAGAAGCAGTTTGATTCCAAACCGTTGTGCCATCTGCTGGTGTCAAGCCGCTTGGTGAAGACGGAAGCCATTGTGTACCAGTTCTCCATTCCAATTTCAATTCAGGGCGTTTACTTTTATCGATATTATAATCGCTACTAGCAAAATGCCATTCATCGTCGGTATCATCAACTATCCAGAACATCAGGCTAACTTTGTCTAAGCCAGCCGCATGTGCATGCTGCACTGCATAAGTAACATCCAGTGTGACATAATTGTCCTGATAATCCATCGAGACGATTTCAAATGGAACATCGCATTTTGGATTTGTCCATGCGGAATTATTCCCAGTTGGGCCATTCATTGTTGCATTTTGGTTCCATGCATCCTGAATTTCACAAACGGCAACACGTACAGTTTCTTGATTAAATTCGCCACCACTGATTTTATGCAACTCAATCTCAGCTCCAATCATCTCGTGAGAACCGGGGATAGGCATTGTTGACCAATCGATCATCATGATACTTTCAGTGTAGTGGTTACGTGATGTTGTCACATTCGAGCGTCCAATAATCAATTCATTTCCGCTTTCATATGCGGAATTTGATGAACCTGTATCGAGATAAGTATCCATGAAAATTGCAGGGTAATCCAATGCATCGACGATTTGGCCTTCTTGCAAATTGATGTACGCATCTGTTGAATTGACACTACTGCCTGTGTTTGCAGGAATGTGGAAAATTGTATCGCTACCTCTTGCCCCCAGTATGTCATTAGTAATTGGTTGTACAAACCATTCGTATGAGTTTCCGGATGAAAGATTAGATTGTGGGGTCCAGGTCATATTGGTTATATCCCACCCTCCAGCGGAATCTCTACTGTCGTATACAGTCCATCCCTCTCTATCATCGGAGTAATCATTCCAAAGGAATATTCTCCAATCATCAACATTGGCTGAGTTTGAATGAGTCCAAGTGAAATTAGGTGTGTCTCCGGGCAGAAGGGCATGTGTTGATGTATCCCAGATTATTTCATCAATGGTTGGATTGCTATTTGCTCCCGCTATTTCCGGGGAGGCTGCACTGCCACTTGTCCATGTCAAATTTAGCCATGGACGGTCACTGCTTGTTCCTGCAGTTGATGTAAAGATTGTTTGTCCTTCCCCAATCGAACCAACGATTACGAGCGAAAGGTGTGTTTCACCATTTGCAAGGGCAGCTTGAACCAACTCAGTCACATCAAAATTCATCCAATCAGCGGAAGCACTACCCTTAATGTCAGACATTTGACCCTTGTCAGATGCTCCCATTGCGCCGGGTAAGGACCAATTATTCGAACCATCATATGTTGTTCCATTTGCACTAGTGTTCCACCCTACGAGGGCCGGATGAATTGAGACGGCATTTCCGGTATCCGAACCAAACTCTGCATACAAATTGAGCACCGCTTCGGAAACATGAGCGTTTTGTGGGTTGGGCAATTCCGTTAGCGGGATCTTCAACAAGCCAGTTGCATCTTCGCCAGAACTACTGGTTCCTACTGTGATATTGGTAGATGATGATTGGTCTGCATTAGCGCCTATGCCAGAGTCAGCAACCCAGGTATCAATGAAATTAGGAAGATTGAGCGATGGCATTGCCATTCGGTGATGTAACTCTACAGCGGTAGAGTTTGAACTTACATTCCAAGTCGTTAATTCAGGTAGGAGGAAGTGGAAGGAGTTTGACCAATTTCCAATTTGGTTTGTTGAAGTAGTCGCCCTTACTCGCCAATTCCAAGTATTTCCTGTTGCTAATTGCGTTGAGAGGTCGAAGGTCATATTTGCAATACTAAATCCAGTATCTGTCCAACTAGTTGCCATAATCAAATTTTGTGAATCAAAATTAGGAGAGGTGTCTAATTCGACGGACCATCCTCCAACAGTAATTCCGCTTGCACTGAAGTTCCATGAGAGTTGAGGGGTCTGGTCAGGCGCTAGATTCATTCCAGATTCAATGGACCAAGAACCATTCAATGGAGAGAATGGAACAGGTTCAGCAGGGAGTGCATTAGAGCCCGGTACATACACAAATGAAATTTCTGGACGCTTAGTTGCATCAGCATTATTTGGATAGAACAGTGCACTTCGGTCATAACCGCTACCAACGCCTACAACTCCAAGAACCAAATCCACTTCTCGATTTTCTCGCATTGCATTCTGTACAGCGAGAGTAATATCCAATTCTACCCAGTCACCGCTTGCATATGAGGTTCCGAGGGTTTCAGAATCGAGCAAACCTGCTCTCTCCCATCCTTTAGCACCGGCTGTACCCCACGCGTTAACGCCGTCATATGTCGCCCAAGTTGCGCCATCTTCAGTCCAATTGTGCTGTTGACTTTCCCAGGCACCAATAATTGGAGATCCTGATGGGTAGTCATAAAGTTTCATTTTCAAGGTTGCTGTTTTCACAGCATATCCTGCAGGAAGTAGATGGCTAGTGAGGTCACAACCAAGAAGGATTGCAGTTTCAGCAGGGAATGTATTGTACATGACTTGCATGTCACTTTCGCCATTGTAGTTACTTGTCGATGCTCCGCTGTCAATGTAGGTGTCCTTACAATTAGGGGCATCTCCGGCAGTAGTCGCATTACCATGGGATAATCGTAATCTGTGTTCATCACCGAGCAAATACTCAGATTCTAAGTTCGAGACAAGGAATGAAGAAGAATCCCACCACGAATGGTGGCCGTTAGAATTTCTTTGTGCTAATCTCCAGTGATACATTACGCCCTCATCGAGTGAGTTTGAACCCGAAATCGACCAATTGCCATCAGATGGGGCAAAGTCATTATCGACAGCAGTATCAAACGAATGGATGATGTTTCTGTACTCAGCATCTGTTGAAATTTGCATAAGCATATCGCCACTCCATGTGATTGTGCCATCCCAAAGTAAAGTCGGAGTCGTATTACCTGACAAATTATTCACACTTACATTCCAGACTGAATGCCCATCAAGTGGTGATTGATGATTTGGAATGGTTGGAGGGCCACTACTGCCCCATGCATACATGATGTCGAGAGTTGGTTCACTACAACTTGTTGTTTCAGTAGAACATATTTTCACCCACTGAGTGGATGATTCGGCTATTCCAGAAGTTGAAGCTACCATCATTAATTCAAGAGACTCGGAAAGACTTGAACCTGCTTGGTTGGCTAGATTATTTTCGTCAATCCAATGCTGCACAGCCACAGTGATGTCAGAATCTATGCTGGACGACGTTTGGTCACCTACAAATGAACTTACGGACATGGACGGTACTCTGCCCCCATCATCCCAGTAATATGAGCCGTTGTGTTTTCTCCATGTGACTCCGTTTTCAGTCCACTTTTCACCATCCATTACGTGGACGCTAACCTTGGCCGAGCCGCTGTATGATTCACGAGTCATACCAAATGTGGCCGACATAACAGATGTGTTGCTGTGTAGTCCTATGTCGTCCAAATTCAATCTTATCAAGCCGTACTGATCTGTACTTGATGATGAGCCTACAGTGAAATTTTCATCATTACCCATGTTACTATTCTTTGCAGCACCATTCGAATCTATGTATGTGTCTTCAATGGTTTCTGCACTTATGCCAAGGTCGCTAAATCCAATAGAAATCGTGGCAGTATTGTTCCCATTGTCCGTGACGCTGTGATTTGGAAGGTGGAAATAACCAGTATTCCATTCGCCGATAGCATCGGTTGAATCGATAGAACGCATCCTGTAATACATAGTTGTAGCATTATCCAAAGCATCGCCCGAAGGTACTGTCATTACCCCATCACCAGAACTTAGAGTGAACATAGATGTATTGTCTTGAGTTGTATAGAACCAAGTATCGTCAGCACTGGTAAAGAAATTCTCGGCTAGTGAAAGTTGAACTTGGGCATTGGTTCCTGTAAGCCCTTCCCATGATAGTTCGGGGGTTGTTGCTGCAGTTAGGATAAATTGGTCTGAATCCATTAGAGCCGCACCATCTTCAACGAAATTTGGGGTCAATGAGCCACCATTGGCGTGAGTGCCATTTTGGTGGATAACTTCGAGATATGGCCTGCTGTTAGTATCACTTGATTCGGACATGTGGCACTCATACTCTGAGCCCGTTGCTGCCAAAATTAAATCAAAAGTACTACGATTATTGATTACTGCATCTTGTACCACAGTTGTCACATTTATCGAAAATGTATGATTGTCATACCCCTGGAATGGTGGCTCCCAGTCACTATGATCGGAGGTTGCATCAGCCCCAGGAAGGCCCCAATTGGAGCCGGAATCTGGATTATTCCAATTTGCATTTGATTCACTCCATGACCGTTTCATCTTTGAATTGTAAATACTAATTGTTTCAAGATTAACTTGGTCAATACCGCACGTTAATTTTAGATTTGCAGAACTTACTGTGTCGCCAGTCGAGATTGTATTATTGAACGAAATTAGTATCCTTGATTCACCACTTGTCGACACCCCCAATCCAACAGTCCCTTCATTTCCATAGTTTGTGGAAGGGTTGGCTGAATCAAGAGCAGTGTCCTTATTAGCATTAGTCGTGGATGTGGTTTGGGACATGGTGCTATCATCAAGAAGTATATCATTAGACCAATCTGGTACTGCTTGTGGCAGAGCGATATCGGCAAATAAAAACATCAAAACCATTACTAGTGAACTTACGATTCTTCGGCGGTCGCGGGTGTTCGATGACATGGGGCTCGGACTACCACTGGAGGAGGGGGTATAGGTTCCTTTCGGCTGGCCACCCGTAGGGTGGCCGGAGATATTTCCTATTATCTTGGAAAAAGCGAAGGTTCAAGGTCGTCCTACAATGACCTTGGATGGTATGAGCGAACTTTGGGTTGAACGCCACCGTCCTCGGACAGTTGGTGACATTCGTGGCCAAGCCTCAGTGGTACAAAGGTTAGCCTCATATGCCAAACTAGCGGACTTCCCCCATCTACTATTCGCAGGACCTCCGGGTACAGGTAAAACCACAGCTGCAATGGCCCTGACGAGAGATGTTTTTGGTGATGATTTTCGAAATAATTTGCTCGAGATGAATGCGAGCGATGAACGCAAACTCGAGAGTATTCGAACAAAAGTCAAACAATTCGCTAGGACTGCTCCTTATGGTGGTGCTGAATTCAAGATAATTTTCCTTGATGAAGCTGATGCTTTGACCCATGACGCCCAGGGTGCATTGCGAAGAATAATGGAGCAATATGCGCAGACTTGCCGATTTATTCTATCGTGTAATTATTCCAGTAAAATCATCGAGCCAATTCAAAGCCGGTGTGCGGTTTTTCGTTTCCGTCCATTAGCAGATGTTGATGTTCTTGACCAAGTTAAATCCGTTGCAAAGTTAGAGGGGGTCGGTCTTGAAGATGAAGCGGCTGATGCATTGGTTAGAATCTCGCAAGGAGATTTACGCAAAGCAATCACTGCCCTCCAAGTGGCAGCAGCACTTGAGAAGAATATTTCGCGCACCCTGATTTACGAAACCAGTGCAACAGCGCCCCCTGAATCACTCCATCAGTACCTGATGGCATGTAAACAGGATGGATTTCACGCAGCACGACGCAGGCTTCGTGAATTACTAGACCGATATGGTCTTGCTGGAACAGACTTCGTTAACCAACTCCACCGCGAATTATATGGTGCAGATTTCCTTTCTGAAATTCAAAAACTCGAACTTACGGAATTGATGGCTGAAATCGACTTTAGGCTAGTTGAAGGAGGAGGGGAATCAATTCAACTTGATGCTCTAACTGCTCGTCTTTCAATTCTCCTCAGTTGAGTCTTCAACTACGGGTGCATCGACAGTTAATGTAATATCAACAGTACGTGCGTTTTCCCATGGATCTCCATCTTCTACAACTTCAATAACCAATGAATATGTACCAACAGGTAATTCCTCAGGCACCTTTATCGCGACTGGATAATCTATGTCTTCATGGGCACGGATTGCATCGGAAGCCGCCGTGGCATTTGAGCCTAAATCTGCCCACACATTCACGGGCTTGGAAATTTCAGTATTGGTCTCACCAACGATGCTATAAAACGTAAATGTATATTCGGAATCTTTTGCTAAATTATTGTCACTAAACGCGAGAACCACATAGTGTTCACCAGAATATCCCTCTTCGAGTGAAATTGAACCACTCTTCGATTTGGAATGGTCAAACTCTTCACCATCTATCGAGGAAATCATACCCCACCCATTATCCACCTGGGGTGCTACAATATCTGCAAATGGAGCATTTGTCAATAGAAAAGTCAAAGCAAGCCATGTGAATATGTGCATAAATGATGCTTTGAACCATGTTCCTTTAGTATAATGTTCAACAAATCGTTCTGGCATAACAGCTCGATGAACAGAGGGTAATAGGAAAATCCCGAGCATCGGTATAAACCAAAGCATGTCAACATTATCCTGTGCATTTGGCATGGCTACATATCGCATCAGCAATGCCATTGTTGCGGCGAAAGCAATGACTAGCCACATTGACGCAGTATCTGCTTTTTCTTTTGATACATGCTTGACTGGATCGAACGCTTCTATTCCCATATTGGCCCCAGTACGGTTCTTCTTCCTCTCTTTGCCATCACCCGTACCACGCTTACGTCGCTCGGCAGCAGCAGCAGCCATAGCAGTATTGATGTCGACCATTGGTTTGGCGAACAGTTCCCAGTGAATGAAGGCTGTGGTCGGATTTGGGACGAAATGTTTGCGAACTGTGGTGAAAATAGTTCACATCAAGCGTTTGTGCTTTTTGAGGCCGCATCCTTCAAAGAGGGGTGGTCGGTGGGCGAACTACTTGCCGGGGTGGCGTAGTTGGTGGCGCGTCGGACTCATAGGGCAGCTCTTCGGAGCTAATTGAGACG
>ERZ1046148.353-NODE-353-length-28860-cov-5.708488_pt1 | contig 28860 bp, 57 predicted proteins | sample MGYA00383090_ERZ1046148 | MGnify/ENA primary metagenome ERZ1046148 (study PRJEB29581, sample SAMEA5548360) | metagenome | biome: marine; feature: coastal; material: water | depth 25 m | study: Short-term variability in the microbial, nano- and picoplankton... | reverse complement strand
ATGAAGAATGTTCGTTTCCCATAAGGACCAACCCATGCAATCTATGAATGATTATTTAATGGATGCCTATTGTCAAGAAAAGACAAACATCCAAGAACACTACCAACGTGTAGTTCAAGAACTTGATATTGTCAAGAATAACCTAGCTGAGTCTATCGCATCTCGTGATGTGTATGAACCAATCCTCCGTGCCATGACTTTCATCCGAACTCAGACCATTACTAATATAGGGTTTGAAGTGAAGGAATTCAATCAATGGACCTGCACCGATATTCCTGTATCATATTATCCTTCCGGATCTGGTAAAGCAGAGATCGCAAAGGTGCAAGGTGATATTGAACTATTAGACCGCGTAGCGGAAGGAAAAATTTTTGGTAATATATTCTCCGCTAAGTCATTAGTGTATATTGCTGACAATACTCCTGACCGTGGTTTGATCGAAGCTATTACATCTGGGGCAGCGCAAATTTTTCCACTTACCTTAGAACAGTTCGGAGCCTATGTGGGAGTGATTGCAGACAGTATTGTCACACTCGATGAGACCGTCAAATCTAAGAGTTCGTATACTAGATCTAATCAACTATCAGGTGAGATCAATACATTCTCAAAACAGTTAGATAGTGAAGAGCTTCAACAGCTACTAGAAACAACTATGCGAAAACTGAATGTCGATATCTTAGAACCGATGAACGAATGGCGGACTGCGTTCCTGGACGGTGTTGAGGATGAATTTGCTAAAGTCTCTAAACGAGAAATGAGCAAAACAGATACGAACCCATAACGATAAAAGGACGGTCTGAATACGGGCCGTCTTATCTTCCAATAATTTTGGGAAAAAATTTTTTTTATATCCCACTATTTCCGCAGCGAACCGTCGAGCTACAGTCTAAAGTGCAATCCGCTAACTATTTTGGTACAGTCAATAGACAGTAATTGGTACAGTTGGGGGACAGGAGTTGGAACAGTGCGGGACAGTCTATAGAAATTTTTTGATTGTCGTAATAGGGTTGGCGTTCTTAGACAGCCGTACAGAAAAAGTCAACAGGGCGGAATGTCTCAAGGGATATCGAGATCCGTTGACTCATTATAGCACAGCTCGCCCTGCAGGTCAACAGCTGGGTCTGAAATAAATAACCGTTGCCTTCTGAGGCTGAGTGTGGTACAGAGTTGAGTCCCTACACCACTCTCGACTCAAGGTCAACAGTTGACCTCAGTTGCTAATTGTTGTAGTCGATCGCTTGCTGCTTGGCTAGCTCGAGCTGTTGACCTTTGGCTCTTGCTTGTGCCTGACTAATCTCTCCATCGTGGTGGAGGTTCTCAGGTGAGAGCATCGCGTTGATCTCATCCACGATCACCCAGCGTTGAGTTGCTGGATCGAGTGGTGCTTCTTTGAAGATAGCTCTGCGTGAGTTGATCTGACCTAGTACGATATCTAATGCTGTTTGCTTGTTCATGTGATGTCTCCTCAGACTTAGTATTGCTTAACTGGGGATATAATCACATGAATGGGGTCTTAGGTCAACCGTTTATTTTCTTCAGCCTCAATCTTCTTGATGACTGCATGGTAGTCATACTCATCAGCTAGGTGTATGGTCTTGCTGTTGTAATTGAGTATCACTCCCTTATTGTCATCTCCTGACTGCTCAACATAAAGCTGAGTGCTTTGAGTGAGTAGGATGGATATCTCCCCACCCCCCATACTTCGTTTGAATGTTAGCATTTTAGCTCCACATAATAGATGTCTAATACCCGACCAGCGCCATCGCGTTTACCTTGGCCCTTCTTCATGCCAGTCTCTTTCAGTAGCTCACCGAACACAGTACCGACAGGAGGAAGCTTACGCACCTTATGAGCGGAGACCAATTCATGACGGATGTTACTAGGAGTTTCTCCTTCAACAACGGTACCGTCCGTTAAAGTGAAGCTGACAATGCTATCGACTAGCATTGCCTGAAGAGCTTTCTTATCCATTACGACTCTTCCTCTTGTTGACGGAACAGATCATCAAGTTGGAAGTTAAGCTCTTCCATTTGGGCTTCATTTTCACAGTCAGCCATTAGCTGTTGTACTTCTTCAATTTGTTTCTGGATGCTTTGCATTTGGTGTCTCCTCAGACTTATTAACTGGGGATAGTATCTCATATCCCCTGTTGTTGGTCAACCCTTATGCAGCAAGTGCTGGAGTTAACTCATTAACGTTGACTTTCTGAGAATCCATCCAGTTAGAATTGATACCTTGACTTTTCAAATTCTTGTTGTGCTCTTGAGCAGCAGTGCGAGTAGTGAATGAAGCGAATACAGACTTATCTACTTTGTTACCTACTAACCAACGACCTGATAAGTCAACGTTGATTTCTTCAACAGTTTGTGGGGCAGTCTTCGCTTGTGACTTGTTCCACTTCTTGTGTGAAGAGTACATGTCTTTACCATTCAAACGATTACGACACATTTGGTAGTAAGATGCAGCACCTGCTTTAGACATCTTCAGATCACCAGTGTGATTAACTAAAGTGTGGATGAATTGCTTACGCATTGTACCTTGAGCGAACTCTTCAGTACCAGCAGTTTCTTGTGCTTGTAAAGGACGAAATACTTGGTTGAATATTGAATTAATCTTGCTCATTTTGTGTCTCCTCAGACTTGTTAGCGGTATTGCTTAACTGGGGATATAATCACATATATCCGGTTTGTGGGCAACCCTTTTATTGAGCTTTTTTGAAGATAGTTATACGAGATTCATCGATGATATTTCTATCACTAAGTTCCAAATCATCTTCAGGTGCATTATCCATGTGATTCATTTTAAGGTGAGTTGCACCTTCGTATGTGTATACTGCTGCAACATCAAACCCATCAACCTGCACAACATAATCCGAATTAACAAATTGAATATCCATATCTTCATCATCGAAGTGAACTGGAACTTGTTTTACAACAACATCAGTTGTTAGAGTTGCTACGATGCTTACTGGAAGTGATTTAATAAATTTGTTCATTTTGTGTCTCCTCAGACTTGTTAGCGGTATTGCTTAACTGGGGATATAATCACATATATCCGGTTTGTGGGCAACCCTATTTCCGAAATAAATCAAAAAACTTTTGATACCACGGTTTAGGTGGTGGCGGAGGTGGAGCTGCCTTTTTCTTGCGCTTCTTCTTGGCCCAAGGAGGTGGAGCTTGATTCTTACGTGCTTCTGCTTGAAGCTCAGGCGACAGTGAGCTAATACGATCTTCTTCCTTACGGTAGCTATCGATATTAGGACTAAAGGAATACCAACAGCGCCAACAGTCAATATACTCTCTGTTGTGGCCGTACTTGTGTTTAGCTGAGCATTTAGGGCAGTAGAAGTACATGTACATCTTAGCACTAGTGTTGGTACCAAAAGGTAGATTAGGATCTACCCTGATACTCTTGTCGTGATCGAATACGCCACTCATTATGCCATGCCGTATGATTTGATTTGTTTATTACCTGCAGCTGCCCAGTACGCACTCATTGTGTACCGTACTCGTTCTACCTTACCACAGTAGTATACCAATTCCAAAAATCTTAACTTACCGTATCCGTACCTAGCCATAACTTGTCTCCTCAGACTTCTTAACTGGGGATATCATCACATATCCCCACATTAGGGTCAACAGTTAACTCCAAACAGTATTACCATATCGATCTGATTCTGGGTGGTCGTTGATACTACCCATATAGTCAACATATTTCTGAATATAGGCTAATACTGTGCTTGTTTTAACTTTGGTATCTGGTTGGAAATAGTTACGTGTTTCATAGCCTTGTTCTGAACAAAGATTCACCTGCATTGTGTACGACTTGATTGAGCCGCCACCTCTGTTGTGCATCACCGTCATGTGAGTGCGTTGATCTTTGTTCGCTTTTATGTGAAGGTCGAAACAATCATCATTCTTAACAAACCAGTGTATACCTAGCTCTGTTAGCTTAGCTTTTAATTCATCAACTTGCAACAGATCGCGCTTTGGCTTCTTAGCCTTATTGGTAGCTTCAACACCAACCAGGTAGATGTGAGCATCTGGTAATCTGGGAAAGTGATTGCCACGGATGGTCGTCTCAACACGTGATGTGGCAGTGTTGGGCTTGAATGTTACTGGAATGTCTAGCTTATCTGCTAGCTCTTGAACTCGTTTCTGTGTCATCATGACTTGTCTCCTCAGACTTAAATTGCTTAACTGAGGCCATTATCACATGGCCCCACATTAGGGTCAACAATTAGTCTTCATCTTCCATGTGACGTATCTCTTTGGCCGCTTCGTTGACCTGATTCTCGATACAGTGTAGGGTTTCATTGAACCCCCCATAACCATGATCTTTAGACAACTGACTAAGGATGGTGTTGTGAGCATACATCTTGTAGCTCGAGTGGAGGTCGAGATGGCCACCAGCTTCTTCTGCTACCTTCTCTGCTTTCTTGACTAACTCATTGAAGTTACTCAATTGCTCTTCAATGGCTTGACGAGCTTCATACATCTCGTCTTGAATTCGATTTAATTTACCAGCTGCTTCTGCACTCATGTTTGTCTCCTCAGACTTATTAACTGGGGATATTGTCACATATCCCCACATTATGGTCAACCCTATTTGCCGAATTCTTTTTCAGCAGCTTTGGTGTATGAATATGAGTCGCTAGAACCAAAGCCTTCGTCTTCAGGCCAGTCTTCCAGGTCACAACAGATGTCGTACAGTTTGTCAGCTACAGAATTGTCGTTGATGTCAACACCAACTTGATTGGCTACTCGCTCCATGATGTTCAGAACAAGCTGTGTGGTATTCCAGTGGTTTAATTGAAAGTGATTCATGTGATGTCTCCTCAGACTTATTAACTGGGGATATCATCACATGAATCAGGGTTGTGGTCAACCCTATCTTCTGAGGAAATTTATCAGATCTTCAACGATCTGCTCTTTGGTCTTGCAGGCTTCTTCACCCTCAACGAAGTCCATGAAGTCTCCCTCATACCACTCAGAGAATGACTGAGAAGTCAACAGGTCGAATAGACTGCTGATATTGAATGCACCAGCATCATCTAATGCTACGTTGACCATCTCCAACATATTGTTGATGGCTTCACTGACAGTCCAGCTGTTGTCTTTGACCATGTGCTCTACATGATCGACATTAGAGCCAATCGCGTAGTTGTTTGAATTTAGTGCCCAGTTGCCTTCTGCATCCATTTTGAATTTAAGTTTCATGCTTGTCTCCTCAGACTTATTTGCTTAACTGAGGCTATTGTCACATAGCCTCACATTAGCGTCAACACTAGTCGAAAATTAATTCGTGCTTGACTTTGAAGTCCCAATAACAGACCCTTTTGTTGTAGCCTGAGTTCCACTTGCGTTCTTCCGAAGATGTAGGTACATAGTAGTGACCACTACCATCATCGACAGTGATAGCCATTTCGATTACAGCACCTTCACAGCCTGCATCTGGTTGCATTGTGATGTGATACTCATTGGTGTTCTCTTTCCAGTACAGACCAACGATCATCATATCGGGGTGGATGTTAGCACGATCATATAGATCATCTTCAAGCATATTGACTACTGCGTCAGTCCACTTGACCGTTTGCTGTTGTTCGTGATTTGAATCTAGCATGGTGTCTCCTCAGACTTCTTAACTGGGGATATCATCACATATCCCCACATTAGGGTCAACGGTTAAAAGCCAACCATTGCTGAGGCGTAGGTATCACTGATATCTTCATCATCGAACCCACAATCGAACCACTCTTCCAGCTCAACCGATAGCTTACCCAGAATGAAGTCTTCTGCTGGTGGGGTGATATCATCACCTGTTGACATTTCAACTTGAATGGTGCCAGATTGGTGCTTGGCTGACATGCTCCACTCAACCGTGATTTGATCTTCAGGGTTTTCTGTGTTATACTCAACGATATGTGGAGTTAACGCTTGACCGATCTTATCCAACATCTTAGCGTTGTGTTGGCGACCTTGTAAATATAGTGACGGCTTGATTACTGATTCCATTGGGTGTCTCCTCAGACATATTTGCGTAATTGCTTAACTGGGGATAGTATCTCATATCCCCACATTAGGGTCAACCCTTTATTTGAGTTGCTTTAATATGCCGTCAATTGCCACCGCATAATCAAAGTGTTTAATCAACAGGCTTAATGCAGCAATTTGATCATCAGCTTGGTCGGCATCTTCTGGTGCATCAGATAGGTACTCTTCATTTTCCCAGTACTCAAGGCGGTCAGACAAAAAGGTTGAATCTTTATCAATAATAGAGTAGCTTAATGCATCACATTGAGCATTGTTTGCAGCTTGCTGTTTCATGTGATCGTAATCTTGCTTCATCAACAACAATTGCGGAAAAGTCAACGATTGTAGATCTTCAAATGGAACTAAATGCATGGTGTCTCCTCAGACTTGGTATTGCTTAACTTGGGGCCATTATCACATGGCCACAGGTTAGGGTCAACCCTTATTGAGAGAATATTGCATTTAGTTCAGGCATGGTGCGACAGGTAGATTCACTCACACCATACTTGGTAGTACGGGTGAATTTCTTGTAGAACAACTTACCGTTGATTAATTGGTTAGTGTAGTAGTGACCACATGCAGTACGTCTAATCACCCAAGTTTTAGCTGGGTTCCACATGCAAGGGATAAGTGCGAAAAAGTTGTTCATGAAAATGTCTCCTCAGACCTTATTGACTAAGGAGATCATCTCATATTATTGGGTTGAGGTCAACTACAGCTGACCACCAAATTTGATTTTAGCAGGTAACATATCTAGTGGCATGCCGTACTGCTTATCGTTTGATTTGGCAACAGCTAGTAGTGAGTACTTCTTACCTTTAGGTTTAATGCCAGATACTGTGTATAGGTTACCATCAGTAGCTTCAAATTCTACACCAAATGCTTTTGGATTTAAACCCTTACGTGAGGCATATTTCTCATACAACACTTTGTCTGCATTTATTGCACCTTCACCGGCAGCTGCAAGTAGCTCGATGCTGAATTTAGCAGTTGAATCAGAGTAACGAGTACCACCTTTCTTATATGCAATGCCGTGCTTATCACAGACTTCCTGCATAGCTTTAATAACATCAGCATGAACTGCATCAAGATTGCTTGATGTAAACTTAGTAATTTTTGTCATTTGTGTCTCCTCAGACTTGTTTTGCGTAATTGCTTAACTGGGGATATAATCACATATCCCCATAATAAGGTCAACCCTTTTTAACAATCTTTGTGAGCATCCCAACTTGGATCACCTTCGTCAAATATACCAAGCTGTGCCTCAAGTTGCATTCGTTGGAATGGTGAAGCTACAATATACATCTGTTGTTGCTCCCTACGAACTTTGGCATTATGTCCACTAAATTCTTTTGCACGTTCAAGGCGTTCAGGTGTTGACCTATTGTGATGATGGTCCTTACAATTGCCCTTACCTTTATTCGAACAGAACTTGGCATTTGGGTGAGCATCAGGCATTGGCTTGTTGCATTCTTTACAGCGCTTACCATCGTAGTTGATATAGATGTCAGTGATACACTTAATACCGGTACGTTCCTCGTGAGCAGCAAGAGTTGACTTCTCAACCTTTTTAGCGCAGGCTGGTGAAGCTTGGTGTTCTTTAAGACCACAACGTGCTACATTCTTTTGGCAGATAGGGCAAGGGATTTTTTCTTTGCGGTGTTCTTCTTGTTTGATCTTAGTGTTGACTTTTTCGGTGCATTGTGATGCTATACGCTCTTTCTCGTTGACGTAATTAGTCCACACTGAAGCTAAGGCTTCTCGTGCTTCAAATATATCACAATCCTCAGCGTGTTCTCCACGTGACAAGTTCTCGCTGCAATAACGACAATAGGAATCATTTACACCGTCATATTCCGAATCATACGAAGCGTCATACGCTAATGCAATACGGAACAAGATGCGATTTCCTTTACTCATCAAGTTCATGTGCTTATCGATAAGATCAGATTGCTTCTGTTCAGCATCTCTGCGATATACTTCTAATGTGTGATCACTAATTTGCATTTGCCGTCTCCTCAGACTTCTTAACTGGGGATATCATCACATATCCCCACATTAAGGTCAACCCTATTTGTTGTGACGAAGATTGATGTATCTGTGTACCATCAATGTAGCTTCATCATAAGCAGGAATGCGGTCTGCTGTTGACAAATCCATAGCTTTGTATTCCGGACCTAAGTCACCGTGACGAATAATCACCTCACTGAATTTGATGCTAAAGTAAACATCATTACCTTCGATTGTGTTACCGATGAATACGTGCTTCTCATCAACCTGTTGATCGTGAGTGTAAATTGGTGTACATTGAGGAGCTTCACGGTTTACCAATTCAGCCTTGGCAGCTTTACGTTCAGCTACTTCATTCAACTGACGGTGATACTTGGTGATACGAGGAGCATCTCTCCAATCAGACATCCAATTATCAACCATCCAATCAAGAAGAGTGCCGTGCTTGATGAAGTACTTAGCTGTGATACAACCATTCTTACCATCACAACCAGCGAACCCGATATTGTTGTGAGTGTCAACAGAGTTAGCAGACTTCTCGTCTTCTGTTTGGTTGTTGAAGATAGCTACCAAAGCTTTACCGATGTAACGAGCTTGGAAGCCTGGACGTGGATCGTTTAATGCTTCGATCATGCTTGCTTTAGTAACTAATTTAGCCATGTGATGTCTCCTCAGACGAATAAGCGGAATTGCTTAACTGGGGATATCATCACATAAACACACATTAGGGTCAACTGTTTTCAGATTCTTTTTCGAATAATTCATCACCTATATCAGCAGCAACTTTAGATATATCAGCAAGTGGTATAGACCGACGAGCATGAACATCATTCGGTGCTACGCCCAATCTGGTGTATATAGCAGACATACATATACCATAAATTGTTGATGCTGTTGTCCTTTGGCTTATAATGCCTGACGACACTGCAGAGTCAATAAATGTGTGACGAACAACACCGATTGTATATGGATCTTCATCGGGATTGTTCTTGTTGTAATCATCATACAACGCTGTTGTCACTGATATAACAGTATATGCCTTAATCATCTTACTCATGTGATGTCTCCTCAGACGAATTTGTGTAATTGCTTAACTGGGGATATCATCACATAAACACATGTTAGGGTCAACGCTTTAGGTTAAATTTTAAATTAAAACAAGCAGCCTCAGCAAACTCACATTGCTGTACATCAAAATGACCGAAATGGCAATCTTTCTTTTTAATACCCATTTCATCTGCAAGCATCTGGTACATTACATCTCGTCTCAAGTCAAGCCCAGCACTTAAACTCTGGAACTTAGCTTTGGCCTTCTTGCGAGCTTCACGTATCTCATGATTGGCCAATGTACCTAATGGAATATTTGTGAATGGATGCATGCCAACATAGCTGTCACACGAGCGATCAAGGCACATGTAAATCCAAGGCCACTCACCATAACACTTACCGTTGTATACCACACTGTTCTTCTTGATACCAACTTGGCCTTGACAATGAGGGCATTTTGTGGGAGCGTCAATTGGATCTTTCACTCGCTTAGTTGCCTTCTTCGAAGGATTCCAGGGGGTCTTCTCCTCTGGGTTTGCGTTCTTGGTGTAAGTATCACCCATATCCATAATTAAGTCCACCCTAATGCACGAGTTGTGCCAAGAACCGGAACACTGATTATACGACCTGCTACTGCACATAATAAGAAAATTGCTACGATCATGACACACCTCTGTTTAATTTGTTACCCTATTAAGACTAAGTATACTCCATTAATATGGTATGACAACAGTTGGTATCAAATTAAAGACAAAAAAATGGCCTCATATAGAGGCCTAAAGTGTAGTATAGGGGGAGCTGATGAGTGTATTATGCTGAGGAGGCTCTCGTCAGCCCCTTTGAGAGGCTGGCATCAGTAGAATAGATAAGAGATGTATAAAACATCGGTTAACAATCGACTGAGGAGGTCATCTACTGATACCAAAACTGTTGGTTCATCCTCATTTCAAACCATATTCAAATAGAGTCGTGCTGTTGACTTCATTTGAATATTGTCTGGGGCTCTTTAGTGATGATAGGGGTCCCCATATTGAGACCCCTACACCAACTGAGGAGCTTTTACAACTGTATGGCTAATATGTTATCACCGAAGTCCATCGATCTAACATCATCATACAATACAACATCAACCGGATCTTCAGTCAAATCAATGTCGTTAAATTCTCTAAAGGTTACAGTCCTGAAGTTAGGCTGAAACTCTCTCATCTGCTCAACCATTACGGTCATACTAGATGCGTACACTACATTTACACCTTCGTCAACTAGTTTGTTGGCAGCCAGTGTGATGATCATTGATTTCCCGATACCCGTTGGCATGTTCAATTTGCCGCTAGTACCAACCATTCTCATCTTACCTAGCAAGTCATGTAACAATTCCGCTTGCTCTTTCTGTTGTGTTCTAGGTTCAATCATTTCAATTCTTCCCTATGCGTCATTATCATTTATTAGCAATTTGAAGTCAACATTTTTCTGTATTGTCTGTGTTGCTTCTGATACTTGCTCTGCGATATCCCAATGTTCCAAATGCGCAGTGATTGTCTCTGGTGTTGTACCGTACCCACCGAATGATACATCATCACCACCGGCCACCATATCAAGCGCACTATCCAGGTTTATCGAAGCACTACATTGTGCCAATAATGCTATTGCCATATTCAGGTTTGAATCGAACTGTTCTTGACTTAATTTCATCTTTGCTCCTCAGCGTTATTAACTGGGGATATAATCTAATATTAAGCTCTCAATGTCAACCCTATTCTAACTTTATAATGTATCTTTCTGCAGATCCGTTAATACGAAATACTGGTACACACTCTGCAATAACTTCGCACTCATCTTCAGTGCTGTGTATACTAGCTGTGCCTGTAAAAGTCAAGCTATCACCAGGAGTGATTGTCTCGGCAGGCGTTTTCTCAGCTGTTGACATTATGAATGCCATCTTGGCCGTAATTAATCTAGCTTCTGCACTGAGGGAAGGACCAAACACATCAAGTGCTGATCCTATTCTCAACACAGTAACTGGTTTAGCAGTCACTGTAATCATATTACTCTCCCAATTCTACCAACTTACGCATTTCTGCTAGGCTGAACGATATACCACGTACTGTTTTGAAGTCTGGCAGATCTTCGGTTGTACCGATTAACAGCTGTGTTTCTTTAACAGTGAATGGGATAGTTCCAATTGTTTTGAAAGTAGAGCTATCATCACTCTTCTTGACTTGCTTGTCAACAATTGGTTCAATAACAGCTGCCTGTTGTGTCTTAGGCTCAATTGTAGTACCTTCAAGTTTAGCGATCTTCTTACGAAGCTCAGTTTTATCTTGATTGTACGAACCTTTACAGTCTTTGTTGTTAGGACCTTTATTTGCAGGACCAGTACAGTAAACTGAAATCTTAGCAGGCTTGATGAATTCGTCACCACAACAAGGACAGTTGACTTTTGCACCTTTTGGTTGTTGTCGAACTAGGTCGACTGACGACTGCATCTCAATGAGTTGACTTTTGAGTTTAGTTAGAGTTGGATCTTCGTTTTCTGGAACGGCCATAGGCACCTCCGTTGATTTTGATTTTGATGCTTCGATTGCATCCTTCTCTGCTTTCCACTCGAGGTACTCTGTTTCATACAACTTTTCAACAGGGATAGCTGATTCAGGTGTTCTCATAATCCAAATCATCGAGGGACTGCCTGTGTTTGGCTTGTACGCTTCTGCAGTAAAGTCGATGGTGTCATCTTTATCAACTCGACGCATGTGCAACTTGCCAAATAAGTAGGATGCTAGCGATACACCCATTCCATCTTTGTTGTGACGTGTTAGGAATCTGCCTGTGCTATCACGAACAATCATTAGGTTGTCGTTTTTAGGCATTTTACGGAAAAGAGCTTGACCTGTTAGTAGGTCTTGATTACACACATCAACCATAACCTCGTGTGTTTCACCAGTAGGTGTGTCACCATTCGTAGTTAGGTTTACTGATACGAATATGTGTTCTTCTTGTTCAATAGCACTGCTGACATTTGTCATTATTATTGTCTCCTCAGACTTGTTATCTAGGGTTATTATCTCCCTTCTACCCAAAAAGGCAACATAAAGTTGCCTTGTATTGGTGAAATGTGTGAAGTTATTACACTTCTTCGTAGTAGAAACTACCTGTGTATTCCTTCTTATTGATTCTCAATTTCACGATAGAGTCAAGCTTTAATGTTCTGATGATTACTTCATCTTCAAGACCACCTTGACTTTCTTCTTTCTTTTTAGGAGGAGTAAAACCTTGAATCTCTGATTCTTCGATTACTGTTGCCCCATGACGATAAACAGTATCCCCACCTTTCATGAAGATCAATTGAATATAAATTTGACCTTTGTGCTCAATTAAAGGAGAGTTACCGATACGTGTACCCCAAGGCAGACTTCCAGCAACAAAGTCAAGCGGATCTTTACCTTCTTTGATTAATTTCTTCTTAACCATATTTTCGTAAGAAGCACCAACAGTAACCGAACTACCCATTGTCAACTTCGAGATGTGTTCGAAATGTGGATTAGGGATTTTAGCAGGTAAACCGTTGCCTTTTACATAATCAGGATTCGGTAAAGTCTTGTTGACTTTAAGAGCTGAAAGATGATCGATACCAGCGAAAGTAGTACCATTTACATTTGCAAGAATTGCTGCGATATTATGTTTTTTCATTATTGTCTCCTCAGACATTTGGTTTTGTGTATTCCTTAACTTGAGACTATTATCACATCTTACTGTGTTGAGGGCAACCCTATAACACAATTAATCTGAAAACAATTGGCCGCATGTTAGTATTTTGCGAGCATGTGACGAATCCATAGTGAACCCTGTAACACAATTCAACATAGCTTCTTCCGGAGATAATCCTACACCAATCCCCCACACATTACCAGCAAAGTCAACACACCCGGTAACATTGGATGTATCACACACCGATTTGAAGTATTCAGATTCGACCATAGCGAATTGGGATAATGCATACACGAGTTCGCGTGAGTATACAACATCATTGAATTGTTGTTGGATGTGCTCACGAGCAACGGCAGGATCTTCGTTGTTGTTTGAGATGTGAACGAGCTCACGGAATTTGGCTTCGGGTAGCTTCAACGTACGCATCTTGACGTCCGTCATACCCATTAGGAATATTGTACTCATGTGATGTCTCCTCAGACTTATTAACTGGGGATATCATCACATGATTAGGTTATAAAGGCAACCTTTTTATGCCATCGAAATGACAACATTCAAACCCGCATTATTACAGGAATCTTGAACTTTATCGACCACACCTTGCAGTGTAGCTGCAGGATGGCAACCCTTCACTTTGCCTTTATATTCGATCAGACCAGTTGCGATATCTTTAGCTTGCGGCTTTGATAAGGCAGCATACTTCGTTTGCAAGCCTTTAGTCATCTGTTTAACATTAGCTGCATTCAATTCCGTGATAAGAGTGGTAATTTTCATTGTGTCTCCTCAGACTGTATATTCCACTGCTGGTCTAATTAACCAGTACAGATAGTATCTCTCATCTCATAACTCATGACAACGGCTCAGGGTAATAAACTTCACACATAAAAAAAGGATGCCTGAGCATCCTTTAGTTGACTTTCTGAGATTTATACAGCTACTGCAGCTGGTTTGAACTCTTCAGTGTTGACTTTTGTAGAATCGAATGTTGCAGCAACATTGATACCTTTTTCTTTCAATTCACGATTAAACGCTTGTGCTTTTGGTTTACTTGTGAATGAAGCGAATACCGATTTATCTGCTTTACTTCCGACCCACCATTTGTTGGTAATGTCAACGTTGACTTTTGGCTCGTTTGCTGGTTCCTGTGCCGTAGGTGCTAATGATGTTGACTTCTCACCAGAATTAGCCTTAGCTGCTTCAGCTGATTTCTTATTCCACTTCTTATGTGAAGCGTATAAGTCTTTACCAGCAAAACGGTTACGACACATTTGGTAATATGAAGCAGCACCTGCTTTAGACATCTTCAAATCACCGGTGTGGTTAACTAAAGTGTGAATGAATTGCTTACGCATTGTACCTTGTGTGAATTCTTCAGTACCAGCAGTTTCTTGTGCTTGTAAAGGACGAAATACTTTGTTAAATACATTATTGATTTTAGACATGTTATGCTCCTCAGCTCTTTCAAATTGTGGTTGATGTCTCAACCGTTAAAGATATTATAATACCCTATTGTGTTTAGGGCAACCAGATTATTAATTAATTTTGAATCTTTTTGGCTGCCTTATTGGATAAACTTGTTCTTGCCTAACCAACACATCTATCATCACCCTATATGAGCTACAAGGCAACATATAATATGGTTTTAGACACAAAAAAATACCCCACAGAATATGCGGGGTATCGGTATATCGTTAAAATAATGTGGTTACTACAATATGAATTCAACCCAAGAGTCAACAGAACATACCGCTATTACTAATGGCAGACTTAGTATCTTGTAAATGCGTTCTTGACGTTTCAATCGTTTTGCTGCTTGGATATCGGAATTGTACATTGCTTGTGCTTTCATTGTTGTCTCCTCAGACTTGTTAACTGGGGATATAATCACATATATCCGTATTTGGGTCAACACCATTTGATGAAAAAAAGGGGTAGCCATATAGACTACCCCAAACACCACCGTAGGAGACTTACGCTTTTGCAGCCTTCAGTCTGTTGACTGATGACTCTAATTCTGGTAGGCCTTTTACAACTAAACGACCTTTTGCTTGCTTACGCAATTCAGCTAAATTATAGCCTGATTCTGTATTGTCAACTTTACCTTCTTTCTCGTTGACTATTGAGTAGATCTGACGTTCACATGCTGTATCTGAACTCGGATCTTGTGAATCTTTACCTTTGTAGTAAGACTTAACTGTACCACCATTTGCACGTTTCTTTGCGTTGTAGAAGTATGTAGATGCACCTTTCTCTGACATACCTAAATTTGCTACATACGATGTTGTACATGCGTTTTTCAATTCTTTACCAGTTAAACCTGCTTCAACTGATTCGTTATATTTGTTTAATGCTTGATCTGCTTTACTTACTGTCATGATGTGCTCCTCAGCGATTCATGTATTCCTTAACTTGAGACTATTATCACATCGGAGCGTTGAAAGGTCAACCCTGTTGTTTAATCTTTTTCTTAACCTTTTCGATAACATCGTCAAGCACATCGTCACACACATCAGGTGTTAGTCCATCAGAAACCCATTTTGTAATACGACTGACCATCAATTTCGCCAAAGAGTCAACCTCATCATTATACACCAATTGGTTGAATTCGAGTGTATACATCATCTCTTGATCTTCTGTTGCAAATTGGATCGATTTGATGTACGATTTAGGTACGATGAATTCGTGTCCCTCTGCGGTAGTCACGATATATTGCACTTCAACGCTATTGCCGTTATCGATGTCGTTAACACGAACAAGAAAACCACATTCTTCATCAATACATGCGACATCATCATATTTGATGTGTAACTTTGCGTTGATTGGTAAATCGTTGATTGGTTCACTTAGATATAGTACTACTACTTCGCCTTGCATGATCGTCTCCTCAGACTTAATTAACTGAGACTATTGTCACATAGTCTCGTATTAGGGTCAACCGGTAATATGTTCAGCAACCATATTATTCAACACATCTCGTCCGAGTGTATCGTATGGTGTTTTGGAAAAGTCAACAGTCATAATGATGGGTTGACCTTTATCGAAAGATAGTATATCGTCAGCATCACCATGTGTGAATAACGTCTCACGATCATTATCCATGAGACGAATCACACCACCACAACCATCTCCGTTAGGGATATCTTCATTCTCATAACCAGCAGCAAGATCAGCAACAGATGTGATAGCTTCATCTGAACCGTATGAGAACTGTTCTAACACAAAATTGACGATATCTTGCTCATCACCAATTAATGTTAAGTCAACAGTTTGTTCATCTGTTGACGATTCGATACCACGAAATGCAGCACCTTCATAATTCCAACCAATTATAGTAATTTGCATGATGTTACTCCTTACCTAAGTATTGAGTTTCTAGTTGTGATTTAAGAGATTTCCACTCTTCCAATTCTTTACTTACCTGATCGAACGCATCTTGTTCGTCTTCAGGATCGATATCATCTAAGAATGATTCACACTGCTGGATTTTAGAATCGATATAGTTATCTTCAACGATATCGCCAATTTGCTTTTCTGTAAGTAAAACTGATAATGCCATTTGATGTCTCCTCAGACTTCGTATTTCTTAACTGGGGATATAATCACATATATCCCCAATTGGGTCAACCCTTAATACGGATAATCTAAATAAACTTTGTCTTCTTTTCCGATGTAGATGAACGCATTACCTTCTTCGTTCCCATCTTTATCGATAAAGTCAACACTCACGATGATAACAACTTGACCGTCATCATCAGTCATTGACAAATTGGTTTCTTTGATTGATTTAACCACATCATTAGCAAAGCCACTGCTCTCACCTAGCTTGTTGATAAAGTCAACACTCATGGGGGTAATCACTTCTGTGATTAAACGTTGGATTGTTTTGAAATCTTCTGGTTTAGAAGTATTGAAATAACTGCTCATTGTGCGTCTCCTCAGACTTGATTAACTAAGACTATTGTCACATAGTCTTAGTTTTGGGTCAACAGGATATTAGGTTAAATTATTCATGTAACCATGGAATGTTATGTGACGACCACGACCAGGTACAATGCCGTGATCTGTGGCTTGACCATTACCCAAAATTGTAGTAGGGTCATCTTTATTGAAAAAGATCCAATCACCACCACCTAATGATTTGCGTTCAATTTGATTAACATCAACTTGAGTAACATGAGCGATTGCAGCTTTAAGAGCTTTCGATGAATTGTATGACATATTGTGTCTCCTCAGACTTAATTAACTGAGACTATTGTCACATAGTCTCACATTATGGTCAACCCTATTTTGGAATAAACCAATGTTTTAATTCATCACGGATTGTTTCCCAATCAGAAAGTTCTTGACTTATTTTTGAAAATAAGCAATCATCTTCATCCAAATCATCTAAGAAGCTCTCACACTGCAGTATCTTTTGATGTACAAAATAATTGTTGACTTCTACTCGATTCATTAGACCGTTGTTATCAACTACAACATTACAATCAGCTTCATCCAAATCACCATCAGTTAGTGAATCGATCAAGTTAGATGTTGTTAATGTGTCCATTACAAGTGCAAACTCACTATCTCTACCGTTAAGTGAAATAGTTACATTGTTTTGAAACTTTAGAAAACCGAATAATGTGGGCATTTTTGTCTCCTCAGACTTAGTATTGCTTAACTGGGGATATAATCACATATATCCCTAATTGGGTCAACAACTAATCTTCAGATTTATGCATTTCATTCCAGTCTTCATATGTGTACGACATACCGGAACTTTGCATACTAGTCAACAGGTTGACTTCTGGATCGTATGATAGTACGGCACCAGCTACTTCAAAACGCTCTTCATCTGCGTACCACCAATTCACTCCAATGTAAACATCGTAGTTGCCACTTTTTCTTGGCGTGATTACTAGACCTGATTCAGGTGTAATGAATTTCATTTTACCAGTACAATCATCGTTGATCTCACCACCAAGTTCATATAGCTCTATGATTTGTTGTGCAGTGTTGTGTTCAGCGATGTTGCGAATTAGTTTTGTGATATTAAGCTTTTTCATGACGTCTCCTCAGACTTATTAACTGAGACTATTGTCACATAGTCTCAGTTTTGGGTCAACAGTTAAGTTGAGAATGTGTCATATTGATAGTTGATAATACAACCAGGAAATACTGCATGAATTGCATCAGTGATCTTAGATTCCAAAACTCGTTTGTCGCCTTCGAACTCCCCATCTTCACTACAAAAGTCAACAGCCCAATCGATAATTTGATTTTCGATGGCCATTAGCTCTTCATTTTCACCTGCACAATGTTCGTTAGATGAAATGTCGAAGCCGTTGTAATTTGCATGATATGTTGCACTAATTGTTTGTTGCATTATTGTCTCCTCAGACTTATTAACTAAGGCTATTGTCACATAGCCTTAGTTTAGGGTCAACAACAATCACACACTATCTTTATTATTTTGCCATAATGTGGCAGCGTAGGCAGGAGACACACCAAGTTCGGATTGAAACTTTTTAATAGCTGTCGACCGATTTAGGGTGCTTTCTTTCTTCATTTCCTGTAGAATAATGATAGCTTTATCTTTCTTAGATAGCTCTGGTTTGGTCATAGTAGGTTGCCTCACTTTGGGTGTGGCTTGTTGCACTACCTCATTTCTAGATTTGTGCACCACACTGGTTGGTTTGGTGGCACCAGACGGAATCCAGTATCTTGGGTATGATGTCATGTTGGTTGCTTTAAGCACCACACTACCTTTATTGCTGTACTCCATAGAATCTGTGTCATTCTTAGTGATCTTCAATGACCCATATTCTCTGTATATGGCAAGGTACTGCCGACAATCGACTTCTTCCCACCGCATAACGTACTTCTCCCGTTTGATTATGTAATTATCACACATTACCCTATAAAATCAACGTTTAGTTTACCACATAAATGTGTTGCCCCAAATACCCTGTTATAGGATGATAGCTATATCAAGTAATGGCGCCCGAAATCTGGCGAAGACAAACACGGAGAGTGCCTGAATGTAAATCACTCATGGTATATGTGGCCTCCCACTCTTGCCACGACAGGGTAAATCGTCGACCATGTTGGTTCTTCACGTCCGAGAGCGGCCTGAAGTGTTGGAGACCAGAAATGTGTAGCGAAATTCGTGGGATCTGGGACCTGATAATAGTACACATCGCGTGCAATCCCGCGTATTTTGTGGGATAACCATGCATTTCTCATGAATGGAAACTGAAATTCACCTAATTTGGTCGATACCACCATAGATTTTAGCGCTCCCTGTACCGATTCAAATTGATACGACTGCAATACCACATCACATGGCGAGCCTGGGAACCTTCTGTTGTTAGTTAGCACACGATTCATGATGACATAAGCCACTGCAGTCATTGATTCAGCTGTTTCTCCACGAGCCTCACCATAAATTGCCAAAGCAATGCAGTTGATTTGCTTTTCATCATCAAATAACAGCTGCGCATAATCTTCATTATACGAGTTATCTAGGTAGTCCAAAGGAATGACGTGACTTATTCGGCTAATCTTCACTTCTTCCTTTATATCGCTTATTTGAAGCGTATTATAAAGCATTATCGGAAGCATTATAAGCAGCAGTAACGTGTGGATGTGAAGCTTCTTGTCAATTATGATCCTAATCATGCTGATTGCCCAGATAATACAGATGCCCAATCGATGCATATCAGAAAAAAGAACAAGGCAACACCAACAGCTTCGACCACAGGTGGTAAAGCGTATCCGCCATTTGCTAGTTTACGTAATCGTTTAATAATCATTGCATGAATCTCCTCAGCTCATACACATGAGTATACTACATCTCACATTAGGGTGCAACAGATTATCCCAAAAATATTGATGCTTTCCCTGTTTTTTGTTTTGTGTTGCTACGTGTCATTTTGGGTTGACAACTCCACAATTATGCCAAACTTTTTTGATGGCGAAATGTAAGGGAACTTTTCTGGTGGTAAGATGTAAGAGAAGTTCCAGACAAAAAAAGGCAACACTGGGGTCGTGTTGCCAAAAAGACCTAAGGGAGGTCTGCGCTAAAAAGCCATGTCTGAAATTAATATACGGTATATGTTAGGAATCTTCAACAGTTTCTTCGAAGAGTGTTACCACATTTGTATTGTTGGATTTCGCATACTCACGACACATGTGTGCGAAGTATTCATACGACTGGCTTGGTGTGCCATATCCATCAGCTGGTGCACCTAGTTCACCTTTCCACTCTCGTGTGGCACCAGGTTTACCGTCAGGTTTAAGGAATGTCATAGCCAGACGTTTGTGTTCAATTTGGTTATCATCACCAGACAAGATAGTTTTTGTGATAACTTTAATGCGAGCACCGTTTTCGAATTCAGCACCACCGAATGCAGCGATTTGTTGTGCAAGTGGATTTGTCATAAATGACTGTAGTAGTTCTCGTTCCAAGAAATCGCTCATGCGTGTGACTCCGTAAATACGTTATTAAATGAATTGAGATGATTATCTTTCAATTCTTTGTAAAAGGGTACAACAATCTCCATAGCGAATGTTGTGTGGTTGAATTCAATCCAAATGACAACCATCTTCTCTCCACCTGAGTTCTCTTTATTCTCGGTAGTGAAAGGTAGGTTGTGTTGATTAGCTGCAGTTTCGAAGAACGTAAGGCTCTCCGGAAGCAATGTGCATAATTTCTTTCTCATAGAACTCTCCTCAATTCAATATAGTTATTATCCCCTATTGATTGAGCCAAGACAACCACCAAACGCCACACAAAGGAAAAGCGTCACAAGGACGCTTTTTCTGACTTACTGGTTAGGGATTAGGCTGCAGCAACTGCTACCTTGTCACCTTTATTAACAACACCTTTGAAGATGTTCGCTTTAGGTAAGCGAAGTAGTGTGTTAACTTCAGTTGCACGTTTCTTGGTTAAGAATACACCAGCAAGAGATGCGATGTCTGCTTTGTTACCACGACCTGTGCGGTAAGTACTGAATACTGGTTTACCGGCTTCTGCTTTTTTCAACGCCTCTTCACGCTGTTCGTTCATAACGTGTGCCTGTACGTGGGCTAAGTAAGTTGAAGCAGTTGTCTTTTCCATTTTCAGCTCTTTAACGAAACGCTGAATACAGATTTTACGAACTTCTTTGTTATCAACAGTTGAATCACCGTAAACTGCTAAAAGGATTTCTAACGCTTTGCTCATTTTGCTTGATTTAGTAGTAGTCATAATATTTCTCACTTATATTCAAATTTAAAAGAATTAACAATTTAGTTACCTTATTCAAGTTTGATTCAGTTGCGACCCTGTCCCAAACTCATGTGATCATTATCAATTAGGGTAATTCATTTGTCAACCTATTTTTTAAAATATTTCTGTAAGTGTGTTTGCGTTACTTACTACTGCGATATATCTTAAAACTGGTTGCCGTTTCCTAACTCGGTATCGATCAACTTGTGACTAAGTATACCGACTTAAATTCATACGACAACAGATTAGGGTAATAAACTTAATTGAATGTGGGCCTGGTATTGGTAGTTTTTTTCTTCCTTATATAAGGGGGGTAATCGATGTACCCACACTTACTCTTCAATCCGTTGTCACAATCAAGCTAAATGCGGATGATGTATTTGTTTTCAAACATAATATATTAAATCAAACGATTGAGGAATAATCACATGTGTACACAACTTAATGCATCATCTAACGAGTTCTTAAAGCTTATCTCTGAAACAAACTTAAAAACTCTTGCAGTTGATGGTGTAAAAGAACTAGCAGCAAAACTTGCTCCTAAGTTCATCGGCCTTATTAACATTCCTATGTTGGAAGGTAAAGAACGCGAAGAAATGATGGAACAAGATCATCTATGTACCCACATCATGATGGAAATCGAAAACCAGTGCTATCAGATAGTTGAAGCTGAACGAATGCGTGTTAGCGAGTTGTTCGAAGCAAAGAAAGCTGACCTGTCACCTGATGCTGCAAACGAACTTCAAGTTGAACTGGGTAAAGGTTATACCGAATATCAGTATGACCTGCGTAAGCGTGAATCGGTATTGATTGCTGAAATCATTAGTCTTCTACCAGCCGAAGATGTTCGTTCATTTATGGAAGTGTACGGCACAATTGCTCGTATGCATGAACGTCAGCAAATGCAAGCTATGCAAGGTTTGGGTGGTCTTGAAGATCTACTAGGCCAAATGATGAATGCTGATGAAGATCAACAACAACCTGTCGATAAAGACACAGACCTAAGCACAATCGAACGTGCTGTCGATCAAGTTCAACACTAATCAAATAAAAGGGTATTAAGTGTTGACTTAATACCCTATATCTGTACAATAGGGGCTATCAAGTGATGGCTCCTGAACCCTGGAGAAGACAAACACGGAGAGTGCCCCATTTTCAATGTGGTCCATCGATGTGCCAGCAAGCCCACACCAATCAAAAGATTTGCATTTTCGAGTAGCCTTCCAACCTTATTACTGTATACTAGTCCTCAGTTAAGCAATTACACAAATTCGTCTGAGGAGACAAACATGTCAGAATTAAATACAAAACCAACTAAAGCAGCCACAGCAGTAGCGAAAGATCTTGACATTCAAGAATACTATGGTGAGAAAGAAGTCCGTTGGTTCCAAATTGCTGCTCGTAATGCAGTATATGATCACTTAGAAAATGGTGTTAAACGTATTCTTATACACCTTCCAACTGGTGCTGGTAAAACGATTACCATCGCTTGTACATTAGATGATCCACGTATGCGTTCTGTTTTAGGAATTAAAACTGACCGTAAATTGCGTGTGTTATTCTTCGCTCACGTACATCGTTTATTAACACAAGCAGAACAAACATTTATGGATGCCAACCATGTTGAGATTCGCATGTGTTCTGCATTTACACCAGTTACTGATGAAGATATCAAGTGGGCTGATGTGGTTGTTATTGATGAGGCACACCACGAAGCGATGATGTCTATACAAAATCAATTAGACAACATTGGTGAGCTACCTATTCTTGGGTTAACAGCCACACCTGATCGTCCAGATGGTATGGTCATTAAATTTGAAGAAATTGTTGCACCAATGAGTCGTGAACAAGCAGTTTCAGAAGGTTGGTTAGCTGAAACTTCGATCTACTCTTATGTTGATATGTCAAGCAATAATAAGACAGAAGTTGTTTGTGATATTCTTGCTGAGTATGCACACACGATGGGTCAAACGATGATCTTCATGAAAACACGTGCTGAGGTGGCTGCAGTTACTGAATTCTTAGTTTCGAAAGGTTATTCGGCAATTGCGTTGACCACTCAAACCAACAACCAAATTGGTGAAGAGCTGGATGCGTTTGGCCGAGGTGAAACACAATTCTTGGTCAACTGTGCCAAGATTGGTGAAGGTGTTGATGTGTCAGGATGTACTACAGTATTCCTTGGAAGACAACTACGTTCGTACACACTATTGAATCAGTATGTTGGTCGTGCATCTAGACCTGACAGTGAATGTAATGTTTGGGAATTAATCAACCCACTTGCTGGTAATAATTTAGATACAACTGTTGTTGTTGGTACTCCAAAAGCCCACACGCTTATTCATGAGCAAGATGGTCAGTTTATTGAAAATGAGTTTAACTATGTGGGCCATCAAACCGGAATGGTGTCTGGTTTAACCATGTTTGGTTAATAATTGGTTGACCCTAAAACGAGGCTATGTGATAATAGCCTCAAGTTAAGAAATACTTGCTGAGGAGCAGAACAATGGTTAAATTCAATGTAGAAAAATTAGTAGTTAAATATCAAATGATGAGCAGCATTACACCAGCATTAGGTGGTTCAATGAGACTTGCTCATTATGATGAAAATGACCAAGAAGTAATCACACGTGTGGCAATTCCTTTCGCTGTGGCTCGTTCTTGGAAAGAAGAATACAAACAAACTAAGTACATGGTTCCAATCCCAGTAGCTGTTGTCTATTATGATGAAATGGTAGTCATGATTGAAAAAGGCCCACAACTTCCAAAATACATGTTGGAAGATCCAGAAAAGTATGGTGCACTTTTTGATGACGAGAAACCATTTACGGCACACGTAGAATCTAACTTAAAAATCATTCAACGTAATGTCAACGAAAGATGGCACACAGATGGCACAATGATGTATGAACTACCTCAAGACTTAGAACATGCGTTCAAAACAAGTCAACAGTTAACTGCTGATGGTGTGTTCAAGAGTTGTGAAGTGCCTACTGTGAAATTCTCAGAATTGAATCTTGCAGCGAATGTTGAAAATCCATCAGGCCACACTGTGGTTCTTATTAAGAATGCAGCTGGTAAGATTTTCACCACACCACCTATTTTCAAGAATATTGCTGAAATGCGCAATTCTAAGTTGAAATCTGATGAAGGTAAGAATGATGACAATCGTTTTGACCTAATCGAAAAGATGTTCGATGTCAACATGGAATTTGCATTATCTGCTGGTAAAACGGTTGGTGGTATATTCGGCAATAAAGCAGTAAGTCCACTAGGTCTGCCACAGTTAATGATTGCGTTGACCACAGTAAACTTGCCCAACATTAGAACGTCTGTTCGTAGTACATTCCCAATGGGCATGTCATTTTTACAAGCATACGCGTGGTTGACAGGTCTAATGGATCAAACAGATGACCTTCCATCACTTATCAAAATGCGTGCTCTAATGAAGATGTTATGTCAAAAAGGTATTTTCAAGAAGAACACCATGGATCGTGTATTCAGAAAAGATAGTAAAGGTCAACACAAAATCGCCACACCTACTCTTAAATCAGTAGAAGAATTACAGGCACATGTTGACACACAATCTGAAGCAGAACGCTTAATAACTGTTGACAAAGTGTTACGTAGTAGTACCAAGAAATCAACTAAAACAGATGGTGCCACAGGCATGCAGATTGAAGACTAATTAATATCATGGATGTGGCTTTAATCGAGTCGCATCCTGTTGTCTTACATAGGGTATGGACATATAATAGTCATAGTTAATTAAGAACAACACTACTGCTGAGGAGCAACATTATGTCACAACAATCTAATTTTTCACATGGTTTCCAACTTATTCGTAATGGTCAAGTAGAAATCGATACAGATTACTCTGGTAAAAGAGATCACGCTGTTATGGTTATCGATGGTAAGCATGAGCACCACTTTAGTCCTGATTCACGTGTTAGTCGTGCATTAACAAACACACCACTTCAAGAAATCGAATCTCGTATTAGCGGTGGTTCTTTCTTCTTACAAAATGGTGAGTTGATTTCTTTTAAAGATGGTAACAAGAAACACTTCACACACACTGATGATTCAATTCAAGCGTTAATCGATAATATCGGTTATACAACTGATGATGATGCGATGGGTGGTTACAATAACCTGAACACACGTAAATTACGTTTACAGTCTGTTCGTTCAAATGTTGAACTTGAAGTACCTGGATACAATGCTGGTGGTGATTTCAACTCTGAATTGTCATTTGCGTGGTCACCTTTTGAAACTCATGTTTCATCAGTATTCCGTCTTGTACGTTTAATTTGTACAAATGGTATGACAGGTATGACTAATTTCCTAAACACTAAAATTCCATTAGTCAACCGTTGGGAAGAACATTTAGACATCGCTAACAAACAAATCCAGAATAAAGTTACTGGTATGATGGAATCTCGTTTTGGACAAATGGTTGACCAACCAGCCACAGTACGTGATATTCAACGTGTGATGGATCATATCACAAAACGCTTGAAAGTTGAAGGAAACCAAAGTTCAGAACAAACTCGTACAATGTTGTTAAACACAGCACGTATGATTGATCCACAGGTACACCTTACTGGTTATTTGTCAAGCGTTTTTGACGATGGTCGTGTGGCTGATCAATTACCAGGACACATCTCAATGCACACACTGTGGAATATGATTACAGAGTTGACCTCTCACACAATTGCTGCAGATGATTCTTCCGACTTCGCACTTGACAAATTTGCGAATGAAGTATTGTTCGACAGGTTAACAGATTCTAGTGTGGGCCTATCTGGTGTTGAAATGAACAACAATTTCAACAACGTTGAAGCAGCTCTTATGCACCACCAGTTATAATTCAACCCAACCTTTCAAGGGAGCCACAGTGCTCCCTTTTTTGTGTGTTCTTATAGCACACACCCATCGTGTGAAACTCATTGTCAGATGTCATATAACATTATATTGTAAGTCCTGTTGTTGAGCGAGGCTAAACCCTCAGTTTATAACAAGATTTTCAAAACGAAGCAGTATAACGCAATATAAACGATTATTACATCAGATAGGACTTCTGATGGCAAAAGTGTAAAATAAGCGCTTAGAATCGATTATAAACAACTTTAAATATGGACATTGCTGTTACCACGGAACCGTATAGAACCATGAAATCTCCATAGACAACACCAGTAAACCCGCATGAGACCACATTCTTACTTGTCGTCAATTTACAAAGTTGCAATTTTGAAAACGCATCATACCGCGGGGTCTACCCAATTCATCTCTAATCTCAACTCGATCCATTGTCGGTACAGGCATGGATTTATGCCGTTTTAATGTTGTATTATATTATAGGGTTGCTTATACTTATTACATGTTCAGAACGCAACTGAACTAACAAAAACAAGCGCATGTACAAGCGTTATACTAATAATAAGTTTAAAAGGTATTAACTTTGAATAGAAGTAACCATAACGGTGGCTATCCACCATAATTAATAATTGAATAAAGTAAGGTGATTATCATGGCTAAAGTAACTCAAGTAACAAGCATCGCACGTGAAGGTTCTAACATGGCTAGAGCGTTAGGAATCTATCAAACAGAAGCTGGTAATGTAGATGCAGACATCTCGTTACGTCAACGTTGTATCACAGCTTTCCAAGACCAATTGGGTCAAGTGAAAGTAACAGCGGCCACATACTACAATCTATGTGTGCAAAAGATGGAAGCGATCCAAGTTGAGCAAGACGAGAAAGTCTTAGCGTCAAAACGCCAACATAAATTCAGTGCTGTACGTACTGAGAATGCATCAAGCGATGTGGCTAAGAAAGTCCACTACTTCTTATCAAAGAAGGGAGCACAGGACTATGCAACTAACCATAACTTTGGTGGTGTTGTAAAGGGCATAGTAGAACCTGGTCAAACAGTTCACTTTTAATGGCTAGCTATTGAGTATGAGGCGTCTGTCGCAAGGCACCTCATACCGGCTCAACCATTCACCCGAATTCCAATCCGTATTAAAATACTCACAATCATTCTAAATTTCCTGGAGACTATCATGGTACCTGTTATACTGTCAGTGTCTGAAATGGAGCAATCTCTATACACATTAGAGATGTGTGTGGCTACTCTTATGGAAAAGACTGAACGTGAACCAATGACAACAGATAAAGAACACATCCACGTGTATTCTGAATTATTGTCATCAACTCAAAAGATGCGCACTGCATTAGTAGAAAAAGGTGTGGTTCTTGAAGCACCAATGTACCTAATCTATATGCAAGCAGCACAACCTGACAAACAAATCCAATTATCTGCCTAATAGGGTAGCATTCTTACTCTGTTTCCCAGATAATGGTTATAAGTTAATTATCTGAGGAGATGGAATATGAGTTGTAGAACAGTAACCACAACACAAGGTTGGATGATCGCATACAACCTCAAATCAATATCGGTACCACTTGAGTACACTGGGTGTCCTGAACATGGTAGACACAACGATAAGTTTTGCTCTACATGTGGTGAACCAACTATAACATACACAGACGACAATGTGTGTGATATGTCAGTGTACGATATGGCAGACCACCTCAAATATCCACACAATTCTCCTGATAGAGAATCTCATGAGTTCCATACAATAATGCAAAAAGGTTGGCCAGTTCAACCAGATTGTGATGTTGACATTCGTGGAATGAAGCAATTGCTTGCATCTAACGATTGTGAGGTGTTTGGTGATAATGGTGAAGATTCTGTTATGACACACTATGGTGAGACATCTCGTAAGTTCCACCTAACCAAAGAAGAGTTCACTGAACGGTATGCTGATCTAATCGAATCTATGGAAAAGTACTTTGGTCAGGTGATTGTTGTGTTCACTACAACTGTAGTCATCAGCTACTAGGAGATAGAAATGAATATTACAACCGAAGGCCACATCAGAATTCCATACGGGAACCAAATGTTCCTACTTGCCCTAGACTCATTGAATGACGACCTAATCAATAAGACCACTTACATCCTTGGTGAGGATGGAGATGATGGTGCGGTTGTGGCTGAAGCTACATACCACCATAAAACCAAAACATTCGAAGTAGAATATCGTGTGGATGGTCCAACAGATGAAGGCCAACAAGAAAGACCTGGCCCGACTATGAATAATCCTGAAGCGGTTGGTTACTGGTTAATCGATACTCATCCAGAGTTTGGGAAGAATGGCCAATGAATGTATTACAAATACGTAACAAACTGAAACGTCAAATCTGGGATCGACAGAGCACCCTACTGTCTGAAAGCTATACCAAACACGTTGGTGGTAGTTGTGATAACGATTCATTCATATTAACCATCGCTCCAATTGGAATATCAGAATCAACAGATCCTGTGGCTATACAGGCACGATTTGATTCCATTGCCAAATTAGAACAAATGCTTGTTGACTTAGATGTCAAAGGTAGTGTTCGATTGGCTGAAGATGAGGGCCACAGAATCTACATCAATCTACCTAGAGACCAGAATGGGTAAGCCAGCCACTTGTTTCAAATGCGATAAGGAGGGCCTCCGTTGGGTTCTCAATCGCAAGAGAGACGAATGGGAGATGCATGACATCCATGGATTCAAGCATGTGTGTAGTCCGTGTGACCTTTTTGAGAAGAATGAGAGAGAAGCTCCCATAAGGGCCGAGAGGGCTAAATGGAGGCATGAACGTAATAGAAGAAGGTTGATTGGTGTATCACTTACGAATAGGTTGCTGGAGAATGGTTTGCTGGACGACCTAGGGATAAAATAAAAGGGCCCTTAGGCCCT
>ERZ1046148.352-NODE-352-length-28903-cov-11.418816_pt1 | contig 28903 bp, 43 predicted proteins | sample MGYA00383090_ERZ1046148 | MGnify/ENA primary metagenome ERZ1046148 (study PRJEB29581, sample SAMEA5548360) | metagenome | biome: marine; feature: coastal; material: water | depth 25 m | study: Short-term variability in the microbial, nano- and picoplankton... | reverse complement strand
AAAAAGGCTATATGAAGACTAAACCTATAATTACAATTACTGACATTACAGATAATTTAGACGGATCTTCTTTAGTTAGTTTTGAGACTAATGAAGCGTTCGACAAAATATATCTTAAAAATACCGGTAGAAAAAACTTGACGAACAGAGATTTAGAGAAGTATCTTACAGAAATAATAACAAAAGCAATAGAGGAAAAAGATGGATTTTCCATTAAAAGAAAGAGTAAATGACAATGAATATCAAAAACGAAGTAGTCTTAGCGGTTATCATTATTGCAATAACAGCTCTATTTGTCGCGAATTTCACAATTCTTTTTAAAATGCATGACGACCAACAAATAATTAAGAATAAAATAGACTTAATAAATAAATGACAAGCCAATTAAAAAGTAGTTTAACAGACATTCTTGCAGATGTAGCAGTAGGTGCTATAGTTACAGCGGTATTTTATTTTTTATTTTTAGTAGGAGGGCATTCTTCTCCCCTTGGAGCCGCGTTTGGGTTAGGAGCTTGGGTATTCTGTATTTGGACGGGAGTGCATTGCATGTTGACTGACGGAGGGTCTATTGTTATAGTGAGCCTATTGTTAGGGAGTGTAGGTATAGCAGTAGGGATAGTGCTCCTTATTGTTAGGCTTCTTATGGGGCTATTAGTGTGAAAAATTTATGAAAGAAGTAATAAAAAATATTCTAGACGAATATAACAAATCTTCACCCCAAATAAACTTGGATAGTGATTCAGCAAGGAATGAGTTAGCTGTGTATATAGCAAAAGAAATATCAAAGCCGAAAGAATATGTAACCCCTGAAGAAGAACTTGGGGAGGTGATCCATCATGATGGTCAAGTAATTATCACACTATGATTTCTAAAATTTAGGAAGTTTTGATGCCTAACTTCGCTATTTTAATAGTCTTAGATATACGGAAAGATGGCTGAGAGGCTTAAAGCGCCGGTTTGCTAAACCGGTATACAATTAAAACCTGTATCGCGAGTTCGAATCTCGCTCTTTCCGCGCTTTTAAAAAAAGAAAATAAAAAAAGAAAATAAATAAATAAATAAATATGGAAACAAAAAAAGTATTATTATGGTGGTTCTTATATAACATTGTAGGGACTTTAGCAGGAGCGGGTGTTGGTTTAGTTGGAGGGTTCATCGGTGGATTCTTCGCAGGTATGTTAGGCGCACCTGAAGGATTTCAAGTTTTAATATTAGCTCCTGTTGTTATTGGCGCTCTAATTTGTAACTTCTTCGTCTTTAAATGGGCAGTAGGGAAAATCATAGAACAGTAACAAATGGAAAAAAGTCAAGGCAAACAAATAAACTTCGAATATGTTTCAATATTTAGAACAGATCAAGAGTTTATTAATTATTATGTAGACGGAGTCGGGCAAGTAAAGCAAAGCGATTTTTTCAAAAAAAACAATAGTAGAAAAAATGGCATAGAGTTTGTTTCTTAATTGTAACATCTCATTTCTGTAAAAAAATGTAACACAGGAAGTAAACTACTTTGAATTCAGTCTTGAATGGTGGATTAAAGGAGGGCTTGTTAACGCAGCAGTGTTATCAAGCTCTTTTTTTATAGCTATTTTTTACTTCAATAACAACTACAAGTTCTGGATTATGCGTAGCCATTCTGGCAAGCATATTTTTGCCTTTTAAAAAACTTGACTAAACAGAACCATGACAGTAAGTTAAATGCAAACATAGGCATGAAGTTCGATTTTATAAGAGTAAAAAATTTAAAAAATGGGTTTGCGGAAGTCGAGCTGGATTTCGATGACGAGTTTATATCTTCGTTCGAAAAAAAGACAGGAAAAACTTTTTGTCAAAATAATTTACAAGAATACGTGATTCAAACAATCCAAGACTTAATAGATGAAACCGACAAGTAAAGAAAAACAAGCAGGGAAAGGGTCTGACCCTAGAAACTGTTTCTCGAATAGTTTCAAAAACAATTACGACTTAATAAAATGGGGGGAAAAAAAGGACGATGGTAGAAAAAAAGATAAAAACTGAAGAAGGTTACTGTTTTGATTTAACCTTACAATCAGACTGTTTTTATAACACTTTAAGAGTCTATAAAAATAGGGACGAAGATGCTATCGATTTAAGTCATTATACTTGTGGTTTGCCAGAAAACATAGGAAAAAAAACTTTATTTTGGAGCATGACTTTAAATAAAGAACAGGCTTTGGCCTTGGGTATAGGTTTAATTGATTCTGTAAAAAATGAACAATAATATTCATTCTTGCGATAACTGTAAAAATAGCAACTTAAATGCAGAAGATCTAACTTTAAAACAAACGTACCAGCAAAAAAAAATAAAAACCTTATTCCTCTGTAAAGGATGTTTAGATCATTACGATAAAAATAATGAAATTATTAAAATGCGAAGGTTGCGGTAAAGATTTTGAGTCAAAAAGAAAAAAAAGATTTTGTGACCCTAAGTGCAGAATAAAAAAAGGGTCATCTAGTAAAAAGCAACTTAATTCTAACCAAATAATAATCGAGAAATTCCTCAAAGAACCAAAAAAAACGTGGTCGAATAGGCCCGTAATGATGAGAGAACTTTCTTTTTGTAAGATTTTAACAAAAAAGTACGGAAAAGAATTTTGGCTTAGAGTCAAGCCTAACTTTAAAATAATAAGTTTATCTTGGTTTTTTTCTCCTAGAGGCAGAGAGTATCTACATACAGAAAAAGCTAAACTAAGTCTTGACTTTTCTAAAGAAAGAGTTTACCCTAAAAAAGTAGAAAACGAAAACCCTAAAAAGTTTAAAAAAATCAAGAAAACATTACTTGATTACCTAAGAGGATGAGCAATAAAAAAATAAAAGAGTCTTTATCTCCAATAGAACAAATTGGAGAATACCTGAAAGAAAATAAGCAATTTCATTTAAATTACGAACCTACTTATGATTACACTGTTTCTAGTGGAAGCCTAATGTTAGATTTAGAAATGGGAGGAGGTTTAAAACCTAGTATATTTAGAGCAACAGGTATTTCTGAAGGAGGAAAAACATCATGCTCTTTATCTTTTGCTAAGAACTTTTTAAATACAGTCGAGAACTCCTTCGTTTTTTATGTAAAAGCAGAAGGAAGGCTCTCTGAAGAAATGATAGACAGGTCAGGAATAGATAAAGATAGATTTTTTATATTTAAATCTAATATATTCGAAACAGTTTTAGACGCTATAAGAGGTCTTATTTCGGATAACCCAAAAGATACGCGTTATTTTTTTGTAATAGACTCTATAGATGCTCTCGTTCCGGTTAATGACTTAGATAAACCTTTTACAGAGGCGACCAAAGTAGCAGGAGGGTCCGTTTTAGCTTCTAATTTCTTAAAAAAAATGGCATTGCCTTTAACTTCTAAAGGTCACATCTGCACTATTATATCTCAAGTAAGAAGTACTGTTAAAATTAATCCTTATGAAAAAGCTGACCCTAAAATGACTAATGCTAATGGAGGTAACGCTCTTTTACATTACTCTGATTGGATTTGTGAATTTAAACAAAGATATGCTAGAGATTTAATACCTCCAAACTCGAAAGAGCCAGAAGGGCATTGGTGTAAAATACTTTTTTGTAAGTCAAGCAACGAAAAAACAGGAGTAGAAGTAAAATATCCAATAAAATATGGCAGAACAGGAGGGAAAAGCATTTGGGTAGAATATGAAATTCTAAACATGTTAAAAACTTTTGACATGATAAAGCCTTCAAGAGCTTGGATAACGGTGGAAAAAAGTTTTATAGATGAGCTTTCTGAAAATAATTTTGAAATTCCTGAAAAAGTGCAAGGAGAAGAGGCTTTTAGAAAACTATTAGAAGATAACCCTGATTTAACAAAGTATTTGTTTAATAAATTCAAAAAAATACTCGAAACATCAACGTGAGACTTTTAAATATTTACGGAAGGTCAGTAAATAAAAACGTAGCTAAATACTTAATAAATTGGGATAAACCTTGCAGGTCTAAGATTCAATTAAAAGTAAAAAAATTCTTTGAAGAATATTGGATTAATCATATGTGCTATGAAGAATTCCCTGTTTTTGGGTCTAGACTAAAGGTTGATTTAGTAAACATGACAAAAAAAATAGCTGTAGAAGTGCAAGGGGAGCAACATGATTCTTTTAATAAGTTTTTTCACAAAAATAAGAGATCCAACTACTTAAGTTCTATAATAAGAGATCAGCAAAAATATGAATGGCTTCAATCAAATAATTTTAAAGTTTTAGAAATAAAAAAAGAAGACATGTCTCATTTAAGCAGGGCTTATATTAAGCATTCTTTCGGAATAGATATTTAAAAGTGTAATGAAAAAGATGAGCAAAAAGCAAGAGGAGTCTTTTATGCCCGAAGAACTTCTAACTAATATAAGCGAGTGGTCTTATGGGGGGTACGTATTATTTAGTTTCGATGGAGAGGGCAGGCCTCAAGTTCATAGTTCTGCTCCCGACGAATTAAATGCCATGTCCCTTCAGTTCTTTATTAGGGGATGGTCTAAGGCTATGGATGAAATAAGTAGAGAAAGTTTCTTGCAAAATATAGCTGAGAGTGTAAGAGGAGACAACGAAGACGAGGAAGACGGAGAAGAAATATGAGTAAAGATACTACAAGTTCAAATTATTATCCCAATAATGAGGAAGAGTTACCCTCTTTGAGACCTATTGTCCCCGATGAGCCTAGCTCGTTAGAAGAAACTCAAGAAATTAAAAGTCAGCCAGAGTCTTACTCAAGCGTAGAAGAAATAGGTATTGAGCTCCCCGATATTCCTCTTCCAGACGAAGAAGAGGTAGAAGAAGAGATTGTTGACACTTTTGAAGATTCAGCTTTTAAATTTGCTGTTGTTGGAGTGGGACAAGGAGGCTCCAGAATCGCAGAGACTTTTTGGCAGTTAGGTTATAGAAGAGTAGGGGTAATTAATACAGCTAAACAAGATTTATCTTTAATAAAAGTCCCTGAGCAGAATAAGCTTCTCATTGGAGACGGAGGAGCAGGAAAAAATCCTGCAAAAGCAGAAGAGGTTTTTAAGACGAGATACGAAGATATTCTAGATTTCTTAAAAAAGGTTTTTGGAAGAGGCTACGAAAGAGTTATCGTATGCGTGGGCGCAGGAGGAGGCACAGGAGCAGGAGGAGCAGCTTCAGTATTAGAAATATGCCATGACTTAAATCAATCTTTAGGTAAAGAAACCAAAGATACAGACGCTAAAGTTGGATGCATTGTTGCTTTGCCAACTAGAGGAGAAGGAATCAAGGTTCAAGAAAACTCTAAAAAGACAGTCTCTAAAATAACAGATTTATGCAAGGCAGGAGTTATATCTCCGCTAGTTATTTTAGATAACGAAAAAATAAAACAACTTTACCCCCGTCTTTCTGTCAATCAGTTTTGGAATACCGCAAATAGCAGCATTTGTTCGTTGTTACATTTGTTTAACCAAATATCTGCCAAAGAATCTTCTTACACAACTTTCGACAAGGCAGATTTAGATACTATATTTTCTTCAGGAATAATAACTTTCGGAGCCACTCCAATAAAAGATACTTCAGAAAGTGCTATCTCTTATGCGATAAGAGATAATCTCAGAAAAAATATTTTAGCAGGAATAGATGTCTCTACAGGCAACGTAGCCGCTTGTATCATCATTGGGGACAAAGAATCGTTAAATAACATCCCTCAGACAAGTTTAGAGCACGGTTTCGAACAATTAAGCAGAATGATGGGGAAAACCTCGACGGTGCATAGAGGGATTTATGCAGGGTCTAAAAAAGGCTTGGCTGTTTATACCGCAATAGGAGGCCTGCAAGCCAAAGAAAATTTATTTGACTATTTCTTTAAAGTTGATAGAATGTACAAGTAAACATTATCAACTAATCAAAATATGCCTTTATTCTGCCTTAAGGTTGAGAAGCATGTCCTTGGAGGACTTCTCAAGCATCCGAAGATCTTTGCCGAAATAGATTGCTTTCTAGCTCCCGAAGATTTTTCAAATGATATCAACAGGTCTATATTCTCTGTTATAAGAAGCGTTCTTATAGCTGGAGAACAAGAGATAGATCATATCGTAATAGCTTCTAAACTAACAAGTTTAGGCATCTCTACTAAAGGTGATGTTAGCATTTATGAATATGTTGAATCTTTATCTTTTTGTTCCCCTTCCGAAAAAGGAGTTATTTCTTCAGCTCAAGAATTAGTTAAATACAGAATTAAAAGAGATTTAAGTAACACTGGAAAAAAACTAGTTAAATTTGCAGAAGAGTCAGGAGAACAAGAAGTAGACGAAATAATTAGTCAGTCAGACTCTATTTACTCTGAAAAAATAGATTCGTATGATTTTCACGATGCCCCAATCAATGTCCTTGAAGGTATCGAAGAAATTATAACTGAAAGAGCGGAGAACCCTATAAACGAATTTGGTTTAACTACTCCTTATCCAGAATTTAATAGGCTTTTCGGAGGATTAAGAAAAGGAAACTTATACGCAATAGTCTCTCGCCCTGCTCAAGGAAAAACTACTTTTCTCAATGATCTTTGCTTAAATACGGCTATACAAAATAAAATACCTGTTTTAGTCTTAGATACAGAAATGACGACAGAGGAAATAACATTTAGAATGGCTGCTTCTCAAACAGATATTCCTTTATGGCACCTCGAAACAGGTCAGTGGAAAAACAACAAAGAGATGAGTTCTAAAATGCAAAAATTCTTAGAGCAATTAGATAGTCATAAATATTTTCATTACCATGTCAGAAACAAAGGTATAGATGAAATATGCTCTATCATAAGAAGATGGCATATGAAGGAAGTAGGAAGAGGAAATGATTGTATTATAGCGTATGATTACGTTAAGCTTACGGGAGAAAAAGTTTCTCAAAACTGGGCCGAGCATCAAGCTATAGGCGACAAGATTGACAAATTGAAGAAAATAGCAGAAGAGATAGAAGCTCCCCTTGTTACAGCCATGCAAATGAACCGCTCTGGAGAAAGCAGAAATAGAGACAGTTCCAGCTTGACGGACGACAGCTCTGCAATTTCTCTTTCGGACAGACTTCAATGGTATGCAAGCTTTGTTGCTATTTTTAGAAGAAAGACTATAGATGAGTTAGCTTTAGATGGGCAAGAATTTGGAAGTCATAAGCTTATAGCCATAAAAACTAGATTTCAAGGAAGGGACGCTGCTGGGCATAACGATTTAATAATGAGACAATTTGTAGAACAAACTGACGCAGGAGCTGATATAGTTAGCGAAAGGTTGGTTTCAAACTACTTAAGCTTTGACATTAGCAATTTTAAAGTGAAAGAAAAAGGCTCTTTAGAGGATATAATAAGAGCAAATAACGGGCTCATAGATATATCTCAAGAAGATCAGAGACAAGAAGGATCTATAACTTTTTAATAAAAAAATGAATAAAGTTTACGAAATTCTTTCAGAATTAGGATATTCTCTCAAAGACTGCGGTTCTGAATATAGAACTTCAGCTCTTTATAGAGAGGGGGATAACGAAACATCACTTAGGGTTTATAAAGATTCAGGAAAGTGGCACGATTTCAAAGAGAACAGGTGGGGGAGTCTTCAGGATTTAGTAAAATTAACTTTAGGGACAAAAAATATAGAAGAAGCAAAAGGATTCTTAGAAAAAAGAAGGTTTTCTGAAGTTTCATATGTAAAAAGTCCTACGATTGAAGTAGAAAAAACGTTCCATGAAAAAGAGTTAAGCGGGTTAATATCAGACCATTCTTATTGGGAAAGAAGAGGAATAGAGTCTTCTGTCGTTTCTCTGTTCGAAGGAGGGGTATTAGTCTCTGAAAAGATGGCAAGAAGATATGTTTTTCCTATTTATAATTCTAAAAAAAAGATAGTAGGAGTTACAGGAAGAGACATTACAGGAAACAGCAGGATAAAATGGAAGCATTTAGGAGATAAAGTAAATTGGATATACCCAGCCAAATATAATGTTAAAATTCTTAAGCAGAAAAAAGAAATATATCTTGTAGAAAGTATAGGAGACATGCTTTCGTTGTGGCAAGCAGGAATTAAAAACACCTTAGTAACATTCGGATTAAATATTTCTCCTAAAATAATTTCATTTATTATAAAGATAAATCCTAACAAAATTTACATTTCCTTTAACAATGATTCGGGTGACAGCTATGCAGGGAATAAAGCCGCAAAAAAAGTTTTCGCTAAATTAACTAACTTTTTTGATTCAGAAGACGTAGAAATTAAACTGCCTCCAAAAAATGATTTTGGGGAAATGACAAAAGAAGAAATTTTAAAATGGGTAAAGTAAAAGAAAAAGTTCTATCGGCATCAAGATTAAAAACCCTAGAAACGTGTTCTTGGTCTTATTGGTGCAATTATTCCCTGAGGTTACCTCAAAAACAAAACGAAGGAGCCTTAAGAGGAACTTTGTGCCACTTAATATTCGAACTTCTTCTGAAGAAGAAACACAAGAAACATTATGATGAGATTCTATTAAACAATAACGTTTATTTTGAAGGACCGATAAGAAGATTGATTTTCAAACATCTCAACAAGATGGAAAACGATTATGACTTACCTTTAACAAACGATGAAAATACGGAATTAATTAATAAAATGATTCTGATTGGGCTAAAAACAGATTTTTTTGGAGAAGGAGGACAAGTAACAAATCCTGAGTTAGAGTTCTTGTTAGAAAAAGAAGACCCCAAATATAAAATAAGAGGATTTATTGATAAGCCTATTCTTTACGAAAAAGAAAAAAAAGTTAAGATTGTCGATTATAAAAGTAGCAAGTATAAATTCAGAGGAGAAGAACTAAAGTCTAACGTTCAAGCAATGACGTATACTTTGGCTGCTATTGAAAAATGGCCGGATTACGAGCCTTCTGCAGAATTTTTATTTTTAAGATTTCCTAAGTCTCCGCTTCAAAAACTTAAGTTTAGCAAAAGCGAACTTGCCGGATTTGAACATTATCTTTCTCACGCTTATAAAGCTATTAATAACTATTCCGAAGAAGACGCTAAATCTAATTACGCTGCAGACAATAAAAATTCATGGATGTGCAAAATAAACAAATGGAGATGCCCATACCTAGATGCTTATGATTATTATGTAGAAGAAGATAAAAAAGGGAATCAGGTTAAAGCCTCTCTTAAAAAAGAAATAATACAAAAAAATTTAAAAGAGGGAAATGTTTTAAAAAAGAAAAGGTATGATGGTTGCCCAAGACATAAAAACCAAAAAAAACAAGAATCCATCTTCGATGATGATTTTTTTAATTGACATCTCTTAAATTTCTAGTATTCTATCTGCATGGAAGAAATAATTCCGTTGTTTAAATCGCACTACAGCATAGGTAGATCAATATTAACCTTAAATAAAGAAAAAGATAGTGAAAACGGTTCAGACTCAATATTAGACATTTGCGTTAAAAACAAATTAAAATCTTTCTATTTAGTAGAAGATGGAATGTCAGGCTTTCTTGAGGCCTATAGAAATTCTCAAGAATTAGATTTATTCATGATCTATGGCTTAAGAATTACTTTATGCGGGTCAGGGAACACTATAAAAGACAGAAACGATGCAGCAAAAAAAAACTGCTCTAAATGCATAATCTTTTCTAAAAGCACTGAGGGGTATCAAAAAATACTTAAGATCTATTCCGAAGCTTCAACAAAAGGCTTTTATTATGAGCCGAGAGTAGACATGAGTCTTCTTAATAAATATTGGGATGATAACGATCTCTTATTAGCTATACCTTTCTACGATTCGTTTATTCATAAAAATAGATTAACATTTGATTGCGTTACTCATGATTTTTCTAAAATTAAACCTGTTTTATTAAGTGAAGATAATGATCACCCTATAGATTCAATAATACAAAAAGGGGTCGATATTTTTTCTAAAGAAGAAAGTCTAGAAGTCGTTAAAGCTAAAAGTATATATTATAATCTCAAAAAAGACTTTAAACATTATTTAGCTTTCAGATGCATTAATAAAAGAACAAGATTATCTAAACCTAATTTAGAGTTTATGTGTTCTGAAGAGTTTAGCTTTGAATCTTGGTCTGAAAAAAATAATATAAAAATGTATAAACAAAAAACGAAACCTACGAGTAACAAAATTAACAAAAACGAAGCCTTAAAAAATATGAATGATAAAAAAATATCTGCTAGGTGTCTCTCTACGGGAATAATAGAATTCGACATACCTCAAAACGTAATTAACGAGGCTGAAGTCAGAGGCAAAAAACTGGGAGCAATAAAAGGTTCAATTTTGAAAGGCAAAGGAAACGCTGCAGGTTACGTTGGTCAAATAATGTTCCAAAAATTATTCGGAGGAGTTGATACTGATGAGGAGTCTAATGCTAAAAAGTTTAGATTCGATGTTTCATTTGAGGGAAAAGGATGGGAGATAAAAACCAAAAATACTACTATCAATTACCCTATGAGTCTTGATTTTGATGCATCTATCTCATGTAATACGAAACAGCAGAAGTTCGATAAAGTTGCTTTCTTTAGAGTTAATCTACAAAGCAGAAAAGGTTGGTTTGGTGGCTACGCGACTTATGACCAGTGGATGGAAAACAGGTTCTTTGCAAAAAAGGGCCAGATAGACGCTAGTAATAATATGGAAGAACACTGTGACTGTCATAAAATGAAATACGGAGCGTTACTAGGACTTCCAAATCCAAAGTTAAAAATAATAAACCAGAATTGATTTAAGCATGCCGGAAAGTTTATCAACAATAGCTGTCAAAACTGGAAAAAAGCTGGTTTTTATAGATCTCGAAACATTTAATTTATGTTTAAATACATTCAATAATTTACCTTGGCAAGCTGCTTTATTAAAAATAAATAATAATATCCTGAAGGAAAGCAAAGACTTTCATATAAAATGGGATACTGATTTAAAAATTTCAGAAGAAGCGAAAAAGATAACTGGTTTTTCTCAAGCTAAATTCAATAAGTTGTGCAGGCCCGAGAAAGAAGTTTTTGAGGAAATCTATAAAGACTTAAATGAATGCGATAATATAATCGGTCATAATATTCTAGGTTTCGACATGTTCTTAATAAGAGGATGGTGCAAAAAACATAACAAGCCTCATCAGCACTTATGGGATAAATGTATAGATACTTTGTCTTTAGGCAGAGCTGAAGCAGCAAGGGATGTTAGCGATAAAATAAAATACTGCAGACAAGAACACGACTTAATGGAGTTTCAATACAAGATGCTTAATTACCGTAAAAGAGGAGTAAAAGCTAAATTAAGTGATTTAGCCAAAAGGTACGATGTGCCTTTCGATCAAACCAAGCTTCACGATGCTCTTTACGACTTAAAGGTCAATTGGTTAGTTTGGAAACAGCTTAACAAAAGGCTAGCTAAATAAAAAATTAAATCATATAATAAAGTATGCCTAGCATGGATTTTATTTATGATATAATAGACTGTCTTTCTAAGGAAAGAATGGATTATCTAATACTAACTATTAGAGACGGAAAAGAAAAAGATAAAGTAGATTTATTTTACAATTTTGACCCTGAAAAAGAAGAAATAGCCTGTCTAGTTTTAGATACAGTAAGGCAAACAATATCTGAATCTAATTTAGAAAAACTTGACGAACAAGAAATAAAACTTAATAATCCTATTCCTCCTTCTAAACCGGCTAAGAAAAAAAGAGGAAGACCCCGTAAAAAGAAAAAAGATGACGAATCTAGTTGAAATTCAAGACAAAAAACAATTTAGCGATAGATTTCAAAAAATAAATTTAGATCTGCACGGAGTTAGACTTCCTAAGTTTATAATTGAGAAAAAATTTCTAAAAGAGATAGAAAACAATGAATTAATTAAGGGTTACGAAAACGATAAATCTTCAACAAAACATAATTATGAATTCTTAAAGGCTTTATGTAGAAAAGGCTTAGAAGAAAAGGATATTACCAGTAAGAAAAATAAACCTCAATATGCCAAAAGACTTAATTACGAATTAAAAACTTTAAAAGAATTAGGGTTTACTGATTATATACTTCTAGTTTGGAAAGTGGTTAATTTTTGCAAAGAAAAAAAGATTCCTCTAGGGCTAGGAAGAGGATCAGCTGCAGGAAGTTTTGTTCTTTTTTTACTTGGGGTAACTAATGTGGACCCTGTCAAGTATAACTTATTCTTTGAGAGATTCGTTTCTAAAATTAGAGCAAAAAAGAAAGAGGTAGACGGTATAACGTATCTTGACGGATCTTTAATGTGCGATGTTGACATGGACGTATGTTATTATAGAAGGGGGGAGGTATTAAAGTACCTAGAACAAGAATTCACAGGCAAGACTTCTAAAATAAGAACTCTTAATACTCTAAGTGGTAAGCTGGTCATGAAGGAGTGCGGCAAGGTCGTTGAAGATAAAACAGAAATAGAAATGAATAGCGTATCCTCTCTGATACCTAAAGTCTTTGGTCAAGTAAAAGATCTAGAAGAAACTTATGAAGAAGAGGAAAAGTTCCAAAAATGGTGCGACAGAAACAAAAAAACTTTTCAAACAGCGTTAAAATTAAAAGGATTAATTAAAAATAAAGGGGTTCATCCTTCTGGCATTTTGCTTTCTCATGGAGAACTGACAGATACTTGCCCCATAGAGAGAGCTTCGCCTTCAGAAGATGACGTTATTTCATGTTTTGATATGAATTGGGTCTCTTTATCAAACGTTAAGCTTGATGTTCTGGGTTTAAGAACGGTTTCTGTAGTCGATCAGGCTTGCAAGCTAATAGGCAAGAATATAGAAGATATAGATTTAGATGACGAAAAAATCTATCAACATTTGTATGACTTAAAAAGGCCTCAAGGAATTTTTCAAATCGAGGCTGACGCAAACTTCAAAGTTTGCCAAAAGGTTAAACCTAAAAATTTAGAAGAGCTTAGTGCTGTTCTAGCTCTAGCTAGGCCGGGAGCTATGCAGTTTGTAGATCAATATGCTAATTATACCAACAATGATGTCTACGAGCCAATTCACCCCTTATTTGACGAGATTTTAGGAAGCACAGGAGGAGTAGCTTTATATCAAGAACAGTTGATGCAGATGGCTCACAAAATAGGATTTACTTTAGATGAAGCGGAAGTTCTTAGAAGGATAGTAGGAAAAAAGAAAGTCCAAGAAGTAAAAAAATGGAAAAAGAAAATAGATCTAAAGATTAAACAGAATAAACTTTCTAACGCTGAGTTAGGAGTAACAAATCATGAAGAAGTAGGGGACGTTCTTTGGACTATTTTAGAAGACTCAGCAAATTATTCATTCAATAAATCTCATTCTATAGCATATGCCTCTTTAGCTGCTCTTACGACTTATCTTAAGTTTAATCACCCTAAAGAGTTTTTTATATCTTTACTAAAGATGACTAGATTTGAGCCTGATCCTATTCAAGAAATATCCAAAATTCACGCAGAGCTTTCTTGCGAGCCGTTCAATATGACCCTCCTTCCTCCAAACCTAATTAAATCAAAATCAGACTTTTCTATAGAAGAAGATAGCATAAGATTCGGCCTTACTTCAATAAAAGGAATTTCTGAAGCATCGATTGAGAAATTGGATAAATTCAGAGATGAATATAGTAATAAGTTCGATATTTTCGAAGCTTCCGTTGAATGCGGAATAAACTTAGGAGTTTTGTCGGCCTTAATTCAGGCAGGAGTTTTGGAGACAAATGGAAAATATTCCAGAAGTAAGGTAGTCGCAGAAAGCCAGCTTTGGAAAATCCTAACCGAAAGAGAAAGGTTAATAGCTAAGCAATACAGTTTAAAAGGTCATGACGACTTGATAGATATTGTTGCAAGAATGAAAAAAGACAAAAACGATAAAGGTAAGCCTCATATAAAAGAAAGTCGGATAAATACATTAAGAAATAAATTCGATAAGTATGTTCAAATATACAAAAAAAATAAAAGTAATGAAGAGTTTGCTAATTGGTACTACGAAAATGCTTTATTAGGTTATACTTATGGAAAATCAATAAAAGATATTTTCAGTGAAAAGAGGACAGACCTAGTTAATATTAGATCTCTAGAAGATTTAGACGAAAATGAAAACGTTACGATAGTAGGTATAGTAGAAGAGCCTTCCAAAATCGGGATATCTAAAAAAGGAACAAAATACTTAAAGTTCACACTGAAAGATGAAACAGGAAGTTTAAATATTTTAATGTTTAATAGCAAAAGGTTAAATGCTATAGACTTATGTAAATCTGTTAATAAAGGTTCTTACCCAGATAAAAAGAATATCGTTTTAGTTTCAGGAGTTAAAAAAGAAGACTGTATTTTTGCAGAAAAAGCAGCTATACAGGATAGTAATATATATATGAAACTAGCAGATTTAAAACAAGGGTCTGTGGAAGATTCTTGAAAAATATTAGCTAAATAAGGCCAGCGAATCTATAATAAAGTATAAAATATGATTCATTTTTATAAGCCTAATAAATGGAATACGGGATGCTGCTGCAGCTTTTCTTTTAACACATCCGATAATTCTTTTTACCTTCAGTTATTGAAGCAGCTCAGCTGGGATGAAAAATTGCAAAGAGGTAAATTTGATACAGAAAGCAAGTCTATATGCAAGTTAGCGCCAAATGAAATCGGCTCTATAATCGATACAATAGAATCTGGTAGAGAATTTAAAAATTTCCATAAAAACCCAAAAGAAAACACTTCTTTTTCTTTTAAGCCTAAAATGAAAGAAGACCAAAAAACGGGCTTCAATTTTTCACTAACTAAAACTCCTGTTTCTGGAGAAAAAAAAAGTTATTCTATGAATTTTGATTTCGGAGAATCAAAACTTCTTAAACAATATTTAAGCACAGGTCTTTCAATGTATTCCCAAGCAGCTATTAAAAAGAATAATGAAGCTATTATGAAAAGCATGGCTAAAAAAGAAATTTATAAGTGAAAAAGATTTTCTATCATTCGGATTCGACTCTTTCCAAAACTGGTTTTGGAAGGCATGCTAAGGCTTTACTCTCGTATCTTTATCAAACTGGAAAATACGAAATAGTCAATTATTGTTGTGGTCACAATTATTCAAGTCCAGTACTTAAAAAAACCCCTTGGAAGTCCATAGGGGTTCTTCCAGATTCAAAACAAGAGATAGAACGGCTCAATAAAGATAAAAAGACGGCGAAGTCAGCTAGTTACGGGTCTTATTTATTAGACGCAGCAATAAAAGCGGAAAAGCCTGACGTTTACATTGGAGTTCAAGATATATGGGGTTTAGAATACGCGATAGATAAGCCTTGGTTTAATAAAATAAATTCAGTTATATGGACGACCCTTGATTCTTTACCTATTCTACCCGCTGCTCAAAAAAGGGCAACCCAAATCAAAAACTACTGGATCTGGAGCGAGTTTGCAACCAAAGCTTTACATGAACTAGGTCACAAACATGTAAAAACTGTTCAAGGATGTTTAGACACAAGTAAATTTTGCAGGTTAAGCAAAGAGAAAAGAAAGTTTATAAGACAGAAGAATAATATACCTTTAGATAGTTTTATAGTCGGTTTCGTTTTTAGGAACCAATTAAGAAAATCTGTACCTAATCTTTTGGAAGGTTTTCAAAAGTTTAAAAAGAAATATCCTTCGGCTAAATTACTTCTTCATACAAGCTGGGCAGAAGGCTGGAATATTAATAAATTAGCAAAAGAATATAAAGTAGATCCAAAAGACATATATACAACGCTAGTATGCAAGTCGTGTTCTTCTTATACAGTTAAAAACTTTGAAAAACAAGAAGAAGACTGTCAAATATGCGGAACTCAAAAATCTGTTATTACAACCTGTACAGGAGCCGGAGTTTCAGAAAAAAGCTTAAACGAAATTTATAACTTAATGGATGTTTACTGTCATCCGTTTACTTCAGGAGGGCAGGAGATACCAATTCAAGAAGCTAAACTGACAGAGCTAATTACTTTGGTCACAAATTATAGCTGCGGGGAAGACCAATGTGAGAAAGGCTCAGAATCTATACCTTTAAGTTGGAGCTCTTATAGAGAGCATCACACTGAATTTATAAAAGCTAATACTTGCCCTAATTCTATTTTTAAAAATTTAGAAAAGGTTTATAAAATGAATCCTTCTCAAAAAAGAAAAATGGGCAAGAAAGCTAGAGAATGGGTGTTGAACAAATTTTCTGTTGAGGTAATAGGAAAAAAATTAGAACAGTTTTTAGATTCGTGCGCAAATACAAATTACGATTTTGAAGACAATAAAAAAGAAAAAGAAGTAAGAAATTTTCCTGACGCTTTTGTTCCCGATAAAGAAGACTCTCAAGAATGGATCATCTCATTATATAAAAAAATATTAAATAGAGAAATAGATATAGAAGATAATGGTTACAAACACTGGGAAAGCCAAATATCTAAAGGCACAAAAAGGGAAGAAGTAGAAAAATATTTTAGAAAAGTAGCGATAGAGCATAACGATAAATATTTTCCGATTAAAGTCACTGACCTAGTAGACAAAGAAGATAAAGGAAAAAGAATTTTATACATTCTGCCCAGCCCGAACAGAGATGTTTTTATGGCAACTTCTTTACTAAAATCTATAAAGCAAAAGTATCCCGATCATAACTTGTATTTTTGCACAGAAAAAGAAAATTTTCCAGTTTTGTACGGAAATGAATACATCCATAAAGTTATTTCTTATAGTAAGTCTTTTGATAATGTTCTAGCTCTAGAAGGAGCTAATCAAAAAGAAGCTTGTTTTGATATAGTATTTGCTCCATACTTAGCGACTAAAAATAACAATTATATTCATAATATGAAAGACGTTGTAGATAAGGATTATTTATGCACATTTTAGAGTCTCATGCTTCTTACGATAACTTAAAGATAGATCTACCTCAAATATACGAAAAGTACTATCCAGTAAACGCTGAAAAGTATATTACAATTGATGTATCTTCAGTCAAGAATCAAGAAAACTACGATTTTTGGAAAATAGCCATAGATATGGCTCAAAGATTTTTAACTTTTAAAAGTATTTCCATAATACAAATCGGAGAAAAAGAACAGCCTGCTTTAGGAGACGTAGAGGACTTGCTAGGTAAGTTAGACGTAAACCAAAAAGCTTATGTTTTAAAAAATAGCCTTCTCCACATAGGAAATAATAATATTTCTGCTCATATAGCTTCTTTTTTCAATGTAAAATGTTTAACTTTGTTTGATAACGATTTTATAGATCAAGCTAAACCTTATTGGAGTAAAGATTCTTTTTTTGTAGGCTTGACTCCCGAAAGAGACACTTTACCTCCTCAAATCTCTAATAAAAAAGAAATAAACAAGATACGCCCAGAAGATATATCTGAAAAAATAATTAATTTGCTAGGAGAAGATTTCAGCAAAGTTTTTAAAACTTTAAGAATAGGTAACCTATTCATGAAAAGGAAAATAGAAAGCTCCATGTCTTCTTTAGTTCCTAATATCCAGAATTATGGAATAGAGTCTTTGATTTGTAGAATGGATTACGAATTCAATGAAAAAGTATTAGTAAATCAGCTTCAGTTATGCAAATGCTCTATAGTAACCACAAAGCCTATTAATCTAAAGATTTTAAAACTATTTAGACACAATATTTTAGAAATATTATACATAGTAGAAGAAGATAACGACTCTTCTTTTGTAGAAAGCGTCAACAAAATGGGAATAAAGATAGGGTTAAATACTTACTTAAGTGAAAAAGAAATAAATAAATATAAAATAAATTATCTGGATCTTCCTCAAAACATAAATATAGTAAAAACAAAAGCACTAAAAGATATAAATAAAGAGAGCTTAGATAAAGTTTTTTATAAGTCTAACAAGTTTATTTTGCACGATGGTAAGATTTACCCAAGCAAATCTGCTTTAAATAGAAATCAATCCTGCGAAAATTTTAACCCTCCTTTTTTTTCTACTTATAATGAAGACGATTTTTGGAGAGAGATCGATTATCTTTATTTAGTTGAGAAAAAAGATTGACTTGTTCGTGTTGTTTAGTATATTGAAGACATGGTAACGAAAAAAAAGTCTTCCAGCGGACAAAAACAAAGAGATAACCAAGGTCTTCTTCAGGGGATAGAATATTCTTATAAAGAAGACGGGTTAATTGACTGGAGAAAAATGGTCAAGAATGATTACCTTGTGCCAAATAAACAAAGAACAAACGAAACAGACGTAAGCAGGTTAGATGACTCTAAAATACTTATTCTTTTGGCGGGAATTAAAGAGCTTGCCCAAATTAGAGGATTTAAGTCTGTTCAGTATAAAGTAGCTTCCGCTAGCATGGATTACGTTTGTGTATCATGCGGTATAACTTGGATCGGAAATTACGAAACAGGAGGAGAAGAGGTTTATTTCGAATCGATGGCAGACGCAGGAGCTCACAATACAGAAAGCTTTGGTCAGTCGTTTTTGGCTACGGTGGCAGAAAATAGAGCTTTTGTAAGAGCCGTTAGAAATTTTCTTAAAGTCAATTTAGTAGGAAATGAAGAAATGGGGCCTAAAAAAAATAATTCAAGTAACAATAACTCTAGCAATTATCAGCCCTATTCCTCTCAAAGCAATAAAATATCAGCCTCTAGCTATCTAGAATCCATTTTAAAAGAGAAAAATATTTCTTTTGAATATTTAAAACAGAGAATGGAAAACGAAGAAGGTTTTGAAAACGTGTCTGGATGGAGCGGTATTTCAGATATTTCAAACAATCAAGTTTATAGAATTATAGAAAAAATACAAAAAGCTCAAAATTATAAATCATGAAGTGTATTATAAAGCAGGTATGAACGATAGCGATAAATTATACGAAATGATAGACGTTTTAATGGGAATTAATGCGGATTATTTAGAGGAAAACGAAAAAGAAAAAGTTTATTATTCTATAAATGATATCGTTATAGAGATAGAAGACTTAGCCTCTAGACTAAAGGGTAACTAAATGAAATCTATAGCCATAGTAAGTGGGGGGTTTGATCCTGTTCATGTAGGGCATATAGAACTAATGCTAAAAGCTAAAAAATTAGCCGATGAACTATTTGTTATAGTTAACGATGATAATTTTTTAATCAAAAAAAAAGGAAAGCCTTTTATGCTCTTTAAAGAGAGGGTTAAAATTGTCGAGTCAATAAGATACGTTAATAAAGCTATTAAATGTATTGATAAAGACCAAACAGTTTGCCAAACTCTTAAATCCATCGTATCTAATTCCTCTTTAGACGAAAAATTCTTGTTTTGCAACGGCGGAGACAGAACTTCAGGAGAAAATACTCCTGAACACAAACTCTGCGCAGAATTAGGAATAGAAACAGTTTATGGATTAGGAGATAAAATACAAAGCAGTAGCTGGCTTACTGAAAAATGAAAAATTTTCTAGTTAGAGTTTTCGAATTGACTATTTTTATCGTATTATTAATACCGCTGCTATTCTTTATGCCATTTCTTTGGCTTCTCACTTGCGGAGTTTTTAAAAAAATTTCTTACCTTCCTCTATATCGAGTGATAAATGAGGATTTTTATCAAAATAAATTAAAGTAAATAATATATAGGAGAAAAAAAGCGTTACCCAATAAAATTATAAAGAGGGGTGTGCGCCCCTCTTTATTTCGTTTTTTTAACCTTTTTTAAATATGGCCCACTTAATAAAACTAACTGATCATCAATCTAACGAGCCTGTTCTTTACAATCTAGACACTGTTGTTTCTATAGAAAGAATAAAAGATTTCACAGTTATTACGACTCGTTGGGGGAGGAACCAAGTAATAGAATCCCTTGAATATATACAAGCTACAGCAAATGGGTCTGATGTGACAGAAGCGGCTCCCCCATTTTAAAAAGAGAAAAAAATATTGACTTAAAGAAAAAATCAAGTATTCTTTAATCATGAACGTATTTGCTACAGATATAGATCCAGTTAAAGCTGCTCAGAACCTTTGCGATATCCACTTACCTAAAATGATTGTAGAATCGGCTCAAATGCTAGCCAACGCCTTTTCTATTGACAGGTTAAGCAAAAGCGATTGCCCTAAAAATCAAAAAGGACAATCTAGAACTCACGGTTATTCAAAGCATCCTTGCACTATCTGGACGTATACATCTAAAGAAAACGCTGAATGGTTGTGCGAACATGCGCTAGAAATGGAAAATGAACGTCATTTTAGATGGAGCGATAGAAATGATCATTTTACTATTCCGTTTATTAAATGGTGTAAAAAGAATATCAAGGAGTCTATTTGCGTTAATCAAAAAATAACTGACTTCGCCATTGCTATAGCTCAAGATATGAGATGTCGTAAAGTTAAAGGCTTTGAAGATCTTGACAGCGTGTCAAAGTATAGATTATATTACAAACATGATAAATTGTTTGCAAAATGGACAAAAAGACAAAAGCCAGATTGGGTAAAATGAAAAAAAGTATCAATACCCCTGAAAAAGTAATAAAATACAGCGATATAAGAGCGTATATCTACAATTTCGCAGGTGCATATGAAGTACATATAGATTCAAAGTGTCATCCAAAGCTTGAAAAGGTAACTGGAATGATGAAATATTTAGAGACAGAGGGTTTTTTTGAGAAGACCAAACAGCCAATTAAAATTTTTATAAAAAAAGAAATGACAGAAAAAGAACTTTTGGAAAAAATTAAAGAAGATACTGGTTGCGATCAGACGGAGGCAGAATTTATTCTTTATCACGGCGTAAAAAGTGGAATCATAAAAAGAAAAATGGACTGGCGTTTCTTTCTGAAAAAAGCTCATTACGCTATCTTTTTTACTTTATCTTTAATAGCTCTATATTATTTTTACAAATACTTAACTTTATACTAAAATAAAGAGGCATTAAAATTAATAATGAATAAAGAAGAATACATAGAAAAGTGGATAGAAGAAAAAAACGTTACCAGCTTAGGTCCGTTTTTTAACGGAGCTATTTTAGGTCACGATATTAATAGTAAAATATATTATGATTTTGATTGCTGCGCAACTATTCTTAAAGATCTAAATTTTTCTAAAGAAGAAATCTATAAAACTTTAAAAGATTCAAGAGGATTTGTTTTTATATACCCTTTTAAGATTCCAAAATAATCAACGATGAGACTAATTAAAAAACAATGCAAAGAGTGCAGAGTTAATATATTGATTAGTCCATATGATCATAAAAGAAATCGAGAAAAGTTTTATTTAAAAAAGCAATGAAAAGTCATTGCTACGTACTTCAGGTTTGCGATAAGTCTGTCCCTGATAAAAAAACAGCTCGAAAAATAATGTTTAAGTTTTCTTTAGACATAGCTATAAACATTCTGAAGCGTCACCTAAAAAATGATGTTTCTTTTTCTACAATAAAGCAAAAAAAACAAGCCTTAGCTAGTATAATAGAGCTAGTAAACACTAACCTTGAGTTTGAAATAACAACAAATTGGATATACTCTGTATTCATAGAAGAAAATTATAAAGAAGAAATAAATCTAATACTTTTATACATGTCGTAATAAACACGTTTCCATAAAAAATTAAATATGTCATTAAAAAAGAATAAGTCTGCAGAGGTTATAAAAGAAGAGCTTTCTTATATAAACGAACAAGCATTATTTGCTGATGGTTTTGATGATGCTCTTATCGGGGTTGACCAAGCTAATTATGTAGCTGTGTATGACGCTGATAAATGTATTAGTATTTTAAAAGAAACATCAAGCATGACTCAACAAGAAGCTTTAGAATGGTTTGAATTTAACACTTTGGCAGCTTATGCTGGTGAATATACTCCAAGATTCATAAGAGTATACCACGAAACTGACGATTCTTCTCACTTCGCGACATAAATCAAAGTAATGAATAATATTAAATATGTCGTTAAAGACAAAAGAGGAGATTATCAATCTGCTTATAATCTTAAATTAGGAAAACAAAAAGCTTATGATTGGGCAATTCAATGTGCAAAATCTGTAAAAGGTGTTGTCTATTTAATAGACGAAGATGCTAAAACAGAAAAAGAAGTTTTTAGAGTAGAAAATTAATTATTTGTCATAATGAGTTAGGAATATTAAAAAAACAAAAACTTGCATTCCAACCTAGTTAAGGTTATATTTAAAAGACATGGAACAAATGGAATTATTTGAAGGATTATTCGAAAAGCAACTAACCTTAAAGCTATGAACATTTCTGAATTCGAAAGAACAAAAAACGAAGATGCCCTTAAGCTTATTGAATCTTGCATAAAGAAATATACAAAAGGTAAAAATAAAGCCTTTCCTATTATGGATCAAAAAGATGGGGTTTTTGCCGATTTAAGCCTCGAAATAATAAAAGACCTTGAAAAAATTAAAAAGAGCTTTAATTAGATAATAGCTTTTATTCAAAAGAATGAGTAAAAAAAAGTTTAAAGTGCATACAGTGCATGAAATCGGAATAAGCCATTTCGTAGAAGCTGCGAACAAAAAGAAAGCGGTGGAATTTGTTGCTAAGCATTATCGAAAACAGATTCCGTATAATGATCCTAAAATAATCTTTGAGTACCAAAATAAAAAAAGATATAAGAATTTTTTTGGAAAGCTGGAAAATTATAACCCGTCAAGGAATCATTTATTCCGTGTTTATGGAGCAACTGAATACGCTAAATGTCCTTCATGCGGTGAAGAAGGCTTTATTCAGATGAATTGTGAAGATAAATGTAAGAAATGTTATGATAAATATGTAGAATCTTTTAGAGTTGACGAGGACGAGTATTTATGTCGATATTGTCTTATTGGTTATGTAGATTATCGTGGATGGATAACTGGTGATTGTCCTATTTGCGATGAAATGTCATACTGATAAAAAAAAGTATTGACTTTGATTGCTTTTGGGATTAAGTTATTAACCAGTTAAAGAAACAACAATATACGAATGCGTGAACAAAAGAGAATTAAAAAAACTTGCTAAAACTTACGAGGTCATTTATAAAGAGATTTATGAAGAACTTCCGCTTTGGAGAAAAAAGGCTATTGACGAAGGGGAAGACTATGAAAAAGAAAAGATAGCTAAAAAAGTAATAGAAATAGTAGAAAAAAATGAGTAAAGAAAATATAGGAAATGCTTTGTTTAAAGCTCAATTGTCAAAGTGTGTTGCCGAAAGAGACGAGGCTATCGCAATGCTTGAAACCTTGTTCAATAGATCTGTTGGTATCAGCGAACATACCGATATTCTTTCCGAGGTAAATAAGTACAATGATCAACTTGCTAACGCTATTGATAAAATTCAAGTCCTAACAAATGTTTTCGGCGAAAGTGAGACTGAGGGTGAAGTAGCTCCCAAAGTCCCTCAAGAACAAGCTTCAGCTTCTTCAGAAGGAGGAATTTAATATGAGTAATACTAAAGTAAAAAGAAAAGTGGAAAAAGCTATTATTAATGTAGCTCAAATGTTCAGGCACTTCGATGCAGACGATGTAAATCATCACCTAGTCGTTTCTAAGGGCTCTTCTCAAGGCGTTAGCTCTCATGTAAGCAACTGCTTGCAAAAGCTCGCTAGAGAGGGGTATTTGGAGCGTGTAGAGAACGCAGAAAAACCTACCCGTCTTAAAAATTGTAGATCAGGTAATATGAGAGCTGTTTGGAAGAAAGCTTAACTATATAACAAACGGGGGGTATTTAATATACCTCCCGGCTTAATATTAATAGATATACAAAAATATAATGTTTTTTATCAGCCTTGTTTTATCAGTAGCATTCTTTATCTTAAAAGATAAATGGGAGGAAAAAGACAGCCATAAACCTCATCCTTGGCTAGATTAAAAAGCTCCAAATCTTTGTAACGCTAAACCCTTAAAAACATCGTTTTTTCTGGGTTTTTTTAATTTTTTCTCTTCTTTTCTTTACCCTCCCTTAATCAAATATACATAAGCATATTAATAAGTAAACATATAAGAAAGATATAAAGTGTTGGTTGTCTTGCATTTATTTATTTTTTAATACAAAAATTCAATCATTTCCAGAATTTTCAGGATCTGGCGTGGGATTTATCGGGGGACAGATTTGCCAGAATATATTCTTTTTAGTATTTTCATCAGCAAGAAACCATTTATACATGAAGTGAGATTTCATTTCTTCTATTTTAATTTCTTTATTATCTATATTACCTTCTAGATGATTGAGTTGTTCTTCAGAGAGATCGCTTCCCTCTACGTTTAGGTTAGCCGCGATATTAAGAAGAATACTTATGTCACAATTATCTTTAGCTTCAGTAGCAGATATATAATACTCTTCCATTTCTTTAGTAAATTCATCACCTAGAACATCAGGATGGCATTTTTGGGCTATCTTCCTATATAAAGCTTTCAACTCATCTGTTTGAAACATTTCCCTATCTTCTTCACTTATTTCTTTATTATTTAATTTTTCTTTCATTTCATTGTCTTCGACAATGGGGGAAACGCGGTTCATATCTTCGCAGAATCTCTTGATAGCTTTGACGCATTCAAGTCTTGCCGTATTAAACTCATCCAGAACGTCTTCATATTCTAGATTAACATAAGTAGATTTATGTTTTAATTTATTAAATCTTTTAGAATTAGACATGAACATCAGATATTACACAGTCAAGTTAAAATAAATCAAATTAACTAAAAGTGAATTAAAATAAGTCAAATATAGCTAAAAATTGTGAATCATTTAAACCTAAATAAAGAGCTATATCAAATAAATAATAATAAATCAAAATGGCGCGAAACTGGGATTGGCTGACACCTTTTAGTTTTTATTAAGCTAGTTGTTTTTAATGAAAAAAACGGCGCGAAACTGGGATTGGCTGACACTTTCGGCAAAAACGGTATTTGCGAACGACTTTCGGCGAAATAAGGCTAGTAGAAATAATGAATGTAAAGATATAATATAGTATTAAAGATAAAGCTGGATACATATATATCATAAGTAATGATGCTTTTAAAGGTTATTACAAAGTAGGTATAACTTATAATATTAAAAGTAGACTGCGGGCATATCAAACCTCTAGTCCTCATCGAAATTATAAAGTCGAGCATTACATTTTCCACCCAAACTGCCGCGCCGCAGAGAAGCAGATTCACGAATCCATGAACTACTTTGCTTTAAGTAAAAGGAACGAGTGGTTCGAAATAGACTTAGAAGTAGCCAAAGTAAGATTAGATGAAACATTAAATTGTGAATGATTTTTTGTTAAATATACTTAATTGTGAATGACTTTTTGCTAAATAACGTAGTATAAATAAATGTTACAGTATTAAATAGTATTAAAAGTATTATTTTTATATTAACTTAATCGTAGGAGTTTATATTAAATATTTACTGTTTTGTTAATTTTTTATTATTTATTGATTTGGTTAATTATTTTTTTTGTTGAATTGATTTGACTATTTGGCTGCGTGTGTTATTATGTAGGCATATGGAACAAGAGAAAAAGAAAAGAGGACGTAAAGCACAATATGCAAAAGTTTCATTAAAAGATTTAAATAATTTTTTTAATGGAGAAATGATTCCAGAAGTTAGTACTAAGTATATTAGTTTATATAGAATCATAGCGTTTGGAGACGAGAGTAAGAGAACTTATACAGATAAAGGATATAAGGCTAGCCCAGATTTAAATGATTTGAATAAGTATTTTAAAGAAGATTGTTTAATTGAAGTTTCTAATTCTTTTCTTTCAGCTTACAATACTGGTCTCTTTTTGCAAAAAGATGTTGACAACCCTAACAATGGGGAGTATTCTTTAGACATAGTAAAGAACGAGCCGGAAGACAAAGAAGAAGCCGAAGAAGAGACGGCTTCTTGGTCAGAAGACTTTTAATCATTAATAAGGAGGGTAATAACAATGGACACATTTAAACATATAATAGGGCAAGAAAAAGCAAAAAGAAAATTAAATTTTTTCTTAAAATCTTATAAGAAGAGTAAGGTTTCGCCGCATATATTATTCGTAGCCCCAAAAGGAACAGGTAAAACAATGGTGGCTAAGGCTTATGCCAAGGGGTTAATAGCAGAAGGAAAAGAGGAATCTAAGCAGAGCACATTAATTAATTGCTCTATGCTCAAGAGCGTTAGGGAATTCATGGATAAGTATGCTAATATCCTAGACCAAGAAGAAAGGACTTTTTTCTTCGACGAATGCTCTGAGCTTCCCAACGATGTCACGATGGCTTTGTTGACTATTCTCAACCCTAATAAACATAATAAGAATAAAGTAGTATATAATGAAATAGAATATGAAATAGATTTTAGTAGAATTACTTTTATTTTTGCAACGACAGAGCCGCAAAATGTATTCCACGCGTTAATAGACAGGTTAGAGAAAGTAAACCTAGAAGATTATAGTCATGAAGATTTAAGTAAAATATTTAAAATTAATCTTGGTGATATTAAGTGTGAAGATTCTGTATTGCTTGAAATCGCCAGCTCTCTTCGGGGCAATGCGCGAGATGCAATGAAGATGTCTCTCAAGCTTCGTGAAAATTTTTCTGACAAAAAAGAGATAACCAAAGATGATTGGGAAGAAATTAAGTATATATTAGATATATTACCTTATGGTTTAGAGCCTGAAGAATTAAAGTTATTAAATATATTAAGAGAAGAGGGCACATTAAAGCTTTATAATTTAGCGGCGAAGATGCAGATGACCAAACAAGCCATTCAATACGGCACGGAAATTTATCTTAATAAACTTAACTTTATAGAAGTAGAACCTTTAGGTAGAAAATTATCTAAGAAAGGTCAAGAGTTTTTTAAGAAGTCAAGAATTAAAGAACAAGAAAAAGAGTTAGCTTTTTGAGGTTACCCTCCTCAAGTCATAGCTCCCTTTGCCTGCCTCTCTTCGGGCTTAGGGGGCTTCCCCTTTCAAACACTTAAAATAACCAATATAAAGAATTAAAATAAACTAGTAATAATTAAATATGTTTGGTAATTTCTAATCTATATAATAATATGATTGACAATAACATTTAATATGTTATCTTTAATACATGTTCTTTGATAAATAATTTTGAGCGCCCATTGGGAGACCCTATCGTCTAGTGGTCTAGGACACCGCCCTTTCACGGCGGTAACCCGGGTTCGAACCCCGGTAGGGTCGCCATCTCCCATCGTATCAAAACGCATTTGGAAATGTTGAAACAAGGCAAAAAGAGCAGCCGGTGTGGTGAAATTGGCAAACACAACAGACTTAAAATCTGTCGCCCGTTTGGGCTTGTCGGTTCGAGTCCGACCATCGGTACCACTTATTAAAATTGTGAGCGATTTTTCACTAAATAACAATATTCACACATTTGTGAGCGATTTTGGCATAAATAATAATATAAAGAATTGTGAGCGATTTTTCATTAAATAACTATAGTAATATATAGAACACATTATATAAAGAAATAAAAATTACATAAAAATTATATAAAATGCCGAATCTCGACGGTCAACGTAACTTGTTGAGCCTCAAGGGTTTACGAAGGCCGGGGCCCGTAACCCCTTACTATTCAACGGGTTACGACTAATTTTAGATCATAACTTTTTCACTCTGTCAAGCCTTTATTTTTAACACAGAAAGCTTGACTTGTCACCTCTTATCAGTATTTTAAAACCATGCGCTCATGGTGAAACGGATATCACAGAACTCTTCTAAAGTTTTATTGTAGGTTCGATTCCTACTGAGCGTACCATTTTTAAAAAAGTATTATTTATAATTATACTTATAATTAAATTTATAGCTTTAGTTATTTATAGGACTTGACAGATATAGATAGATGATGTATTTTATAGGCGTATGGGGATAATACTATGTATAGTAGCGGGGATATTATTCGGAGTTTATATAGACGCAGTCAACAAGGAGGTATAATATGTGATATAAAAAAATAGAAAAAAACCGTTGTTTAACATTCATAATAGAAAGAGAGGATTAATAGTCCTCTCTTTTTAATTTAATAATATAGATATAAAAAAAGGCCCCTCTTTCGAGGAGCCTGCATTGTAATATAATAAGTATTATTCTTTAATTAAGCGCTGCTTCAAGAGGTTTAACCATTTTCTTGAAATGATTCTGAGATCGAGAAGCCTTGTCGAGGTTCCTCAGGAGAGACCCGCTGACCCTGTTAGAGTATTCATACCTGCTTTCAGCTACGTCTCTTGTAAGGTGTTGCGTTGCGGCATTGTAAAGATTATACAGATTAAAACCGCCTCCTATCTCGAAACCTTCATTTAAACTCGGGTTCCTCCAGATTACGTCTACATGCTCTTTGACCTTTTCGGAAAGAATTTTCTTCCCTGCTAGGTTATCGAGAAAGTTGGAACCTTCTTCTGGAGTTAATTTAAAGATTCTAAGGTTGCCGAAATCTTTAACCGATTGATCGAACTTGTTTTTGGCTTGCTCAATAGCTTTTTGTATAAACTTTAGACTCAGCCTAGAACTATGCTTCTGAGCCACGCTTGTATCTGCAGTGAGGGTAACCATGCCATTAGAGCAAACCAGCCTTTCTAGGCCTACTGAGAAGCCAGCAGAGCAGGTCCTATCGAAAGAGTTGTTAGTGATTAGTTTCATTGAAACCGCATCACCTACTGAAATCTCTCTTTCTAAGTTAGGCAGCTTGAATTCTCCATAGAATCGCGCTCCATCTCTAGCAACAACAAAGTTTTCCTCATAGTTGTCAATTCCACATGCTTCTAGACCTTCCCTTACAGAATCGACTAGGTCTTTATTGTGCAGGATTTCGTAGCTCTCTGTAGCGTGACCGATCATGACATCATTATCTGTCCTGAAATTACCGACAACAGATGTTTTAATTCTTTCACCGCTAGGGCTAAGTGAGAATAATGGTCTTTGTTCTACCTCGTAATCGTAGTCCGTTGATGTTGGTTTTGTATTTCTTGGCATAATTTATTTTTTCAATTTGATTAAGGACTCGTTCCTCAACCTTCGATAAAGATA
>ERZ1046148.351-NODE-351-length-28906-cov-18.858965_pt1 | contig 28906 bp, 32 predicted proteins | sample MGYA00383090_ERZ1046148 | MGnify/ENA primary metagenome ERZ1046148 (study PRJEB29581, sample SAMEA5548360) | metagenome | biome: marine; feature: coastal; material: water | depth 25 m | study: Short-term variability in the microbial, nano- and picoplankton... | reverse complement strand
TATGGTTGTGCAGGTTGGCCTTGTCCATATGCTTGCATTGGTTGGCCTTGCATTGATGGTTGTTGAGCAGCAACATAACCCATTTGTTGTTGCTGAGGAGGATATTGGCCCATTTGTTGTTGCTGAGGAGGATATTGGCCCATTTGTTGTTGCTGTTGCTGCTGTTGCTGCTGCTGTTGCTGCTGCTGTTGCGGTGGGTGTGTTTGGTGAACTATAGGGGTGTGAGCAGTAGCCGCAGGTGTTGCTGTTATTCCAGTGCTGAAAAATGGACTCCATGAGCCATCAGGTTCGGGAGTGTAGGCGGATTCAAGAGCAGGAATGCCATTGACGATGATAAAATCATAACGTACAGGGTCATATCCGATTGATGGTTCTGAATGAGCAACAACTTCGAACACTTGGTTATTCTCTCTAATATCAACAATCGTGAAAATCGCACCCTCGTCATCTGGATAGCTTTCTCCAGCAATTCGTTGGAAATTTTGAGAAATCCAACTTCTTGCATCCACGGTGCCTGCTGTATTCATTGTGAAATCAGGATAGAATCGATGTGTGTGAGTTAAGGCATTTTCATTAGAATATCCTTGCGATATTAGGCTTTCAAAATATAACTTCGCATCCATTGGAATCAATACTGCGTCAAGGTCATCACATTTGAATTATTGTAAAATCCTGTAATATCAAAGAAACACTGTATGCAATATGTTGATGTGTGTGGGCATAGCCCTTTGGGCTAAGGGGTTATTATGCGAAGGGCGATTGCAATTTTCTTATTTTCATTATTGATGGGTCCATTGACAGGTTCATTGACAAATCAACAGGGTGCTGATTTGTCTGATTGGGTCGCAGTAGATGAGCAACAAATTCAGTGGATGAAGAAATCATCAAGTCTACAAATCCCTCAACAACAATCACCTATTTGGATAGAGAATTCACAGCCTTGGTGGCAGGTAACAGCCTTAGATCAAAACCGCAATTCAATCCATGATTCACTAGAAACGTTTGTTGGAATTACTGGAATTGGTCTTTCATATGCAGAACCAGTCACACAGCAAAACATCGATGACATCAATCAACTTGGGCTTTCAGTATCTGATACTATAGAATCTGTTAACGCAGTTCTGCTCGGACAAATAGATGCATCATTGGCTACTACATTGTCTCAATTAGATGGAGTTGTCATGGTTGAAAGATATGGAGAAGTAGTTTTCTGGGGAGATGTACAAACTCAAGCGGTAAAGGCTCGTAATTCATCTCTATATCCTGGTGCATGGGAATTTGGAGTTTCAGGAGAAGGCGTTGTAATTGCAATGGTTGATACTGGTGTCGACAATGAGCATCCAGGTCTTAATCAGAAGTGGGTTGCTGGCTACGATGCTGTTTGTTTCGTTCATAGTGACCCATTATGTGTTCTAGATGGGGGCCGAACTGAAGATGGTTCATTTGACCCAGATGATGGTAATCAACACGGAACTGCCTGTATGGGTATGGCTAGTGCAACTGGATTAGATGCTTCAGGAGCGCAAACTGAGTTCTATGGGGCAGCACCAAATGCATCATTAGTAGATGTTAGAATTGGCACAGATTTAGGAGCAGGTCCTTTTGAAAATTATGTATTAGAACAAGAGTTCTATGAATCTGCTATGAATGGAATTCAATGGATTATTGACCATAAAGACGATCAGTGGGCTGGTGCTGATGAAACAAAGCATGGAATTGATATCATTTCTCTTTCATGGGGAATTACCAGCCATGAAGGCGGCGGTTCAGATGGAGAAGATATGCATAGTCGTATTCTCAATGAAGCAATGGAAGCTGGAATTGTAGTCAGTGTCGCTGCTGGAAACGATGGTCCTGATAATGATGGATTATCTGGAATGGGTTCAGGTAGCCTAGCGATTACAGTTGGTGCAACTGACGATATTAATTCCGTAGATAGAAGCGATGATACAGTTGCAGGTTATTCTTCAAGAGGGCCACGACGTGATAATGGTGATAGTAATCCATTGGATGAACTAAAGCCAGAAATCAGTGCTCCAGGTACTAATATCATTCAAGCAGAAGGTTGCGTTACCTCTGGAGGATGTAGTAACTTGTTAAGTGATGCAAGCCAAAATGGATACACTGGAAGAGGCTCAGGAACATCATATGCTACTCCTTCAGTATCTGGAATAATTGCATTAATGCTTGAAATAAATCCTGACCTAACTCCGCTTGAAGTAAAAGAGATTATCAAATTCACCGCAGAGCGACGTGGACCCGCTACTCAACCAGATGTCGACCCATTTTGGAATCGTGATTTCGGATGGGGAATGGCAGATGCCTACGAAGCGGTCAAACTCTCACAATACATTGGTCAAAGTGGATTGAACGGTGCATTAGATGTTTATACTCAAGTACATCTCAGCAATTCAAGTTTAAACGAATCAACTGGATTAGTTGAATTGACTGGAGAAACTTGGGGCCAAATGGGTTCAGTAAGTTCAGTTGAATATCGAATTAATGATGGAAGTTGGAATAGTGTGGCATTCCAAGTGGAAGATAATGCAACAGCGTTGCAAAGAATTGCTTGGACAATTGCATTGGACCCTGCAAAGATTGGTAAAGGGAATCAGACAATTGAAATTAGGGCGATTAACTCGGAAGGACTCCAATCATTGCCAATATTATCTCAAGTAGAGGGAACTGGATTCTCATCTGGTTCTTCAGTTTCATGGACTGTAGGACAGTATGCGGCCTTTGCAGGTGTAATAGTACTGATTTGCTTGATTGGATTGATGTTCCAAGCACGTACTGAAAGCCCATTTTCTCTTGATATCAATTATTCGGATGATGGAATTAGTGAAGTATTGGATGCGGATAAAGATTTAGCAGCAGTAGTTGATGCCGAATTAGTTGATAATAAGGATGCTAGTGGTTGAAGTCTCATCAATAGTTTGAGAAATAGTTGCAGTTGATGATAATTACACAAGGATAATTTGTTTTTGAGGAATAAAAATGTTTGAATCAATCCTTCTATTTGTGTTTGGATCTTTCATTGGATTTATTAGTCCAAGATTACCAATTTTGATGGTCACACGTGCAAAGGGGTTTAACTACCATTTTTCACAACACCCTGAGCCAGTTTCATTAAGCCCACATCTGACTCAAAGGGTAATTCATATGAGGACTTTTTATTGGTTAGGTCTTGGATTATCCTTGATACCTATTGCAGCCGGTTATGCATCTATTATTTGGGGGTCAGCACCACTCGGATTTGGAATGTGGATAAGTTCTGGATGGGCGGTAATCAATAAACTTCAAACATTTATTGGTGGCAATGACCCTCCATGGACTTATGAGATGGCGATTCGGTTACAAATGGTGATGAATAATTCAACACAAAACCCATGTTGTGAGTTTTCCGAACCTGAATGGCAATTGACAGCCGTTCGTTGTGCATCTTGTAAAATTACTTTAGATGAAATGCCTAGGCCAGATTTGGGTAGAAAAAGGTCAGATGGAATCATTGTTGGAAGTATCCGGCTATTGGCAAGTGGCGGTTATCCAGTTGTGAGCGAACATTATGATGATTGAGTACTTTCAATTGTTCGCAAAATCACATACCTGCTCAAATAGCACTTTTTTGGCAATAATGAAGGGCAACCTTTGAGGTTTGAAGTAATGCCCGGAGGTTATGGGAAGGAGCTCTGGCAAGGGTCCGTTAAGCACAAGGTTGTGGTTAACAATAATCGCCTTCGCACAAATTTTCCTAACTCCACTGATTGCATTTTCAATGACATATTTGGTTGATTTCAACAATTCAGATGATTCAATATCTCTGTCATTTCAACTTGAAATGGTTCCCTGGATTGGAGCAGCATCATTGTTTTACGGAATGTTGGCATTATTGCTTGCATTGATAATGGGGGGCTATACTCCAGTTTCAGTAATTGAAAAAGGGGGTTGGAGGAGGTATCTGGGATTAAGCCGTAATCCTAAAAATGCACATCAGCGCAGAGAAGCGAGAAAGGTAGCGGCAAATTCCCCCCATGGTCAATTAGCAATCTTGGCATATGACCGAGACGATATGGGATACAAATTTCTTTCAACTCATGGTGGATTGATGTTGTTAGCAGTACCATTTCAAGTGATGTTAGCAACAATTCCATTATTGGTATTATTACTTCTTCCAAAAGATTTTGTCCGAAATGATAGGGGATTAGAATTGGCATTATTGATTTACATGATATGTCTTGTTTTTGTGATGAAACATTTCCCCAAAATAGCGTACAAGTACATTGGTGTCGCGTCTGTAACAAGAAAATGGTTAGTTTCCATGACTAGATTGTCGTGGCTTGCTCCAATTTTAGTATTGTATATGATGGGAAGAATGGCTGCAGTAGTTGTGATTGGATGGATTGGTGCAGATAGTGGATTAAGTTTTTCTTTTGAAAAGAACTTCTTTGAATCACTCCTTGGCGTTGACTCTATCCCAGATACTTCCTTCATCGATTTACTTACTGCTTTAGCGGTTATGCCAATGGCCGCTTTCACAACTCTTGCAGTGTTAGGTGGATGTTCGGGAGAGCCACCAGAGTGGATGAGAATAGGCATTGAACCAACTATTGAACAAGCCAGTGAAGAAAATGACAAACCGGCTTTTCTTGATAATATTGTGGTCAAAGGTGCAGGAATGGTGTTGGCGGGAAGTGCCACTGCCGCAGTAGTTGCAGCAACTGGAATGGCCGGAAAATCACAATTAGCAGCTCAAAGTATTGGTGCGTTAGCAGCAGGAACTCCAGGGGTGGCAAGTACTGCAACTCAAGGAGTAGGGGTTGCTCAATCCGGCGGGGAAATATTATCAGGAAATGGCATCGGAGATGCTACAAATATTTTGGCCGATGCAAGCAAGCAATTATCATCTGTTTCCGAAAATGATTTTGAACTAGGTGATCTTGATGATATCATATCAGATAATTCGGAAATAGCGGACCACAATAAGCCTGCGATTAAGGGATTAGGTCCGAATTAATTCAGCAGATAATCTATGTTTGACCCCTTAGGGGTCTAATTTTTTCAATGCTCATTTGAAGGCCACATTGATAACCCGAACCAATGTCCCATAGGCGTTGGTGCTTATGCGTCGTATCTCAAATGTTGCTCTTGTTGCTCTATTACTGTTGCAAACTATGGCTTTAGGATTGTCTTATCCGGTTACTGCTGGTGGTTCAAATGATGATTTCAGGGTATCAGGAATTACCATCGGTAATGGAAGTGCAATGCCTGATACATGGGTTCAGTCTGATGGTTCAACAGTTGATTATATCTTTGAACAAGCGCCTATTGAAATCTCAATGTCAGTTGTACGTGGAGGAGGTTCTCTCAGTTTCAAGTCAGCCGATGCTACTTTGGAAGTAGTCCACCCGATTGGATTCGTAATGGAAACATTTAGTTGGGTAGCCGCCGACTTAACAGGTGGTCAAGGCGCATCGGAATCTTTTGAATGGACTCCAACTGCGGCGCACTCAATTCTTAACACAACAACAAATGATCTCAGTGGTGGATTAATCCTCAGGGCAACCGTCAGTTACTCAGGAGATGACCGTAATGATAACGACCAGATGGAAAAAGCAGTTCCAGTAGCAATCGCAGAAGATATCTTTGATGGTTGGGCAGGTCCTGGAAAGTTATCTTTCTTATCAGCACGTTATCCAGCAGGTGGCGGAGATGCTACAGCTGCAGGTTCGTGGCAAGATGATACTGGTGGGGCTGTTGGAATAGAGCACTGGAGACATTCAACACCAGGTGGTTCCGATTACCCATCAAGTGCAAATGACCGTTTAGTAAACATGTACCAAGTAAGTGATGGGCAATGTGGCACAGACGGTCAACTTGATGCAGGAATGTCGCAAGTCTACCAAATGTGGGTATGTCGAAAGCAATTTTTCTCCAGCAATTACATTTCATCACAATTCCATATTCAAGCATGGGGAAGTATGGAGGCAGGGGATAGCGTTTCAATTGAATTATGGCGCTCCTCAGGTAATATTAGTCGACCAATGGAATCAGTTCGTTGGGACATTGCAAATGGTAATCCAAGTCCTGCCCCAGACCAATGGTCCAACCTATCGTGGGACCCACAAGACACATGGTCGCAAATCCCAGGTCTAAGTAACCCAGATTTGTTCCTTGGCGGAAATTCATTCTTTATGGGAATGCTTTTCAATTCGGATTCAAGTAGTGCGAGTGAAGGATTCCACATCGATGATTGGATCCAATTCGGTATTACGAAAGTTTCTGATTATACATTGGAAATGAACTGCGACAATCCGGTTAGTGGATATTCAGGTCCGCCTTTGGGTCTACTTCAATTAAAGTGTGAAATTACCAATAATGGATACTCTTCTGCACTAGTAAAGGTTCAAACCAATGTGTCAAATACGTCATGGATGAATCCTCAGATGCCTATGATTAGAATCGATGTCGCTGACTCTAACGACCACGATTTCGATGTATTGATTCCAGCAATTTCAGGTGGAGCTACAGTAGATGTCTATGTTAACTTGAGTATTCCTGCAGGAGCAGATGTTCAACAACAAATTTGGCAAGTATGGTTTACAGATGCTAGTAGTTCTGGCACAGGTGAAAAAGGAAGATTGATAATGGATGTTGCAGTTTCTGAACAATTTGGTGTTTCATTATCATCAACTGTATCTCTTAATGCAATAACTCTCGGACCTAGCGAATCAGGCTTAGTGCCATTTAGACTTCAAAATTCAGGAAATAAGGATGCAGCATTCAATCTTGCTACCACCTTCTCTGATACAGGATGGATTGCAATAGTTGAAAACGAAACAGGCGTAGTTCAACAAAATCCAATCAGTCTTTTCAGAGGACAACAAAATGATTACATGCTCAATATTACCGCTCCAAGTGATGCCTCTCCTGGAGTTGTTTCTTTCACGATGAGAGCAACTTGTGGTTCATGTGGAGCCTTGCATGGAAATGATGTTCTGGTACGCAATATTGATGTTCCAGTCTTCCGTCAAGTCTCACTACAATCTGATGTGATAACCGTTGAAGGTGCGGCAAATGGCGTAATGAAGAAAGTATATATCACAATTCTAAATCAAGGAAATGATGATGAAATCTATAACTATTCATTATCACAAACCAATTGGTTCCTCGGTGCAGAAATAACTGCTGCACAAAGCCCAGTCATTTATGCATGGGATGGAGAGTCTACGATTATCCTTAATCTGCCGATGCCTATTGGTTTGACGCCAGGTCTGTATGGAACTACAGTATACGCAACAAATTCAATTGATAATTCAGTAAAGGCCCAACTAACAATTAGTGTCAATATTCTTGATACTGCTGCAGTTTGGATTTCGAATGAAGATGCAGACCAATCATATATTCCAGGAGATCCTCCTCAAACAATGGCCTTTGAAGTAAGAAATGATGGTAATAATCCTGACCGCTTCTCTATGTCCCTAGAAATACCAGATGGAATGAATGCTGAATTCACCAATTTATTGGATGGTAAAACCCCCGAGATTGAAACTGGAGCAAGTTTCAATGTATCTGTAAGATTTTCATTCACTGAAGGTACAGATGGAGAAAGAACACTTGGAGTAATCGCAACCAGCATTGCTGACGATACTATTTCAGCAAGGGGTGAAGCAATTTACTCTGTTGGTTCTCTTGGATGGTTGAGAATTATTTACAATCAACCACCATTGGAAATAGTTGATTCTGAAGAAGATTATACGATTACAGTTTCAGTTAGAAATCAATATACTCAAGCACAATCGGTTGCAATGGAATTAGATAATGGCGAATCTGGGTCTTGGTTCCAAGCAAGAATACTTTCAACCGATAGAGGATTTGTACTACAAGAAGGTGAAGAGCGCACTGTTACCATAGAATTCGATATTTCTGAAACCACGCTAATTAATCTTGATTCAGATACACTATTGGCAAATCTAACCCTATGGGCGCGTTCAGAGACAGTTAGTGATGCTGCTAACTACAAATTGCAAGTGGTCCTAACCAAAACAGACTCTGACTCAGTAAATAGTGAAGCAGATGGGGAATCATCTGCATTTGAATTCCAGAATATCCTAACTTGGATTATTTTCATTGTTGTAATGGGTGTTGGTGGAGTATTCCTCAAGAACTTAATCTTCGTTGAAGAAGAAGAAGATGACTATGGTGGCTGGGGAGAAGAAGGCTATGAAGAGAGTATACACTCTACCTATGGTTCCGTTTCTGCAGCACCAACAGTCAATTCGCAAGGAGTATTCTCTGCACCAGAGCCCGCAAAGATAGTGCCTCCGGTATCACAACCACCTGCAGCAGCACCTCCAGTCGCTGCTGCACCGGTTGCAGAGGTGGCACCAGTTGTTGAAGCACCTGTTGCACAAGCCCCGCCAATTCCAGCTGAAGGCCTTCCAGAAGGATGGTCAATGGAGCAATGGAACGCATATGGCCAAATGTGGCTTGAGCAAAATGGTCGAGTTTGATTACTATTGGGCTAAAATAGTGTAAAGTTGGCATAATTATTTGCTTATTGAATAAGCGTAGGGTTCAAGGCGAGGGAGTCGTCGGCAAAATTACAGGGAGGTTCAATCCAATGTATGGTAATGGACAAGCACCAATATTTATTCTAAAAGACGGCACACAAAGAACTCGTGGACGAAGTGCACAATCAAATAACATCGCAGCAGCAAAAGCAGTTGCCGATGCAGTCCGTTCAACACTTGGTCCAAAGGGCATGGACAAGATGCTGGTTGATTCAATGGGAGATGTTGTAATCACCAATGACGGTGCTACAATTCTCAAGGAGATGGACATAGATCATCCTGCTGCTAAGATGATTATCGAGGTTGCTAAAACTCAAGAGCAACATTGCTATGATGGAACGACTACTGCTGTAGTCCTATCTGGAGAATTATTGAAGAGAAGTGAAGACTTAATCGACCAAAACGTACATCCAACTGTTATTTGTGAAGGATTCCGTCTTGCTGCAGAGAAAGCAGTTGGATTGTTGGAAAGTCATGGGATTTCTACCGAGAATGATGATTCAGTACTGATGGAAGTAGCAAAGACCGCTTTGACTGGAAAATCTGCTGGTGCAGTAAAATCATTCATGGCAGATATTTGTGTACGCTCAGTCAATGCAGTAGGAATTATTGAAGGTGACGAGAGAATCATTGACCTTTCAGATATCAAAGTCGAAAAGCGTCAAGGAGGCTCGATTAAAGATTCAACATTAATCGATGGAATTATTTTGGATAAAGAGAGAGTCCATGCTGGTATGCCTCGTTCTCTTGGAGATGCAAAAATTGCATTGGTCAACTCCGCAATTGAAGTAAAGAAGACAGAAGTAGATGCAAAAATTCAGATTACTGACCCGAATCAATTGGCTCAATTTTTGGAAGAAGAAGAAAATTATATCCGCAAACTTGTTACTTTGATTCACGAAAGCGGTGCAAATATATTGGTTTGTCAGAAGGGAATTGATGAACTTGCTCAGCATTACATGGCAAAGGCAGGAATAATGGCCATTCGCCGTGCTAAGAAATCTGATATGGAAGCGCTTTCAAAGGCTACAGGTGGAAAGATTGTTACTAACTTAGATGATCTTACTGCAAGTGATTTAGGCCATGCTGCTAAGGTTGAGGAAAAGAAAATTGGAGAATCCAATATGACTTTTATCACAGGTTGTCCTGAAGCGAAATCAGTTTCAGTTCTACTTCGCGGCGGTACAGAACACGTAGTAGATGAGATACGCAGAGCATTTGATGATGCAGTTGGTGTAGTTTCAGTCGCTTGGGAAGATGGTGCAGTTCTTACAGGAGGCGGCTCAGTATTGGCAGCATTATCAAGAGATTTGAGAACTTATGCAGAAACCGTTGGTGGATTAGAGCAAATGGCTATTGAGGCATTTGCTAGCGCATTAGAAATTGTACCTCGCACATTGGCAGAAAACGCAGGTCTTGATCCTGTTACTACTCTGATTGAACTTCGCAAGGCACATGCCGATGGTGCAAGTCATACAGGAATCAATGTCTATGAAGGCGGAGTAATAGATATGAAATCTAAGAATGTCATTGAACCAATGCGTGTTGTTGAACAAGCAATCCAGTCAGCGACTGAAACCGCAATAATGATTTTGAGAATAGATGACGTAATTTCATCCAAGGGTGTGCCAATGGGCGACGACATGGGCGGAATGGGCGGAATGGGCGACTTCCAGATGTGAAGCGCTTCATATTTCTAACAACGTTTTTTCTTAATATAAAATAGATATTGAATACATTTTATTAGCCTAATTTTAAGGCTGGTAGGTGGTAACCTTGAAAGGCCGTTCTAAGGTGGAAAGATTGCTCAGCGTATGCGTGAGCGTCGGTGGTCCGTATGTCCGTTATCGCAAAGGTCTGGATTGAAGAAGACTGTATCACCTGTGATGCTTGTCAAGACATCTGTCCTGAAGTATTCCAATTGACTGATGAAACTTCTCAAATTGTTGCCGCAGTACGCGTAGATGGACAATTTGACCGCAATACTGGAGGCGCTCTTCTAAAGGCAAACTTTGGTGAAGAATTCGCGGAATATATCGAAGAGGCTGCAGAAGCCTGTCCAGTTGAAATTATCAAATTCGAAGTTGCTGGAGGCGCCGCACCTGCCGCTGAAGCAGAAGCACCAGTTGCTGCAGCAGTAGCGCCGGTTGCAGAAGCAGTCACTGTATCAGCAGGTACAAGCGATGCACTAGCATCAGTATTTGCAGGAGATAGGACTCTAACGATTTTATTCGGTTCACAAACAGGTAATGCAGCGGGTCTTGCAGAAAAAACAGCAAAGTTAGCCGCTAATTATGAGTTAAATGCAAATGTAGTTGACATGGAAGGATATAATCCTGCGAACTTAGTTGGTGCAAAGAGAGTTCTGATCATTACCTCAACATGGGGCGAAGGCGAGATGCCAGATAATGCAGAGGACTTCTGGCAAGGAGTAAATAGTTCGTCACCGGCATTGGCAGGAGTAAGTTATTCAGTTTGTGCGATTGGCGATTCTTCATACGATGAGTATTGTAAAGCAGGAACCGATTGGGATGAAAAATTCTCAGCATTGGGTGGAACTTCAATTCAACAAATTCAACTTTGTGATGTTGACTTTGATGAGCCTTGGAGTCAATGGGTTAATTCCGTATTACCTCGTATCGCTTGTGTTGATGATTCAGGCACATTCCAAGAATCACTGGTTGGAGAGATGGCTGCATATGGTGCTGGTGGAGATGATTCAGTCTCCTCTGGTGATTTCACACCTGGAACTGTGTCAATGGATGAGATTTCAGTCTCAATTCAATTGTTTAGATACTGCCCAAGTGCAGCAGAATCCGGTTGGGATAATATTTCGTGTTCAATTCCTGCTCACGCAACAATTGAAGACTTACTGGTTGCAATCCAGCAAGATGTAGATGGAAGTCTCGCATTCCGTAGAGGAACAACCGGTGGGACTCCAACTACTGGAGTCTTCGTAAATGGGAGAATAGTTCTAGCAGACCTCGCTCGAATATCCGATGTTGTTGACTCAAAGGGGTCACTCAAAATTGAGCCAGCACCAGGATTGCCTATCATTCGTGATTTAATTGTTGACTTGTCTGGATATGAGGCGGCAAGAGCAAGAGCTGAGCCATGGATGAGAGCCGACCCAAGAGAAGGCGCTCGATTATTGAACGGTGCAGCAGTTGGTACAATGGATGCTTCAAGTGCGACAATATTGCATCAAAAGAGTGATATTTTGTCATATCAATTAGTTCAATCAATGTCTGATACCTCTGTTTATGATAAATCATATGAAGGCCCAGGTGTCCATTTACAACAATGGCTACGTGCTGAAGACCCACGCTGTGGAGGGGAGCAAAGGAGAAGTATTATTTCTTCATTGAATGAATCAGATGGCGTATGGGCTGAGGCTGATTTATCCTCTATCGCCCGTTATGGTTCTGATGGTAAACTAGCGGCTCGTGGACTAATTGAAGCAAGAGCACACCTACTCAATGCAAGTGATTACTCCGGAAAGCATGGACGCTTGGTGAAGTGGTATGGCCGCAGTGTAAAGTGGACTGGTAATGTCAATGAAACCACACTATATCGCCAAGTTCTAGGTCCATTGGGCTTAGTTAGCAATATTTTCAATGGAGTTTCTGCAAGAATGGTACTAGGATTTACTCGCAATGGTGGCCCACCTATTCGTGGACTGCAAGGATTACTAATGCCGCCTGCAGGTGTCGGAAAAATTCCGAACATGATTAACTCCAAGGTTGACGCTCACCACGAGGTAGTCAGCCTATTCAATGAAATTGACAAGAGGTTCTGAGGTGATTGGTATGGCAAAGGTAGCATATTATCCTGGTAATACAGCAAGAGCAGCTTCTATGGAAGTTGAGGATTGTATCGTACCATTGTGTAAGACACTTGGAATTGATTTAGTTGAAATCCCTAAAGCATCAAGCGATGGTGGCAATATTATTAGTCAGGCATCAGCAAAATTACAACATTCATTAGTTGCTCGTAATCTTGCACTTGCTGAACAAAAAGGCATTGATATCATGACTACTTGTGCAACTTCACATGCAATAATGTGTGAGACTGCTGATACTCTTGCTGCTGATTCTCTATATGCTTCGCAACTGAACAATTTAATCGCTAGAACATCAGGAATAGAATATTCTGGAGAATCTAAATCCCGTCATCTTCTTCATTACTTGGTTGAAGAGGTTGGTTTGGACAAGATAAGAGATGCAGTAGTCAATCCAATTAATCTGAATATTGCTGGATACTATGGTTCTAATATGCAAAGAGAAGGTGCTTGTGGAGACGATGATATCTTCCTTCCAAGTTATTTGGAGCAATTGATCACTGCATTAGGTGGAGTACCAATTGATTTCGAACTAAAGTGCCAAAGCGTTGGCGCTCCTTCTCTACTTACTCTTGAAGGAACTGCAATGGCAATGACAGCAGCAGTTCTTTCTGACGCAAAACAGAATGGAGCAGATATGATGGTCAGCGCTTGTACTATTTCTCATTCCAATCTCGACTCTTATCAATCAAGGGCAGGTAAACTAACTGGAAAAGATACAGCAATGCCTGTGGTCCATCTTGCGGAAATTGTAGCATTTGCTTTAGGCCATTACCCTGATAGATTAGCTCAATTAAGAACTCGGGCACTGATTATCGGAAGTTGAATGCTTAGGCATGCAGTATTTCTTGTATCGTTGAAGCAGTAGCAGGGCCTATTCCCTCAACCTTTGATAATTCATTTTCGTTTGCACATAATACGGCTGCTACTGTGCCAAAATGTTCGAGTAATAATTGCGCCTTTTTCATCCCAAGATTAGGAATCGCTGCAAGAACTTCAACTCGTTGTTTGGAAACGAGTTTATCCCAACGCTTTGCCAGAGGTCCATTTTCTTCTTGGTCATTGATTATTGCAAGTATTTCTTTATTGGCCGCACTAATACAATTGTCAATCTCCTCTTTTTGCGAATCAGCAGGAGATTGTTTTGCCAAGGAATAAGAGGATAATTTTTCCAATAAATCTAATTCCCGTTTTGCAACGATACTAATGAAATGAGCAGACTCCTTAGCATCCTTGGTCATCATTACAGGAACTCCTAGGTCCAATGAGATATGTGCCAATGCTCCAAGAACAGCGTTAGGATGGACTGCATGACCATTACCAGTTCCTGTTTCAACCAGTAATAGTGGCCGAGGTGCAGCAGCGAGCAATCGTCTGCATTGTGATAGAAGACGTCCATCCATGAGTGAAGAGATAATATCGCGTGAACTTTTTCTCTCAATTAATACTCTATCTGAAATACGAATATCACCATGATACAAATGAGTAAGTTGGATATTACATTGCAGGCTGCGCATATGTGCAACAAATGTAGTGGATGCTTCACGATGATCAACCTGGATGATTCCATGGCCAGCATCATCCATCTCGATTTGTTTTTGCTGCGATCCATCTAGTATGACATTCCATTGATTTGATGATTGAGCAGAAGGAATTACCTCATCTACAGATTCATCAACAATTGATTTCTTTTTGTCATCGGTGCCGATAAATGCCTCTAATCCCATTTGATTACTCGGCCTTCGCATTGCAGGGCTTATTATCGGAATGCTATTGGTTTCATCTTTTTCTTCTGTTTTCACTTCATCAACAGTTTCAGGTACTGCTGTTTCTATTATTGGAAATAACTTTTCCAGCCGTTCTTTTTCGGCAGCCAAGAAGTCAACAGCAGAGATATTTTTCCCATTTTCGTTTACGCTGAAATCTGAAAGAACATCCGTCGGAGGTTCAACAAATATCATTCTGCCTCGTTTTTTTATTCTTTCCAACAAGGTGTACATTTTCTCTTCTCTACGCTTTGATGCAATATAGACGAATACATCCCTGGTATCTTTTGTTATCAGAATATGTACTTCCCCATCTCGTTGTCTCGCAGTTCTGCCCCTTCGTTGTATTGTGCGGATAGCACTAGGAACTGGCTCATATAATATCACTAAATCTGCTGCAGGAACATCTAATCCTTCTTCACCTACTGAAGTAGCAATTAGTGCGTTAATGTCACCTTCACGGAATCGTTGTAATTGTGCTAATTGTTGCTTTTGACTCATCCCCTTCCTACTTCCAGTGCCGGATTGTCCAATAAATCTGTCCGCAACAATTCCTTCTATAGAATTGAGTTTCTCCGTAAGTAATTCAACTGTATCTCTATATTCGGTGAAAATCAGTACTTTGCTCTCTGGTGATTCTTTCAGTTGACGAGATAATAATTCTGCAGTATGTTTTGGTTTTGGATGTAATTCCTCAGATTGCTTTGAAATATTTCTAAATTTATGAATACATGGTAATGCAATGAAACTATTTGTTCCCCTTTGCCCACTTCTTCCATCCTCTTCTGCCCTATCAACAAATGCTTGAGCAGATTTCAATCCTTGAGTTCTAAGCAAGTCTAGTAAAATATGAACTCTGCGCAGGTTTGATATTTTTCTCGCAGCATTATAGCCACGAGCATCTCTTCTTTGGATAGCGATACTCGCACTACGTTGTGCATTTTCTATCAGTTTTGAAGTGAGATGGCCTGTAGGGGCTAAAAAACCCATTTTTCTTAATTGCTCTGCCTCGGCATTTTGGTGAACTTCTAACGGTTGGATTATCTTTTTTAATTCATCATTCAGTTCTAAGTAGTGTGGAGTGATTTGCATATTGACTTTGTAAGCCTGCAAAAGAGAACTTTCTTTTTTGCTGATTGAGAAGGTACGGATGTTCAAATTATTTGCAACCTGTAAGATTCCTGCTTCGGTTGAACCAGGACTAGCTGTGGCTCCAATAACGGTACACTTAGGATTCTCTTGATCAATCAGTTTCCCAACCTGTGAATAAGCATGGTTTCCCGTCGCATGATGTGCTTCATCAAAAATGAGCAACCCCAAATCAGTCAAATCTATCAATCCGTTCTGCACATCATTGCGAATAACTTGAGGTGTTGCGATAATGATTGTTCCATTATTCCATAACTCCGGCCTTTTTGCTGGAGCATTATCGCCGGTATAGGTGATAATCAATTCCTCATCGATATTTATCATCGCTCTTGCCATTCTTTGCTGTTGGTCAACTAATCCTGTTGTTGGTGCAATAAGTAGAACTTTGCCTAATTTCTTGTGCAAACAATTCGCCATCGCCATCCATTCAACTGCAGTTTTCCCAAAACCGGTTGGCATGACCATCAATGTCGATGCTGATAAGCAGTAATTTAGGGCATTAAATTGGTATGCCCTTGCCTCAACACCATCTTTTAGGAATGGATGTTGGACAGTTGCCATATCTCTTCCTTCGCGGCGAGGGTAAAAAAGGATAATGCGAGGAGCCGCAGAATAATGAAAGTGAAATAGAAAATAATAATGCTATGAATCGGATATTTTTTAGTACGATAATCGGTTGGTCTGTTTGTTCAAGAACCACTACACTAAGCCGCATTTACAAACCGAACCACTCATATAGGGGAGGTTGGTCGGAGGGTTGCTTAAAGGTGAGTAGCCAGACACACAGGACAATCCCTAGAGGACTCCTATAGTCTCGTTTCCCAATAGTGGAAATGGGCCGCAGTGTCACGGCTTCTCCTACCCTGAGAGCCCTCGTACGCCCCTTCGGTGGGGCCAATTCGTTGTAACAAAAACTGGAGGAATCCCACATGGCAAAGAGAAATCACCCACGACGTGGATCGATGGCGTTTAGCCCGCGTAAGCGGTCTTCACGTCCATTCGGACATGTAAAATCGTGGCCTACAACCGATGCGAGCGAAGTAAGAGTGCAAGGATTTGCTGGCTGGAAAGCTGGTATGACTCACATTCTTTCCCGCGATTTAAACCCAACAAGCCCTTCTGCAGGTCAGGAAGTACGTGTTCCAGTAACCGTAGTAGAATGCCCTAAGATGAGAATTCTTGGTGTTCGTGGATATGAAATGACTCCATACGGTAAGAGAGCAGTCGGAGAGGCTTGGTCAGATGCCAGCCAAATCGCAGATGCTTTCCCAGAATTATTCAAGCGACTACCTGAGCGCAAAGAGCACGATGCAGATAAGCACTTTGAGAATCTAAACAATGCAGATCTATGTGAAGTGCGTCTAATAGTAGCGACTCAACCTTCCTCAGTTTCAGGAATCCCAACAAAGGTTCCTGATGTAATGGAGATGGGTCTTGATGGTGGCGATTTCTCAGAACAACTTCAATTCGCTAAGGAAAAGTTCGGTGAAGAATATTCATTCACTGATTCATTCCAAGAAGGCGGACTTACAGATATTGTCGCTGTAACCAAGGGTTATGGATGGCAAGGTGTAATCAAGAGATTCGGTGGAAAACTACTATCTCACAAGAACTCAAAGAAACGCCGTCAACATGGAAACATGGGTGCTTTCGGTGATGGGTATGTCCGTAAGTCTATTCGTCAAGGTGGACAAACTGGATATCACCAAAGAACTGAGTACAACAAGCGTATTCTTCGTGTAGCAAATCCAGAAGAGCATTCGATTACTCCATCTGGTGGATTCCTTCACTATGGTGAAGTAAAGTCCGATTATATTCTAGTTCATGGTAGCGTCCCTGGTCCTGCAAAGCGCTTGATTAGGTTCCGTGACGCAACTCGTGGTAGCGACAAAGTGCTACCAGATTACGAGATTACCTACGTAAGTACAGCATCTAAGCAGGGGGTCTGAGCATGAAAGTAGCAGTAATGGATATTACAAACAATGTCAGTCAAGATGAACTTGATGCAGGACGCCTTCAAGAAAACTTCTCTGTAGAAGTTTCTCAAGGAAAGAAAGTAACACTTCCTGAAGCTTTCTCCGCACCAGTTCGCGAGGACATTATCAAGTTAGCAATTGCAAGTGCACGTGCTAACCGCAGACAAGCATACGGTTCAAGAGCACACGTTGGAAAGCGAGCGCCTATGGCCGGTATGAAGCACTCCGTTGAATGGTGGGGTAAGGGACGAGGTGTATCTCGTATTATGCGCCGTACCGGACAACGTCGTGGAGCACAAAATCCACACACACTAGGTGGACGCCGTGCACATGGTCCTAAGGTTGAGAAAATCTGGGCTCGTAAGATGAACTCAAGGGAGCGAAAAATCGCAAGAAATTCAGCCCTTTCAGCAACAACAGATATTGAAACCGTTGCTAACCGTGGTCACCGCTTCTCAGACGACATTACTTCTCTTCCACTAATTCTTGGAAACTATGTAGAAGTACGTGATGGAAAGAGCGAAGAGTTCGATATCGAACAATTCAATCATGGTAGTGCTACAAGAAAGGTAGTATCAATCTTCAATGAAATGGGACTTGGTGACGATCTTCGCCGTGCACGTGATGGAAGAAATATCCGTGCTGGAAAAGGAAAGATGAGAGGACGTGTACACAAGACTCCTAAGTCAATTCTATTGGTGGTTAAGGAGAAATCCGGTCTTGCACACGCTGTAAGAAACCTACCTGGAGTAGATGTAGTTGCAGCATGTAACTTATCAGCAGAAGATTTGGCTCCTGGTGGCGACATTGGTCGTCTAACCGTCTTTACCAAGGCGGCTGTGGAGGCTCTTAACTGAGGTGAATATTATGGACGCATACAGTATTATCATTCAACCATGGCTAACAGAGAAATCAATGGAGGCTCGTTCAAGTCAAAGCCGCCTTGAGTTCATTGTCCATCGTAGTGCAACTAAGCATCAAATCGCAAGAGCTGTTGAAACACTCTTCGAAGTTGAAGTTGCAAAAGTAAATGTTCGTAACACAAAGCATGGAAAGCACGCATCAGTGCGCCTTGCTGAAGGATACGACGCCGAGGACGCGGCTATGCGTCTAGGAGCATTCTGAGGTGAATTATCATGGGTAAGAGAATCCGAGCACAACGAAAAGGTTCCTCTCCACGTTACCGCGTGGCGAGTCATCGTTTCCCTGGTGCAAATCGCATGCCACGCGCAACCGATGTCGTCGGTGAAGTAACTGAACTACTACACTCTCCTGTGCATTCTGCACCTCTAGCAAGAGTTAAGCTACCAGATGGAGAAACAAGTCTAGTAGCAGCAACTGAAGGAATTGCAGTTGGACACAGTGTCGCAATTGGTGACACTGCATCTCTAAAGCCTGGTAACATTACCAGACTCGCAAACATTCCTGAAGGAACTGCAATCAACAACCTTGAACTTCGTCCTGGTGATGGAGGAAAGGTTGCTCGGTCAGCAGGAAACTCCTGTATTGTTGAGGCTAGAATCGGAGATAGAGTTCGTGTACGTCTTCCATCTGGAGCACTCAAGGAACTTCCAGAAAACTGTCGTGCAACAATCGGTGTATTATCTGGTCACGGTCGTGACGAGATGCCACTTCGTACTGCTGGAGCAGCATACTACAAGGCAAAGGCTCGTGGTAAATTGTTCCCTCACGTAAGTGGTGTTGCAATGAATCCAGTGGATCACCCGCATGGTGGTGGAAATCACCAAGCTGTTCACGGTCCAAGCTCAGTCGCTCGTGGCACCCCTCCGGGTGCTAAGGTCGGACTTATCGCACCAAGCCGCACAGGTAGAGGCCGCGGCAAGAAAATTTGAGGTGAATTATTATGGCAAGAAAGAAGAAGAAGTCGTTTATGACCCCAAAGGCAAGTCGTCGAAAGGCACGAAAGCGCCTATCAACAACAACTGGTCGTGTAAAGAAGGAATTCACATACCGTGGATATACTGTCGCGGAATTAACAGAAATGCCACTATGGCCTTCTGAGGAAAATCCAGAAGCACCATCAGTTATCACTCTATTACCATCTCGTGCTCGTCGTTCTATCGCACGTGGTCTTTCAATGGAAAACGAACACTTTGTTGAGCGTGTTCGCCGTTCCTCTGGAAGAACTATCCGCACACATCGCCGTGATATGCCAATTCTACCAGATTTCGTTGGCAAGAGAATCGCAGTTTACAATGGTCAAAAGTTCGTTGAACTAGATATTACCCCTGAAATGATTGGGCACTATCTCGGTGAATTCGGACAGACTCGTCATAGTGTCGCTCACAGCGGCCCGGGTGTTGGTGCAACTCGTTCGTCCAAGCACGTAGCATTGAAGTGAGGTGTTAATTATGGCTAAAGCAAAAGAATTAGACAGACGCAGCAAGAGAAGTGCACTTCCTCAAAAGGGATACACTCAACTCCTACAAGGCAGCCATTTGGCTACAGCACGTTCGGTAAACGAAGACATGCACGTTAAGCATTGTTTCGAAATTTGCCGCCACGTCAAGCACATGAAGGCTGGAGAGGCAATTAACTTCCTTAACCAAGTATTGAAAATTGATTCAGACCGACCTGACATTCGTCGTAAGGCAGCAGCAGTTCCATTCCGTTTGGGAAGTGGCAACAAGAAGAAGAAGCGAACTGGACCGAGTATGGTTGGACACCGCAAAGGTGGAGTTGGACCTGGTCGTTACCCAGTAAAGGCAAGCCGTGCAATAATCAAGCTGATTGAAAGCGCAATGGAAAATGCTAGACACCAATACGAAGATGTCGATGCAGAAGAAATGGAAATCACACACATAGCAGCCCACAGAGGACAAGTCAAGAAAGGATGGATCCCTCGTGCTCGTGGCCGTGCAACTCCAAGTAACCATTACCGTGTAAATCTAGAAATCTTCCTTGAAGATTTCAACGCAACTGACGATGAGTTAGAGGATGAATTCTGAGGTGAATATTATGAGTAAGAAAAGTACAATCCGAACATTGGTTGACCGAAACGTCGAACGCCATTTGGTAAAGGAATTCTTAATGAATAATACCAAGGGCGCTGGATTTGGAAGCCTTCAGTTTGAAAGAGTTCTAAACAGACAAAACAACGCACCTCAAGATATCATCACAGTGAATGCAGACAGACCTGGAATGGTTATCGGTTCAAAAGGAAAAATCATCAAAGAACTTCAACGCCGTTTGAATGAAGAGTTCACTCTTCTACAACCTAAGTTAATGGTTGAAGAAATTGACAACCCTACACTCAACGCACAAGTTCAGGCTGAGAAGATTGCAAGTGCTATGGAGCGTGGATGGTATTACCGCCGTGCAGGTGCAAGTGCAGCAACCAACATTATGGATGCAGGCGCTCGTGGTGTATTGATTACAATCGCAGGAAAATTGACTGGTTCAAGAAACCGTACTCAGAAGTTCCTTATGGGTCACGTAAAGTATTGTGGTGAAACTGCATTACAACACATGGACAAAGGATACGCTGTTGCAGTAAAGAAACTTGGAACAATCGGAGTTACTGTTGAAATCATGCGCTCTGGAACTCGCCTACCTCACGAAATCAGTATTTTCTCTGAAGAAGAATTGGCAATCCGTGCATCAGAACAAAAAATCGCAGAGGAGGCGAGTCAATGACTTTCGTCTCCAACCGTGAAATAGAAGCAATGAGCCAAGATGCTCGTGAAGCTCGCTTAGCCGAACTTCGTGAAGAACTGCTTCAACTTCGTGCAGAGAAAGCACTTGGTGGTACACCAGCAAGCGTAGGGGAATACAAGGCAACAAGAAGAAGTATTGCCCGTCTTCTAACGCACATGAATAATTGAATAAGAAAGGAGTTGATTGAATATGGCTGCAATTTGTAATGTCTGTGGACTTCCTGACGAATTATGTATTTGTCAAGAGATCGCTAAAGAGCAGCAGTGTGCAATATTGTCAACCGACCACCGCCGATATGGGAAAATCGTCACAAAGGTGGAAGGAATAGAAGATGCAGCTATTGATATCAACAAACTTGCTAAACTTCTCAAGAACAAATGCGCTGCAGGTGGAACTGTAAAGGGACGAGTAATCGAACTACAAGGGGACCACAAGAAAAAGGCAGCAGGCGTTCTAAAGGATAACGGATTTAATGTGGAGGTGCGCTGATATGAATATCTACAACTCCACTTGGATCGGTGAACAACTGACAGTCGTATCATCACCAGACACTTCTCTAATGGGTCGTATCGGTGTTGTTGTTGACGAGAGCAGAGAAACTATTACAATAATCGAGGGAAGCAATGAAATCAACCTCGGAAAGCAAAGTATTGATTTCAAAATCGGCGACAGTGATGTTGTCATAAATGGGGCACGTGTTGGACAACGCCCGGAAGACCGAATCAACAAAAAATACAGGATGGCATGATATTATGCGAGACATCGGAGTAGACGTAAAGAGACCTTCAGGGAAATGGGATGGAGACGCTAATTGTCCGTTTTACGGCAGTTTGCGCTTGCGAGGACAGTTGTTAGAGGGTACAATCTCTAGCATTGGAATGAATGGTACTATCACTATTGAGCGACATAATGTTCGATATATGAAAAAGTACGAGCGATTCGAAAAGCGCACAAGTGCACTTTCCGCACACCTTCCAACTTGTGTTGGAGATGTCAACATTGGCGATTCAGTCAAGGTAATGGAATGCCGACCTCTTTCAAAGACGGTTTCATTCTGTGTTATCGAAGTAAGTGGAGGTGAGGCTTAATGAAGGGAATCGCAGGTAAGCAAACACGTGGTCTTCCAACCGCAGCACGTCTTCACGTTGCTGATAACACAGGTGCAAAGATTGTTCAAATCATTAACATTCTAAAGCTAGGTGGGACAATGCGTCGTTACCCTGCTGGTGGCGTAGGAGATCTTGCTAAGGTTTCAGTCAAGAAGGGTACACCTGAGACTCGCCGTCAAATGTTTAATGCGGTTATTATCCGCCAACGCAGACCTTTCCGTCGTGTAGATGGAACTTGGGTTCAATTCGAAGACAACGCTTGTGTCATTACAAATGAAAAAGGCGACATCCAGGGAACTGATATCAAGGGACCTGTGTCAAGAGAGGCAGCTGAACGCTGGCCTCGTATCGCAGCAAATGCAAAACAAATTATCTGAGGTGAATTGAATGGTAAAAAGTATGAAACCAAACAAACAACGCAAGGCGTACTATAACGCTCCTCTTCACGAGAAGCGCAAGCGTATTGCAGCAAGACTACTCCTTGACAAGCCAGATGCACGCTTTGCCGCTGTACGCACCGTCACAGTTCGTGTAGGCGATACAGTACGTGTTATTCGTGGTGATTTTTCACATGGTGGAAAGCGCCATGGTGGAAAGCGTAACGCTGCACCTCTAACAGGAGCAGTTCTAAGAATCGAATCCGAAACCGGACGCATTTTCATTGAAGGTGCAAAAGGAAGTAAGTCTGACAATAAGGAAGAAGCAGTACCGGTACACTCTTCCAATGTAGTTGTCGTCAAACTTGACGAGACTGACAAGTTGCGTGTGCAACAACTAACCGGTAACAGGAGTTGAAAAATATGGGAAGCAGTAATCACTTGAAACGTCTAGCAATGCCACGTAGCTGGCCTCTTCCTCGTAAGACTTCAATCTGGGTAACACGTGCAGCACCTGGTGCTCACGCATTAGAAACTTGTATGCCAATCAATGTTATCATTCGTGATATTCTTGGCTATGCACGTTCTACTAGAGAAGTCCGTCATATTCTACACAATGGATTGGCACTTGTTGATGGTCGTGTCTGTAAAGACACTCGTCGTGGTGTTGGTCTGATGGATGTTCTAACAATTGGTGATAATAACTACCGATGTGTTCTTGATTCTAAGGGTAGACTACGATACCAAACCATTTCCAGTGAAGAAGCATCTTGGAAGGTTTGCCGAGTTGAAGGTAAGACTACCATCAAAGGTGGAAGGACCCAAGTTAACCTACACGATGGAAGAAATATTCTATGCGATGATGCAACAGAATACAATACTGGAGATTCAGTAAAGATTTCTTTGCCATCTCAAGAAGTTATCGAGCACATCCGCTTTGGTTCAGGAACTCGTTGTTTCTTGATAGGTGGTTCTCACGTTGGAGAATTCGCTGAAGTTAAAGAATACTTAGTAAAGCGTTCAAGTATGCCAAATGAAGTTCAATTTGAGACATTTGGCACAACTATGGGTAATGTCTTCGCAGTCGGAAAGGTTTCCCTACCAGTTTCAGAGGTGAGTGAATGAGCGAGACAGTAAATCCTATGCAAGAACCTCGAATCACTAAGGTTTCAGTTAACATTGGTGTTGGTGAAGGTGGAGACCGCCTTGTCAATGCAGAGAGTGTTCTGAAACTGGTTACTGGTGTGACTCCTCAACGTACTCTTGGACGTATCCAAAACCGTGACTTGAAAGTCCGTCAAGGTGCTCCAATTGGATGTAAGGCAACAATGAGAAACTCAGAAGCGATTAAGAAGTTCTTGACCGATGCATTCTGGGTTCGTGAAAATGTTATTCCTACATGGAACTTTGACCGTTCAGGTAACCTTTCATTCGGAATACGTGATTACACAGATTTCCCAGACCAGAAGTACGATCCAGAAATCGGAATCTACGGTATGGATATCACAGTTGTTCTGGAACGCCCAGGACATCGTGTTTCACGCAGAAGAAAGGCCAAGGCAAAGGTCGGAATGAACCATCATGTCACAGCTGACGAAGCAAGACAATGGTTCAAGGATAACTACAATCTAGAAATTTTGGAGGACTGAAAATGGCAAGAGATCATGGAGAAAGAATTGGCCGTACAATCGGCTGCCGACGCTGCGGACGCAAGAGAGGAATGATTCGCCGACACGGGCTTCGCCTGTGCCGACAATGTTTCCGGGATGTTGCCCCATCTATCGGGTTTAAGAAAATGAGTTGAGGAGGGAAAAAATATGCAAATAGATCCACTAAATGACGCTCTAATAAAGATGTACAATGCAGAACAGGCTGGTAAGTTCAATGTTGAACTTGCTCCTGCAAGCAAATTGCTTGGTAATGTACTAGAAATCATGCAAAAGTCTGGCTACGTAGGCGCTATTGACCGAACAGAAAACGGTCGTGGCGGTACATACTTAGTTGAACTACGCGGTGCAATCAATCGCTGTGGTACAGTAAAACCTCGCCACAGTGTTCGTCGCCAAGAATACGACCAGTGGGAAGTACGATACCTTCCTGCTCAAGATTTTGGCCTTTTGATTCTAACAACAAACTCTGGTGTAATGCATCATTACGATGCAAAGGACGCCCGTATCGGTGGTAAGCTTCTCGCTTACGTATATTGAGGTGAATAATATGGTAAAACTCGACAGAATCGAAAAATCAGTAACCATCCCTGAAGGTGTCACGGCATCGCTTAGTGAAGATGGCGTCGTAACAATTACAGGCACGAAAGGTACACTATCTCGTCAATTCCAAAGCCCAGTAGTAGATCTATTGCAAGACGGCTCTGGTCTATTGGTGCGAGTTGATATGCCACGTCGCAAGCAAGCGGCATTGGCTGGAACTTGGGAAGCACACTTGAACAACATGGTAAAGGGAGTCACAGAAGGTTTCACATACAAATTGAAAGCCTTCTATTCTCACTTCCCTATGACTCTAGCACAAAAGGGAAATCAGTTTGTCGTAAACAATTATTTCGGTGAGCGTGTACCACGTACAGCAGTAATTCTAGACGGAGTTACGGTAAAAATCGACAAGAAGGTCGAAGTAACCGTAACTGGAATCGACAAGGAGAACGTAGGTCAAACAGCAGCAAATATTGAGCGCTGTACAACGGTAAAGAACCGTGACCGACGTGTTTTCCAAGATGGTATTTATTTACTAACCAAGGAGTGATTTGAATGGCAGAAGATTATGATAAAATGACCGTCGCAGAACTTAAGGTTCTATTGAAGGAAGCAGGATTACCTGTTTCAGGAAAGAAGTCCGAACTGATCGCTCGTTTGAGCGATGCAGGCGAAGCACCAGCGGAAGAAGCAGTTGTTGAAGAAGAAGCAGTTGTTGAAGAAGAAGCAGTTGTTGAGGATGATGATAACTGGGACGATGAAGAAGACTGGGATGATGAAGTTTCAGAAGGACACGTCGCAAAGCAAAAGCCAGTTCTTGATGATGCTACAAAGGCAGCACTCGCATTACGTGCAGAGCAAAAGAAGGCAACCCCTTCATTCCGCCGTACTGAGTGGTTCCGATACAAGCGTCTTTCACGTTCTGGTTGGAGAGCACCTCATGGAATGGATAACAAACAACGTAAGAACCTCAAGTACCGTTCTTCACTTGTTAGAGTCGGGCACGGAAAGGTTTCCGCTGCTCATGGACTACATCCATCAGGATTTAGAGAAGTAATGGTCCATAATACTGGAGATTTGGAAGCGATTGACCCTGAGACAGAAGCAGCACGTGTTGGTGGAACTGTCGGAGGAAGAAAGTGTGAATCAATTTACAGCCGAGCAGATGAATTAGGTATCCGTGTTCTTAACCGAAGGAGGGATGTTTGATGCAAATTACTAACCAAAAGCGTTTAGCTGCAAGAATTCTAAAGTGTGGAGTCAACCGTGTTTGGATTCATCCATCCTATGTTGACCAGGTTGCAAATGCAGTTCAAACCGATGATATTCGTGAATTCATCGAAGAAGGCTGGATTAAGGCAAAACCGATCAAGGGAACATCTCGTGTTCGTGCTCGCCTACGTCTTGCACAAAAGCGCAAGGGCCGCCGAAAGGGACAAGGAACTCGTGCTGGAACTGCTAATGCTCGTAATCCAAGAAAGAACCGCTGGATGAGAACTATTCGTTCACAACGCCGTGTTCTCAAAGCACTTCGAGAAGATGGAACAATTGAACCATCACAATACCGTCGCTATTATCTCAAGGCAAAGGGTGGTTCATACCGTTCTATTGCCCACATGCGCTCACAGATGACTCTTGAGGGTGTAACTTTCAGTGGAGGTGAACAATGATGCGAGGAACAAGAAGACGCTCAGTATTAAGACGCCGTAGATTAGGATTAACCGATTACCGTCGTAGATTGAAGTTACTTCGTGGTCAACAACCACGCGCAGTAGTTCGTGTCTCAAACACACGTACAACTTGCCAATTAGTTTCTTGGGCAAAGGATGGAGATCTAGTTTCAGTCAATGTTACTGGCTCAGATTTGCTTAAGAAATACGGATGGCCTGAAGGATTCTCACAAAAGTCAATCCCTGCATCATACCTTGTTGGATATGCAATGGGTAAGGCAGCAGTTGCTGCTGGAGAATCACAAGCAGTATTGGACATTGGTCTTGCTGCAAGTACTCCTGGTGGAAGAGTTTTCTCTGCCCTAAAGGGTATGGTTGACGCAGGTTTAGAAATTCCTCATGGTGATAATGTATTGCCAGATGATGAAAGGCTAGCAGGTGCTCACATTAGTGATGCAGTTGCAGCAGCAGTTGAATCAACAAAAAATGCAATAGAGGAGGCTTACTGATATGACCGAAGAAGAAGTAAAAATAATGGCACCGGGATTAATCCAAGCATTTGCTCCTGAAGAGCAAGAAGAGCAACCGGACCGCCGTCGTAGAAGAAAGCAGAACGATCCAATCGCTAATTTGCGCAAGTGGGAACCTCGTACTCGTCTTGGCCAAAAGGTCATGGCTGGTGAAATCATCACTTACGAGCAAGCTTTGATTTCTGGACTTCCTATTAGAGAAGTTGAAATCGTAGATGCACTAATTCCTAATTTAGAGGATGAAGTAATTCAAGTTAACATGATTCAAAGAATGACTGACAGTGGACGACGTGTCCGATTCAATGTAATGGCTTGCGTAGGCAACCGTGATGGATATGTTGGTCTAGGAATGGCAAAGGCAAAGGAAGTTGGACAAGCGATTGAAAAGGCAATCGTCGCTGCAAAACTAAATGTTATCACAGTACAACGTGGAAATGGTTCTTGGGAATCATCCATGGGTCCAGGAACCTCTATTCCTTTCAAGATTAAGGGACGTTCAGCATCTACTCGTGTAACTCTAATGCCTGCACCATCCGGTAAAGGATTAGTTATTGGAGAAACCGGAAAGCGTGTTCTAGAACTTGGAGGAGTCACTGACGTACTTTCAAGAACAAAGGGTCAAACTCGAACAACAATCAACTATGCCGCTGCAACATTTAACGCATTAAAGAATCTAAACACTACACGTGTTTCTAAAGAACAGACAGAACGTTTGTTTATTCACAAAGGGAGGATGATTGAATGAGTTTTATCGTAGTACGAGCAAGAAGTAATGTGGGTGTTGAGCGATCTATTCGTGAAACGATGGGCCATCTAAACTTAACCAAGGTTAATCACGCAATTATCATTCCAGATAATGCACAATACCGTGGTATGTTACAGAAGTCTAAGGATTACATCACTTGGGGAGAAGCAACTGAAGAACTTGTTGAGAAAATGCTTGTTGAAAGAGGCCGTATGGTCGGTGACAAGCCTTTGACAGATGCAATCGTTGCAGAACACACAGAATTCAAGAACATCAAGGCTTTTGCTAAGGCAATTTGCGCTGATAAGGCTACTGTTAAGGCAGTACCTGACTTGAAGCGTGTTTTCAGATTACACCCACCAGTTGGAACAAAAGGATGGGGCGGAATAAAGCGCTCTTTCGTTGTTGGCGGTGGACTTGGCCCTCGTGGGGACCAGATTACAGCTCTTGTAGAGCGCATGATTTGAGGTGATTTTGAATGGGAACTAAAGCAAATAAGCATCGTGGACGCAATCGCTACCACGGACGTGGAAAGAAAGCAGGTCGAGGAGCAGGAAAGCGTGGTGGACGTGGTAATGCGGGTATGAATAAGCACCGTGTAATGTACCGTAACAAGTACATGCCTAATCACTGGGGTATGCACGGTTTCAACCGACACCCTACGCTAAGAAATTTCAATATCACTGTAAATGTGAGCCAACTCGCTGATATGGCAGATGGTGCAGATACATTGGATTTGACAGCATTGGGAATCGATAAGATACTCGGAAGTGGAAGAATCAATGTCGCACTGAAGGTAATTGTCGAAGAAGCAAGCGCAAAAGCAGTAGAAAAGATAGAGGCTGCTGGCGGTTCTCTTGAAATGGCTGCTGGCGACGATGAATGGGATGAAGAGTGAACTAATCCAAAGGTTTGAACCTCAATACTGATAACTAAAAATAATATCCAACAATAAGGGGCGATTTTATGAAACACAAATCAATACCATGGGCAATCGGATTAACCGGTGCATTATATTACGCTCTGATGATCTATTGGCAATCAGATGCTCTATCTGCAGGAGAAGGTGATGCATTTGATGCAGCAGTTGTTGGTTTAGTATTATCAGCTGTATACCTAGCCTACTGTATCTTCTGTTTTAGAACAGATGTTCCAAGCAATTTGAAGGAAAAATTCATCGGACGCTATGGAAAATTATTGGGATGGTTAGCATTCGTAGGCTTCGCAGTCTACTATGTCCGTCCTGCAGCATGGGGCGGTTATGATGAAGCAGTAGGTTTCTTCC
>ERZ1046148.350-NODE-350-length-29022-cov-8.642179_pt1 | contig 29022 bp, 25 predicted proteins | sample MGYA00383090_ERZ1046148 | MGnify/ENA primary metagenome ERZ1046148 (study PRJEB29581, sample SAMEA5548360) | metagenome | biome: marine; feature: coastal; material: water | depth 25 m | study: Short-term variability in the microbial, nano- and picoplankton... | reverse complement strand
AGCCATATCGGATTGGCAGCCGGATCCAGACAATGAGGGTATAGACTCAAAGCTGGACAAAACCTTAGCGGATCAATTAAGAGATATGGCCTTGGGTTTTAGCTTGTCTCAATTGAGCTATGTAGGTTTTTCTCATATTCATTTTGATCACGTTGGCGTTGCCAATGAAGTCAAAGGCGCGACTTGGCTCGTCCAACGCGGTGATTACGATCTGGTCATGGCAGATGGCGCGCAGCTAGTGGGCTTTGACCCAACACTGGTGTCGGGGCTTCGCTCTCTTCCTGTGAAGGTGCTGGATAATGATTTTGATATTTTCGGCGACGGAAAAGTCCAGATTATTAATGCACCAGGTCATACGCCCGGTCATCAAGTCCTTTATCTTGAATTAGAAAATTTGGGACCTCTCATTCTGTCAGGAGACCTTTACCACACACAGATCAATCGATCTGAAAAGAGGGTGCCAATAATCAACGTGGATGTGGATCAGACGCTCAAATCTATGGACAAGGTCGAAAAGCTGATTGCGGAAACTGGCGCTGCTCTCTGGATCGAGCACGACCTGGCACTTTTCAAAACGCTTGAAACAGCACCGGCTTACTACGACTGAGGTAAGCTACTTAGAGTCACCGTTAGCGGTGACTCTTGTGTTATCTCAAAACCTTTCCGGACGCGAACCAGTGAGTGCTCGCTCGAGTTGTCAGCGAGCGACCAACCTGTGTAAAAACCTCGGCGTTGGCTCAGAGAGTTGTAAAGGACTAGGGAAAAAACGTGGAGCGATGGATTGTGGACGGTTAAGAGGGGAGAGCGGCCAATCAAAATATTGTGGTGTGAAGAGTTGAAGTTTCAGGAAGAAGATGTGAATGGTAGGGCTGACCAAAGTCAGCCCGAGTTAAAAGGTTCAGGGAAAGAAGGATATTAATTGGGTAGCACGACCTGATCGATTACATGGATCACGCCGTTGTCAGCTTCGATGTCTGCTGCCACGACTGTCGCGTTGTCTACCATCACGCCATTCATCGCGTTGACTGATATGTTGCTGCCTTGCACTGTTGCGACTTCAGCTGTTTTTCCAGCAATGTCGGCGGACATGATTTTTCCTGATACGACGTGGTAGGTGAGGATAGCTGCCAGTTGATCTTTGTTTTCCGGCTTCAATAAATTCTCAACTGTGCCATCTGGTAATGCAGCGAATGCCTCATCCGTAGGTGCGAAGACGGTGAAAGGGCCAGTGCCTTTCAAGACATCAACGAGGCCTGCAGCCTGCACAGCAGCAACTAGGGTTCCAAATTGGCCAGCAGATATCGCAGTATCTACGATGTCTTTTGCCTTGGCGCTTACAGCAGTGAAGGCTAGGGGGAGAACGATAAGTAGAGAAATAGTAAAACGTTTTAGTGTGTTCATAAAAAACTCCGAGTTAAATAAGTTAGTAATTTTTAAAAATATAATATTCAAAGGTCATTGGTGTTGGGTGATTCAAAGGTTGATACGGGGTGTTTTAAAGGGCGGATCACAAAAAAAGAAAACATTTTCGAGATTACTGCTAGTCGGTGTTTGTACCCTCTTTAAAAACCGCAATTGAAAATGGAAACGATAAGCCGCATTTTTCGAAGATTGCAACGTGTCAATTTCCGTGGGTTTTTGGCTAAAGCGACTAGCGCTAACAGTTAATTATGGTCGGTACAGTCGATGTTGTTCTCGCTCCAATATCTAATAACGAATAATCGAGGTGTATGTCTCGGATTTCGAAATCGCGCACCTGAGCCACTGTTAGGATGTTGGTCTAGTTTGAAGTCGCATAAGTCCTGCCGTGAGGTTGTTTTGCTAAATATTGGCTTTGACTGCTGGTGCCGTCGTTCTTGCGAGTGAGGCTCATGCATCATCAAGTCACTTTTGCAGTGATAGCGTAAGGCACATTTCGTGATTAACCCTTGTTTTTTGCACTCGTCGACGTTTGCTAGTCGTTAACGTTGGCAACGCAGGCATTATTCCTTGGCTTTACAGCCACCGTCTGACTTACCGTTGGGACTCATCACCGTTGGGACTCATCACCGTTGGGACTCATCAATGGAGCTAACAATAAAAGGTAAAGCGCGCAGGTTATTAGCAAAACTGTTGGTAAAAAACCTCGCATATACGTTAGGGTAGGCATAATCGAGTTGTGTGAGGCGGATAAAATGGAAACAATCAATCCAAGATCTCTTAACGAGATATCTTTAGAATGGCTTAACGCTCAGGCAGGGCTCAAGACATCAACCCATTCTGATTCTGGGCCGCGAACTGGCGCTGAGACGCTGGCGAGCATATCCGCTTTCAAAGTCGAAACAGTCGGTGAAACGGCTGGCTTTCTGGGTGATATTTGTAGAGTTTTTCTGACCTGGAGCATCGAAGGCGCTGGACCAAGTTCGATTATCGCTAAATTTCCAACGCTAAGAGCTTCCAATCTAGAAACCGGGCAGGGTTTGTTGGCCTACGAGCGTGAGATGAAGTTTTATCAGCACTTCTCCGCCGAATGCTCGCTTAATCCGCCAAAATTCTATGGCGGAGCCGATGTGTCAGGCGAGGGGGACTACCTGTTATTGATGGAAGACCTCGCAGGTGCTCGATTTGTCAGCCAGTTGGATGTCTTGTCGTCTGCAGACACCTTGGCTTGTGTTCGAAGTTTAGCCGCGATGCACGCACAATATTGGCGTGCGCCGAAGCTTGGCGATTCAGCGGGTTTGTATCAGTTCTCTGATTGGGCTGAGATTTACGAACCGGTGATTCGGTCAGGCTGGCCTCTGTTTCAGCAAGATTTTGACGTTTTGATTCCCGATCAAATGCGACCCATGTTTGAACCCGGAAATGCAGCCGCCGGTGCGATATTTAAATACTTCTGCGAACGCCGGCCTAAGACCTTGTTACACGGTGACGCGCGTATCGAAAACTTTTGTTTTGATGCCGACTCAGGTGAGGCGCGTGCCTATGATTGGCAACTGGCTGCAGCGGGACCGGGTATCTACGATTTGATGTATTTTTTTGCCAACTCAGTAGCGCCAGAAACGTTATTTGAGGAAGGCGAGGCACTACTCAAGGCGTATCATGCGAGTTTAGTTGAAGGTGGCGTGAGCGATTATAGCTTTGATGATCTGATGCGTGACGGACAATTGGCAGCAGTCTTATTATTCGGCTTTTGCAGTATGGTGGGTAATTTCTTATCAAATGGCGGCGAGACAGAGTATGCGATTGTCTCGGCAACAACGCCGCGGTATTGGGGGGTTTGCCATTTCTTTAAAGTTGAGGAGATTATCCATTCGCTTGACAGCCGTTTGACGGAATAAATCTGATAGCCAACCGGGATGGCCTGGCTTGTGCTGAATCCCCGGAAGCCCGCGCTGCTTAGTTTATTTCAGGCGTTTAACTTTCAAAACCAGAGGCCAATGGTCCGAGACGCCAGTGGCATCAGGAAGGTGAAATCGGTTTGGCGTGCCGTCTGGTTTAAAATAAGTTGTCACTTGATCGGGCGTATCATTGGCTAGGAAGCTCTTCGTCATGGTCCATTCAGGTCCCGAGCGCCAAAGCACCATGTCGAGAAATGACCAATCATCTTTTGGCGCGTAGTAGCTGGTACCTTTGCATCCCTCACAAAGGTCGTGGGCAATTTGCCAGTAGGGTCTGACCCAGCGTGCCAACACATCTTTTTTCATATCTTCTTCGCTGGTGGTGTTGAAGTCTCCTGCCGCGAAGGCAGCCTGACCCGCAGGAATGTCCGCCAATAGTTCGTTTAGAGTCTGAAAGGCACTTTCCCTCATCACTGTGGGGTGATAGGGAGCAGGAAAGTGAACGGAATAACCGGTTACGCGTTCACCGTTTGGTAATTCAAAGGTAGCGGAAAGTATCGGTCGCGTATCGCCAACTCTATCTCGCACGGATGCTGAAAATACGATTTCGTGATGGGCAGCATCTAACACTTTGAGCTTAGAGAGAAACGCGACATCAATACCGCGCGAGTCCTTGCCTTCTAAAAGGACTGAGGTCTGATATCCCAGACTGGCGAGTTGTTCTGTTCGCAGTCGTTCCAAAATACCGATGTTCTCCACTTCCTGGAGGGCAATAATGTCAGGTCCCTGACCGTCGTTGACTTGTTTGATGGCGTCGCCAATGACTTTTAACTTTGTGGCAACAATTTTTTCGTTCCAATCCCAGTTAAGACATTGCTCGCGCCAGCGCTTCACTTTGACTTTGTTGCACTTGTCGATGTGTGATCGACTTTTCTTTTCGCTGGCGGGCAGATAGGTTTCGTCGTTTTTACCCGGGTCGTGGGTTGCGTCAAATAGATTTTCTACATTGAATGCCATGATAGTGAGCGATTCAGCGTGCGCGGGTAATACCAGCAACAACAAAGCAAATAGTCTGTAATTCATCAGAAAAACTTAAACATGAAACGAAGGTTAAACAATCATACCCACTTTCCAAATCTGAATGAAGACCGTATGCTTCGCTCATATCCAAGTCAGTCAGAGTCGAGCAAAAAGCCATGCGTTACTCGCCCCGCGAGATGTTAGAGAAACTCATTGCGTTTCCCACTGTTTCCTCAGAGTCCAATTTAGATCTGATCGAATTTGTACAGGATTACCTGGCAGGTTATGGCATCGGTTCACACAAGGTGATGAGCGACTGCGGTAAAAAGGCAAACCTTTACGCCACTATTGGCCCTGAAGTGGCGGGAGGGGTAGTGCTCTCGGGTCATACGGACGTTGTGCCGGTCGTTGGCCAGAATTGGCATACAGATCCGTTCCAGTTAACAGAGAAGGATGGACTGTTATACGGTCGCGGTACCTGTGATATGAAAGCGTTTAGTGCGATTGCCCTCGCTTTGGTTCCCGATATGGCAGCGATGGACCGGCCCATTCATTTGGCATTGTCCTACGATGAGGAAATTGGATGTTTAGGTGCACCTCGGCTAATTGATACCATTAAAGAAAATTTGCCGCCGATTCGAGCGGTCGTGGTGGGTGAACCTACCAGTATGCGAGTGGTTATTGGACACAAGAGTATTCTTCATTTCGACACACATGTGACGGGTATTGAAGCTCATTCCAGTCAGCAGCATCGCGGTGTATCTGCGGTCATGATTGCGGGTCGACTGATTAATTGGTTGGGGGAGCGACAGCGCACGAATGCAGAAAACGCTGACCCAGAGAATCCGTTTGAGCCTCCATTTTCGACCTTACATTGTGGCGTTGTGGAGGGCGGGACAGCGCATAACATCACTGCCAGACACTGTCGTTTCGTCACGGACATTCGCACCATACCAAGCGAAGATCCGATGACTTTTTTCAAAGAATATGAATCTTTTGTGCGGGAAGTGGTAGAGCCGGAAATGAGGATCGTGCATCCGGACACTGGGGTTGAACTTGAGTTGCACGCGAATGTGCCAGGTTTTAATGCAACAGAAGATGCCGAAGCTGTGTTGTTGGCGAAACAATTATCGGGTCAAAATGCGACGGAAGTTGCGCCCTATGCGGCCGAGTCTGGTCAGTTCCAGAAGGCGGGCTTTTCGGTGGCAATGTGTGGACCTGGATCAATTGATCAGGCACATCAGCCCGATGAGTATATCTCTATCGAACAACTCGATGCAGGCACTGAGTTTATGCGCCGACTGATTCAGGCTCAGACAAACTGAGATCTAGGCGCTGACTTAGTATCAGCAAGACACTTTGCAGCATTGATGGGGAGGGGAGGGATTCCTGAATACGTCAACAAAAAAGAGACAGCAGAATGCTAGTTAACTTTGCAGGTAAAAGAATCGTAATTACTGGCGCCTACTCAGGTATTGGCGCGGCGCTAGTTGAACTCCTTCGCCAAGCCGGTGCGGACAATATTACGGTACTGGATATTAAACAGCCGGAAACTCCGATTGACGCGTTTATCGAAACTGATATGGGTAATCCTGTATCGATTGATAACGCAGTGGCCACTATTACCGCCGACGATAAACCGCCGGTGGACATCTTGTTTAACAACGCGGGCGTAGCCGCGACCATGCCGGCGGATGTTGTGATGCGTATCAACATGCTGGGCCTTAAGCGTTTAACGGAAGGTTTGATGCCGAAAATGCAATCTGGGGGTTCAATTGTGAATACGGCTTCGGTCGCTGGTAATCGTTGGGCAGAACATCTCATTGAAATTAATGCGCTGTTGGCAATCAGCAGCTGGGATGAAGGTGTTGCCTGGGTTGCTGATCAGGCTGAGCTAATTGCAGATGGTTATTTCTTCTCGAAAGAATGCGTTCAGGTATACACCATGCAAATGGCAAAGGCGGCGACTGCTCAGGGTCTTCGAATGAACAGCGTTTGTCCATCACCGGTTGATACACCATTGTTGCCGGCGTTCCGTGAAACCATGACGGATGAACGGATTGATTGGGCGATTGAAACCGGAGCAGGTCGCGTCGCCACTGCGGAAGATCAGGCGAAGGCGCTGCTATTTCTAGCGTCGGATCTTGCCAGTTATGTCAACGGCGTGAATTTATTGGTAGACGGAGGCTATGGATCAGCCCTGCAAATGGGCCAGTTCACCGCTCTGGGAAGTTAGTACCCTAACGTACGAATCGTTAGGCCGGATATCAAGAGGGCGTTAAGAGTGAGACAAGCGCCTGTCTCACTCTCACTGATAAGAAGTTATATTGTCTGGGCAGCAAGTCCAGGCACTTCGCAGAAAAACTCTGACTCTACTTTTACGGAGGAGGCCGAGTTTTTGTGAGCGCCAGCGCACCACGAGGGCATAACCATGGAGTAAAGCCCGCTCCCTCCTGACATCAATATCAATAGTTGTTCGGGCCCTTTGAAGGCATCCCTATTGCCCGAATCTTTGCGCGCGAATCCCGGTGCGAGTCTGCTGATTTCTTTTTCTGTCATGCTGGATCGCTGGTAAATGCCCTCAGCAATATCCTGCCGCGTCAGGCCAGCTTGATCCAAGATGGCAGCATGTTCGGGGTTCAAGACGATCGTTGCCGTGCCACCGGTAAGTATGGCGTTATTGGTGCCGGCATTGGCGATGCCAATGGCCAGCATGTTGAGAAGCGCTTTGTAAGACTCAGGGTCGTCGCCATCGCCACTGAAAATCACCGAGTGGGGAGCCTCCGCGCCAATAACGGTAACGACACTGTCATCAGCCTCAAAGCCAAGGTCTATATGCATGGGTGGGAATGGGCTGTTTTCCTCATCTTCAGCTAAGCAGAAGGTGAATTTCCCCGGATGACCGAGCAACGCCATATCGGAGGTCCCAGGCCGGCCACCGCCTATGTTGATCATGGCTAATCTCAACGCACGGCCAATAGAGGCGTTTGCTCTGTGTCCGGGCCCAAGTGCGCCGTAACCAGACGAAATAGGACCACAGGTATGCCTTGCAGGACCATTAACAATAATGAGTGGCGCTGTGCAATGGGTCGTCGCCTGCATTTCCGTTAAGTCAAAGATCGGATCAATGACCGCTTTTACTGCTGCCAGCACCACTGGCATGTAGTCTGGGAGGCAACCTGACATCACGGCCGCGACTGCAACTTTTTCAATGGTAGCAATCCCATGTCCCGGGCCCATCGTGCCCAAAACCATATCAGCGTCAAAGCCCGATGCTAGAACCATGCGAGTGACGCGCGCGGGTGTCGGGATGATCACCGGCAAACCATCGGTGAGCCCTCTCCGATGCAAGTCCTCTAGCGCTTCCGCCTCGTCAGAGGCGTTCAGTAGTTCAGTCATTATTTGCCTCTAGCGCTTTGATCACTGCGGGGGCAATTTCAGCGGCCACTTGCTTAATGTTTTGGGTGCTCGTGCCAGCAATGGGATGCGGCAGTTGAACTCTAGGAATCTCTGGCATACCCAGTGATTCAGCAACGAAGTCACCTTGAGGCCAGAACTCCTCAGTGACTAGCGATACCGCGGGGATGCCGAGTTTTGCTATATTAATACCGTCACGCACGGTGCCAGTAGTACAGGAGCCTCAATGCCCGTAGGCGGCAACGACCGCATGGCACTCCTGAGTAATAGTGCTAAGGAGCTCTTCGCTCGCCGGCATGGAGGCGTTCCCTTTATTGTAAGAATATACCTCGATGCCAGGTTCGAGTTTTTGCATGGCTTCTTCTAGCGCCTGCAAAAATTTTTCAGAGTCTGGAAAACCGTTTGCTAGGAATCCGACATTGATAGCGTTGGCACCCTGAATGACGGCGGATAGCGCGTAGGGTGTCATTTCGATACCGACAGACGCTTCCGGGTTATGGTATTCGATCATTTTCATATCTCGACGTTGGAGTAATTAGCTGTAACGCAAAGAGTATAGCGCTATTTTTAAATTGATCCCAAGTCCGTTCAAGTGAACTATCAGCGTGCGTTAGTCATACTCTGAAGTGTGGATCACAAAGAGACTGAAGCGCCACATTACCGTGATTAGATTTGGCTTACAGAGGAAGTGCGCATCGAACATGGAAAGTACGACACGCGCCTGATGATAAACTTGTACGAGATAATTATCTGTTTTAACGCTACCCTGCGACTTTCTTAAACATTCCGCCCACCATCTCAAGAACGCGTTGGCGAGACATGAATTTTGTGAGCATGTGTAAAAGACGGTTTTTACCGCCGCAGAGAATGTATTGTTTGTTTTTCTCGAAAGCCTCTAAACATTCAAGAGCGACTTCGTGAGAGGTTTGCATGCCTGTGCCAGCTGCGGAGCCTTCTTTATATCTCTCGCTAAGTTTTTCTGATTTTTCTGTCGCCACCCTAGCAAATTCTGATTCCGTGCCACCAGGCAAGAGCGCCATGACTTTTATTCCTTGGTCTCGATACTCGTAGCGAATAGCCTCTGAAAACATTAAAACGTATGCTTTTGATGATGAATAGACGCTCGCGTATGGAATGGGTGACAGAGACGCCATCGATCCAACGTTAATAATGCCGCCACCGCCTTGAGTTACCATGTCCGGAATGTAGAGATGACAGAGATCGGTGAGGGTAGTGATATTAAGTTGCAACATTTTTGTATAGTCGTCTCTGTCATGGCTCGTAAGGTCTCCCCAACGCCCATAGCCTGCATTATTGATAAGAATGTCGATGCTGAGTCCTGCAGATTTGATTTGATCGTATAGTTTCATCCCCGAATTAGGTAGGGACAAATCTTCAACAAAAATGTGCGCATTGCCTCCCGCGTCCTTGATTTTTTGAGCAAGCGTTTCCAGTTTGTCTCTGCTTCGCGCAGTAATGATTACTTCTGATCCTCTTTTTGCTAACTCTTCGGCTAATGCATACCCGATGCCTGTTGAGGCTCCAGTGACTAAGACTTTTTTCCCTTCATAGATAGAAATGACTCTTCTCCCCTAAGCTGTTGAGTTAACGGTAAATCGCGTGATGATGGTGAATATTAGTGGTCACAAAATATAAGTAACCGATGGTCGCTAATATAAGTGGTTGCTGGTCTCTTGTAAACCCGCGCGTTAAACTTTCACAATGAAGACAACGGAAAAGGCATTACAGGCAGTTGGAGCGAGCAGCAAGTGGCGGCGCGCTCGACGACCAGAACAAAAACAAGTTCGCAAAGAAGCGATTCTTTCGGCAGCTCGCGACCTTGTCGACACTGAGGGTGTTGAGCGGACCACACTCTCGGCGATCGCCAGAAGAGCCAATCTCTCTAAGGCGAATTGCTATCGCTACTTTGAAAATCGCGAAGCCATTCTGCTTCAAGTTGTTCTGGAAGAAACTAGTGAATGGACGGGTGCCATTGTTGATGGCTTGGCTCGGCTTACTGGTAACGGAAATGTTGAAGTCGTTAGCGAACTATTGGTGCGCGAAACGCTGGAACGACCACGGCTATGCGAGCTTGTAAGTTCGATGTGGACCGTGTTGGAGCAAAATGTCAGTGAAAAAGTACTCGCTGATTTTAAACTTGAGTTCCGAAAAACGGCATCGCAGTGGACTACCATTTTGACTGAGGTGCTCCCAAGCCTGTCTGAAGATCAGGCAAAGCAGTTTTCGCGCTTCTTCTTGTTATTCATTGCAAGTGCATGGCCAGCCAGTAAACTATCGCCGGTAATGGAGAAGTTAATGATGCGAGAAGAATTTGCCGGTATGAAGATGGACTTAGAAACAACGTTGTACACGCATTCATTAACCTTGCTAAAAGGACTGCTGACTTCGTGACTTTCCTGTTTTCTATCCAGCGGATAATAGCTTTTTTAGTCAAATGGACCTACGTGAAACGGTTCCTTATTGCATGCTAATGATCGCTAATCCCGGAAACCCCTCTAAATTGTGAATGACCATCGGCAAAAAATAGTCTTGCTAGAGAAAACACGCATGGCAAATTTACTGACCGCCACTTTTACTGGGTATTGCTAATGCGGACGATTGCTCAATGCTTTCAGTTCACAAGACGGTCCGTCGTAACATATAGTTTGCACATCTTATCTATCAATAAAACTTACGGAGGTCGCAATGAGCGATTTAAAGCTGGGCTTGGCCCAAGGATACTGGGGCGCGGGTCCGAATCCTAACTTTGTAGAAATGGCACAAGAGGCAGAAAAACTGGGTTATGACTCAGTCTGGTCTGCAGAGGCCTGGGGCAACGATGCTTTCACGCCTCTGTGCTGGATTGGCGCGCAAACTGAAACTATCAAACTGGGAACCGCGGTGGTGCAGCTTTCCGCCCGTACACCCACTTCCTGCGCGATGCATGCGCTGAGCCTAGACCTATTGTCCAAAGGGCGCTTTTCTCTGGGGCTTGGTGTGTCAGGGCCGCAGGTAGTCGAGGGTTGGTACGGTAGGCCGTTCCCCAAACCGCTAGCTCGCACCCGGGAGTACATCGACATTATTCGTCAGGTATTTGCGCGTGAAACGCCGGTTTCCAATGATGGTCCACACTACCCGTTGCCCTACCCGGGCGATGACGGCATGGGGCTCGGCAAGCCGCTTAAGCCCATTGTGCATCCTCTGCGCAATCGCATCCCAATCTATATGGGCGCCGAGGGTCCGAAAAATGTTGCGTTGGCAGCAGAGATCGCCGACGGCTGGTTGCCTTTGTATTACGATCCCCATGACGAATCTACTTATGCGGATTCGCTAAAGGACATGCGTCCGGATTTTGATATCGCGCAAATGGTGACCGTTAACATCACCGACGATATCGATGCAGCATTGCTTGGGGTTAAGTATTTTCTCAGCTTCTATGTCGGCGGGATGGGTGCAAAAGATGCCAACTTCCACAATGACTTGTTTTGCCGTATGGGATACGCAGCTGAAGCCGAAAAGATCCAGCAACTGTTTTTCGAAGGTAAACGCGATGAGGCCGCTCGCGTGATACCCGACGAGCTAGCAGACAACTTGTCACTGGTAGGGTCTAAAGCGCGTATAAAAGATCGCTTGCAAGCTTGGGAAGAATCCAAGGTCACCACGTTGTTAGTCGCGACGCAGGATAAGGAAAATCTGGCAGAGATGGCAGAGTTGATTCTTTAGAGGTCGCTACTTGTGACCTACTCGGCGCTTACTAGGCACTTAGTAGGCACTCAGTAGGCACTCAGTAGGCACTACGTCGTTTCTTTTCGCCTTGGCTGCCCAAGCGGCCAAGGCGATAATTGCAGACAGTGGGTCGAATTATAGGGAGAGATTTACACCCTATTCATCGCGAATATAGTCGGGAGTGGCTGCGGTGCGAATTCGCAGTCAGGTTCTAAAGGCCTCCGCGCCGTTTAAAATAAAATTCACGGTGTCCTCTACCATTTTTTTCCGGCTACCACCGTATCTGGCGTAGTGCCTAGCCGCTTCAATTGAAGCGCCGGATGCCAGGACCACAAGATGGGTAGCCTGAGAAGGTGTCAGGTGGTACATCTCTTCCACAGTATTCACCAAAAATAGCCCAGTGCCGCGTTGATTGGATTTCTGCTTTGCTTTGGTCACTTCGCGCAGTTCGGGCTGCGAGCCCAAAATATGGGTAATTTCACCCAGAGATAACTCTGTGAAATTGAGGTTTACGAACAGCCTCACAATATCCTCAAAATTCTCGGCCTTGGTTAGCTGCTCTCGAACGTTACGGTTGTACCGCTCATACTCTCTGGTCCAGAGCTCCTGCAATAACTCCAGTCGGGTATCAAAGTATTTGTATACCAATGGATTGCTCACGCCCGCCTCTGTCGCGAGCGCTTCCATAGTGAAACCAGAAAAGCCCTGATCCTGAATCAGGTCTCTGGCACTGTCCAGAAGCTGGTTTCGACGGCCTTCCGGCGACAGGCGAATGCGTTTCTTGCTATTCATCAACGCGTTTCCTTATTCATTACGACCTCTCGATACACAAAAGCAAAATACCTGAAAACCAAGTGTACAGGTTACTACCGATACCATCGAACTTGCTACTGATTTGCAATCGGAGGGGTCAGACTCGAATTCAGGGTGGTCCCTCCCAAGGCCTATTTATCAGCTCAGGTACTTAGTGGATATTGGCTGCTGTGATAACGCTGTCTGGCCGCAGCAATCATTGTAGGCGGCGACGCCACAGCGTGCGTTGGCAACGAGATCGCTAGTTGCACTCGCCTGCACTGAAACTGGCATGACGCTCCGGAAAGGCAGTCTTCAAGAATTCATCGAAGGTGCGCTGTGATACCAGTGCATTTTGCAACTTCTCATCGTTCACTGTCTTGTCCGCACGCGTATAGTGGAATATCGCGACATGAGTCTCACTGTCTTTCCAGGCTTCGTGCATATTGACGATGTTGGTGCGGCTGTCGTCGATAAAAAAGATAGCGCTGTATTCACGATTCGTGCGTTTCAGTAAATCCGTTAGTACTTTGCCCTTGTTCAAACCTGTTGACATAACAATGCCGTTTTGAAAGGTGACGGGGCGTTTGCTCCTGCCGTCATCGAAACGATAGGCAAAGGCTGTGTCTTCAGCTAGTAGGTGATCTCTTGCCATATCGAAGCCTGCGCGTTGCAATTCTCGTTCAGTTCCGGCGCGGTAATCAGGAGAGCGAGAGGTCAAAGCAATAACGTCATATCGTTCCTGTAGACGAGCGATGAATTCTGCCGCTTTGGGCTCGGTGGCGTGATATTGACCTAGCTCATACAGGGTTCCGAGTTTGGCAAAGATGCAACTTATCTTGTTGCGCTCTTTAATCACCACCTTGCTGCCATCTTCATGAGAGACTTCGCGGCCAAGTTGCCAGTTGTACCATGTGTCCCCACCAAAGAAGCGACGAGATGAGAGCAGCGTGTCATCAATATCAAACACCACGAGCACATTCCCTGGGTCTGATTGAACATGTTGTTCGATAGCCCTCTTGACTTCGCTGAGTTCTTTGACGTCCTCATATAAGATGGCACCAGCTTGGGTGTCGAGAGTGAAAATCAGGCTGGTAATAAGGCTAGCAATTATTTTTTTCATCTGGCGATTCTAACACTTTGAATATCGGCTGGATTTTGACAAAAAAACGCATCAAATGCATGTGACCCACTGGTTTCCTGATTACTCACTCGTTGTAAAAGCAAATTCAGCGGATGCGAGGTTTGCCGCCGGCCAATCCAAGGAGGCAAAACGCTAGTAGGCCCAGGGTTGGGTGCTCGAGAATCGACGCGACCTAAAAACAGCTTCTTAAAAACCTAGTCTTTTAATGCATCAAGCAAAGCAATGTGTTCTGGCCCAATGCCGCAGCAACCACCAATAATCGTCGCACCAAGCGCCTGCCATTGCTTGGCAAACGCTAGGTAATCTTGAGGTGTTAAATCGTCTCTTGTGGTTGAGTAACCATCGTTGGCTTGAATAGTATTTGAGATTGGAGTAAATCCGTTGGCATAAACGCCAATATCGATGTTCGATGGGAGTCGTTTTGCCGACAAGGTAACGGCCTTGGCCATGACTTCGGGTTGGCTGCAGTTAAATAGGATGGCGTCTATCTGATCAAGATTGATGGCACTCAGCGCATCGGATAACAGCTCACCGGATCTTAGTCGCGAGTCCGATGCTTCAGCGTCATCTTCAAGGGTCATGCTGATCCAGAGCGGTTGAGCACAGTCGGCAAACACTTTTTGGATCGCGATCACTTCCTCGATACTGGACACGGTTTCGGCCAAGACGATATCAGCGAAAGGCAATAGCTGCTGTTTAAACACTTCAAGCAAAGCTACTGCATCAGCGGTAACAAATTCTTCAGGATTGTAAGAACCAAAAACAGGCGGTATACCCGCTGCGACTTTAATGGGTTGTGAGCTTGATTTTTTCACGCTTTGTGCCAACTGTCCGGCAAGCGCTATGAGTTCAGCGCCTCGTGTTTTGAATCTTTCTTCCCCGATATGATATGGCACTACCGCGTAAGAGTTTGTAGTAATAATCTGAGCGCCAGCATCAACAAATGCTTGATGGGCTGTAATCACTGAAGAAGGATCTTCCATCAGTGCGAGGGCAGACCACTCTGGCTGTTGAAAAGGAGCGCCGATTTCCTTTAAGTGGCGGCCAATGCCGCCGTCTAAAATTTTCATAAAACATCCAACACATTAAAACTAAAAAGCAGAGATTAAAAAAAGCGGGGTCTTGACAGAGATATCCAATTGAGCCAGCCATTAATTTCCAGAAGATATCTTAATGGTACGTAACAAATGCTGTAATATTTTCTGGGTATTTGAAATCTATAGATCGCGGTGGCGGCGCCTCTTAACATGCGCGCTCTTTCGGTATCATTAGATCCTAGCGCTTCCTTATTTGATGGATTTCAAAGTGCAGCATGGGACTGAGAAAGCCCGGTTTTTGTTAAATACGATTGCGAGGTGGGAATAGATTGATTTGTATCAAAACAGAGATACCGCAGGAGGTTTGTGATATCGATGACGAGTTGAAAGCGATCTACCACAGTCAAGACTCCGTGTGTATTTGGGTGCTCAAGACAAGGGAAGATAGAAACAGGTTTATGGACGAAACGGTTGGCATGCTCAAGGATGAAAGAGAGAAACACTACGAAAAATTTTATGTCTGAAAATTCTCAGCCAATGCGTAGTGTTGAGATAATATTGCCGATCCAATTGACCCTTAAAGCCTTAAACTGGCCAACAAATGAGTGTAAAAAAATATGTATGTCTCGGTGACAGGCGTCAAGCCAGAGAGTTTTGTTGGCTGGATACGGTTTTGGGTGTTAACACTTCCGGCTTCAAAAAAAGCGCAAAAAGCTGAAGGTGTGTTGCTTTGCCTGTTCAACTCACAAAACGGTTATCACCACACTTTCACGGTATGGGAGTCAAAGAATCAAATGCTTGCCTACAAATCATCTTCTTCCCATGTCCGAGCAATGAAAGGACTACCGAAGATTGGTAGTGGCAGAGTCTACGGTTACGAAACCGATGCCATGCCGAGTTGGGATGAAGCGTTGGCTGAATGGAGCAAAAATGGGCGAGCTTATTAAAACTGGCTTTAAAGCGGACTCAAAATTCACAGAGAAAGACCCGCTTTAACTGAATCCATGATTGATTGTGCCGCGGTTCCATCGCAAAATGGCATCTTCATTTCAGGCAGTCGAGATAACGCTATTGGGCGACGACAAAAAAGGCCTGCCCTTAAGATTAATTATCCCGAAAAGAAATAGAGATCGGAACGGAACCAACCGGCCAGGTGAACCTTCATGAAACGTAATGTTGCAATCAGCTTTGTGGGTCAGGATAGACCCGGCTTGATCCAGTCGCTAGCCGACGTCGTTGTCTCATTGTCGGGTAACTGGCTCGAGAGCCGTATGAGTTATCTGGCGGATAAGTTTGCTGGGGTCGCACTGGTTGAAGTCGACGAGGGTCACGTTGATGAGCTCAATGTCCGGCTGTCCGCTCTCGAACATCTGACCGTTATTATAGAATTAACAGATACTGCGGAACCCGCTTTGCGAACCCGATCATCGAATCTGAACATTGTCGGGCCGGATCGCACCGGTATTTTGAATGAAGTAACACAGGCGCTTGCTGAGGCAGAAGTGAATGTGATTGAAATGGAAACCCATATCGCAGCAGCCCCCATGAGTGGCGAATTGACCTTCAGTGCTGATGCGAGAGTTGAAGTGCCAGACACGGTCGACATTGGTGACCTAGTCGTTAAGCTAAATGGTATTGCAGATAATCTGGGAGTGGATATTCTCCTCGAAGAAGATGACTGAAGGCGACGCCGATTCTCCGTCGGCGGGACACGACTATTTTATGGGTGAAGCGCTTGCCCTCGCGAAAGCGGCGAGTGACATAGGTGAGGTGCCGGTGGGTGCCGTGATTGTTCGTGACGGTGAGATCATCGGGCGAGGATACAATCAGAGTATTTGTGCCCACGACCCAACGGCCCATGCAGAGATTATGGCGCTTAAAGATGCCGCTGCGAGCATATCAAACCATCGTCTGGTGAACGCCGATATGTATGTGACCATCGAACCCTGCACCATGTGTGCCGGTGCGTTGGTTCACGCAAGGCTGGCTAATTTGTATTTTGGGGCGCCTGAACCCAGAGCTGGCGCCGTCATTTCATCCGCGAGGGTGTTGGAAAACTCCGGATTGAATCATCGCGTCAACGTTGTACCTTATATCCGGCAAATTGAATGTGCTGAGCTGATATCTAATTTTTTTAAGAAAAAACGGCAGGAGAAATAACCTCAATGATGCAGCTTCCGGGTAGCCCTGCTTTATCAGAATTCAGAGTCAATAAATTATTGGCTGAGCTTGTGGCGCAGGTGCCAGCGAGTGACGGGATTAAATTGACGACGCGTTTTATGCATTTCATTCACGTCAATGGTGATGAGCAATTAGCCCCGTCAGAACAAAAGATGCTTGAGGCAATTCTCTCCTACGGGCATGAGACAGATGAAGTAGCGCCAGCGGAGGGTTCGACCGACGATCCGAGTGCAGCAGTCTCGCTGTTTAAACTTGTTATTCCCCGTCTTGGTACGATTTCCCCCTGGAGTTCCAAGGCGACCGACATCGCGCGTATTTGTGGGCTGAGTCAGATTGGCAGAATTGAACGCGGCATTGCTTACACTTTCTCTTTGACAGGTGTTGAGAAGTCGATTTCAGACGGCCTTTTGAGTCAATTGGAACCAACGATCACTGCGTTGATTCACGATCGGATGACAGAGACAGTGGTTAGTGAGCTCGATGCGTCAGAAGCGCTCTTTGAGAAAACGCCACCCCGATCTCTGGCGCGGGTAGATGTGTTGCAGCAAGGCAAGTCGGCACTGGAGGCGGCGAATGTCCAGTTGGGACTCGCGCTTGCGGATGACGAGATTGATTACCTCGTGGATAGTTTCAGAGATCTCAACCGGAATCCCACCGATGTTGAATTAATGATGTTTGCCCAGGCAAATTCCGAACATTGTCGACACAAAACATTCCGAGCAGAATGGCAACTTGATGGCAAAGCACAGCCACATAGTTTGATGGAGATGATTCAGAACACATACCAACATACCAATGGTGAAAATGTGCTCAGTGCCTACGAAGACAATGCCTCAGTGATTAACGGGCACACGGGTATGCGCTTCTTTCCGGCGCCGGATTCGAAGGAGTATCAGTTCTCTGAAGAAGACATCCATATATTGATGAAAGTAGAGACGCATAACCATCCAACAGCGATTGCGCCTTTCCCGGGGGCAGCAACAGGCTCCGGTGGCGAGATTAGAGATGAAGGTGCGGTAGGTCGTGGTTCAAAGCCAAAAGTTGGGCTCACCGGATTTACTGTCTCTAATTTGAATATCCCGAACCAGATTGAGCCCTGGGAAGAAGCAACCATTGACCATGGGAAGCCGGCGCGAATCGCCTCGGCGCTGGACATCATGATTGAAGCGCCTATCGGTGGCGCATCTTTTAATAACGAGTTTGGGCGGCCGAACATCGGCGGTTACTTTCGCACATTTGAAATGATGCATCAGGGTGAAGTTCGGGGATACCACAAGCCAATCATGATCGCCGGTGGTATGGGTAACATCAAAGCTGAACATGTCATCAAAACGCCGATTGAGGTCGGTTCCGCGTTGATTGTGTTGGGTGGTCCGGCAATGTTGATTGGCTTGGGCGGTGGTGCCGCATCTTCAATGACAAGCGGTGCAAGTGAAGCTGATCTGGATTTTGCCAGCGTCCAGCGCGGCAATCCAGAAATGGAACACAGATGTCAGGAAGTGATTGATCAGTGTTGGCAGCTCGGTGAAAAGAACCCAATAGAATTTATTCACGACGTAGGTGCGGGCGGGCTATCGAACGCGTTACCGGAGTTGGTCAAGGACGGAGGTGTCGGTGGTGAGTTTGAGCTGCGCAACGTGCCCAATGATGAACCTGGCATGTCTCCACTTGAAATATGGTGCAATGAGTCGCAGGAGCGTTACGTGCTCTCGGTCAATCAGAAAGACATTGAGCGGTTTAAAGAGATCTGTATCCGCGAGCGTTGTCCTTTTGCCATTGTTGGAGAGGCGATAGAAGCAGACCACTTGAATGTTGCAGATTCGCTGTTGGGTGATGAGCCAGTTGATCTGCCGATGTCAGTGTTGTTTGGTAAGCCGCCCAAGATGCAGATTGATGCTGTCTCGATCAATGCGCATACCGTTAAGGCGGATGCACTTGGTAATTCGGGGCTTGAGATAAGCCTTGATGAGGCGGTAAACCGCGTGCTGGGACATCCCAGTGTCGCAAGCAAGAGTTTCCTCATCACGATAGCTGACCGTAGCGTGGGCGGTTATGTACACCGTGATCAGTTTGTAGGCCCATGGCAGACACCGGTCGCGGATGTAGCAGTGACTACCACTGACTATGTTGGCTTCACTGGTGAAGCGATGTCCATGGGTGAACGTACCCCTATTGCGCTATTAGATAGCGCGGCTTCTGCCAGGATGGCAGTCGCAGAGGCGATCACAAATATTGCGGCGGCAAGCATTGAGCGAATCAGTGATATTAAACTTTCTGCTAACTGGATGGCTGCGGTTGGTCACCCGGGAGAAGATGCCAATCTGTACAAGGCTGTTGCCAGTATTGGTCTCGATTTGTGTCCAGCACTTGGCATCTGTATTCCTGTCGGCAAAGACTCCATGTCGATGAAGACAACATGGCGCGAGCAGGAAGAAGAAAAAGCGGTGACGTCGCCGCTCTCGGTCATTATCTCTGCTTTCGCGCCGGTTCGGGATGTGCGTGAAACCTTGACGCCTGAACTGGCAAGAGATGAAGACACATCACTGCTCTTGATCGATTTATCGAATGGTCTCGACCGTATTAATGGTTCGGTGTTGAGTCAGTGTTATAACCAGTTGAATATCACCTCTGAGCAAAACGATAGTGACCCTCTCAATGGTGCTGCCGGTGTTGCCGATGTTCTTGATGCCGGTATGCTCAAAGCCTTCTTCGAACTTATGCAGTCGAGAGACCTGAGACAGCAGCTTCTTGCCTACCATGATCGATCCGATGGCGGTCTTTTTGCCGCAGTGGTCGAGATGGCTTTTGCAGCGCGTATGGGACTGGAAATTGAAGTGCCAGAGCTTGAATCAATATTATCGTTTTTGTTCAACGAGGAACCCGGTGCGGTTATTCAGGTGGCCAATGATGGTGTCGAAGCAATCATCAATCGATTTGAAGCCGTGGGAATTAGCTGTCAGGTTGTTGCTAAACCGTCTGCGATTCAGGAAGTGACCATTGGTGTCGAGGGTGATACAAAAATCCTGTTTAATGCCGCGCGTTCAACCTTGCAGCAGCGATGGTCGAGTGCAAGTTATGAGATTCAAAAAAGAAGAGACAACCCTGCCTGCGCGGATGAAGAATTCCAGGCGCTCGCCGATGATCTTGACCAGGGCCTATCCGCCGACCTCACTTTTGATCTCAATGAAGACATCGCCGCGCCTTACATCAATAAAGGTGTAAGACCTCGTGTCGCTATCCTGCGGGAGCAGGGGGTGAACAGTCAGGTTGAGATGGCGGCTGCTTTCCATAGCGCCGGGTTTTCAGCGATTGATGTGCACATGAGTGAAATACTGTCGGGTCAGGTAGACCTATCGAGCAGTGGTAAAGATCAATTTCAGGGACTGGTTGCCTGTGGCGGATTTTCCTACGGTGATGTGTTGGGTGCCGGAGAGGGTTGGGCGAAATCAATTCTGTTTCACGAGAAAATTCGAGGTCAGTTTGTTGATTTCTTCGAACGAAAATCGACCTTTGCGTTGGGTGTTTGCAACGGTTGTCAGATGATGGCAACGCTCAAAGCACTTATTCCCGGTGCGGAAGCCTGGCCAAAGTTTGTTGCTAATCGGTCAGAACAGTTCGAAGCCCGATTGTCACTGGTAAAAGTTGAACAAAGCCCTTCCATCTTTTTGAACGAAATGGCAGGTTCGCATATGCCGATCGTCGTTTCGCACGGTGAGGGTCGAGCAGATTTGTCTCACGCTGCTGCTGAAAGTTTGCGCGGGGATTCGCAAATAGCGTTGCGCTACGTTGATCACGACGTTGAGTACACCGACCAGTATCCGATGAACCCGAATGGTTCTCCCCTTGGAATATCAGGCCTAACGAATGATGATGGTCGGGTGACAATTATGATGCCGCATCCGGAACGGGTATTCAGAACAGTGCAAAACAGCTGGCATCCGGAAGAATGGCAGGATGACGGACCCTGGATGAGAATGTTCAGGAACGCGAGGGTGTTTGTCGCCTAAGCCGCTGCTTGCCTGTTTGGTGATTGTCTAATCGGGTTTCTTGTAAAGGATATCTGCACTTCGAATTGGAAACTCATTGTTTTTCCTGTCCTCAAAATAGTGCTTTAGCGTTTGGGTGATAACGGGAAAAGCCAACGCGTCCCAGGGTACTTCGTGTTCTTCAAAAAGGGCAACTTCCAGTGATTCTTCGCCGGCACTGAAATTCAAATCGAGTAGCTGTGCCCTAAAAAACATGTAGACCTGAGAGATATGCGGCAAGCTAAACATGGTGTAAATTTCGATGATCTCAGCGTTTGCGTTGGCCTCTTCTCGGGTTTCACGCAGCGCGCCTTGCGCAGTGGTTTCGCCGTTTTCTAGAAACCCTGCCGGTAGCGTCCACCAGCCCTTTCTGGGTTCTATTGCTCGCTTGCAGAGCAGTACCTGGCTGCCGTGAAATGGTAGGCAGCCAGCGATAATCCGGGGGTTTTGATAGTGAATATGATCACAATCGTCGCAGATATAGCGTGGGCGGTTATCACCGGTCGGTACTCGATGGCTGACGGCACTGCCGCATTGGTTACAGAAGTTCATTTAGACATTATACAAGTTTATTCAAGAGCCGTGTGCCGGATCTAGGTTTTTTCAAACCTTGAATTCAAGGAGATGGACGATCAAGTGTTCTTCGCCTGAGAGCAGTGCTCGGTCGTTTGGAAAGTCAACTTTAGCGGCTACCTTTTATCTCTGTTGCTTCGACGATGCCCCTAGAATTGCGTCGTATAATCACGCGCACGGTAAATGACAAATCGGTATAATCAAGAGAAATTCAATACCTGACACCATGATTAATAGCCTGAGACATCGATTAAAGCGCTACACTTTTGAGCCTGTGCCGGACGATCAGGATTCTGCTGCGAGAGCACAAGCGGCAGTGTTGATTCCCGTGACCAACGCGGCTCAACCCGGGGTTATCCTGACGCTGAGACATCAGCGACTCAATAGTCATGCCGGTGAGGTGGCCTGGCCCGGAGGAAAGCAGGACCCTGAGGACGTCAACCTTGAGGCAACGGCGCTTCGTGAGAGTGAAGAAGAAATTGGACTGGAAGCTTCGAAGGTGGAGATTATTTGCCACTTGCGGCCATTCATTTCCAAATACGGTCTTCTTGTTACACCTTTTGTTGGGCTGATCGGCCAGGGTTTAAAACTCGAACCAAGTCCTGAAGAGCTCGACGGCATCTTTGAAGTACCCCTTGCTTATTTTGAAACCGACCCCCGCACGGATACCGATACGATAGAACGTCACGGAGAAAAACATGTCGTTCCGGAGTATCAATATAAAGGTCACAGAATATGGGGGCTCACGGCGATGATTCTGCGAGAATTTTTAAGAGAAGGTGTCGGTTTCGATATCGAGTGAGCGGGGATCGCAAAACAGTTGTTGGAACCTACTGCAAGCCCGCATAATTCAGATCAAAATTAAGGAGAAGAAGCATGATTTATAATTTGGCAGACAGAAAGCTGGAAATTTTAGGCGATAACTATTTTATTGCGGATAGTGCGTCGGTGATTGGTTCCGTTGTTATGCATCAGAATGCCAGCATTTGGTTTGGTGCAGTGCTCCGGGGTGATAATGATGTGATAACCATTGGCGAGAATTCGAATGTTCAGGATCTGTCTGTATTGCATGTTGATCCGGGGTTTCCGCTAACCATTGGCAAGAACGTCACCGTCGGGCACAAAGTGATGCTGCACGGTTGTGAGATTGGTGATAACTCACTGGTTGGTATCAACTCGGTCATTCTCAATGGTGCAAAAATAGGAAAGAATTGTTTGATTGGTGCCAACTCTCTTATCTCCGAAAACAAGGTTATTCCTGATGGTTCTCTGGTCATGGGCTCACCGGGAAAGGTCGTTAAACAATTGACTGAAGACCAGATGAAAGGTTTGGAGATGAGTGCGCTTCACTATGTTGAAAACTTCAAACGCTATAAACGTGATCTTGTCGCGACATCCTGAAGCTATATTTAAATTGGCAGGAGCGCATAAAGTCAGTGCCACGAACAATGCTTAAAAAATGCATCTAATAATAACGAGGAGAAAAAAGTGGCGAATTATCTGATTGCACAGATCAATATCCATGACCGGGACGAGTATGCGAAATATGCGGCGGGGTTTGCCGAAATTTTTTCGCAATATAAAGGAAAAATGCTAGCCGTAGATGAAGCACCGGAATCGCTCGAGGGAGAGTGGCCTTATACCCGAACAGTGCTCATTGAATTTCCGACCGACGAGGATGCAATGGCTTGGTATAAGTCGCCCGAGTATCAAAAACTTGCCAAGCACCGGTTCGCTGCCTCATCCGCGAATCTAGTAAAAATATCCGGCATGTGACTGCCGATTCAATAGAAAACTTGGCATATACGCGCGAACCGGATATATTTACATCCTTGCGAGCAGGTTATGTTCGTCACAAAAGTAAGAGTGCAGGGCTAAAGTGAACACTAGTGCATCACATAGCAGATTGAATCTGACTAACAAGTTACGCGACCTATCTGGTGTCGACGACTTGATGGGTCGTCGCGCGCATGTCTCTTATACATCTAAAAGTGGTCTTGTCAAAACACTGCTCCGGCAGCTGATAAAGTCTTTGACCCCTCTGCTATCTCTGGGACTAATCCTAAGACTGCCGTTGTAGGCGGCCTGTCAAAACCCTACTTCGCCTTTGTTAACTGTTGATTCAGCCTCGGTTATGTTGTGCCAATGATATGAATCTGCGAACAGTTTGAATATTTCTACGTGTGGCAAATTTAAAAAATGTTGCCCGGACTAAAGAGAACAGACATGAGTAACTCAGAAGAAAACGCAGTGCAAACGCAAGCGCCGAAGAAAATGCCGTTTCACAAGTATAAGCCGTTCCAGCCAATCAAGTTGCCGGATCGTACCTGGCCAGACCAAGTGATATCAAAGGCGCCAAGGTGGTGCAGCGTTGATTTGCGTGATGGAAACCAGGCTTTGATAGAGCCGATGACGCCCAACGAGAAGCTTAAGATGTACAAGCTGTTGCTTGAATTAGGCTTTAAGGAAATTGAGGTTGGCTTTCCTGCTGCCTCTCAGACGGATTTCGACTTTGTCAGATTGATCGTTGAAGAGGATATGATTCCAGCTGATGTCACTATTCAGGTGCTGTGTCAGGCCCGTGAAGAACTGATCACCAGGACCTGTGAAGCGGTATCCGGCGCCAAAAAAGTCATTTTTCACCTGTATAACTCGACTAGCACATTACAACGTAAAGTGGTTTTTAACATGGGTCGTGAAGAAGTTATCAAACTTGCGACCGACGCCACTGGCATGGTCAAAGCGCAGACCGATGAGTTGGAAAAAGCAGGCACTGAAGTCACGCTGGAGTATTCGCCAGAGAGTTATACGGCGACAGAAATGGACTTTGCCGTTGAAATTTGTGCTGCTGTAATGAATGTCTGGCAGCCAACGGTGGAGCAGAAGATTATTCTTAACTTACCCTCGACGGTTGAAATGGCGACACCCAATATCTACGCCGATCAATTGGAGTGGTTTATTCGTCATCTTCCTGAGCGAGAGAAAGCAGTGATTAGTCTGCATACCCACAACGACCGGGGCACGGGTGTCGCTGCCTCTGAAATGGGTTTGATGGCGGGTGCAGATCGGATTGAAGGCACCTTGTTTGGTAACGGTGAGCGCACCGGTAACTGCGATGTAATTACGATGGCGATGAATATGTTCTCGCAGGGCGTTGATCCGGAGCTCTATCTTTCAGATATGCCTAAAATTGTCGCGGTATCGAACGAGTGCACAAAAATTGATATTCACGTACGCCAGCCTTATGCCGGCGAACTTGTGTTTACCGCGTTTTCCGGATCTCACCAGGACGCGATTCGCAAGGGGATGTCGTTTGTAGAGAAAGACGGTAATGAAACCTGGGAGGTGCCTTATCTGCCGATAGACCCCGTTGATGTGGGCGGTTCTTATCGGGAAACGGTCCGGCTAAACAGTCAGTCCGGTAAAGGTGGTGTGGCGTTCATACTTGAGAGTTACTTTGGCGTGTCATTACCCCGCCCGCTGTTGCTTGAATTTAGCCCTATCGTTCAGAAGCTCTCTGAAAATGATGGTGGTGAACTGAAACCCGATTCTATTTGGAACGCATTTCTCACTGAGTTTGTTGATGTCGAAGGGCCATACAAGCTCATTGACTACAACGTGTCCTCGGACGGTAAGACCGAGCAATGCGAAGCACGGATCATGGTGGGTGAGAACGAGATTGAAGTGCAGGGTGAGGGGTCAGGACCCATCGATGCGTTTGTATCAGCGATGGTAGAAACCTTGAATGAACCGCTCAATGTTGTGGATTATCAGGAATACGCCTTAAACGAAGGCAAAGAGGCGCAAGCTATTTGCATCATCTCGATTAATGACGAGCAAGAGAATAAGTACTACGGTGTTGGTTTGAGCCAAAATACAACGACCGCTGCATTTAAGTCTATTATCGCCGCGATTAATCGCAAGTGGCGATAGAGTTCTGATACTGAGGATGACCATAAGAGGCGCATCACAAGTGTGTTTCTTTTGCCGAGGCCGATGGACCAAAAGTTCGTTGTACTTTGATTTGTCGCATCATGCCATCAGGAACCACACTGAATCTGATTGGTTGTCATTCAGTTTGGTTCCTTAACGCTGGCTCAAAAGGTGCTTTCTCACTTAACCTTCACTGTTTTTTAAAAGGGTTCCGGCACCCTCGATATCTTTGCGGTTTTGATCATGTTGTCCTGGATTTGAACGATTTCGATACGATAGCCCTCAAGCAACATGCAAACATTTGAGTCGGGTATGGTTTCCAGATACTCGATAATTAAACCGTTCAACGTTTTTGGTCCTTCCTGAGGTAAATCCCAAGTCAGTTGGCGGTTTATGAGCCGAATGTGCGTTGAGCCATCGATCAGGTAGAGCCCGTCATCCAATGGATGAATATCGATATTGGTGTCTGACAGGTCGGTTGTAAACTCGCCAACAATCTCTTCGAGTATGTCTTCGATGGCGACAATCCCCTGAACGTCTCCGTACTCATCGACCACCATGCCAAGTCGCTGTTTGCTCTGTTGAAAATTAAATAGCAACGTCTGCAGTGACTGATTTTCAGGTACAAAATAGGACTCATCGATCACTTGCAAAATAGCGGCTTTGTTGACCTCGGCTTGGGTCAAGAATTTTGCCGCGTTGCGGGTATGGAGCACACCGATGATTTTATCGATGTCAGCTTTGAAGACCGGAATTCTGGTGTGCTGTGAAGACCTTATTTGCTCGATAATATCTTCAATATCGTCATCGATGTCGATGCCGAATATCTCTGTTCTGGGGACCATAATATCCTCAACCGAGACCTTATCGAGGTCGAGCACACCCAGCATCATATTCTGTGGATGAGCGCTGATCTGCGATCCTTCGAAGACGACTGTCCTCAGTTCCTCTTTGCTCAGATGATCGCTTGCAGTTTCATCATGATTAATGCCTATCAGCGAAAGTATGCCGTTAGCGATACCGTTGACAAGCCACACCAGTGGATAAAGGCTTAGCAAGAGCAAATTGAGGATATAGGACGAAGGTAGTGCCACTTTTTCCGGGTGGGCCGCCGCGATAGATTTTGGTGCTACCTCGGCGAAAATCAGAAAGACAAATGTACAAACCACAGGGGCAATAGCGACTCCAGATTCCCCGTAAAGCTCAAGAGCAATCAGGGTTGCCAGTGACGCAGCAGTGAAATTTACCAGATTGTTACCGATGAGGATGACACTGAGCAACCGATCAGGGCGTTCCAAAAGGCGGCTGGCACGGCGAGCGCCGCCATGACCTTCATTCGCGAGATGCTTCAACCTGTAACGGTTGAGGGCCATCATGGCGGTTTCCGAGCCTGAAAAATATGCTGAGAGAATGACAAGAACAATAGTGGCGCCAAATAAGGCGCCGATCGACGGATCGTCCAAGAACGGAGACCTCGTGTTGTTATGGGACGATATTTGTACTGCCTAGGCTATTTTATGTCAAGTACACAAGTGGCCGTTTTATTGGCGAATTTATTGGGCGAGAAAGATTTCCATGACCAATTTGCTGCCAAAGTACCCAACAAGCAACAGAGCGAAGCCTGAAAGTGTCCATCTGGAAGCCGTTGCACCGCGCCAACCCATTCGGTAGCGCCCCCATAACAGTATGGAAAAAACAACCCAGGCGATCAGCGTGATAGAGGTGTGGTGTATCAAGCCGCGGCTCATTTGTTCAAAGAAAACAAAGCCACTGAGGATAGAGAGGCTCAGGAAAACGAGACCTGCCCAAAGCAGCTCAAACAGCAATGACTCCATGGTCTGAAGGGGTGGAAGATAACGAAGCGTCGTCATCTTTTTATGCCTGAGTTCGTAGTCTCCGAATGAAAGAAGAATGGCCTGAAGGGCCGCAATGGCTAGCAAACCATAGGAGAGCACGGAGAGCACAACGTGTAAGCCGATACCTGAAGTCAGATCTTGTCTCGGCGTGTAGGTGCTTTCGTTGAGTAAAGTGCCAACAATTGTCAGCACAGCAAGCGGGAAAATAGCAATAACGAGGTTGACCACTGGCCGGTGCAGACTGCTGAGAACAACGATGGCTGAGATAGCCAGTGCCACGACTGACGCCATCTCAAAGATGCCGAGATTGATTCCCGTCAGTGTGAAAATCGCGTTAAAACTAAAGATGCCGTGGGCCAACACGGCGATCATCCCAAGGACGATAACGGGCTTTTTCTTGTCGATAGGTGAATGTTTTAGTGAATAGAGCTGGATTCCAGCACTACCCAGATAAAGCAAGCTCGCCAAAAGGCCAAATATTGTTAGGTTCAATTGATATCAACGCCGCGACTTGGATCAGAATTAGGTATAATAACAGGTTCATCGAAAATCTGATTCAGGATGTTACTACGTGTTCGATTCACTAACAGAACGATTAGGTAATACGTTAAGAGGTATTACCGGCAAAGCAAAACTATCGGAAGAAAATATACAGGAAACCTTGCGGGAGGTGCGCAAGGCGCTGCTCGAGGCCGACGTGGCTCTGAGTGTTGTTAAACAATTCATTGATCAGGTTCGATTACGAGCGATTGGCCAAGAAGTGATGCAGAGCCTGTCCCCGGGGCAGGCATTCGTCAAAATTGTTAATGACGAGTTAGTCTCTGTCATGGGGGCTGAGGACAATAGCCTGAATTTAAGTGTCCAGCCGCCGGCGGTCATTATGATGGCAGGCCTCCAGGGAGCTGGTAAGACGACATCTACGGCGAAACTGGCGCTTTGGTTAAAAAAGCGAGATAAAAAGAAGGTCATGGTGGTTAGCACCGACGTCTATCGTCCTGCGGCGATAGACCAGCTCAGAACGCTGGCCGCCGAAGCCGACGTCAACTTTTTTGAGAGCACTACCGAGCAAAAGCCACTGCAAATTGCCAAAGACGCATTGTCCGCAGCACGAAAACAATTCTGTGACGTTTTGATTGTTGATACCGCCGGCCGGCTTGCTATCGATGATGAAATGATGAATGAAATCAAGGGCTTGCATGCGGAGGTGAAGCCTGCAGAAACCCTGTTTGTGGTTGACGCGATGACGGGCCAAGACGCCGCAGTGACTGCTGCGGCTTTTAACGAAGCGCTGCCCTTGACGGGTGTGATTCTGTCGAAAGCAGACGGCGATGCGCGAGGGGGTGCAGCACTCTCCGTTCGAACCATTACCGGTAAGCCGATCAAGTTTCTAGCGCTCGGTGAAAAGATTGACGCGCTTGAAATCTTTCACCCTGATCGTATCGCATCACGGATTCTGGGTATGGGTGATGTGCTCTCTTTGATTGAGGACGCAGAGCAGAAAATTGATAAAAAGAAAGCGAAGAAACTTGCTTCCAAACTCAAGAAAGGCAAGAAGTTCGACCTCGAAGACTTTCGCGACCAAATACAGCAGATGAATAATATGGGGGGTATTGCCAGTATGATGGACAAGCTGCCCGGTATGGGCAACATGGCCCAGATGGCTCAGGAAAAGCTTGAGGCCAACCCTTTTGGTCAAATGGAAGCAATTATATGCTCGATGACGCCAGGAGAGCGGCGCTACCCCGATAGTATTAATGGCTCGCGGAAGAAGAGAATCGCGGCGGGTTCTGGCACCCAGATTCAGGACATTAACCGACTTCTCAAGCAGCACAAGCAAATGCAAAAAATGATGAAGAAAATGACCAAGAAAGGCGGTATGGCCAATATGATGCGGGGCATGGGCGGCATGATGGGGCAGCAACCCCCCGGCGGCGGATTCCCGCGGTAGAGCCCTCAGCGGCGCGAAAACAAGGACCTCCTGTGACGCGTTTAATTCTGATC
>ERZ1046148.347-NODE-347-length-29188-cov-21.667902_pt1 | contig 29188 bp, 27 predicted proteins | sample MGYA00383090_ERZ1046148 | MGnify/ENA primary metagenome ERZ1046148 (study PRJEB29581, sample SAMEA5548360) | metagenome | biome: marine; feature: coastal; material: water | depth 25 m | study: Short-term variability in the microbial, nano- and picoplankton... | reverse complement strand
TATCTCATGGTACTCCGACTCCGACTTTACTTTTAAGGTTGTAGTAGTATGCTTCACAAACGTGAAAGGGGGGTTGCCCCCCCAATCAGTTTATGTTTATAGGTAGTCTCCTACTAGAGACTCCCACGCCTTTGCTTTCATTCTTGAGCCTGTACCCATGATTGCCGATTCAACTCTCTTGTCGTTAGACTTCTCACCTTTGCGGTCAAATGTCCATTCGTGGTCTATGTAGTACGTTGCTGTATTGAAGGCAGCGAAGGCACTTCTACCGTTGCCGTTGTGGTTGTTGGTAGGGTGTGCTTCAACTTCTAGTAATCTGTCTAGTGTGTTGTTGCCTCTTGTAGTCAATCCTAGAGGGTTAGCCGCTTCAACTAACTCTTCATTTTGTTTTATCCCAAAAGTATCTAGGTAGAAAGAAACTCTATCTTCTTGAGTCATTTCAATGTTAACTAATTCTTGAGCATCCAAGACGAATTGTTCGTTGAGCATATCCACAACTTTCAATGCCTCTACTAATTCCGCAACTCTCTCTTCTTGCTTTGCTGAGTGGCGTATTACTAATTTCTTAGGGTCAATGCCTGCTCTCTTGATACCTGCCATTAGATGACTAAATTGGTTAGAGCATCCGATAATTACGTTACTAGGAATTACTCTAATTCCGCCGCTACCGTCATGCGTATTTGTAAGGTAAATGTATTGGTCTACATCATCCCAACCGCTAATTGTAAATCCTTCCGGCAGTTTGAAAGAAGCGAATAATTTCTCACCTTCGCCAATCATACCTATCTTATCCCAATCAATTTCACCGCGTTGTACTAATTCGTTAGCAATACCTAATAATCTATCATTTTGCATTGGTACATATGTACGGCCTACTACGCCTAAAGTCATGTCGTTATCTTGTCTAAAGATACGATTAAACTTAGACCTAATCGGTTTACCTTTCGAGGTATATAGTGGCTCTATTGCCACATCGAAGTTAAGTCCGGCGTTAGCCAAAACCTCTTCGGCAGTCGTTCCTTGTGCGTCATTTCCAAAGCGGCCAATTGCCGCCATCATGTTTCTCATAGTCATGTTATTGTTCCTCCCTGTTTGTTGGGTGAATTGTCCTCGAGGCTTCTACTCTTAAAGGTGTCGCCTCCTGCTTCTCAAGCGTCGTGTGTTGATATTTCGCTTTTGCATAGTTAGTTTTAGCCCTAATTAAAGGTGCGTTAGGGTCGTACATTAAAACTCCCTCACTAGTATTGAATCATCGTCTAAAACGATGTGATAGGTGTTATCCTCTAGGTACTCAAAAACATCACAGCCGCAAGCAGTTAAGATATTAGAGTATGTCTCTTTTACTTCGTCTATGTTATCGTATTGAGTCCACTCGCAACAGATACCTACAACATCTAATTCATAATAGGGGCTATCTTTATTTCCATCTAACCCATCATAATAATCGAATAACTCTTCAACTGCTTCTTCGGTAAAATTACCATGCGTCTCACTAGTTTTCAATCGCCTGTATTTTCTAAATGCGTCTATCATTTCATATTTATTTATTTGTGTGTATATCATTTTTTCATCTCCTTTAATATGAACCCTTGTCTAATAATTCATACAGTCTTTCAATTTCTTTCATCAATCTTCTATTCTTCTCTCTTAGTCTTTCATTTTCTTCTTCTTCGTAGGTTGGCATTTTTCTCTCTCCTTGTATTTGTCTCTAAACGTACTTTGCTCTTAAATCTATCTTATTCCGCCTCACAAGCGTCATCTTCCTCTACCACAAAAGAAGGGAATATCTGATGTACTTTTTCTAGTAATGCTTGACATACCTCACAATCTTCATCATAAATATCAATCAAATCGGTATGTTCTTCGATTTGTGCTAGGTAATAATTACTTGTTAGGTATCCCATAACCAGTTTCTTTGTCAAAGGTGTAATAGTACCTGTATTATATTGCCAATCGTGTATTGCCTGTTTAGCATCAGATTTGGATATAACTTCTTCACTATAATAATCCGGTCTACTTACATTACAGATATAACCTAAAAGCATGGCTATATCTGTATCATCTAAAACCGTTGGTGTCGGTCTTACAGTCATCATTATTCTTCCGTTTTGTCTCTTGCATATTTCTCCGTGTCTGCCGTGTCTTGTTCTTGTCATATATCTCTCTCCTTATCCTTTACTCTTAAAACTATCTTATTGTGTATCGCAAGCGTTACATATTACTCGCATCTTAGCCTCTCTAATATCGTTCTTGTGAACTTTTGATGCCTTGATAGCAGGCATCTCAATCTTACAGCCTGAGCATACCCCGGCAATTCCTTTTAACATAAAACTAACTGCCTCGGTTGTGATACAATCGGCTGAATGCCTCCATGTAATCGGGTTGATATTTATTATTTTCTTAATACTAACAGCCTCATTAATGAGGGCAATTTTAGCGGCTGATAATCCGGCTTTCGGGCAGGTTGGTAGATGTTGCCTTTGAGGACATCCACATTCACGAAATCCTGTAAATCGGCCATTCAATGAACCGACTCTTGCCTTGACTTCACCCTCACCATTCTGACCGCCTGTTTTACCTCTTGCTGATGCAATAGGACACTTCTCACCGTGAGCCTTGTGGTCACGACCTTTGCAGGCTTTATATCGGCATGGCTTGCTGATTTGAGGGGTTACTTTTGGCGTAGAAATAACTACGATTTCAAGACCTGCTTCTCTCATTAATTTGCGGTATTGAGTAGTATGGCCTCCTAATGACCTAGATGAATATTTGATGCCTAGAGCCATGTTATTTCGAGCCGTTTCCATATCGGCCCTCTTAGCCTCGATACGTGCTAGAATATCGCTCATTCAATCACTCTCCTAACCCATGCTGTACCGTTCCACACTAATACCGAATCAGCATCATAAAAATACTTGTTAATCTTAGCATTAGACCATGACCTTCGTAAAACACTAGCACCTTTCAAAGTACCATTATCAATGGCTTCATTAATATCCTCTTCACTTGTAGGGTTAGACTCTACACAAAAATAAGTCATTCTAACAGCCTCCGAAGGGGTTACAATCAGGGGTGCAAATCCCCCATAGAGCAGGGTGGTCATCCGCAAGAAATTGACGTACAAGTTCACTTGGGTACTTGATTTCAACCTCACAGAAAGGGCATATATCGTTAGGCGTTGGTGTCGCGTTGTTCTCCATTAATCCGTGATACGTGGGTTCGGTACTTATAGTTATGGGAAAAGTAACCTCGATTGATGGGGTTATTGTTCGGGTTGAAATGAGTCGCCTATGATATTGACCCTCTAACATACCTATCAAGGCCTCTGAGGACACCCACACGTAAAAAGGTTGTCATCTACGCATCACAAGCGTCAAAGTAGAAATTGGTTGGTTGACTTACCTGTATAATAGAGATAGAATCGCATTTACTTTAACCCTAATACAAACCTGCCTTTACGATTATTCAATGCCCGCTATGACTTAGCCTAATCTGAGATGAGATGGGGGTTTATAATCATTATGAATCGTGAATCACAAGCGTCGAGAGATGACCACCTCGAAAAGACTATAAGCCTCCTGTGTTAACATTATATTGGACGACTCCTCTACGGTCGCCGGTACATCGACTTACATCTGAGATGAGATGGCGGTATATATACTTTGTTATATTACATTCACAAATCAAGTGAGAATGCTACACCCATAAGTATATAAGCAGATTTGGATTTGGATTCAGGCACACGTTTTTATTTTTATATAGTACACACAAGAGTGTGTGTGTTATGTCGTACCCAACCCCGTGTTTGAGACGAGATGGGGGTTTATAATCTTTTAGATTTTGACAAAAGGAGACTGCTACAAGCCAAAGTTTATAAGCAGATAATATGAGGACAATTTGCCGAAAGGTATGGAGTTAAAAAAAATGAATTATGATGAAAGAATGAAAAATGAAATAAATGGAGAAAAGAATGTCTATTGGGATATTATTGACCTACTTGAGAATGGTGATATATCAATAGATTTTATGAATAAGGAAATAAAGTCGAGATTATTAACTCTCAATGACTTTGTAGTGAACTTATTGCGTCAAAACGAAAAATTAAATCTGAAATAATTATTAGATTTTGGATTTTGGATTTTCTTTGGATTTTCCCTTTTTCCTTAGTTTTTAGTTAATTTTGGGGTTGATTTAGGGGTATTATATAAAAACAAAAAGACTATAAGCCTAACCTACGTGTCAAAGAACATGGAGAGCCACCCGAGAGACGCAACTTACAGCGTCATGACAGAACGACATAATGAATTAATAGGAGTAGAAGAGAAATTGAACAACGTGTATCATAAAAAGGTATCATATAGTAATGGGTATCAAGTAGGAGTTGTTGAAGGCACATATACGAAAATACATACAAACCATGTTTCATTCAAAGAAGAAAATATATTATCAGCAGTACTAGAATGCGCTAAGGAAATTGAATGTAACTTCGTCGGCGTGTGGACAGATAAACACGGTATTGCACATATAGACCCGTGTGAGTTTATTCATCATAGATATAACGCCGTAATAATGGCCGAAGATAAAAAACAATTATCAATTTGGGATTGGGAAAATATGGAGGAAATAGTTAAAGCCGATTGGTGAAGTTTAATTTCAAAAGTTGAGGCGTGGTCGCTGCAACGGCCACCCTCTTCAATATTTGGATTTGGATTTTGGATTCAATTTTTGTTTTTATTTTTTACACACTAGGGGAGGGGTGTTACTTGTCGCACAAAGGAGGTTATCGGGGGGTTATGACATGGGATGGGGGTATATAGTCTTAACTATGTAGTATTCTCACTATGTACCACGAAAAAATGTACTTGGGGGCTATGATATGAGATGTAGGCTTATAGTCTTTCCGCCCTACGGGTCTGTTATATTATCAAGAATCCATTATCAAAAGTATTAAGTACTGACCCCTGCTCTGAGAAATTGTAGAACCGTAGAGATAGTGAAGATACAGGAGGAAAAAAGTATGGACAAATATGATATGTACTGGGGAATTATCACTTACAAAAGTGGTACTCAAGAAGCAATTGTGGCAACATCAGAAGAAGCATATTACGCATATGAGATATACTACTTCGGAAGTAGAGTATCTATGCCTAATTATGGCTATTTAGACAGTGTAAAAGACTTCGATGATGAAATGTTATCAGAAGTAAATTATGAAAGAGATGAAGAAGATAGAAAAGCATCAGAAAAACTACTTCAAGAAACAATTGCTCAGAGAAAACTTATGCGAAATATGACAAATAAAGAAAAAGTCACATTTATCTTAAGTAAAATGGAAGAGTAAATCTTCTTGATAGAATGACGTAAAACTCCTGCCTCTAAATGGGGCAGGAGTCTAAAATATTATTTGGATTTGGATTTTAAAATACCTTTCTTTTTTTGTATTATATACACTAGTGTTAAATAATAATTGGATTTGGATTTTGTTAGGTCTTTTCTTTTTCTTAAATCCCCTGATAAGATAAAGATAAAAATAAGAGAAAATACACAACCAAAGCATTCATATAGTGACCCCTACTAGCATAGATGAGAATAAACTCGGAAGGGGGGTGACAATTAAATGAAAAAGACAGAAATCGCAAGAAAAATTGAGACTATATTCAAAAAGTATGGATTAGGTGATACAAGAATATATTTCAATAACAAAGCATGGGATTATGACTCAAATGGAGTTAAGACCATTATAGAGGACATCAAAGGTTCAGACTGTAATGAATACTCTAATGATGATACTATCACAGCAACCTTTGAGGGTGGTGTGTATATGGCATTCTTTGACTATCGAGACTTTAGTATCGAAGAGGAGTTAATTAATATGCTTGAGCCATACGGTTATTACTATGAATTAGGTAATCAATGGAACTTTACTCTACACAAGATTTAACACTTTAGAATGAAGGAATTACATAAAACACCGGCCTCTAAATGGGGTCGGTGTCTAAATATAAAATTGGATTTGGATTCTGTTCTTCCTTTCTTTTTTCTATCTATATACACTAGTGTTAAATATTTGGATTCGGATTCTAATAGGTTTTTTCTTTTTCTAATATAGGGGGATATTATAATAGAGATATAAATATAGAATGCTACATCATAGCCTTTATACCCTAACAGCCATCTCAAAGACTGTCAGAACAGGAGGTGATAAATTATGACAGATGTAAAAAGGAAACTAAGTGCAAAAAGTAAAGCGATAGTCAATGAATGGAATGAATTAATTCTAGGTAATAGAGGAACACATAGTAGTGAGGCTTGTATTAAATTGTTGAAGGCCGCTTTAGTATGCTCTTTCTCTACTGCTACTATGGGCGGTGTCTTAGGTAAGGGTAGAGTAGCATTAATGCACGATATTCTGAACGACCAAGATGCAATTGATATTATTGGTCGGGCTAAGCATTGGGGAGACTCTTTCGAGGATGCTCTCAAACTGCTTGACCTAAAGGAGTAAATGTTTAGAAATGGTCTTACACATTTCAATCCTCTCTCAAGTCAAACACTCGCAAAACTTGAGAGGGGAGTTATCAAAACAATATTTGGATTTGGATTTGGATTTTGTTTTCTTTTTTCTTTTTCTATACACTAGTGTTAAATAATTATGAAATACTAAGAGAAAATGCTCAATCAATAAGTATATATACTAACTACTACTCCGAGATAATGTAGAGATACGGGAGGAAAACAAGAATGGACAAACCTTATACAATAACTAAAGATATTTGGGATGATTATTATGCTGTGCAACAAGCCGGAACTATGAATATGTTCGGCCATCCGTATGTGATATACTTCTTCACAGGAGACGCATACAGCCAAGCAAAAAATCATTTTGAAGTTGAAGGTAACACATCTGATTTACTCATTGAGTGAATCAAATATTATCTGACGGAATTACACAAAATCCTTTGGGATTTCAGATTCATTTGGATTTGGATTCTCAAAGGGCTTCTTTTTTTTGTTTATTATACACTAGTGTTAAATATTTGGATTTGGATTTCAGCAGGCTTTTTCTTTTTTAGAATAGGGGGGTTACTTAAAATATAAAGCAAATTAAAAGGGGGCCGCCCCATGAGATGCCTGCCGACATCCCATGAGGGGTTTATGGTTGGTTTAGGGTCATCACCATTGTCATACTCCATGTGTTATTTATTCTTGAAAACTTACTCTTCTTCTAGCAACTCTTCGTGATACTCTAAATAACACCCCTTACACATATCACCAAACTCCGGTAGTGAATAGTAGTAAGGTTGTGGGCATTCATACTGTTGACACATTCTCTCTTTACTCATAATTTATCATCTCCTTTATTATAATTATTTATCTTGTTAAGTTAAGAGAGAGGCGGCAGGTTGCCACCTGCCCCCCCTCAATTTTACGTTGTGTCATTACTTATTCATTTATTTCTCGCCATTGACGATTACATCATGTATAAGTGTTATTTGACTGAGTAATTTATCTCTATTTCCTTTGATACCGAAGTACCATTTAGCATCAGAAACCTTCCAACGCCTATGAGGTTTCATACCTCTAGTCCATAGGGCTAAATCTCTCTTAGAACAAATCAGATTCCATACTGATTGTCCGGTACTAGTACCGTTAACAGTAAGTATTGCTTCACCATTCTCTAACTTCATTCCTTCTTCACCATATGTTTGCATGAAAGGGGATTCCCATATTGCGTCAGTAAACTGAGTCATATTAGGGTAGTCTGATGGGTTGTTTCCAACTTGTGTTCTCATGTCTGAAATTATTTCATTCATTAATTATCATCTCCTTTATTATAATTATTTATTTTGTTTAGTTAAGAGTGAGGCGGTAGTGTTGCAGCACTACCCCCCCACAATTTTGTGTTAGTCCGTCTCATTAATTATTCAATCAACTTATTCTAAGTAGAAAGGATGTTTTTCCCGCATTAATCTATCACTTAGAAGAAGTCTTTCAAGAATAACTAACTTATTGCATTCATTACAGCATCGACCTTCCGCTAAAGGCTGAGCATTATTTCCTAATGTCCAGCCCATGTTAGGCATGATGATATGACTGCATAGAATACAGCGTATTATATTACCATTCTTCATATTATTAACTTCCTTTTATTATTACTACTAGGGAGGCAGTTATGCCCCCCTAGAGTTTTACGTATTTCCGTCTCGGCTAACTTTAACAGTTAGCGTCAATAATCCATTCTGAATACTCGTATTCATCAGTGACTATAATTAGTTTTAGTTCATCTCTCATATCTATTGTTTCACCCCCATATTCGATGTGTTAGTAGTAGGCCACACCCCCCATATAGAGGGGTGGGCTTTGTGTATTTCCGTCTAAGGCATTGAAGCCTTAAATTGCTTCAATAATGTCGACTTCGGCTTCGCTAAGGTCTACTAAACTACTTAGGGGTTTAGCCCATAAGTCCTCTAGATAATCAGCGATGTCGATGTCAAGCACTAAGTGTATGCGTACATCTGTCATATTTCTTAGTCTCCTTTTATTTCTTGTTTTATAGTAGTCATCCGAGTTGGCTACTCACCTAGTTAAAGGGTTATTACTTCTTGGCGTGTCATCATCAATTCGGATAACGGAATTGACTCCGGCCATTTTTCATTTTTTCGTCTTGGGCTAGTATTTTTAGCCAGTGACTAGATAGAGACTATCATCCCTAAATTTGACCCCTCTTGGTAAGCGTAGCATTTTTCAATGCGTTCGCCGGTCACGAGCCTTTTAGCGCTTTTATTGCGTGGCTCAAATGCAGTTTAACTGCTCTAATATGAAATAGTTCCTTCTACTATATATATATATGGTGAAGATGCTTACAGTAGGTGCAAAAACTACACTTAGTTCCAAAAATACACCGATACCCGTACCTATACCCGCCCAGCACCACGAACAATTTACAATATTTTTTTTGAAAATTTTTTTACAATTTTTTTCGCCAATAACGTACTCTCTTACCCATGACCTTTTTGTATTTATCTTCCATGTAAACATCGTCGAGTTTCCGCATATACTTATGCACCCCGCAAGAATGTAATTGAGTCCATCGGGCAGGAACGACCTCGTTTACCTTCCACATAACTTCCTCGTTAGTTCTCCACTCGTCAAAATAGTCCGAGTTTGCTAACTCCTGCAAACGGTCTAAATATAATGTCTTTTTACTTTTTGGGCCAAATACTGTTCTCATAATCTTCTTCTCTCCATTACTCTACCACCAATGCCTGTATTATTGGGTCTATTGATTTTGGCTTTACCACCTAACCATTCTCCACCCTTCATAGTTTTCATAACTACCGGCATATCGGGAATCTTATATGTAAATTGGTCTATTGCGTGTGCAAGAGCCATTACTGTATCGTTGTGAACACCTAAGTCCACTATAACACCATCACGCCAAGCGTGAAGTCTTAATTCTTCTAGGATAATCTCAACCATCCTACGTGTCTCATCATTTCCATAAGGGAATACTATCATCTCTCTTTCAAACCAAACTCTAAGCCTATTTAGCAATCCTTGTTTGAGTGTTCTGTTTCCTACCTTACTAGGTCTGTAATCTACTACCGCACCCTTTTGTGCAAGCAAACTTTCGTACATCTGTTGGAAACCCACGTCCTCAACTGCTACTCCGCAGTTACCATAGCGTTTAGCCCACTCAATTAACATATCTGCTTGTTTATCCGGTGGGAAGTCATTTCTTCTCCACATATTTACAAAGTGGACAAAACCTTGTTCGTCTTGTCTAAGGCATATCATTACGCTGTAATCTTTACCAAGACCGTGTGCGGGGTCAAATCCTATAATGTATCTGTTGTTATCTAGTTTATCAGTTTGTATAGTATGTTCCATAACAAGATTCTTACGAATTAGGTTGTTAGGATATACTGCTGCATCATCATCAACTACCCTACATAGGTATTCCTGCGAAAACTCCAAGTCTCCTATTGCTTCTTTCTGTTCTAACAAAAACTTTACACTACGATACTCCGGCCAAAGTGCTTTAGGGTCAATATCCCCATCACTAGATTTCCATTCATCATAATTTACTATACTACTCCAAGTACCGCTTTTCCAAGTCTTTTTACTTAACATCTCAGTATGGTACAAATCAGTCATAGACATAGGCGTACCAACCACGTAAAACGTACTTCCGGGCGATAACATAGGGGAAATTGCCTTCCTAAACCACTGTTGTAAAGTGTGAGGATTCATTTCATCAGAATCAACTAATACATCGTCAAATGCTACACAAGCCGGATGTTCACCACGAATTGCCGAACCTACTGATGTAGCCATTATCCAAGACCCATTGGTAAAGTACATTTCTGTTTTGTTACCTCTCTTTGGGTCGAGATACCTAGACAACTGAGGATGTTGTTTCATGTCCTCTCTAATCTCTTGTAATCTTCTAATAGCAGTATCTTTACTCGCAGAAATCAACCAACAAGTAAAAGGCTTACCATTTGCCTTCTTTTCAAACAAACATTGATGTAATAGTTTTACCCTAAGAGTAGTTGACTTACTATGGTCTCTTGGTGCAATAACACAAACACGATGCACTTCTGCACCTTTTCTATCACCGTACATTTCCATCCATTGTCCTATATGGTCGCCCCAAGTATAACCTAACCACTGGTAGAAATACTTAATGTCTTTTCGACTACGTTCCATAGAAAAATCTTGCATAAACCCCATAATATCACCTCGGATGTAAGTCTTTCTTATTACAATATGGACATACGCCTTCTACCGCTAAGTGCATCTGTATGCGTGGTGCTTCCCACCCACACGACCAACATTTAGCAGAAGTCCATCTCATTCATGTACCACCGGCGCAAACAGGCTACCAATTAGCCCTTCTTCTTTATCTATAATATATGCAGACAATCCTGCTTTAGCCATAACATATCCGTTACGACTATGGTATCTATCTTCACCTGCAAGACTAGGAAGTTGTATAATCAAACAACCACCCGCTTCTCGCATTTGTTGATGATGTAGATGTCCATGAAACCAAAGTTTGTGAGATGTCTTACCCCACGCACTTCTTTCTTCGTGAGCCATCAAAGCATTTAGTTTATTCATAACTTTACCATCACCGTGAGTAAATCCAATCAGATTATTACCGTATGTAACATATTGTCTAATTTCGGGAGAAACTACTACATTTACATCCTCACAATCTTTGTAATAAGCGTCAAGATACATCATTAGCATAATACTTGTGTGTCTGTCGTGATTACCACCCATAAATATCAACTCGACATCAGAAACCGTTCTTAGTAAGTCAATATGCTGCCTTGCTAAATCGCATCCTTCCATCAATATTTGTGCAGGGGTAGCAGCCATATCTTGTGCCGTACCCTTTGTAGTTGTACCAACATCATTATCCACATGAAACCAATCAGACCCAACACCAACGTAGAATCTCTCCGGCTTACTAGGTAGCCTCTTCAATAACTCTTCGGTCTTTGTCAAAACTCTATGTCGAGCCTCTTCTAAGTCATAACTTTGTCCGACTTCATCAACCCAACCATATTTACCAAAATGTAAGTCAGTTGGAGAAAGTACGACGGCAAAATCACCATCTTTTTGTGCCTTAGTACGCTTTACGGAAGCAGGTTTCCACTTTTGTGCTATTTCTAGGAAATCTTTTTTGACTGTCTCGTTAAAGTAGTTATATTTCATAGCGTCTTTCTCGACTTGCCTCCATCTTTTACCTTCTGCCTTCTTAATAATCTCAATTTTACGCATGGCTAGTATTTCGTCAACTAAATCGTCAACGGTGTTACCTTCTATCTCTTTATCTGTAAATGGCTGCATGGCGTGAGTCCATTTGTTAACTCTAATGTATTCACTTACCCAACTAGGCGGCATTTCAAACTCTCTAGCCATTTCTTCAATTGTTAAGTTACCTCCCGCCTCAGAATATGCTTTTTTCATGGCTCGGTGTTTTTCACCCTCCACTACATAGAAACCGTCTACTGCCTCCATCACTACTAAGTATTTATCTGCTACTTCATCGTGATATACTTTTGTTCTCTCATTTATGACAGTAGGATATTCTTCTTTATCCCTAAAAGGACTGTTTCCTTCCTTCATCCACCTTTGGATAGCAGAACGCCAAGCATTCTTTGAACGCTTTGGCTCAACTTCGTGTAGAAACTCAGCAAACTCACTAATGTTACTAAAACTTCTATCTTTCGCAAACTTTTCTATGAGGTCTTTGCCTCCATGCACCCTTCGCATAAACAAAGGTTATTTGAAGGGATATATAAGTATTAGCCTATTAATTTCTATTAGTTTGGTGTTTTACAAAATAAATAAACCGCTAGACTGCTAGCCTACTTGTAATTAGTTTTATTTCTTCTTTAGTATGTTTGGTAAAGCCCCTTACCCTCTATTAGTTAACGTAGTTAACTTCTCTATACTAAAGAAAGAATAAAAGAAATAAACAAATATAACGCAGTAAAGCGTTTAATTCTTTCAGTAAATCGCAAAAACATTAAAAAAAATAAAAACGAAGTATTAAACGTCAATTAAGCCCTCGATATGATATGGCCGAGCGTAGCAGGTGGAATATATTTCGTGGTAACACCAAAAAAGAGAATCCTAATCAAATTATAGAAAGGGCAGGTATGTTGATTGAACCTTTCAATCAAGTAGCAGGTGTACCCGATATTGTGAGAGACACTGAGAGATTAAGAAAAGATAGTAACCACGACAATGAGTTTGACCTTTACGATAGTATGTTAAAGTTAGACCCCGAATTGAACGGTGCTGTACGTGCGGTATCTCTTACGGCTAACAACTATGAAATAAATTACGCCAACGGTAAAAACTCACAAATACGTGAGGCAATACGTGAATTAGTAGAAGATACTCTCGACTTTGATGACATTATGATAAATGCTATGCGAAGTCTTATGGTATATGGTAATGATATAAACAAAATAGTAGGTAAAGAGGGTGTAGGTATCACAGACATACAAAGTTTGCCGATAAAACAAATAACAATCGTTGATGAAAGAGGCGGTCTAGGTTCTTACTTCGTTGCTGATGAAGATAACCCCGTTATCGAGGCTAAGACGTATATGCTTAGAGAGGCTACTTCGTATGAACGTGCTATTCCTAGAAATGAAATACTACACGTAAGGATAGATTACCGTTCCAATTGGTTCACCGATAACAAACTACGTAGAACATACGGTGTGTGGGGTGCAAGCAGATTTACGTCGCTAAAGCAACCAATACGCATGAAATATAACAGTATGAACAATAGAGTTTCTTTAGAGGACTCAATGACAAAGCAGTTTATTACAATTGACAAATCTGCTATCGAACACATACAAGACCCTGCTGAACAGGCACAAAGACTTCAACATATTATGGATGAGGTAATTACTCTATTCGAGGGACTGCGAGGCGACCAAATACCTGTTCTTCCTCATTACGTAGAATTACACCACGTAGATGTAGGCAACAGTTTGCCGAACAATACAGGCTTCCTCGACACAATAAATGCTGATATTGCAGCCGTACTACAAGTACCAAGAGTAGCAGCAGGTCAGGAGAAAGGCTCAACATTTGCTGCAACATTCAATGCAAACCTTTGGGCGGTTCAAGCCATAAGTCGTATGCACAGAATCTTGAGCGAATCAGCAACAAAGATGTTTATGATGCACTTAGACTTGTTAGGTATCTCTTACCGTAAACAAGACTTGCCTACAATCAAGTTTGAGGCTATGGACAGCGAAACACCACTCAACATTATGCAAAGAACAGTCATGGGTTATAACGCAGGACTTCTTACGCTAAACCAATCTTTTGATTTGCTTAACCTACCAAGCATAGGTAAAGAAGGTGATGAAAGAAAGATGACAGAAGCGCCAAAGCAAGTAGGGGATTTACCAAGAGAAAACTCACAGGATGGGGCGAGCGACCTTGTTCAGTAAGATTATTCTTATCGCAATATACACGATTTGCTTCCTAGCGGGGGCTTTATTAGGCAAAGTATTAATAAGACATAAGGTTAGTGGAAAGAACATGGCTCAGATGAAAATGACAAATCCGAACGAGACTTTAATGTTAACTTTTGGTATGGGGGTAGTTATGGCGTGGGTCATAATTGCAGCATCAGCATCTTATTACAGCGTAGTCGAACAAAGAGATATTTCCGATTCACAATTGACAGTAATTGGTCTTTTAGGTGGACCGGCACTTTTGATTATAACAAGTGTACTAGATTTATTTAAGGGTAAAGAAAGTGCTAAAATTGCAGTTTTGCCTGACAGGTTATCTGCTGACATTAATGATAGTGATGCGACTAAAAACCACACAAGAAAACTAGAGGAATTAAGACTCCAACACGATTTAGACATGGAAAGAATGCAACAACAACACTCATTAGACATGGAAGCATTTCAAATTACTAACGTAAAAACAAAGGAGGCGAAGAAATGAATAATAGTATTTTCTGCTCTTTCTGTACTTTAGGTAATTGTTGGGAATGTTCCGAAAGCCAAAAGTAGGTTAAGTGAATGGATGCAGAAGGTTTGTATCTAAAAATATTAAGACTAGTTGGTGTAGTAGTCTGAATTACATTGATAAGTCATAGATAAAATGGTGAACTCATGTCGTGTGGATGCGGTTGTAGTGGCGAAAAGGTAATAGCAGCAGAACCTAAGCCAAATAATGAAGAAACACACGATGAATATATGGGTAGATGTGAAGAAGCAGGATATACAAAAGAACAATGTATGTTGGCTCACAAAGGCCATACTTTCAAAGAAGATGCTTCTTATGACGATGATGAAAAGAAAAAGGCATCTGAATGTGACGACACTTGTGCTGTTGGCGAAGAAATGATAGATGGTGAATGTAGAAGAGTTGCAGTTACTTTAGAGTTAACTTTAGAAGATGTAGAAGCAAAACTTATCGCAGAAACAGGAAAAACCGTCTACGAAATAAGAGGTATCGCATTCCACGAAGGTATGAATAAGAATAATTGGTCTTTAACAATAGAGGGCGCAAAAAATGTCGCACAACAAATGAAAGATTCAGATTTGACACTATATCATCCGGCAGCAAATGAAAACGGTGCAGGATTTACAAGAAATGAAGAAGGATTAGAAGAATCTAACGTCGGCAGGATAGTCGGCGCTTCTTTCTTTAAAACAGAAAGTGGTTATGAAGTTAGATATGTAGCACACGTAACACAGACAGAATTATTCCCAAGTTTAGCAGCCGGTCTTTGGAAAGAAGATGGGTACGGTGTAAGTATTGGTGGTTCAGGTATTCCTGTATCGGCAGACGAAAATGGACTTGTATTCGGTGAAGATTTCACTTTTGACCATTTAGCATTGGTTGTAAAACCTGCTTATGATAGAGCAAACGTAGAATCTATTGAAAAAATAGAAATAGAAGAAGAAATGATAGCGAGTGAGCCAACCTTTATAGGTCATTCAATCGCTGACGTTAATCAACCAACGGTGAAAAGTATGTCCGATGAAGAAAATACAGAAATAAATTATGAAGCACAAATCGAGGCTATACAGGCTGAGTTAGTTTTGGCTAACAGCCGTGTCGCTGAGTTCGAGGCTCAAGTGGCCGCAAAAGCAGAAGAAGAAAGAATGACTTTAGTTACTAAAGCATCAGAGTTAGGAATGTCCGGCCATGATGAACTTTCTTCACCTACACTAGAAACACTTATCGCATCTTGGGAAGAAGCGCACCCTGCGCCAACTCCTGTTGAGATGACACCTATTGCATCTGAGACAAAACCTGTCGAAGCAGTAGAAGCGTCCGAAGCCCCACAAGTAGCAAACTACTTGAATGGAAAAATGGTTTCAAACGACGAAGCAGTTTACGCAAAGGCATTTAACCTTTGGGCAAACACATGGAACAGAACACTCGCAGGAGCAGAAAGAACAAGAATGTCTGCACCTTCGTACAATGACATCAAGGAGATGAGATAAAATGGTAGCATATTCAGGAAACGACCCCGTACACGTAGTAGATATACAAGAAACATTCGCAAGCAAAGGACTAGTAGTTAAATATCACGCAAGTGGTATTTTAATGACTGCATCAGTAGACGATACAGCAATCGGCTACACAATGGCAGAATCAAGCAGAGATGCAGATTCAGCATTGGAAGCAGCAGGAACAGGAACAGTATCAGTTCTTCCTCTTGACGGTATTTGTTATCTCAAAGCAGGTGCAGCAATTGCCGCACCTAAGTTTGGGCTACCTATCTACCTTACACAAACAGCAGGACTAAACGGTTGTGTTGATGATGATTCCTCTAACTCGGCAACCCTAGTAGGTTACTACTTCGGTGGTGAAGGCGCTATTGCAGCAGGAGATTACATTCCTGTATCTTGTTAGATATAGAAGTAAATTATAGGAGATGAATGATATGAACAATACATTAGAAGAAATATTAAACCCAACAGCAGCAGTCGGCCCATTTTCAGTTGGAGATGCAGTCTTAGAGCAAACTCTAAGAGACTTTATCCAACTACAATCTAACACAATCGCTATCGCAACTGACTTAGTCGGTGTTCGTAGCGTACCTTGGTTAGAGTTCAAGTGGTACACAGGAGTAGTAGGCACATTTAGTTATCCATTAGATGACGTTGCGCTAACTGACCCAACCAACCTAGGAACAGCAAACTACACAACCAAACTCGAAAAGGGTCAAGGTCGTGTTACTTTCCTAGATGCAGTACGTCTACGCGGTGAGTCTTTCGAGAACATCGACCGTCAACAACTTGCTATCGTAAGAGCAAGGGCTGACACAATCGACAACCACATCTTAGCGAAACTTTACGGTGGTGCAGGAGCAACAGCAGTTGCAGCAACACAAGTATTCGGACACGGAAGTGCAGACGAAGAAGGAGACATACTAAGTTGTATGGACAACATCTTTGCAGAAGGAAAAGTAAGCGGTAACGAACCACTTGCACTAGTACTACCTGCTGATACAAGAAGTGCTATCCTAAACACAACTCTATACGGAAACGTAGTAGAATCACTAGGCGACCACTTGGCTAGAATCGCATCTATGTCTATCTCTTACACAAGAGATTACGGAAGCGGAAATGCAATCGGAAACGATGCACTAATGCTAATTCCGGGCGCAGATACAGCCGAGTTCTTTACATACAACGGTGAAGGTTTCACAGAAACAGAATTGACAAGATTGCCGGGCGTAGGTTACGATTGGCTTCTTACTTCTTACATGGGTAGCGTTATCCACGAACACCAAGACGGCGCAGCATCAGGTAAGAACCGAAGGATTCTAAAGTTAACCGGAGTCCGTGCTTAAATACGGACGGTGGTTAAATGCCTAAAGAAACTAAAAAGACTTCTACTAAGAAGGCTACAAAGCCAAAGGCGGCTGCAAAGAAAAAGCAGCCGTCTAAGGCTAACCTTGCTACCCAACTAAAGGATGCAGGTATATTGTTGCCCGAATCAGCAGACGTTAAAGAAATGGAACATCGTTTAAAACATTGGAAAGCAGGTAACGGTTACTTAGTAAGAGTACACCGCAACGCAGGCTCAAGATATGCAGGCCATCCTCTAGCATTACTAGATTCACCTAGAAAAGCATTGTATTGGCTTCCACCTAGCGATATGACTGATAAAATAATTGCTACACAAAGAGTAGTAATAGTTGGTCGCTCAGACAAACCTTCATCTAACACTGTATTCATAGACGTACCATTGGACTATGAGTAGAGGTGAATGAATGTCATTTGATGTAGGGGAATTAGTAGTAGACGAAGAAGCAACCGTACTAGACACTAATATATCCGCAAGACAAATAAGAGACTTACTTAACAGACCAAGAGGTTTGAACGGGGCTACTATTGTCGAGTATCTTAATATACGTATTCCCGAAGTCCAAAAGAAAGTACGTAGAGCAACATACGTAGGGGTTAACTCTACAAATGCCCCCGCTACTGCACACATAGAAGGTGCAATTAAGTTTATGGTATGTGTTGATTGCTTAAGAGTACTCATAGATACCATACCTTCTGTTGTTCCCGAAAAAGAACAGGGTACAGCAGACATCCGTTATAATCAACAGTTAGCCTCATTCGAGAGGCAAGCGAAGTCGCTATTAAGTGCAATAGAAGAGAAGGGCGGCACAGCATTTTATACAAAGGCCACAGCCGCAAAAACAAGCGGTACAAAGAGTGGTGAGTTGTCCGGTTCTCTCTCTTCGCAATAGAGGTGAGATAAATGGCGACAATAACATGGGATGGTAGCGAGTCCGGTGGCGTTTTTACTAATGGCGCAAATTGGGTAGGTGGTACAGCACCCGCAAGTGGAGACAGTATTGTTTTTGATGATACATCTAATGGCGCTCTTGGTAACAATTGTGCGATAAGTGCATTAACTATTAGTAGTTCAGAACAATATCACGATATAACAATAGCATCTACCTACACAGGCGCTATAACATTTAGTAATACTTTAGATGTTAGATTAGATGGGGCTTTGTTAGTACATAAAGAAAATACATTGAAGGGTGCAGGGACAACTACATTTACATTTTTAGGTGCGCCAACCGTAGATACTTATGACGGCGCAGGTGAAACCTACACTAAAGCGTTGGTTAACTTTACAACAGATACAAGCGTTTGGAATGACGGAAGAGATACTTTTACCTTTAATTTTGGTTCACAAACTTTCTCTATGGTAGATGGTGTATATCCTAATATTACTTTTACGGGAACACTAAAAGCAAAGAAAATATACTCCGATGCTTCACGTACTGAGTTTAATAATTATGGCTCTGTTGATATGTTAGACTTTTCGGGTGGGTTAGTAAACTCTACTAACTATGATATATACGATTATACCAAAGAGTTTTTGTTTGAAGGTACTTTAACGGGTATTGGGGAGACCTTTAGGTTCGGACATACCACCGCTAGATTTAAGACCCTTAAAACGTCATCTTATGGCGCACTTAATTTTCCCGTTTCAGGCTCATCTATCTTTGCGGCTACTGCTACAAAAAACTTTTATGCTCAATATCATAAGTTAGTAATTGAAACAAACGACGTTATAGATAACTATTGGTTAATCCCTGCGGGGCTTACAATAGAATGTAATGAGTTAGTGATAAAAGATGGTGGTAGAATTTATGGAAGCGTAGGAACAGATGTTAAGGCAGCCACTATTAAATCGGTAAAAAGACCTACAATTAGAGGTGATTGGAACTTTAGACAAATAGCAGATGGTGTTTATGAAACCATAGGTGGTATTAGTAATACCCCTGTTTATCACGGAGGTACAGGTAGACAAACTTTGACAAAAAACGCATTACTTTACGGTAATGGTATGGATTCAGTAAATATGTTAGGTATTGGTACAGCAGGTAAATATCTTAAAGTAAATAGCGGCGAAACTGGTTATGAATGGGCTGATGCAAGCGGTGGTGGCGGAATCGGTGGTAGTTCGGTAAATACAAGGATAGCATTCGGTGATACTACGGCTGATGAAATAACATCTAATTCTAATTTATATTATTCTTCTGGGAAATTATATTCACTCGGCGGAGGTATTGAAACTAACGGTCTTAAACTCGGAATGACTTATACAGGAGCAGGGGCGGTTATTGAAAATGGTGGGCCGGGAAATGACCCTGTTATATTAAGGGGTAATTCTTCTAGTGGTTCACTTAGTACCGGGGCAGGTTCTTCTTCGGATTTTGTTATTACACCTTCGGCAAGCGGTAAAATAAAAATATCGAAGGTTGAGTTTGGTGGTAATTGGAATATAACCGATTCTGTCCCTACTGCAAACGGGCAAGTATTAACAGGTCAAACAGATGGTTCAACTGCATGGTCTACTGTTAGTGGTGGCGGTTCTGCAAACGATTCTACTATAACATTAAGTGCCGGAACAGGTTTGTCTACTGGTGGTGATTTTACTACTAATCAAAGTAGTGATGAGACAATAACATTCAACGTAAGTGGTCTTACTGTATCTGAATTAGCGGCTGATAGTTTACAAACAAGTGGAGAAGCCTTTGCTAATAACGATACCTCATTGATGACAAGTGCGGCTATTGAAGATAAAATTACTACTCAAGTGGCTACTATTTTAGCGGCTAATATATCTCCCTTACCTTACGAAAGAAGAAGTCTAGGTAATAACACCGGAAAAATAGGGGTTGCAGGTAATAATACTTCGGCAGTAGCATTTGGTTATCCCATGCCTTTAGGTGGTAAAGTAAAACGCGTCTCTTTTCTTTTTCAAGGTGGAAGTATAACCGATACCAACAATAATGTTTTTAGAGTTATTAAAAATACTGATACTGTCGGCAACTATGTTGAAGTTGGTGTAGCGGCAGATGCCCTTATTAATAAGGGTGCTAGTGGAGAATACCTCTATACATTTAGTGCTGATTTAACCTCAAGTAGTTTGGTTTTCAGTGCGGGTGATTTGTTATGGGTTACTAGACATAGTGGTGATACTGATTTACAACACTGTCAAGTTGTTTTGTGGATAGGAATATGAAATGTTAATAGGACACACGGTATTGAGTAAAAGTAGGGGGCGTACAGCATGGCAGAAAAATTAACAGACAATAAAAACATCTTCCTAACTACTGAAAGCGAAAGACTAGCAGTAACGCCTCATACACAACATTTGTATAAAGATGCAGATGCGGGATTTTTATTCTATGGAGACGGTTCAACTGTCGGTGGTACTTCTGTTGACGTAAGACCGGCAACAACTAAAACTGCTGACTACACACTACTTCGTAAAGATGAAGGTAGGTTAATTGTTTTTAATTCGGGTAGTGGATTAACACTTACTATCCCAACTAATGCTAATATCCCTTTTGTGAATAATTTAACTGAAATACACGTACTAAATATAGGTGCGGGCGCAATAACACTTTCCGGCGCATCCGGTGTAACTGTTAGTGGCACTACTTCTTTAGCACAATATGCTAAGGCAACTATTAGAAAAACAGGTACAGACGCTTGGGTAGTTTTAGCATCTGTTGCGGCGGAAACAGGAGACATTGAAGGTGTAACAGCAGGAACAGGTTTAGGTGGTGGCGGTACTTCCGGCACAGTAACCTTAACAAACACAGGTGTAACATCCATAGTAGCAGGTACTAATATTTCTATAAGTGGTGCTACCGGCGCAGTAACAGTTACAGGAACAGATACAAATACACAACTCTCTACTGAGCAAGTCCAAGACATAGTAGGAGATATGCTTGTGGGTACTGAAACACGCATTGGTGTTTCTTATGACGATACAAACGGAAGGATTAATTTTGTTGTCGACGACATGACTGCTAATACGCAGTTAACTACCGAAGAAGTACAAGATATTATTGGTGCTATGATTGCAGGTAATACCGAGAGTGGTATAACCGTAACATACGATGATACTAATGGCAAACTAGACCTTACCGTAGCAAGCCAAACAGAAAATAGTTTTACGACAACACTAAAAAATAAATTAGACGGTATAGAGGCTAGTGCTACTGCCGACCAAACTGCGGCAGAAATAAGAGCGTTAGTCGAAGCCGCTACTGATTCTAACGTATTCACAGACGCAGACCACAGTAAGTTAAATGCTATTGAGGCTTCTGCAACAGCAGACCAAACAGCAGCAGAAATACGAACATTAGTAGAGTCTGCTACTGATTCTAATGTCTTTACTGATGACGACCATACTAAATTAAACGCCATCGAGGCAAGCGCCACAGCAGACCAAACTGCTTCTGAAATTAGGACTCTAGTAGAATCCGCATCAGATTCAAATGTATTTACGGATGCAGACCATAGCAAACTAGACGGTGTTGCAGCAAGTGCTAATAACTACGCTATCTCATCAGATTTATTAGACGAGGATAATATGGCTTCTAATTCAGCAACTAAGGTTGCTAGTCAACAGTCAATAAAAGCCTATGTAGATTCCGAAGTTGCAGGAGTTGTAGATTCTGCACCGGCAGCACTAAACACACTTAATGAGTTAGCGGCAGCATTAGGAGATGATGCTAATTATGCAACAACAACTTCTACTGCTTTAGGCAACAGATTACGCACAGATACCGATAGTCAAGGACTTACTTCTACACAACAAGGTAATGCTCTAACAAACTTAGGTATTACTGCTACTAAAGCAGAAATAAACATACTTGATGACGGGTTATCAGCAAGTGATATTCCAAGCCTAGCGGCAAGTAAAATTACAAGTGGTACATTCGCAACAACAAGAATAGCAGATGATGCAATCACCGCAGGTAAATTAAATGTAACCGGAGACGGCTCTGCTACACAATTTTTACGTTCAGATGGTGATGGTTCTTTTACATGGGCTGTTCCGACAGATACAGATACAAATACTCAATTAACACAAGAACAGGTTGAGGATTTCGTAGCAGGGGTAATCACAGCAGGTACAAACGTAAGTGTTACTTATGATGACGCAGCAGGAACATTAACTATTGCTTCAACAGATACAAACACGCAGTTGTCAACAGAATCCGTACAAGATATAGTAGGGGCTATGCTTGTTGGGACAGAAACAAGAATTGGTGTAACATACGATGACACTAATGGTAGGATTGATTTCGTAGTTGACGATATGACAGCCAACGACAACACGCAACTTTCCACAGAACAGGTGCAGGATATTGTAGGGGCTATGTTCACTTCAAATACTGAAACTCGCATAACTGCAACTTATCAAGATGGTGATGGAACAATAGACCTAGTAGTTGACGACCAATCATCAGATAACAATACTACTTACAGCATTTCTGCTGTTGATGGCGACAACACCGATGAAGAAAAGATTCGTTTGACAGATAGTGCAAGTGGTACTGACGATATAGTGCTTGAAGCAGGTACGGGTTTATCTATCGCACGTAGCGGAGATAAAATTACTTTTACCAATACAGTAACAGATACTAATACACAATTGACTACTGAACAAGTACAAGATATTATAGGCGCTATGTTTGCCTCAAATACAGAAACTAGAGTAGCGGCAACTTATGACGATACAAATGGAAAAATAGATATTGTAGTCGATGATATGACTACTGATACAAATACTTTCAGAACCATTACTGCGGGTGGAAACACTCTTGGCGGAAGCGAAACTTTAGCGTTTACCGCAGGTTCTAATGTTACTATTAGTGAGAATGCGGGCGCAGTAACAATTGCATCAACCGATACTAATACAAATACTCAACTATCTGATGAACAAGTGCAGGATATAATAGGTGCTATGGTTGATGGTGGTACTGAAACTAACATTTCCGTAACTTACGATGACACCAACGGTAAACTAAACTTTGTTTCAACAGATACAAATACTGAATACAGCGTAGGAGACGGAGGGCTAACACAAAATAACTTTACTAATACCTTAAAAACAAAGTTAGATGGTATTGCTACTTCTGCAAATAATTATGTTCACCCAAACCATACCGGCGAAGTAACATCTACTGCCGATGGCGCTACTGTTATAGCAGACAACGTAATAGATGAAGCAAATCTTAAAGCAACCAATTCTCCTACTGATAATTATTTACTTAGTTATGACCAAGCAACAACAGGCTTTACTTGGATAGCCGCAGGTGTAGGTGGAGAAAACAATCAGAATGCTTTCAGCACCGTAGCAGTAAGCGGGCAAGATAATGTAGTCGCAGATGCCGCTACTGATACACTTACATTTGCCGCAGGTTCTAACGTAACTATTACTACTACGGCAGGTAGCGACACGATTACTTTTGCTTCTGCTGATACTAACACTCAATTAACTCAAGAACAAGTTGAAGATTTTGTCAATGGTCTTATTGTAGGTGGAACAAACGTAACCGCTACTTACGATGATGGCGCAGGAACACTAACTCTTTCTTCTACTGATACTAACACCCAATTAAGCACCGAAGCGGTACAAGACATTGTAGGGGCTATGTTAGTAGGTACGGAGACTAGAATCGGTGTAACGTATGATGATACTAATGGAAGAATTAACTTTGTAGTAGATGATATGACAACAGACACTAACACTTTCAGAACAATTACCGCAGGTGGTAATACATTAGGTTCTAGTGAAACCTTAGCATTTACAGCAGGTAGTAATGTAAGTATTTCTGAAAGTGGTGGCGCTGTAACTATCACATCTACCGATACTAATACTACATATTCAGTAGGGGATGGTGGGTTAACTCAAAATAATTTTACTAATACCCTTAAATCAAAACTAGACGGGATAGCATCTTCGGCAAATAACTACTCAATATCTTCTGACCTTTTAGACGAAGATAATATGGCTAGTAACAGCGCAACCAAAGTAGCAAGCCAACAATCTATCAAAGCCTACGTGGATGCAGAAGTAGCAACAAATGCTTCTGCGATAACAGCAATAACAACAGGTGCGCCATCTTTACTTAACACACTAGACGAATTAGCCGCCGCTTTGGGGGATGATGCTAACTTTGCTACAACAACTGCCACTTCATTAGGTGAAAAATTAGTAAAGGCAAGTAACTTATCTGACTTAACCAATGCAGGTACAGCACGAACCAATTTAGGTTTAGGTACTGCGGCAACCTTATCAGGTACAGGTGCAGTTTCTAACGGCGACACAGGTTTAGTAACAGGAGATGTTGTCTTTGATTACATAGCGGCACAAGGTTTTGGAACAGGTGCGGGAGACATAACAGCAGTAGTTGCAGGTACAGGTCTTAGTGGTGGCGCTACAAGTGGTAGTGCAACCGTAAATCTAAGTCATTTAGGAATAGAATCTTTGTCTGACCCAAACGGTGATAGATTACTTATATGGGATGACTCCGCAGGGGCTATTGTATTTGCGACAGCAAACAGCAATCTTTCTATAAGCGGTACAAACGTAAACGCTACTGATACAAACACAACATATTCTGTTGGTGATGGTGGACTTACACAAAACAACTTTACTAATACTTTAAAGAGTAAACTAGATGGTATAGCGGCTAGTGCAAATAACTATGCTCTTACAGACGACCTTGCGTCGGGTGAAATAAGCCAATTACAAAATATAGGTGCTACTACAATTACAGCAACACAATGGGGATATTTGGGTGCTTCTTCCGGTGCTATTACTAATACAGACACGCAACTAAGTACCGAACAAGTACAAGACATAGTAGGTGGTATGTTTGCCTCTAACACCGAGACTAGAATTACAGCCACTTATCAAGACGGGGATGGAACAATTGATTTAGTAGTTGATGATTTAAATACAGATACACAATTAACTACCGAGGCTGTTCAAGATATAGTAGGCGCTATGTTTAGCAGCAATACAGAAACAAGAATTGCGGCAACATACCAAGACGGAGACGGTACAATTGATTTAGTTGTTGACGATATGACGGCTAACACTAATACAAATCAATTAACTACTTTTACCTTAACAGGAGATTCCGGTACTAATCAAACTATTGCACATGGTAATACATTAGATATTGCGGGTGGAACAGGAATAGATACAGTAGTCGGTAATACTGATACAGTAACAGTTGCTATTGATAATACAGTTGCTACACTATCGGGTTCTCAGACCTTAAGCAACAAAACAATTGCTGTATCACAAGTAACTGAACTTTCTAATTTGACAGCAGTTGAAGGGGCGCAGTTAGAGAACATTGGTAGCACAACAATTAGTGCGACACAATGGGGTTATCTTGGTGCGGCAACAGGTGCTATCACCAATACAGATACTAACACCGAATACACAGCAGGTACTAACATATCACTAAGCGGTACTACTTTCAATGTTGATGATGCTTTCTTGAAGAATGATGCTAACGATACTACAACAGGTACTATTACTGCGGGTGGATTCACAACAGCAGGGATAGTTGATGGTGTTAATTTCAAAGTAAATGGCGGTCAAGGTTCTGACGGCCAAGTTCTAACTTCAACAGGAAGCGGTGTTGCTTGGGAAGATGCAGCAGGTGGTGGTGCTTCTGCTCTCAATGGGTTAACAGATGTAATTAGTAATATTACTAACTTTACAGACAGTATGCTAATTTCTACTGATAATGCTGCACCCCCACATGGAACACTAAGTAGTGCCAATGACAATATAGGTCTTGGTAAAGATGTATTTTCCGCATTAACAAGCGGTACGAAAAACATAGTTATTGGTAACTATGCTGGAGATGCTATAACGAGTGGTAGAGAAAGTGTAATGATTGGGTATGGTGCGGGTTCGGCAATAACAGGAAACAAACACGATAATGTATTTATTGGAAAAGATGCAGTACTTAATGCAACAACCACAAGTAATACAGTAGCAATAGGACATAGCGCAGGTAAAGATGCAATAGGTAGTCAAAGTGTATATATTGGAAACGGCGCGGGTAGGTTCTATACAAATGAAACTGTTAATTCTCAAATGAATACATTTGTTGGGTATAATGCCGGTTTGAGGGGAACAACAAGTGAAAACCAAACATGGATTACTATTGTTGGCGCAAATGCCGGTTATTCCACAGGAGTAGGGGCTTACTCAACAATTGTTGGGGGGCAAGCAGGGCAATATGCACCCGGATGGAGTAATACATACATAGGACAGGGTGCAGGTAAAGGAAATAGCAACACAACTACCAGTTCAACCAATAACATAGCAATAGGCAGAAGCGCTTTATCCGGGCCGTCTATGACTAGTGCTGGTGCAAACATAGCAATTGGTGGTTCAACTTTGTATAATATTACAACAGGTGCAAGGAATCTTGCTATTGGTGTTTCTACCTTAAATGATGTAACATCAGGTGACGACAACATTGGTTTAGGAAATGGTGCGGGAGATTTAATAACAACTGCTGATAAAAACATTACAATTGGTTATCAAGCCGGAGACAATATTACAACAGGTTCTAACAACGTAATTATTGGTGGTGTTGATGCGCCTTCTGCAACAGGTAATGACCAATTAGTTATCGCATCAGGTGATGGTTCGCCTACATGGTTAACAGGTGACTCATCGGGAGTCGTAAATATCCCCGGTTCTCTAACCGTAGCAGGTTCAGCAGTTGGCGGTGCTTCTGATATTGGCGCACTAGATGACGTATTGATGGATGCTACTAACTTTGGTGATGGCTTTTTATTACAACCAAATAGTAATGGTTCAGCCCCAACAACAGGAACATTATCAAGTGCATTTAGAAATATTGGTTTAGGTGGTAATGTATTTAGTGCATTAACTAGCGGTGATGATAACGTAGGAATAGGGCATGAAGCATTAGAAAAACTTACCACAGGAAGCGACAACGTAGCAGTTGGTTATAGGGCGGCAGAAGAATTAACTACGGGAGAAAGAAACATAGCGATTGGATGGGAAGCATTAGATGGAGCAACAGGTGCAAATGATTCAATAGCAATAGGAAAAGGAGCATTAGGTGGTGATTTAACAGGAACAGGAAACATAGGGATTGGTGCATCTGCGGGAGATGCAATTACTTCGGGTAGTTATAACGTAGCATTAGGTGTATCTGCGGGTGGTGCTATTACAACAGCAGGTGGTAATATTATGATAGGTGTTGATGCAGGTTTACAACTTACCACAGGGGCTAATAACGTAGCAATCGGTTCTTCTGCTATGAGACAAAACGATGGAACTCCTTCTGAAAATGTAGCAATAGGTTATATTGCTATGTATGAAGGTACAGGAGATTATAACGTAGCAGTAGGTAAGGGAGCATTAAGGACAACAGATGGTAATTACAACGTAGGTGTAGGTTATAATTCAGGAATTACTCTAACAACAGGTCAATACAATACTTTACTTGGTGCAAAGAGTGGAGACACAATTACGACAGGTAGCAGAAACTTAGCAATAGGTTATGCGGCCCTCGATAACGCAGACACCGAATCAGACAACATAGCAATTGGTTACGATGCTTTAGGTGGTGCAGTTGCAGGTGGTGAAAAGAACGTAGGAATTGGAAATTATGTAGGAGATGCAATTACTTCGGGAGATGAAAATACTCTATTAGGACACCAATCAGGTACTACTCTCACTACTGCTAGTAAAAGCGTTGCTGTTGGATATAGGTCATTATACAATACAGATACAGGAGATAGAAATACAGCAGTAGGTTATTTATCTATGGAAGGTGCTGCTAATAACTCAGCAGACCAAAATGCAGCATTTGGCGGTTATACATTAAAAAATGTTCAAGATGGTGCAACAGGTAACACAGGACTAGGTTATCTTTCATTATCAGCAGTAACTACCGGAGATAAGAATATAGCAATAGGGTATGAATCCGGTGATAATATCACTACGGGTTCAAACAATGTGGTAATCGGTGCGGCTGATGTAACGGCAACAGGTTCAGACCAATTATCAATAAGTTCGGGTGATGGTAGCCCTGTTTGGATTACAGGTAATTCTAGTGGTGTCGTTGATTTCCCTAACGGATTAACAAGTGGTGGTTCTGCTGTTGGCGGTGCTTCTAGACTTAATGGTTTAACAGATGTAAAAATACATGAAACTGATTTTCTTAATAGTATTCTTATTCAACCTAATAGTGATGGTTCTGCGCCAACGACAGGAACACTTAGTAATGCACAATTAGTTGTTGGTATAGGTGCAGACGCATTAAAATCATTAACGAGTGCCACCGGAACAGTCGCGATAGGTGGAAATGCTTTAGAAAATATTACTTCTGAAACGGGAAACGTAGCAATAGGCTCTCAAGCAGGGAGATACCTAAATGGCGGAGTCCACAATATAGGAATTGGAAGTGCGGCAAATAAAGGAGACTATGCTAATAATAGTGGTTCAAGTTATAACGTAGCAATAGGCTCTTTTGCCTTACAAAGTTTGACAACAGGTGATTTCAATGTAGCAATTGGTGGTGGGTTTACTATGTATCAAGTTACTTCGGGAAGTTCTAACATAGGTATTGGGAAAAACGCAGGTCTAAGTTTAACAACAGGAAATAGAAATATCAGCATAGGAGATAAAGCGGGTGATGGCTACGATACAGAATCAGACAACATAGCAATTGGTTTTGAGGCTCTTAGTGGTGCTGTTGCGGGTGGAGAAAAGAACGTAGTGATTGGAAATTATGCCGCAGATGCAATTACTTCCG
>ERZ1046148.345-NODE-345-length-29237-cov-8.405353_pt1 | contig 29237 bp, 27 predicted proteins | sample MGYA00383090_ERZ1046148 | MGnify/ENA primary metagenome ERZ1046148 (study PRJEB29581, sample SAMEA5548360) | metagenome | biome: marine; feature: coastal; material: water | depth 25 m | study: Short-term variability in the microbial, nano- and picoplankton... | reverse complement strand
AATTGATGTTCCCGTGATAGAAGAGATTGAGGATAGCCCTTCGGCTGAATCCGAAGAAGTCATTCCCTCGATTGTCGAATCTGATGTTATTGATGAAATAGAGGAAGAAGAGTTGGTTTCTAAAGAAGAGATTCGTGAAGTTCAACTCAGCCCTATTCCCAAATCCCCTGCTCCAATCAAAGAAGAAATCGAAATAAATACTTCATCTCTTGAACGATTATTACGCTCGCTAGGGTTGGATGAAGTTGCAGGACTTCTTGACGATAATCAAGATATTAATGCTGTGAGAAGAGTTCTAGCATCGCATGTTGGGGTCGAGCCAAGAGATATGAGGCTTGATCGGTTGTTGCGTTTGGCGCTTCGATTGATGCCTAATCATGATGGGAACGATGGGGAAAGAATGGGTCTCCTAGATTCCTTGGCGGGGTTAGCAGAAATGCTTTCCAAGTGGACTCGGACAAGACTTGAAGCAAGAAATAAGGGCTCTAATGGGCATTTGATTGATGATGCCTCATTACTAGGAATTGCCTTAGAACGAATTCCCGGACCAGGGACTCCGATTCCACTAGAACTCGATGAATATGAATTGCCAAAACCAGACGATATCGAGGGCTTGGCAAATGAAGTTCAGGTCCTAAAACGAAGAGTTGTTTTGGCAAACTCTGGCGGCGTGAACTAATCTGAATTCAAATCCCCAAGGAGGTCGTCTTTCTCGCCCTCGCTGAGATTGTCTTCCCTAGGCGCCCCTTGAACTACAACTGGTGGCGGAGCTACCGCCTGGGCTGGTACCATCGGCGGTAGAATTGCGGCCCCGATAGGCGGTGGAGGCATTACTGCCACCGGTAGAGGTGGAGGAGGTATTGCTGTCATCGGGGGGGGTGGTACAACCATTGGAGGCGGCGGGACAACCATCGGGGGGAGTGGTACAACCATTGGAGGCGGTGGTGCAATTATTCCAGGCAAAGGAGGGGGTGGAGGTATTGTTACTGGCTGTTCAATCGCTGGGAGAGGGGTCGGTTCGGAAATTGTTTCTATTTCCTCGCTAGGCGCGTCAACTTCTACTTCTGGCTCAGGAACTGGCTCTTCGGTTTCTTCGGTTTCTTCGACTGGTGCCTCTTCTACATCCTCTTCAACCGATTCAGGGATTGCTTGTGGCGCAGATTCTACTGTTTCCGGTGCCGGAATTGGAGGTATCTGTGCCGGCGGGGCAGGGGTTTCTGCTACTGTACTTGGCGGCCCTTGCGGAGTTACGCTAGGGGGCACGGGTAGTTCAGAAGGGGCAGGAGGTTGTGCAACTGCTGCCGCATTCGCCGCTTCGATGAATGCTGTTTTTTCTTCTGCTGCTGCTTGCTCCGCTTCTTGTTTTGCATCCCGTTCAGCACTAAATCGCTCTGCGATTAAATCGGATCTCGCATCAAGGATGTCCGTATTCAACTCTTCGCCACGAAGTACTGCAATCATTGCATCATCAACTAAATCCATTGAAAGATTGGTCAATTCCCTATTTGAACGCCAGCGATTAATGTAGAACGGGTGATTACCTGAATTGGTTGAAACTACAAATCTTTCGGGGTCCATTAATTGCATTAGTGCAAGCAATGCCGCAATTGTAAATGGAATTAGGAATAATGAACTTATCATAAATGATGAAATCAGTGTAGCGCCACTAACCACCCACCATAATCCCTTGAAATCATCAAGCCAATCTAATCTTTGGTGAGAGAATCCTGTGTATGAATCTCTCCTAGTTGCTAATACATCCTTGATTGCGGGCGATGCCCCTATTCGCTCGACTCGTACGACTCTAACCAAATCAGAATCTGCTAATATCGAAAGTGTATGATTGCCACATGATGATTCTTTGAGAACAAATTCATTCATATCTAGGCCCGCTCTTACGCCATGAGCTCTCATTCGTGGAGGTCCGTCTATCCAAGATTGGAGCGTTCCACTAAATCCTGCAATTAGGCCTGCTCCGGCAGCAACTAATGCCATCCAAAATCCCTGGCCCCATTCGAAGTCGATTTTTCCAGTTTCTGGTAACATCAGCCACCAACTTAAAACCGAAAGACCAACCAATATACCGCCGATTGCTGAAATTATATTTGGGACTCTTTGACCCATTCCAATCATCGAACGGACTTGCATAACGGTTGCAACTAGTAATATTATGCTACTAAGAATCAACATGATTATTGCAACAATTCCTGCGTCGTGGTAATCTTTTATTGCACTACACTGCTCTTCGATTAATTCCCCCTCTGGGTCCTTACAATCATCATCGTAAATAGATTCAAAAGACTCCGTATCGACATCGTCGTTTGCCGTATTATCTACAGTCCGCTCAGTCAGACTGAAGCTATTTGTAAATGAGAAATCTCCTACTTCTAGAGTTGCGGTTCGCCATGATTCGTTAATTATCGAATTGGACGCTAAAACAAGTGCAAATACAGTCAACGCAAGAGCCAACTGGGCTCCTGATTTGTTCTCTACAGAAACTGCTGATGCAGACATCGCTGCGGGTGAAATGTCATCGCCCATGTGTGGGGATGAACCCTGTCCGCTGATGAACATTCACCTTGTAGGGGGTTTCAAGCGTGCTTCTCGGTAAGCCAAGCCTTGACGTCATCGCGAGATGCGAATCCTTTGCCTTCCTTGGTCCCGATAACAGTTTCAATTGCTGCTTCTGAAGCGATGTCAAGAATTCTGTCGCTGACTGCTCCGTTGAATACAATTGCAACTGCGCCGTCTGCTTCTACTGCTGCTGCTGCCAGGCTTTTAGGCCCGACTGCTTCAGAAATAGTTCCATCCACATTTACAAACACTGCATTGTTAGCTTTCAAGTCAGCAATATGGTCAAAGTATTCGTGTACTTCGGCCGGTGCTTCTTCAGCTGCTGCTTCTTCCAACCATGCATCTGAATCTTCGCTAGGAGCATCGGCTGGTAGTTTTGCTGCAAACTTAGCAGTCTCGATCTTTTGTGAAAGACACTTAGTTGCTGTTTTCTGTGGAAGTAATTCCCACTCTTGCCCAACTGGTGCTTGCGCAACGAAGTGTATCTTTATCATTTCATTGAGTTGGCGGAATAACATTTCTCCTCCACGATCTCCATCAATTGCTAGGATGACATTTTCTTTAGTTGCCGCAAGTTCTACCAACTCTTGTTTGATATTACCTGCGCCGTCACAAGAAATTGCATTCTTGACGCCGAAATTGAGAAGGTTGCGAACATCATTGCGCCCTTCTACAATAATCAGTGAGTCGCTAGTTTCTACATTTGGACCACAAGTCAAACCGTGGTAGTTCTTTGCTGTACCAACTGTAAGTACGCTTCGAACTTCTTCGATTACTGTCTTTGTAGCTGCATCGCCAGAATTGACCATGACCAACAACAGATCTTTTGCACGGTCTATTACCGCGTTAACCTTAGTTGAGCGTACATCTTGAATTTCAGAAACTGTAATCTTGGCTGCACACGGGCCAATTCTGTCTATTGTTTCGAGACTAGATGCAATAATTGCGGTCTCTACATTGTCCATACTGCTTGGAATGAGAATTTGACCGTTCACTTTACCGCCACTACTTTTCACTTCGACATCGACGTGGCCGATTCGAGCGGTGCGTTGTAATTTGCGTAGTTCTAGATCATCTCCGAGCAGACCTTCAGTCTGCCCCATAATTGCGCCAATTATATCCTTGCGTTGGACGTTTCCATTTACCTTTAGGTCTGCTTTAATGAGGTACTTCATTGCTTTGCTAGATTTACCAGCGCCGCCTTTAGAACCCCCTCCATTGTGTTTTTTTACCATAGGAATCTCTCCTTGTTCTCAGCCTTTACACTCTCCTTTCAATGTGCCTTCGGCATATTTCCAGGGTGGCCGCTTGCTCCAAAAAGGGGCATTTATGTGGCCGTGAATCGGATTTGAACATACCTTCGGACTCGCCCCTCCTTCTTGAACCCTGTCACGGAAATAATCGCTGTATTTCGATTTCAATGCCAATCAATGAGGTTCAAGTGTAAGACGGTTCTCGCCGAGTTGTGAGCGGCGATAGTGTTGGGGCACTTGATGTGTTTCGAACAACCATAGAGGTTATGCTTCATGATGGTGTTTTGACACGTGAAGAAAAACGCCTAATCATCAAACTAGCCAATGCATTAGGCCTTTCTGCGGATGAACCAACCGAAATATATTCTGCCATAAAAGAAGGCAATGTAACACCACCGGGGCGCGATGTTACTCCAAACGAACAAAGATTGGTTTATGAGCGGGTTTTCGAAGTTGCGATTGTAAATGCATCTCTTTCGAAGGATGAATTCGCTGTTTTAGCACACCTTAGACAAGAATTCGATATTGACGATGAAGACCATGCGCAGATTGAAGCTAATTTGCGAGATATGATTAGACAGAAAACAGAGGATGAGAATGTCGTGAACAAATTGCTTGGTACTTTGAAAGATAGTGTGTCTTTGGTTGGAAGCCTATTCGATAGCGTACGAACAAAAAGTGCTTGAGGTGAATCTGTGATCGATGACCTCGATAGGTTATTTGATGAAGGTTTACCGAAAGGAAGGAAGGTGCTACGTTTTATCAAACGGACATATGATTGTGGAGCACAGGGCCTGGTTAACCGCTCTATTACCGATAAATTGCTTCTTCAAAGCGGCCTATCGTTTCACATCGGAACCGACGACCCTACCATGAGAAGAATTGCCTCTTGGATTCTAACAAATTACCCTAGCAGATCTGATGAATTGGTCGCTCGCCTATGGAAGAGGTGCGGAAGAGAGGATGTCAAATTAATTGGGTTACTACTTGCGAATATCGAAGGGGACGCTTGGTGTAAAATGCTCGAATTGGTCGATAAGGCGCTTCCAATTGACCTCGTGCTAGAAATGGCTGAAGAAATCAAACGCTCCGGCCGTCCAATACCATCGGCTTCAATGTTGAAGGAATGGAGCGCTAGCAAGGTCCAGAAACAAAACGTCATGCTGGTTGCATCCCTAGACATGAGAGATGAATTTGTTGAATTGGTTCAAAGTGCCCCGGCGGGCGGAGAATTATTCGAACGTATTCGAAGTCGTTCTCTTGGCGCGTGAGTTTATTGATTACCTTTCAATAAGCATACAATATGGCAGACCGCTTTTTACCAGCAGATGACCCCGTTCTCGAGGAGGTTTTGAACTGGACTGTTACACGCGATGCCCAGGATATCAGGCGTTTGTTAGAATGGCTGCCTCAGGCTCGCTCATCAAAAGAAAGGCGCGCTTTGTTATCTAGAGTTCATGAATTACTTGGTGAAGTTGAATTATCATTAGATGGCCTTGATTCGATGCACTGAGGTGTGTTAAATGGCTACTGGAATAATCTTAGCAGGTGGTAAATCCACCCGTATGGGTGAAGATAAATCCATGATTAATTTGAATGTAGAAAGATTGTCAAACGAATTGAGAAAATCTGGTTGTGAACGAATAATAGTTATGTGTGGCGGGAAAGAAAGGTTTCCATTATTCACAGAAGAATGTGTTGAAGATTCTGCAGAAACTCTTGCAGAGTCGCTTCTTTTTGTCCTTAGCGAAATAAGTGGTAGAGTACAGTTGGCCCCTTGTGATGCCTATTTGGCAGATGCTGAATTGTTTTCAAGAATCGATGGCGTGCCGACTGATGAATTCGGGGAACGTCAGCCTTTGCTAGCAGGTTTTAATGTCGAAATACCACTGGTTCGTTCGTTGCGTATTAGCGAAATGTTTAGCCCCCTTAAGTCGTGTGAGGGAGGCATAAAGGCAAGGAATATCAATACGCCAGAACAACTCAGGGAGATTCAATATCTCCTGCAGAAAGTCGATCGATGACCTCGGGATAGATGCGGTGCTCCTCGACTTTTATTTTTTCAGCAAGAGTAGTTTCGTCGTCTGAAGGTAACACTTCGACCGATGCTTGGGAAATGATTGGCCCTGAGTCCATTCCGCTATCAACGAAATGTACTGTGCACCCCGACTGGCGTGCTTTGGCAGCTATTGCGTCCCTGTGCGCATGTGCCCCGGGAAAATCTGGTAAAAGAGAAGGATGGATGTTCAGCAACCTACCAGCCCAGGGTTTGACAAATGTAGGCGTTAGAATCCTCATATATCCTGAGAGAATTACTAACTCTACTCCGTGATCAAATAGAACCTGGTTAATCTCTTGTTCGTGAATGAGTCTCCGTTCGTTGAAATCTTCAACTTGAGGTAATGGTACAATTACCGCCGTAACACCCATTTTTTCTGCTTTAGATAACCCCTCAGCATCTTGTCTATCGCTGATTACTACATTGGTTGTATGAATACAGTTTGATTGTGATTGGTGGTGAAGTAGTGCTTCCATCCCTGAGCCCGACCCAGAAATCAAAACCCCTAATCGCAAAGGATTGCCCGGCGTTCCGACCCGGGGTAGAATCCACTCCTCTGCCATGTCAATCCGATAGCGAGGATGGCAAAATGCCTTTGGCTCAATACTATGCTTGATAATGGTGAGATTTTACGGGTAACATGGACGGTCGTTTGAGCACGGTTGACGCTGTCGTCGAAAAGTATGCTGTAGTCAGTAATCCGGTAAAAAGCCGGATTTACATGGGCCTCGGCTCAATCTTCGTTATCTTCGCTATCGTTGGGATTTGGATACCCGGGTGGCCCACGGTTTCATGGGCGGTACCTGCAGCGTTCTTGTTTTCTTTATCTAATGAAAAATTATTCAGATGGACTCTTACAAATCGTTTCTTCGGCCCTGCGTTATTTGAATACTATGCAACAGGCAAAACCCTGCTTCGCCATGTAAAATTTATAATTGTAGGAATGATTGGTCTAATGACTTCGATTTCGGCATACTTTGTTTGGTATGTGTCCACCAAAGGAAGTGGTATTTTACTTGGGCCTTCGACATGGGATGGTAAGGACCAGTACGCATTTGGAGCCATTACGATACTGGCTGTAGGGATTCTAGGAATGGTCTATGTTACAACTATGGTCAAATCACGAAAGTGATTCTGGAATTTCATGCATAACTTTGTTTGCTGTATCTTGGGCACATTTGGTGTCGACATTAGGGACAAGGCCGTGAAAGATACATCTAACTGCGCCGATTAGGAAAATAAATGACATTTTCCACGCCCCGTAGAGATGTGAAAAATATCCCTTCCCTATATCCTTTAAATGCCCCATAAGGGTACCTCGAATGCAATCACTTAACTAATGACCTCATGATTTATCGCTGGTGAGGATTAATGGCGGAAGAGCCTGTGTCCTGTAAATAGCATTGAAATTCCCCTAGCGTTCGCTTCATCGATTACTTCCTGGTCTCTAATCGAACCGCCAGGTTGTACAATAGAAGATGCTCCGGCTTCAGCAGATTGTTCAATTCCATCTTTGAAGGGGAAAAATGCATCGCTTGCCAATACGCACCCTTCGCCACGGGCACCGGCGCGGCGAGCAGCGATTTTTACCGCTTCGACGCGGCTTGTTTGGCCTGGACCAATTCCTACTGTTGCTAGGCCTTGAACCATTACAATGGCATTTGATTTTACTTGTTCGCATACACGTACGGCGAATTTCATAGAAGCGATCTGCTCTTCTGTGGGGGTTTTTTCTGTAACCACTTTTGCTTTAGTCCAATCAATAACCGGTGGTTCCTCTGTTTGAACTAACCACCCGCCTTCAATCGGTTTACGGATGGTCTTTCTCGGAAGTGGAGTCAAACGATGATTGGGGGAATCGATTGTAAGGATCCTTCTGTTTTTCTTGGCCATTAATATGTTCTTAGTGCCTTCATCATAAGCCGGTGCCATCAATACTTCAAGAAATAGTGGTGCAAGTGCTTGAGCCAACTCCATAGTCACGGGTTCGTTTACACAAATGATTGAGCCGAATGCACTCTCGGGGTCGCTTGCTAAGGCTGCTTCATAGGCTTCTAATTGGGTCGCTCCTAAAGCAGCGCCACAGGGATTATTGTGCTTGACAATTACACACGCGTGTGGTGTTTTTGGCCACTCATCTGTCGATAGTGCACGACACAGACGAAGGGTTGCGTCGGCATCTGAATAATTGTTGTAACTCATTTCTTTACCGCCTTCAACGTGAGCGGTGACTAGAGTTTCGCCATCATTAGCGCCAGGGTCGACATAGAGGGCTGCTGCTTGGTGTGAATTCTCACCATACCTTAGCGTCTGCATTCTATGTGCAGCAGCTGTCATGGTCTTTGGTAGGCGTTCGGCTTGCTCGTCTTTATCATCACTGTCTTCAGGCAGGCCAACCCAGCGACTAGCCAATTCGTTAGCGATTGCTGAATCATAAGCAGCTGTATGTTCGTAGGCCTTGAGGGCTAATTCCCTTCGCCTTTCTAAAGAAACTGTGCCTGATTTCAAATCTGAAACTATTGACTCGTAGTCAATTGGGTTGCAAGCAATCACTACATTACGATGATTCTTAGCGGAGGCTCTAACCATTGTTGGCCCGCCAATATCCACCATTTCTAGGAGGGCTGGGTCGTCCAGCGGGGGTTTTGTTGCCGCAGCATCACTAAACGGATACAGGTTGCATGCAACGATTTCAATCATGGCATATCCAAGTTCTGAAAGGCCCTTTGCATCATCTTCCCTTTCCAATCTACATAATAATGGGCCATGGATTGCAGGATGTAGAGATTTGACTCTACCATCGAAAATTTCAGGATGACCAGTTACATCAGATACTCCAATTACATCAAGCCCTGCTTCTCGTAATTTACGGGCAGTTCCGCCAGTTGATACTAATTCATAGCCAAGTTCTGAAAGGCCTTTTGCAAATTTAACAATCCCGGTCTTGTCGTAAACAGAAAGCAAAGCCCGGGGACGGGAGGTCGGCTCCATGATAGTACCCGTTAAGGAAGCGATAGGTGTTAGTCTCATGAACGTGCCGCATCAATCGCCACGTGCTGAAATGACTTGGTCTACACGTAGTAGGCCACATGCTGATTCACACGCAGCAGAAATAGAATGTTCAATATTGTATGAAGGTAGCCATACTCCTTCAATTGTACCTGGAACTCCAGATTGCGTAATTCCTGCTGAATTATTTCCTGAGCGTTGGAGTGAGCGCAACTCTAGCAATGCATCGATTCTATCAGTTCCAGTATTCGTTGCCAATGCTGCTGGTATTGCCTCGAGTGCTCTGCTAAACGCTTCCATAGAAAGTCGCTCTCGACCTGAACAACTCTCGGCTACTTCACGTACACGCAATGATGCAGCCATGTGTAAACTACCGCCGCCAAGAATTACCGAGTCGGTTTCTTTTGCCAAGCAGGTTGAGCGGAGTGAATCGAAAAGGCCACGTATTGTTTCGTCTGCGGCGATCCCGTCTGTGCCACCTACAAGGATAGTAACGAGCCCTGCTTTTGGCCCCACTTCAATTATTAGCCTTTCACGAACTCCTTCTGGGCCTTCTAAACGTTCATGGTGAAGGCTTTCTATTTCCCCCAGTTCGTCCGAGATATCGTCGACGTGGTCGCAAAGCATGGCCCCGCATGCTTTTGCAATATCCTCGGCCATTGATTTTTCAATTCCTCCCAAAGCGAAAATTCCAGCATCCGCTAGAGAATGCAATACCCGTTGATCTATTCCTTCAGCACAAAATATTGCTTGGGCACCAGAAGAGATTGCTTTGGCTGTGATTGATTCGATTTGAGTTTGTTCGGCGTCGATGAACGCTTCGTATTGCTCCGGTGTACTAATTTCAATTTCAGAAGCGACCTTGGATTGTTCGATTTCTAAAGGGCAAGACAGTATCGCTACTTTACAGGATGTTAGTTTGGATGGCATCCGTTCTAGTGCTAGGCGTTTTTCTAAAACCAGACCATTAATCAAACGAGAATCTGCCGGGGTTCCTTGGCTATCCTTTGCCATTCTTACTCTTTCGAAATCACTATCTGGAATTGTATTAACTGCTTGCGATACCAGTTTTGCCAGATGGTCTAATGCGCCTTCTGTTAACCGTCCAACCAAGGAAGTACGTGCCACTTCTTCGAGGTGACCCTTAGAAGAAATAGAACGTGAATCAATTACTTCGAGGGTAGATGCAAGTGCCATCTGGTAGCCCTTTACAAGAATCAATGGATGAAGCCCCCTCTCCAGTAATCTACCAGCTTCACTCATTAATTCGCTTGCTAGTATAATGCATCCTGTCACACCATCTCCACAAGCATTTTCTTGATTTTCCGCAAGGCTTACGAATGCCTTTGCAGCAGGATGTTTGACCATTAATTCTGCAACTATTTTTGCGCCATCGTTGGTTACTGCTGCTTCGCCGTTAGTTTTGTAGAGCATTTTGTCCAGCCCGTTTGGGCCGAATGTTCCTCTGAGCACGTTTCCAAAAGCAATTGCTGCACCGACTAATTTCTGCGTCACACCTACGCCACTAGTGACCGAAGTTGAGGATTTAGTAATCCTAACTGGGGCCGTTCCAGTGCCATCTGGTGCTTGTGCCATTGGATGAGGGGGGCCGACGCGCCTTCATGAATCCATCTTTCATCGAAGAAACAAATAGAACCAAAAAATCGAGCAAATTATCAACATTATTGTAGTCCATAACAAGTGCTCCATTGCATGATTTGGCAATACATCTTGTTGATCTATTAATTTTCGCGAATCTTCCCCTTCGTGGTGCCGTCGGCGTACCGACCATGCGCTGGCCGCTACCCCGCCGGTAATTATCCCCATCATCACAAACAAAATATTACTTGCAAGTAATGCAAATCCATCATTGTATAATTCTAATTTAGCCGGACCCAGTAGAATGGCAAGGGCTGGAAAGAATGGAAGAAAATATGAAAGAAAAATACTCGTAATCGTACGTTTACTAGGGCTTTTTTCTTCGGATGAATTCTCATGGCGCCAAACAAAATGCCATCCCGCCCAATCAGCAACAGCAGTTAGTGTGCTGGCGAAGATTGCAAGGGCGAGCAACGAGGCCATGTCCCCCCACGGGGGTTGTTTATTGATGAGTCTGTCGGAATTTATCCATTAACGGCGCTTTCCTTTTGATTTTCGGCCGCCTTTATTGGAATTCTCCCAAGCATTAGATTCTCTGGCTCTGCGATCTTGTTTCTCGAACGGGTCGCTGCTCATAACTTGGACATCATCTGGCATTTCAGAGAATGGAGATACCGATAACCGAAGGCCGCCTAGTTCTTCTTGCAAAGAACGGATGTTTTCTCCTCCTTTACCGATAAGCGTAGCCACCATCCCCCTAGGTGCATAAATTTCAGCCGAATTTGGGCTTGTAATTTTCACGCCACACTGTACGCCTACCCACTGTCGAATTTTGTGAACCAGTTGGTCTCTCGCTAATGCGTTAATTGGGGAAATGCTGTTACCAGATGTCGCGCCATTAACTGGTACAACCGCTATTTCAGAACCAAATGCAAACATTTCATGAGTTATTTTTCCACTAGGGAACTCTACAACTTCGATTACCGGCCTTGCTAATTCTTCTTGCATACCGCTTGGTGCTTTGACGGTCATTCTCAATTCTAGTACTTGCTGGATTTCTCCCGCTTCAACGTGAAGGATTGTGTCTAATACTTGACTTACTAATCCAAGTTCGACTTTGCCAATTAATCTCTGGATTGCTTCTAAGGCCGAATTGGCGTGAGTTACCCCTAATAATCCAACACCGGCCAAACGAACATCTGCAAATATTTCAAAATCTCTAGCACGTCTAACTTCATCAAAAATCACGAAATCTGGCCTGACCAAAAATATGATTTCTGCAGTTTTTTCTAAATCTCCCTCCAGGGGTGCATATTGGGTAATTCTATGTGCAAGTTGGAGGTCTCTTGGAGCTTCCATCGTCTTAACCATCGCCCCTATATCTTCATCGAGATATTCTGCAATCGCTTGGGCTAGTGTGGTTTTACCAGAACCCGGCCGGCCACAAATGAATATGCCTCTGTGGTGGTCTGATAAGCGCGCTATTAATTTCGGGTCGATCTCATAATCGCCAATAGAAAGTTTGGCTACTGGTCTGACAATTGTGATTTCCCTAGCATCGGCAAATGGTGGCCATGCGCAGGAAATTCGTAAATCTCCTAATTGAATTACTTGGCACCCCTTACGGTCTATTTCTAAAAAGCAATCTGAACGGTCCCTGTTCTCATCTATCAAAGAAATTAATTCTTCTTGGAGAGATTCCAGCCGGATAGTGTCCCATCCTCCATCATCAGCGCCTTCGACATCGGCTAATCTTAAATTTCCAATTCCACCTGATTTGGTACGAGGGGGGCAGTCGGCTTTCAAGAACAATGTGTGAACATCAGGCTCTATTAGGTTCTCAATAATCTCTGGAAGGACTGGGTGACTAGAGAACGTTGCCATTACGCGCAGGTGCGCGTACATAGTCCTTGACACTTCGCAATTAAGCACTAACTGGCTCTAATGAATAATAGGTCCACCAAATGTATCCTGTAACTGAAATACAGATTACTAAACCTGGCCCCAACGGCATCCCTATTGCAGTACCCATTATCATTAAAATCCAAGTACATACAACGAAAGAAAGCCATGACAGTATCTTAGTATTATTAATTCCTAAAGCTGCTTTCACATCATCCCATCTCATTGCAGCCCATACCAACGAAAATACCAGTGTATAGATGCTCGTAAAAATCATTGCGAAAAAGAGAGATTCGGTCACATAGTAATCAAGTCCCAGTGACAAGGATGATGTTGTCCACATCTTCGTCATTGGATCATTAAATTTTACAAGAAAATAAATTACTGCGCCCACAGCAACTAGTACCAATAATGGGTTAGCGCTAGTGAACGAATCTATTGCATCAGAGAGTTTTGGTAGTGGTTCGAGAACGAATAGAGGTTCCGAATCTTCAGTCGAGGCGCCGCCGGACATAGTGTAGGCGAGAAGCATTCGATTTTTCAATGTGGCCTTACAATCGACATGGCTTGTACTGCTCTTTCGGTCCATCGCACGCCCCGTAATGCTGCTCCATAATCAGGTACTGCGCTCCATGTCGCTCCGGCTTTATGAGATTCAATGCCACCTATAATGTGACGTAGTTCTGCTTCAAGCGGAGAGTGGCTTTCCTCACAGGGAATTATTGTTTCATCTTTATCGCAAATTAGTATTGCTCGGTCGTGAATATCTAAATCAAAACGAAGGTTTGCGTTTGACCCGACTAGGGTTACCGTTCGACGCTCTGAACTTGATTCCCAACCGATGTCGATTAGGGCTTCGATTCCATGGGGAAACTCGAGAGCGATTCTTGCCTCAATAAAATCACCTTCTACATGGATGGCACTAGGTTCAGATTCGCTCATAATATGACACATCAAATCAATTGCGTGTACACCTAATGCTTCGATTACATTTCCTCCTTTAGGTGCTGTTCGTTTTGTTCGGCGGACAAAACGTAGTGATTCGAGACGCCCTAGAGTTCCGCTTGCCAACATCTTCCTAGCAAGAGACATTGCTGGATGAAACCTCAATAGCAAACCAACGCCCATTACGCGCCCATGTTCTTGTGCACTAGCCAGAACTTGGGCTGCTTCAGCTTCGCAGCACCCCAGTGGTTTCTCCACCAACACATGATATCCTGCTGCCATCAACTCTCTTGCTTGTATCGCATGGAGATCGGAGGGTGTTGCTACGATGACAAGGTCAGCACTAACTCCGTCCATTGATTTGAAAACGAAGTCTGCCTGGGTTGCGCTATCTCTAGCAGATTGTGATACATCAACTACTGAAATCTTGTTGATTAATCCACTGTCGCGTAAGCGTGCTAGTGTTCTGAGGTGGTTATTGCCCCACCGGCCGCAACCAAGTATCGCTACGTCGAGCACAATTCAAGCCAATAGTGACTCAGCCTTCATCCTTGTCCTCTTCAGTAGAGTCGTTTGTAGAAACATCATTGGAACTATCTTCAAAAACTGTAAACTGATGTGAGTCACTCTCTTCAAGGGTTTCTAAATTAGTAACGGTGATTCCTCCATGCGAAATTGCATAAATGTAATCTCCCATGAAAATTGAACGTCGGATGTTGTATGATGACCACCAGCGGTTTTCATCTGTCTCATAAAACTGTGAATGGTCAACTTCACCATGAATCTCTAGTCCCTCTTCTGTTACGTTTACAATCATCAATTTACTAACCCAGTCATAATCATAATGATAGTTGCCAGCACTATCATAAAAGTAATCATAACGATAGGTGTTCATTGGAATTGCAAGCATTCCTTTTGGAGCCCAATACTGGAATGCTTTGTGCTCCCATGTTGCTTCAGACCATGCCCAAGACCAGCCTTCGTCTGGATCTTCAACCGGAGAAACCGATAGAGTCTGTGTTAGTTGTGGATTGGAAAAGTTCGAGACATTGAACAACGATAATCGCGTATGGCTCCAGTCGAGGCCCGTTCCGTTTTCTATGTCAGATGGCCCTAAACCAATTGTTAAGATTGCATCATCGGAAAGTGGGTGTATGTATGTAGACACCCCTGGAACTTCTAATTCGCCCATTATTTGTGGGTTTGCAGGGTTGCTTAGGTCTATTGTCCATAGAGGGTCCATATTTTGAAATGTAACAATATATGCTCGGTCTTCGACAAAGCGGGCAGACCAAATTGTTTCATTATACGCTATTTCATCAACCCTGCCTAACTCAACGAGTGATTCTTCTCCGGTTTCGAGATCTAGGGCGTGCGAGAGAGTGATTACGTGGCTTTCCATTGGCTCTGGGTTTGACATCCACCATCTGCCCCATTGTCCGGTAGTGGTAGCTACTCTTACCACTCCTTCGTACTCAGAAATTGAAAATTGATTCTGGATGGTTCCATCAATTCGTCCTGAACCGGTGTAGGCTGTAGAGCCCGCTTCGCTAATATCGAATGTGTGAATATTTGTTGCTTCGTTCAAACCATCATTACCCCAAAACCACCACCAGTCCCATGCGTTTTCAGTAATGATTAGGGTATCTTGAGAAGAATATACTAATGGCCAATTTCCAACGATATGGTCTGCTTCAAATTCTAAGTCTTCCGATACTAAATCTATCGTGAATATACTGGTGAAGCCGCGGTTCAAAGAAGATTCTGGGGCAGCGAAATCTGAGCAATCTTCTCCGTTCATATGGTGTGTTGTAATTTCGTCACCGATTCTTTCGTGGACCTGAGGTAATATATCTTGTAATGAAATTTGATCTAGCACTTCTCTGTTATGATTTATTGCTGCGGCTGCTGCTTGTTCCCTTAGAGTTCTGCGGGTTTCTTCATCGTAATCAGAACCCCAATAATTTTCAGGATATTCAAGCCATGTCTGTAAGCCCGGTATGTCCATCCAAGTATGGGTTACGGTTCTTACCGTCCCGGCAACTTCTCTTGCAGTCATGTAATATCCTTCAATGTAAAGTTCCCGGTTTTCTGTAGGGGAAGAGGTGTTTGAAATATCGTAAACTGTGAACTTAGTAAGGGTGCTTGTCCTCCAACCATACCAGTCTTCGCCCCACCCCAATGATTTGGCTAATGGGTCGTTAGAATCAATACTCCAACTAGAAACTGTGGAAATCACTACGAGGTTGTTTTCGTTTAACATCATTGCAACTGGGCTACCTTCGATTGGAGTTGTTGATGCATGTTCTATCTCTCCAAACTCTGGGACGTCCATTATGTGGAGTTGTCCGTCATCGAGGAAATAGATATGAAAGCCATCTGTTTTGACGAAATCTGCTTCGTCTACTCCTTGCTCTTGGTTGTTGGTTCCTGAAAAATCAGTTCCCTCGCTTCTTTTCTGCTGAGGCGCGGATGATGATGTTGCTCCGTCTGCTTCCGCCATTTCCATGTCATCTTCCATCCAAAACCCGCCACCCCAGTAGTATACTTCATCAACAGCCTGGATTAGATTTGTTCGTGTCTCTTCTTCGATACTGGTTTTGAGAGCCTCTTCTAACTCCAAGCAACCGTCAAATGTTTGTAAATGCGGACTTCCGATTGAACGTTTTGCTGAGTCTCCCAAGTCGGGTGTTAGAATCAAATCTGCATCATCATCCTTTGATTCATCAATCAAACCTGTGCAACCAGATAAGGTCATCAATAAAACAAGAAATACTGCCAATACCGGAGTTGTTAGTGTTGATTTCTGTCGCGCCATATTGTCTGGTGGGTTTACACATATAATGTAACATTGGTGCGACTATTGGACAATTATACCCATTAGAATATCAATGAGCACTGACGGGGAGGCTATGATGACGAGTACAGATATCAGCCCTGTGAAAAAATGGGTGATGCGCCAATATTGGCGCATGCAACAATCCCAATCGATAATTTCGATGGGTTTGTTGGGGTCTTCGCTTACCCTCCTACTATGGCCGTATGTAAGTTGGAGATTTTCTAAGAGTTGTGACTCCGGTTTATGTTTTAGCAATTCGCTTCTAGGGATTCCGTCAACCTATCTCGGTTTACTTAGTATCTTCTTTTCGTTAGTATTAATTGTACTCTGTATTGGATATTTGTATGACCGTGTGTTTTCTCTTTGGACGGCTCAAAGAAGCGTAGATTTCGAAAGAAATCCGTTCTGGACTTATGCTGTGTCGCCTATGTTTATGATGAACATGGCTTTGACGGCCGAGAATTTAAAGCGTAATTCAGAAGATGATCCTGAAATGCAAGAACAAATGGATTGGATTCTCAAATATTGCCGCGCTAATGCAGACAACGAAATGTGGGCACGAACGGTGCAGCACTGGGACAAACACGTTTCAGAAACACCCAACTTCTGGTTCCTTGATGAAGAGATCATGTCAAAGGCTAGATCTCAGAAAATCGAGGATGATAATTGATGGGCATTGAAATCGAAAGACGATTTCTAGTTGATGCTCGCTCTGAGAAAGTTTGGAGAAGTGCTGATTCTATTTCCATCTTTCAATGCTACATTTCTGGCGTTTCGCATATCGATGATAAGATTGTTTGGAATGGGTTCGAATTGATTGAAGAGCAATTGGAATTAACTAATATTTCCACCTGGCGAATAAGAAAATCAGACGGTAACATTGTGTTAACGGCCAAGGGTTTTCGAACAGGTGCAACCGCTACAGAGTTTGAATGGGGTTTACCAACTGAATTGTATGAATCCTTGCCCCTAGACGATTTACCATCCATTACTAAAACTCGATATTTGTGGCCTGGAGAGGATGGTTTATTGTGGGAAATTGACGAGTTTGAAGGAGAGCTTGCGGGATTAGTGATTGCTGAAGTTGAGCTTGAGCATGAAAATCAGCCTGTTGAAATTCCCGAATGGACTAATCTTGAGTTGACTAATCTTCGCGGATGGTCTAACTCTTCTCTTTCGACGATGGTCAGGGATGTAATACAGTCCTAATCCGTTCTATTTCATTTCCATCCAGAGAAGGATGAATCGGTATTGCAACTAACTTATGACTGATTTCTTCGCAATTAGGCAGTGTTGTCTGATGTTGAAAATGTTCTGAATAAACTTGGTGCCTATTGCAAGGAAGGGGGTAGTGTACTCTAGAATCAATTCCTGCTTTATTGAAATTAGAAATCGTTTCATTTGGATCATTTGCAAAAACACATAATTGGTGCCATGCGTGTTCACAATTTGGCCGCGTTTTAGTATCATGTCGGAGTAATCTGGAATTTTCTCTACGCTTATTTGTCCATTCATCGATATGTTTCAATTGCACTCTTCCAATGGCTGCATTTACTTCACTCATTCGTAAATTAGTCCCTAATTCAATCGACTCTAGGTTGTCATTCCTTCCATGGTCGACTAATCGCTTCAATTTTTCAGAATACTCTGGGCGGGTTGTAGTAATCATCCCACCCTCGCCACCAACAGCCATATTTTTTGATGGGAAAAAGGAGAAGCAGGCTATGTCGCCGATCGCACCTGCCATCTTCCCTTCTAAGGTCGCACCATGGGCTTGGGCTGCGTCCTCGATTAATGCAATCTCGTGGTTATCACAAATTTCTCTTAGTCGGGGGGAAAAGGGTTGGCCGAATAAATGGACGCCGATTACAGCCTTGGTTTTTGAAGTGATTTTCGCTTCCACGTCATCGGGACAAATGCACCAATAATCAGACTCGATGTCGGCAAAAACAGGAGTTGCCCCCACTAAACTAACCGATGTGGCAGTAGCAATGAAAGTCATACCCGGGACTATGACTTCGTCTCCCGGTCCAATATCCAATAATCGCAGTGCTGCCCACAATGCTGCTGAACCGCTTTGACACGGAACTGCTGCTATCGCCCCGCACCAATTTGCAAACTCTTCACCAAACGCTTTCGCTTCTGGCCCTTTGACCCATCGTCCGCTTGTTAATGCGGCCACTGCGGCTTGTTCACATTCATCATCCCAATATGGCTTGGCCAAAGGAATGCGTTTCATGTGTCGGCGAAGAGGTTCGCCTCCTTGAGTGTGTCCCGCCCACTGCGTGGGCGTCGTCATCCTCAAGAGGGCAGGCACTGTTGGCTGGTTCATGTCGGAGGAGGGAGGTCATGAATTGAAAGACCTCGTCGACGAGATACTTGAGGCCCCTGTTCCAAAAAAGAAGAAGAAAATTAAGGCAAAGGGAATGCTACTTGGCGAGCGTAGAGACACTGGAGAAATCGTACAGATTGACAAGATGGTTTTGGCGCGGCATGCTGCAATGCTGGGGTCTACTGGTTCTGGAAAAACCGTGATGGCTAAGACGGTGATTGAAGAGGCTGCATTAGCAGGTATTCCTGCATTAATTCTCGACCCCCAGGGTGATTTGGCTCGGCTAGCTCTTGCAATAAATGAGGGTGATTTGGTTGAACAGGGCGGAGAAGTCGACCGGATGAAAAAACTAATTTCCACCATGGAGGTTCGTATTTGGACCCCTTTGCGGTCCAAGGGTTTGCCTTTGTGTATAGATCCATTCCGTTCTCCCCCCGCAGACTTGGATGCTGAAGAAGCAATTACTGCCTGGGATATGGTGGCTGCTGGATTTAGTAACCTAGCGGGATTTGATGTTGAAAAAACCCAAGGTAAGGTTGTAAAACCATTCCTCTATGAAATTCTAGTTAATGGAACACGGCTCGGATTAGATGTTGGTGATTTTCAAGGATTAGCCAAAGTAGTACGAGAGCCTCAAGACAATTTCACTCGGGCTTTGTATCCTCAAGCCTTTATCGACATTGACGACGAAGAAAAGCCAGAGGTTCCTACATGGGAGGAGATTATGTCTGAGCATGGTCTTCGCGACTATGATGAAATGTTGCCTAAATCAACTAGGAATGATTTGGCTCGTCGTCTATCGGCATTCAGTAGCGGAGTAAATCAACTATTATTCTCAAACGGAGTTCCTATTGATATCGATGCTTTTTGTGAACCTGCGATGCCGGGTAAAGTCCCCTTGAATATTGTATATCTGAACACGATCCAAGATGAGGCTCAGAAACAATATTTCGTACAAGAATTAGCGCGTGAATTGTATGACTGGATGTTAACTCAGCAGCCCGCTGAAGGTGAGTTGAAATTACTATTCTTCATGGATGAAGTAGCACCGTATTTGCCACCTCATCCAAGAAACCCCCCTGCTAAAGATTTGATTAAACTAATTTTCAAACAGGCAAGAAAATACGGTGTTGCGTGTGTGCTAGCAACGCAAAACGTTAGCGATGTGGATTACAAAATTCTCGCTCAAGCCAATACAACCTTTATCGGCAGATTTACTCAACCTCAAGATATCGATAAAGTTCGACATCTTCTGAAAGAAAGCGGTGGCGACCAAGACCTAGTCAAGCAACTACCCACCCTTGACGCTGGCCAATTCCAAATGGTTGCGCCCGATGTTGACCCCGCCCCTGTTCCAATCCAGTGTCGCTGGTTATACACAGACCATGGGGCACCGTTGAATGAAGACCAGGTCGAAGAAGCGACTACTCCTGAAATAAGAGCGTGGGCTAAAGCTAGAAGTGCCGGTAAAGGACGAAGTCGCGGCAGAGGTGCTGCTGCTGCTGCTGCTCGCGGTTCCAAATGGAATGGGGGTAGTGACGTTGGTGATAATGCCGGCATAGTAGAATCTGCAAGATTAAAATCGGTAGGTGGCATGACCGCTGCTGCTCAGGGCATTGTCGATGATTCGGCGTTTGAAGTTCGATTAATGGGTGGGCTTTCTGTACTCAAGGATGGGCGTGACCCGCTATATGTCATGCAGGCAGCGGTAAATGCAACAACGTCCTTGGTTATGGCTTGGACGCTGGTTGCTCTTCTCCTAGCATGGCGAGATACGTCCCTTGAATGGTGGTGGTTAGCGGGAAGTTTTGTTTTGACTTTCAGTGTGGGATTAGTAATTTCTTTGGAGATGTTGTTATCGCACGATGCTGAGTTACTTCGAAAGTTGAGTCGTTTTGCAAAAACCACACAACTGTTGATCGTTGTGTGGTTATGGGGGCTGCTATATTGGTCGTTCAATGGATTGGATTTGTATGGTGCCGAGCCTCTGCTTGAGGTAGTGGTGGTGTGGGTCACTTTATTCCTAGTAATTGAGGGGTGGAATCGTTTCAAACTTGGACGGATTAGGTGGAATGGGGGAAATGCGCTTTCTAAACTCAAGGGTTTGACTGCGGTTCTCACAGATACTCAACTTACAGAAATGCAATCTAATTCTAGACAGATTATTGCAGGTATGAGGTGGTGTTTAGATTTGGTAACATTAGCCTGGCTGTGTGTTTTGTTAATCGACAGCCCTGTGGGATACTGGGCAAGACCAACCCTTTGGCTAGCATCTCTTTACGCTCTTACATTCGGTGCTGAAACCTGGCTTCGGTTGCGAGGGCGAATGCCTGGGGTGTCGGCTTGAGTAGTGAGGGTTTCATTCCTTTAGATTGGAGTGAGTTATCGATTCAAGAGATGGAAAGGAATGCTTTTTCCCTATACAAAAAAATGGATTCTCGTCGAACTACTCGTCACTTTTCAACAAAGGACGTTCCTAGAAAACTCATTGAGCAGGCGATTCTTACAGGCTCGACTGCCCCTAGTGGCGCTCATTTGCAGCCATGGACGTTTGTTGCAGTAAAAAATGATGAAATTAAACAGAAAATGCGAGATGCTGCTGAAATTGAAGAGGAAAAAACCTACTCTAATAGGATGCCAGAGGCCTGGCAAGAGGTGTTGGAGCCATTAGGAACTGATGCGATAAAAGACCACATGACCGATGCTCCGTGGTTGGTCGTTCTATTTCGACAAACCAAACGCATTCGTTCTAGTGGCGAATTTGGCCCGACTTATTATTCGACAGAATCCTGTGGTATTGCTGCTGGAATGTTTATTCATGCAATACACAATATGGGTTTGGTTACGCTTACACATACCCCTTCGCCAATGGGATTCCTACGAGAAATATTGCAACGGCCTGAACATGAGCATGCGATGTTAGTGATGCCTGTCGGTTATCCTGCGGAAGATGCGATGGTTCCCGATATTTCTCGAAAGTCGCTCGATGAAGTTGCGATTTTTATTGAATAATCACAATGATGTGATGTCTTTTCTTTCTTTACTAACGCCGAGTTCTTTCATCGCTTTGTCGTAAACATCAATGTCGATTTCTTTGGAACGGACTAGGGAGGAAAGTGCTGCTAATGTGATGTGTTGAGCATCGATTTCAAAGAAGCGTCGAAGCGAGGTTCTAGTATCAGAACGCCCAAACCCGTCGGTTCCAAGAACAGTATAATCGCCACCTACCCATTGTCTAATCATGTCTGGGACTGCGATTTGGTTATCGCTTACGGCAATCGTTGGGCGGGTGCCATCGCCAAGCATTTGTTCAACAAATGGAATGTGTCTTGCACTGTCTGGGTTTAGACGATTATCGCGTTCACAATCTAGACCTTCGCGACGAAGCTCACCATAAGAGGTTGCAGACCATATCTCAGATCGAACGCCATAGGTTTCGAGTACTTCGACTGCTGCTAGTAATTGGAGCATGATTGGCCCTGAGCCAATCATACGAACAACTGGGCCGTCTCCTTTTGGAACGCTGCGGAGTTTGTAAATTCCCTTAGTAATCCCTTCATCAGAACCTGCTGGTTTTGGCGGCATTGGATGATTTTCATTGTATACTGCGATGTAATACATTACATCTTTTTCTTGGACATACATTTCTTCTATTCCCGAACGAATAATTGTTGCTAATTCATAGGCAAACGCTGGATCATATGCCCTAACTGCTGGATTTGTGTGTGCCATCAACAGACTATGTCCGTCTTGATGTTGTAGGCCTTCTCCGTTGAGAGTGGTTCGGCCACTGGTTGCTCCAATCATAAATCCACGAGCTCGTTGGTCTGCTGCAGACCAAATCAAATCTGCAACTCTTTGGAATCCGAACATGCTGTAAAATATGTAAAATGGAATTGTTGCAGTGCCTTGTGTCGAATATGAAGTTGCGCTAGCAATGAATGTTGACATTGCTCCTGCTTCTGAGATTCCTTCTTCGAAAAGTTGGCCCGACTCGCTTTCTTTGTATTTCATCAACATTTTATGGTCGACTGGAGTATACAGTTGGCCCTCTGGGTGATAGATTCCGAATTGTGCGAAAAGCGGGTCCATTCCGAAGGTACGCGCCTCGTCTGGCACTATTGGAACGACCCTGTTTCCAATGGATTTGTCTTTCATTAAACTACTCAACAAACGAACAAACGCCATGGTTGTGGATACCTGCATCTCGCCTTTGGTTCCTTCATCGAAGGTGGCGTACCCTTCTGGCCCTGGGGGGGTGAGTTGTGTTGGTGGAGAGCGGCGTTCTGGACAAAAGCCACCCATGGCTTCTCTCCTTTGTTTTAGATATGCAACTACTTCGGGAACATCTTGTGGTTCAATAAATGGGTATTCGTCTAATTGCTCATCGGTAAAAGAAAGATTGAGGTCGTCGCGCATCCACTTGATGCTGTCCACGTCTGCCTTTTTCTTACCGTGGGTTGAATTGCGGCCTGCGAAAGCTGGCCCAAGCCCGTATCCTTTGATTGTTCTAGCTAGAATAACCGTAGGTTTGCCGCTAAAGGCTTCTGCTGCCGCATAAGCCGCGTTAATCTTGAGCATGTCGTGTCCCCCGAGGTTTGCTGCTAAATCTTCTAATTCATCATCCCCCAAATGCGAGACCATTGCTTTCAGTTGGGGCGTGTTGAATAATTCGTTTCGGAATGTTGCAGCATCGCTGGTGAAAATTCGCTGCTCGTCTCCATCGACCAGCTCTTGTAATCTAGTTGCAAGAACTCCCTCGGAGTCGCGAGCAAACAAGTCGTCCCACATACATCCCCAAAGAATCTTGATTACGTTCCAGCCAGATCCGCGAAAACGCCCTTCTAATTCCTGTACTATCTTCGAATTGCCTCTTACTGGTCCATCTAATCTCTGGAGATTACAATTTAAAACCATAATGACATTGTCGAGATTTTCTCTTCCGGCAAGAGATAGTTGAGAGAGTGATTCTGGCTCATCTGATTCGCCATCCCCCATAGTATACCAAACTCTTGAGCTCGATGTATCTGCGAGGCCGCGACTATTCAAATAACGATTAAAACGTGCTGTGTGGATTGCAGTCATTGCTCCTAGGCCCATTGAAACGCTAGGATATTCCCAGAATTTCGGCATGAGTCTTGGGTGTGGATATGACGATAGTCCGTTGCCATCGCATTCGATTCGAAAATTATCAATGTTTTCTCGGGTTAAGCGTCCTTCTAGCCACGCTCTAGCGTAAACTCCAGGACTTGCGTGACCTTGCCAGTAAACATGGTCGCCCCATCCATCGAGGTCTTTTCCCCGGTAGTAGTGGTTTTGTCCAACTTCCCATAGATGTGAATTAGATGCAAATGTGGAGATATGCCCCCCTATTCCATCATTGAATTTATTTGCCCTAGTAACCATCATCATGGCATTCCAAGTAATTACTCCGTGTAGGCGCTTCTCCATCTCAAGATTACCTGGATAATTCGGTTGATTGGAGGGGTGAATTGTATTGAGATAGGGAGTGTTGACAACGTCGATTTCAACGCCTTCGCCCTTGGCTGCGTTGATTGTTTGTAATAGCAGACGGTGTGCTCTTTCTGGGCCTAAAGCATCGCTGACTGCCCTAATGGCTTCTTGCCACTCAAGGGTCTGTTCCGGGTCTGGGTCAGGAAGTGAATCGCTGAATACATCCCCACTCATAGCCCCCTCTCCAGTAGTAATGGGGCCATAGACCCCATTTCAAAGAATCGCTTTACTCGTTCATTACATAATCGTGCCAATTTTGCAAAATTAAGGCGCAATCGGCTTGATTTTTGGCAATTATGACATTATTCGGTATTCCTCCAGTCATGGAAGCATCGGCAAGCGTAATCTTGTCAACTGTGGGGATAACTTCGATAGTTTTTGCATGGTCTGCATAAACTCCGATTTCAAAGGCAACCCATGGCTCAGTAGTACCGATTAGTGTTCGGAACATGTCAGTAAAGAGAAAGCTTGCCAAATCATCGCTGCTATGAAAGGAACATAGTCCCGAAAGTGTTTCTAACAGCACAATAGATTCTTGAATTAATTCTGGAGGATTATCGATATTTCTCGATTTTGCCATTGTTAGAAGGGGGGGGTTCTCCAAATTTTTCCCTCCGGTTTATTGGTTATCTCCGACCCTAGTCGCATCTGCCATAATGTTGCGTATCCGACCTTATTCAAATAACTGTAAGCCGGGTTGTAGTAACGCCGTTATTCGTATAATTCAAGTGAGACCCCTGAATGCGGTTAGTATGGAGGGGCGGTTTTGGTTTTCAAGTTCTTATGGCGAAGCCGCTGGGAGATTTATTATCGCGTGTGATGATCTTCGCAATTCTGGCCACAGGGTTTCTAGTGAGCGATTGGAGATTGGAAAAATTGGCCCTGCTGGCGAGCCTTTGTGCATTGATGTTGCCATAGTTGGTTCCCTAAAATCAGACAAAGTAATTCTCTCGAGTAGTGGTATTCACGGAGTCGAAGGATATCCGGGTAGTGCTATTCAATTGGCGATTATGGATGACTTGGTAAAACAAGAGCCGTTCAAAGACCATGCGGTAATTTTCATTCACGCAATCAATCCTTACGGTATGGCTTGGTGGCGAAGGTTCAATGAAAACAATGTTGATTTAAATCGTAATTTTTTGAAAGGGGACCAGATTTATTCCGGGGTTCCAGAGGGTTATCACCATATCGAGGAATTTATCAATCCAAAAAGCCCTCCTCTAAAGAAAGAAAGGTGGTTCAAACTAAAAGCCTTGAAATTGATTTTGAAACATGGTTTTAACAATCTCAAACAATGGGTTGCTGAGGGACAATATGAGCGCCCCCAGGCAATTCAATTTGGAGGAAAAGAACTCCAGCCCGGACCGGATTTGCTGCTCAATTGGCTCGATAGTATACTACAGGATACAACTCGGATTTGGGCGATTGATTTGCACACAGGCCTGGGGCCAAGCGGGCATGATACTTTGTTGGTTTCAGCAAAGACTGATGCCGATAAAATCGAACGCTTAGAGAACTTATTTCCAGGCCATATCGAAAGTTTAGACGCAAATGCCGGAGTTGGGTATGAAATCGTTGGCGACCTTCATCAAGGCCTAGAAGATAGATTTGACCACATTCAATGGACCTCGGTTACACAAGAGTTTGGAACATTCAAACCCATCCGTGTTCTCAAAGCGAGTAGAGCTGAAAACCGTTGGACTCAATGGGGTATGTATGTTGACGAGGTAGATGCTAGAAGGCATTGGAGTCGAGAACAATTGTTACGGACTTTCAATCCAAAGGATGAGTTTTGGCAAGCGCAAATCACTTCTCGTGGAAGAATTGTTTTCAAAACCGCAAAAGAAGACTTGTTGTCCTAAATAAGAGGTCGTCTGAAATAAACTATCGACAAAAACGCAATAATTCTCTGACGCTGGTGTATCCTTTATATCCTCGAGGTTTTCACGCTGGATTTGATGGAAGCAGCAGCACCACAACAAGTAGTCGTCGTACAAGCGGCAGGAAGAAATGCATTGCCGAAGGTGATCGGAATTATCGCCATAGTTTTTGCATCGATAGGAATATTATGGAATGTATTGATTGGTGGCTTAATCGCCGTATTGATGAGCGGAGCCGAGGAATTAGGCGTAGAGGTTTCATTTATGGAAACATGGGGATTCATGATCTTCACTTTACCAGCCTCGATTATGCTATTGACTGGCGGAATTAAGTGCGTCAAATATCAAAAGATGGGCGTATTCATAATGCTCGGCGCTGAAGTATTTTCAATAATCGGAAATTTGGTGATTGGAAATGCAGTAGGAGATATGGATGTTGTGAGTTCAATGACGTTCCCACTCATCTTTGCAGTAGTTTGGGCACTGCCACTATTGTTGGCAAAAGACGATTTACAGTGATTTTTTGACAAGCATATTTCTGAACCCAATTAGTGGTTCTGCGTATGATATTACTGTTAATTAATCAGATAGTTTCGCCTTAACCGGCTTTTGCCCCTATCCTCACTTCGGCGAGGATAGGGGCTTTTTCTATTTCTACAAGGGCCCCGGTGTCGTCGTTGGCCTGTTGGTGTTGCTGACCGTGCCCTATACCTGGGTCGCCGGGGTGATGATCAAGCAAAGGACCGTCTTCGAACTTCACGCCTACATCACCCGTAATACGTGCGATGAGTTGACGCCTTCACAAGGCCAGTAGTTTGCTCTCTTAATTCTGATGCTCTGAGTCGTTTATACGATTAATATCTGCATTTAGATCACCAGAGATTGCACTATCTTGAATGTTGTAGGTGATATTCTGAATTACTGTTTGTGCATCTGATTGGTGCGTTGGAGGGTTGTAGCTTTGCTGTTGTGGTTGTTGTTGTGCCTGTGGGGGTTGAGTTGCGGCGCCATATCTTGTCCATGGCCCAGGCTCTGTTAACGAACGATACCATTTTCCCCCTTGAAAATCGGTCCATTCAAACCCTTCAGACTCCTGTCCGTAGGCATCTATTCGTGGCAGCCACCCTGCCAATCCCTTAACTGCATCTGAATTGATGAATGCTGATGCTTCGCGTGGGGCGATGTGCATATTTTGAATTAGGCTAGACGCCACTTCTCTATCAGTGCACATTTCGATTGGTTTTCCTAAATAGCGAGATGTAGTATCCAACAATCGGTTGTATGACCATGTTTTACTTGGGGAAATATTTCGATTTAATTTTCTGGCTACCATTTTTGTCATGCGTTTGTCTTGCTTTTGCTTCTGCATCCAGTGGCCCAGGCATAATGTGAATGTGTGCCTAGAAACAGGGGTTGAGCAGCCTTCTCTTTGGCAAATGGGTTTTCCTTCAAAAAACGAATGTTGCTTGCAATAAGAATGTGATGGCGAAACCGTATGCTTCCGCCCACTGTGATAGTATCTATTCACTCCATCGATTGAGCCGTAAACCCACTTCTGACAATCCGGATGTGCGCAAAGAGGATTATCGTGACCAGGGTCGAAAGGACTTCTGTCATGTAGGTTACAATATACCCCGGGGTTTTTTGGACAATGTTGTAAAATTTGGGTATTTTCCTGGGTTTTATTGGCTCCCGTTAACCAATCAAAAAATCCCATTTTACCACCTTGTGGATACGGGTCGCCCCTAACCCGTATCCGGCTGAAGTCACCTTCGAGGACGATCTGATGATCGTTTGGTCATCGCTTTCGCTCCCAGTGGGGCAACTAATCCTCTACGCGTGCAGACTATAATCTTCACTTAAATTTTGAAATTCTGGTACTACAAACATTAGACCCGATGAAGGTTTGACTTTGGGGGTCATCCATCTGTACTGTGCCCCCTAGTCGTTGAACAAGTTCCAAATGTGGATTTGACCACGGTTCCTTACTGGGTTTTTTTCCAGAATTAATCACCCCTTTGTACTCGAAGTCATCATCTGTAAAACCGTCTTCCCATTTTCGTGGAGATACTTCTGCCCACGCATGACCTAATCTTTGATATTGAGAATATACTGAAATTAACCCAAGTTGCTTTAGACGGCGCATAATTTGTTTTTTCTGTAATGCTAATGGCACCAGTACTAAATCTCTATTTCCTGCTCTCCAATGATAGCAAGGAGAGAGATTGAAGTAATTTAATTGATGATAAAATCGTTGTTTTCTTTTGTCGCCCCAATGTGAGGGAGTCCATGCTAATAATGCCGATCTGTCTTTGGTCTCAGCAACATGAGAGCTTGCTTCCAGAGCAATCCAGGTTCCGTGTTCTTCGATTATTGGTTGTTTTTCGGTTTTGGGATTTTTCTTTCTTTTGGTTCTACGTGGCCAATATTTCATTTTAGCCGCCTTTTCGTGGCGCGGAATTTGTTTAATCCATTTTCTAAGAGGCATCGCTAGTGTATCTCTGTCGATAATCGTACATATCCAACCGGTCTTTCCATGCAAAGACGAGGGGAGGCGGATGATTCTCCGTGTATCGGCTGTTACGGTTTTATCTACATCAAAACCTGCATCAAGAACCCTTTGTAATAGGTGCTTACGATCTTCTTTGACGAATTGCTCTCTTTCGCGTGGGTCTGGGATTGAAAATTTTTCTCTTTCCAAATCTCTCAATACAATGTGGAAGCCTTTGCTGCCACTATAGCATACATATTGTAAATCTAAATTTTCATTTTCTTCCAACCAATCAATTAGCGCCAGGGTTATTTTTCGAGCTTTTTCTAATCGGCGATGGCAGAATGGAGTTTGGTCTATGTCGAAGACCACTAGGTGATCTAATAAGATCGGTGCTGGCTTATTTGTTTCCCGAAGCCTAGGCAGTCCTATTGGTTCAAGCCATTCTGCAGTTCCATAGTATAAATCCGTAGGAGGGGTTTTTCCAAAGGATTTCCGTAATTGTGAAAATTTCGATATCCTTTTTTTGTTGTGGTTCCAACGGCCGTAAAAATTTCGCCATCGAAATTGGTGGCGTGAAGGTTTTCTCAGCCAAGATAGTTCAATTTCATTAGTATCATACCAGTCATTGAGTTCTTCAATGCTGAGAAGTTGAGCCACAAAATCCCCATATATTGGTAATTAATAAGGCCAACAGTGTCCTCAGAAAGTGAATTTGTTCGGTAACAGTAACTTGGAATGGGTGTAGGTTTGTGGTGCAGAGGGCAGGATTTGAACCTGCGAACCATTACGGACTGGGACCTCATCCCAGCGCCTTTGACCAAGCTGGGCGACCCCTGC